>FAXJ01000001.1_pt1 | contig 39237 bp, 46 predicted proteins | sample 633691 | NCBI WGS metagenome assembly FAXJ01 (sample SAMEA3539301, study PRJEB10725) | soil metagenome | biome: tundra; feature: field; material: soil | place: USA | collected 2010-05 | depth 0.15 m | reverse complement strand
ACTGACAATCGAAGCTCGACAAATATTTACTGGAAAAGTAGCTCCAGAATCCCCTACCTTTTCAGGACTATCTATTGAGGCAGTATAGATGCTAGTGCTTCCTACACCCTGTCCAAGAATGTTATTCCAACCACCAATGATATAGATTTTGTCACCAGCAATGAATGTAATCGGGTCAGCTTTTCTAACTGGCAAGGTGTTAGTTGAACTTACAACGGTGCTTGTTTGCAAACCGTATTGAGAGTAGTATTGCAAGTTTGAATTCAAGTAACTTGAAGTAACCCCATACGATGAACTAAGTGATTGTGATGCCCATGAAGCAGTTGCCGAGTATGATGCCGAAATACTCGCCGTCGCCCAGCTTGCGCTGGTTACAGACCCATATACCAATGACACCGACGCCGACAGTGCCCACGAAGCCGTTACTGCGAGGTTCATGGCATTCTCCGCAGTCACACCCGACCCAGTATCAAAATACAAAACCGTGTTAGGGCTTACTGCCAGCACGACGCTTTCGTAGTTGGATGCACTTGAGGTAGTATCCCGAATGTACAACAACTGGTTTTTCGGATAGTAGATGACTGCCATATGCTTATAAATAGGTAGTCGCCCCCGAATTTAGAGGAAAAATGGAATTAGTATTATCTCGCTGTATATGAGCGGATTCAAGTCGGTTAGGAGTATTATCGAATGACATATTAACTTTGTATTCTCTTAGGAATATACATATTTGTTACCATCCAAATCTATGTAGATTCTTTTGTCAAAAACCACTGGAATCCACGGACCATATGATGCGGTATCAGAAAAATAAGAGTTTCCCGCCACAGACGCTGTACTCGAAAACTCTGAAAATCCTGCTATTGATGCCGTATCACTTAAAATAGAATGATCTGCCTCAGAAGCGGTTTGATTTGTAGTGAAAATGCTCTGACCTATGGAAGTTATAGGAAACGAAAGAATAACGTTACCCACCCCGTCAAGGAAGTATTCATTAGGGTCCCCTCCCCCCGGAGAATATTCCTGTACTAAGCCCTGATAACTTTGGCTTTCATACTGTAATGTGAGGTCCTTTTCGGGGAATGAAGAAGGCATAACGTTTGTATCTGATTATTTATATGGAATAACTTCTCAAAAGGTTAAGTATATCCCTCTTTTTTTTAAGTCCGTGTGTTAAACAAATCTCGACTGCCTCTCGAAGGGACATCGTTATCTTTCCTTTTCTTATAACGGGTCCCGAATTTTTAACCGGAATTCTGACCGTAACACTCGGCTTAGTAGATTGCTTTTGCTCATTTACATTTACCTTCACGGAAGTATGTTCTTCGACAGAGAAATCGTCCTGCCACGGAGAAAAGTATGCATCCTCAACTATTGTCTCCAATCTCATTTTTCCTTTAGTATTTCCCTCAAACAATCCTTTAAGACGACCAATGGGAATAATACACTTTCCATCTTTTATTTTCCCCTCAAACAAAAGAGTAAGGTTATCAGATTTTACAATCATTCGTGCCATCGCGTCCTTGAGAGATGCGTTTTTAACAGAAATATCACAGGCAAACTCGGTCGCACGATCTAAATACAATTGGTACATATGTTTAGGTTATTGTTAAATCTATTTTGAGTGGTTCTTTTACTGACAGTTTCACTTTATCCACTTTAACCGTAACATTTTTCAACTCTTTTCTGAAATCATATTTTCCATCTGGAGTTTTGCATATCAATTCGACAATCCGTCTCTTCCTCTTTCGCTCCTCGTCCCCCGCTTTATAGGGATTCCACTGCTCTTCCTCTTGCCACGGCTGAATTAAAGTCGTCGCATCAACTCCTGGCCTATTCTCAATAGTGACTACAGGAATGGGTGGGATGGGATTAGTTGGGCCACATTCTGACCATTTCCAACTCGCTTTTCCCCACTGAAATCCTGATGTCCCCCATACTTGACAACTCATATGTTATAAATATAGTCCTTACCCTCCAACGTCGGAAAGAAATTTACCAGTTTTATAAAAATGAACAATGTCTCGAAGAATGACGGTAGGAGCGGTTCCCGCCTTATAGTAATGGTCCAATTGCCCCAAAGTCGGCGAACGACAAATCAACATCATTTCTCCCTCATGTTCCTGTATCAATTCCACCAATCGTATTCCCTGTTGTTTGGTTGGCTCATGGAACATATCCGCTGCTGGTTGACTTCCACCGATACGAATAGCGCGGCAATCTTTCATGAATGCCATCATAACATTCGAATTCGACCCGATTTCGTCAGGAGGAATTTCTATTCCCAGCTTGGAATAGACCGGATTGATTTCCCGATGGTCAAGGTCACGAGTGTTGAAGTTTCCTGTCAAAGATAGCAATCTTCCACTTGGAAGGATGTATCCTGCTTCACGGATGTTACTGGTAACTCCAAAAGCACGAGTTGCTGCGCGTACGACCCGTTGACAATCGTATTTAGGACTTTCCGCCTGAGTCGCACCTTTGAGATGCAATACCATCGCAATTGTGTCAACCCAATCCTTAAAAGGTTTATACCTAATGACATCATGCTTTTCATTTCTCGGACTCTGGAGAAACTTCATTATAGATTGTTTACAATCATCCCCGCCGCGCATAGCAAAACCCTTATTGACCATGATACGGTTTATGTGTTCCCATTGATCGGGAGTAATTTCTTCAATATTGGGAATCCATAGATTACCATCTGGAAGTAATTCTATATTCTCAAGCAATGACGTTAAACGAATCATATGGGTATAAATATACGTTAATATCGTATGTCGTCCAAAGATGAATCAAATCGGTGGTGATAAGGAATTGGATTTTTCTCATCGTCGTAGGTCATTGAGTCGGCCAATTTCAAGTTCCTCTCGTCAAAAACAACGAACGATGGGAATACTCGGCGATGGTCGGTATCAGGCAAAATCACAGCGTCATACCCATCGGAATCGGCTGATGCCTGAATGTCTCTCCATCTGTGACTTGACCAGTCCCCTTCGTAATCAAACATTCTACCACCTTCAAGGATGTACCACGCATCAACCTCTTCGCCTGTTTGAGGGTCTCTCCATTCATCAAAAGATTCCCCCCATTTTTTGACCCACATCATGTTTTTTAGAGAGTCCTCCATAAGGTTGAGTATCTTAGGTGCCCGAACATAAAACCGACGTGGGTCTTTGTCCCGAGCGTACACGGCAGCTACTTCTTTGTCTGTAGTTGTGAAGATGCCATACTCTCGTCGCTCTTTGCGAGTGTAGGCGTAAATTCTACCGGCGTCAGTATCCCCGCGATAGGTCTCGTAGGCGTATCCTCGGGCATGAGCGAGTTTCTTTATTCTCGGGTCTTCTTCCTCAAGAAGTGCTGATTTGAGTTTAATCATCTTTGGATACCCTCAGTTGTTTGAACCATCCAGTACCATGTCTCTTGCTCATTTTACGATGGTAGGATTTCATCAGGGAAATACCCTTATCGGTTGCTTGACCAATATGACCCTTCCCCGATTTTATCGTTGGTCGTTGCTCAATATGAAAATCCATCAAATCCGTTCCAATCCCTACCCTCTGATATGGACCTTCTACCCATACCCCAACTGCTCCAAACTCATTGCCCGAAAATCCAATAGGCTTATCATTGACAAAGGCAACCACCGATGTATCCGTTGGTGGAAGACCATCCACCAGTATCTCCTCTGGAGTCATCGTTAGAATTTCCCCGTTTACATCCTTAACTGCGTCCCCATTAGCATCGGTCTTCGCATATTTATTCACTTGCCCCGTCTGCCTAAACTCCACGTCAAACTGGCCATACTTTCCACGGTGAAGAAGGACGGGATACTTCGACTTGCTTCCTAACCACGACAGCCCGCCTTCCTTCTCGTATCGCCGGTAAGCGTCAGACCCTATGTATTCCGTGTAATGATGACCAAGGAAAGCATCCCTATCCAACTCCTCGGGACTCTTCACTTTCTCTTTCTTAATTTCAGCCGCCAGCATCAGGATGAACTTTTTGCTATATGCCATCTGGTCTGCGTTTCCAGTCTCCTTGCCTTTTCGATATTCACGAATATAATCCTTCAACTCATTTTCCAATCTGGACAAATGTGTCTCAAGACTATTCTCTAACAATGTTCGGAGTTTAATCATACCTTTTCCACATTCAATATCTTAATCTGTTTAAGCGACAGTACAAAGCAATCAAAGTGTCCATCGGGGTCTGGCAAAATTGCTCCGTCGTATCCCATACCTTCAAATTGGTCAATCACCAACTTCTCATATTCATTCCACCCCGCAGGATTATTGATAGTTACTTCGGCAGTAACAATATATCCTCTTCCAGATGCGCCAGCAGTACCCGCCAGAATTTTCTTTTTGTCGGATGTAAACCATATTGTACCAAACGTTGACTTTTGCAAATTAAATCTGCGAAGTCTTACATCAGTACCATGATAAACTACCATAGGGCGTTTTGTTTCCTCAAACATTAGAGATTTCAGGTTTATCATAGCCATCTAAGTTTCTCTATCTTGGTGTTTCCTACTGTTTTCCAATCAATCTCACTCTCTTGAGAGAGGCTATTGATGTCCACGATTCCCGTGAACATGGACCTATCGGTATTGTCCCAATGTCGGCTCGAATGACCTCGGTCGGGAGACACGTAAAGGTTAGCTGGAAGATATTCCGTTGACTCTATTTGTTGGACGACTTTGGTGCCATGCATTCCATAGATACGGACCTTCTTTCCCGATGGATTTACGAGTTTGTTGGCCAGTGATATGGTCTCAGGAGTAGATTCGTCGTTGCCCTCGTGGATTTCTAATACCTTACCATCCTGGTCAACCATGATACCTATTTCTGCCCAATCACCATCCGCATTGACCGTGGCAGCAATGTAAAGTGGGAACGGGAAGAAATCCTCCATCTTGAATTTGAACTCCGATTCGTCGAGCAAACGGCTCTTGATGTATCCTGCGCTTACGTGCGGAACACCCAATCGTTTTGCAATCCCAAAGATATGCTCCATGACCCTATTCAAAAGGGTAAGGTAATCCTTCGCCCATCCCTTCTCTTCTTCCTTCTCGGAATAATAGAAGGCATCAACCGTCTTTAACAGGCTTACAGCATCACGGTTAACCCATCGGCTTGACAGGAGAGATTCAACATCATCAATAGTGATGTTTAGCTTTGACTCTTCTTCGAGTAGAAGTCGCTTAAGGCTTACCATATGTCTGCTGAGCAATTTGCATGGCTTGGTCCTTCGTGATTGAAGGGTTCTCGTACCATGCATCTGTAACAGCAGACAGTATCTTTCCCATCACTGGTCCCGGCTTGATGCCAATAGCAATCAAGTCGTTACCTGTAATAGGAAGGGTAGGCTTGTCAACTTCTTTAATATCCAACGTATCTAGGCGTTTACGCACCGCCGCAACTTGATTCGGCATTGCCGAAGCAGAGGCGTGAGCAGTATTGTCAGCGTGAATAACGTCAAGAATGTGCTCCAAGTAATGTCCCACCGCAATCTTGAACTTGCGGAGGGACTTATCAGAAAGATTCACGGCATCATCGCCGCCATGTTTGAGTTTCATGTGATGGCTGATACCCAACTTAACGGCATCAATATCCACTTTTGGATACTTGAGGTCCATCATGATTTTCTCGGCAACTGCTGGTCCTTCCATCTCATGTCCGATGAAATGAACACCCGTGGGTGTGACTTCACGAGTAACCAGTTTTCCGATGTCATGGAATAGTGCTATTCTACGACGCACCAGTTCGGGATTCGTATTAGCAAGGACTGCCATCGTGTGGTCGAATACATCATCCTTGTGATGCACGTTCTGCGTCATTCCAATCATCTGTTGAAATTCGGTAGCCACGTATTTAAGCAATCCAAGTTCATTCATCTTTCGGAATGCGGCACCGGGGTCTTTCGTAACCAGTATCTTGTCAATCTCGTCACGTACCCGCTCACGAGATATGTGCTTAAGCCACGAAGCGTTCTTCTTGATGTTGGATTCCGTCTCAGGTGAGATATTGAAACCTTTCTGCACCATGAACCGAACGGCTCGCATCATACGAAGCGGGTCTTCCTTGAAGATAACTTCGGGGTCGGACGTTGTAATAAGAACACGGTTCTTGATGTCCTCAATGCCTTTCCCAGTCACGTCAAAGATATTATCCGTCGTCAAGTCCATCAGAAGACTATTACAACGGAAATCACGGCGCAATGCATCATCCCTCAGCGTGCCGGGGCGCACTCTAATAGGCTTACGATTGCCGGGTTCATAATCTTCTTTACGAGCCGACACAGCCTCTACTTCAACGCCGTCTAAGCTGACACCATTGAATGTTCCCGCCAGATTGAGTTTGGCTGTGCCGAACTTCGGGAAAATGACGGGGTTGGAGTATTGAGCGTAATAGGCGTCATAACGCTCTATTGCGTCAACGAAAGCAGCGTCGTTATTGTAAGGAGTGAACTTCGGCGCTCCATAGTCATCTACTTGAATATGCTTGGCGAACGTCGGCGGCGGCCCGGATGGGCCTTTGAAGTTTCCCATCTGGTTGGCCAACCAAGAAGTAAACTTCAAGGCACCCCAAATAGTATCGCTGACAATAGACAGGTCGAGGTCTTTGGGCGTCTTGCCCATTATCATGTCCCGCACAGGACCGCCAGCAAGATGGACTTGTCCTTTGAATGGTCCTTCTGTGACCATCTTCTTCAAGAACGCCACTGCTGCTTTTGCTTGTTCGTCTGTAATTGCTTCCATAAGTAACTTTGTTCTATGTTTCCGTACAATATACCCTAAAACGTTTCCGTTGTCATCTACTTTCGTTGCGATGACCCACCCCATCTTTCGCAGGAATGGATTGAACACGTTTTTGAACCATATTCTGTGCATTATGGGCGTTCCGTCTTTGTCCCGGATGACGTTCGATAGAACCCACTTCTGTAACCACGATTCTTCTCGATCCGACAACGGTTCATCTCCGTTTTCGTTCACCGCACCGCGAAGCTTATCCCATTTCGTTTTTTCTATTCTGAGTTTTTCAATCTCAATCTGAATTTGTTGCTGCCTATCAAATCCTGTTCCCTGACTATCCAATCTGTCCCATTCTGCCTCTAACGCTTGAAGTTGTCTGTTTATGTAGTCAGTCCGAACGCCTTCTTTCAGCAGACCTTTTTTCTGATACCACTGCATTATCTTGTAGTACTGTTCTTTATCAGTTTGTTTGTCCACTTCGTACCCGCGCTTCTCAAGCCATTCTTTCACTATCACTTCCCACTCGGGAACTGCTGGCGGATAATGATGCCAAAACACCGTTTTCATTCCCTGATAATATATCCAACGAGTTGGACCATGCTCGTGCGTATGCCCAAAATAACTGTCGGGACTCTTGACGATGTTCGCCACAACTCGCTCGGGGTAGAACACCCCTCCGAATATTACGTGGTCTCCCGGGTCACCGTACGCTTCCGATAGTTTACCCCTTTCCTCGGATTTGTCAACCGCAGATTCCTTGGCAAACTCCTTGTCTGTCCCGAACGTTTTATTGGTAGCCAGTTTAACTTGTCGTGGGTCTTTAATTACAAACACATTACCTTCATCACTCGTATTAAGGATAATTGCTCCGTCATACTTCCCACCCCGCATAGCGTCACGGAATGGCTGACCTTGTTTGTCAAATTGAGCATCGCCAGCCTTTCCGCCCTTCATGTCTATCACAAAAGGATTCTCGATTTTCAGATAGAATGGTTTCGTCTCTGTGTTTGGTCCAAAACAAAACTTATTGGCTACCGTTTGGTCGGACGTAAAGAATCCAGCAATTCCCTTGATTCCCGGCTCACTTTTGTTGAACGCGGGGAACTCTTCTTGGCGTTGAATATGCGTAATGGGGGTCCCAGTATCATCCTTCCATCTCATACCTTTCCATACAATCAGCGGGTCTCCATGCTTATCTACTACTTTGCTGTTTCCAAACCAACTCTTGAGTTCAGGAGAAACCGACTCATGAATAGGGTCACGTCCCTTTACTAACCTTACGCCGTACTGCTTTGAAAGTCGTTCAACAACATGTTTGATATAGGCATTGCCAGAGGTAGTGTAGGTTCCTGGGTCCAGTACCCCACCCTGCCCGCTGATAAGCTGAAAGAAGGTTTCAAGAAGAGCCTTAGAATAGCCTTTGTTTTTGTCTCCCTGATTAGGAGTACCGATGTTGTCAAGGTAAAATATCTTGGTATCTGGCTCATGTCTGTAGCGCAAATATGATTTGGGAGACTTTAATTCATATTCCCAAACACCGTCATCTACAAGTCCTTTCTTGAAGAGAACGGATTGGTTTGGGTCTTGAGATTCAATCATCTCACGAATAACAGCAGGGACTTTCTTCTTGACCATCTTTCGTGGTTTGTAGAAATCATGATTTCCTATAGAAGCTGTCTTGACCATCGTCTTTGCCCAAGAAGGGATAACTTTTTTTGGATTGAAATAGAATGTCGCCCCGCCCGTGATGTCGGGAAGTTTACCATCGGCAGCAAGGTCCACAATGCGAATAGCTTGCTGCCATGATTTGTCATCCTTATACTTTCGTGACGCCGCCATCGCCGTCTCTTCGGCATTGTTAATACTATTCCACATGGAGAACTGTTTGGGTGCCAATACGACACCTTTGGTCCGCTTGAAGTTTCCTTGGACACGGTTCATGATGACGTTCATCACAGCTTGCATCCCTTTATCGCCTTCCCCTCGGGCTTCTCCCCATAGAGTTGTGGCTACGATATATGCATTCGTAATGTTGTAGTTTGCAGTTGCATTCGATGGCTGCACAATGGCTGGCGGTGTATCCATTTCCCTTACGATACCAGCTTTTTTTCGTTTAATCAAGGTCACAACTCTATGAATTTTTTCACCGGCATGTTGGAGAAGAGCCTTCAACCCGAAGTGCATGGGGTGTGGCCATTCTCCCCATTCCACCCATTTTCCTCGATCATTTTCCCAAGTGCGTTGAGGTAGGAACTCGGTTTGAACAATGGCCAGAAAATTATGATACCGAAATACTTTGTCCTTATCCTCGTAGGTCCACAAGAAAGCAAGTTTGTATTCCCCGTCATAGCCTGTTTCTTCCTCGACTTCACGAACAACAGCATCTTTGGCAGATTCCCCATGCTCGGTTTTACCTCCCCACGTCGCCCATTCATCTGGTTCATTGACATACCCTTGGTGGGGGTCTTCCTCAGCGTTCCGGTGGGCAAGTAGAATTCGCCCAGTGTCTTTTGCCACAAAAATGCATCCCGCAGCACCATAACCATCATCATAATACTTTTTTTGTACAGACGGTTGGTCGGTGCTTGCTTCTTGAGACAGTTTGGCTGTAAGTGGCTTCATTAAACGTGTACGTACCCCGCAATAGCAGGGCACTGGACGAGTATAAATATCAGCATTTGATACTAAGTTCCCCTATATTTATAGAGGATGAGTGAAGACGCATTCGTGACAATAAAAAGATATATGGTGCCTTGCCCGGAATGTGGTAAGAAGCGGCTATACCAGTGGAAATACATTGCCGACAGAGTACTGAGAAACGGGGTACTTTGCAAATCCTGTGTTCACAAGGGAGAAAAATGCTACCTATACGGAAAGAAACTGTCTCTAAAAGAAAAGGAAAGGCTCCGGGAACTTAGGACCGGAACAAAACTTAGTGATGCTCACAAAGTAAAAATAGCAGCGGCAGGTAAAGTGAGGTATCTATCGGACGAGGCAAGAAAAGAAACGTCTGAGTTGACTAAACAAGCATGGACTAATCCAGTCATACGAAAGAAATATTTTGATGCATTAGCCGAGACCAAATGGTTGAAGGTACGACCAGACAAAGGTCAATTAGAATTTCTTAGAAAGTGGAATGGGTTAGGATTCAAGTTTGAACCTAACTATCAAGTTCATACGAACATAGATTTGTTCTATATTGATGGATACGACCCCATTCATAACGTCGTGATAGAGTACGATGGGAAATATCATCTTAAGCCCCATCAACAACAAAAAGATTTAGTCAGACAACAAAAAATAATAGACATTCTGAATCCTAAAAAGTTCTGGCGGTATGATGCCGTCAACAAACGGTGTAAGAATGTCATAGGAGATTAACCAGATGGCCGTAAGTGATCAAGGACGTATTCGTTTTCCCGGTAGCGGGTCAGCAGTCTCAGGAAGCACCGCTTTCGGCATGTACGACAGTGACCCCGTGTTCCAGCGAGACGCCTACAGCGCAATGGTTTGGGCGGCACGCAGGCTCGGGTATCCTACGGTAGCCATTGAAATGATTGACATTCAATTCTATGCCGCTTTCGAGGAATCCGTAAACGTCTATAATGCCCAAGTTAATCAGTTCAACATGATTAACAACATGTTCACGCTACAAGGTATGAATCGAAAAGACGCCGTTACCGGAAGAAATATCCAGGGGTCTGGTCTTGCCCAACTCATCAATATTGCCAAGGACTACGGCTCCGAGGCAGGAACAGGCGGAAAAATTGATTGGAAGAAGGTAGCCATCCAAGTCAACCCAATGCAGCAAGATTACGACTTACAGGCGCTTATTGGTGATACGATTGAACACTGTGACCGCATTGAAGTCAAACGAGTATTCCATTATCGCCCTCCTGCCTTCGCTCGTATTTATGACCCATTTTCCATGACGGGAATGAGCTATTCCAACGTGCTACAGGAACTTGGGTTTGGTGCCTACTCGCCCGCTGTACAATTCTTGATGACGCCTATTTTCGAAGACTTACTCCGTGGTCAAGCCATTCAATTCAATGACTTAGTTCGTAAGTCAGCATACTCTTTTGAAATGGCAAACAACCGCTTGCGTCTCATGCCAATTCCAACCACAGGATTCAAACTGTGGCTCGAATACATCAACGAGCGTGAACGCTTCGAGGGAAATCTTTCTGACAGTGGGTCCAATGTATCTTCGGATTTTGCCGACATTCCGTATGTTAATCATCCATACATGACCATCAATGACCCCGGCAAACAATGGATTCGTGATTACTTCCTCGCCAACTGTAAAGAAATTCTTGGCGCTATTCGCCAGAAGCACCAAGTTATTCCAATCCCCGGCGGGGAAGTAACCCTTGATGGTGCCGAACTTCGTTCCGAAGCCCAGCAAACAAAAGAGAGATTGATGACCAGTCTAACAGACATGCTGACTGCGGCGGGGAAATTTAACCAAATGGATATGCAAGCACAAATGGCAGAACAACTGAACACTGCATTAAAAGGAGTTCCATTATACATTTACGTAGGATAACATATGAAACAAAAACTATTCGAAAATATCGGCGGTAACACATTCAAACTCATAACTGAGAGTATTGATGAAGTCAACCCCAACGCAAAACTTGTCCGCTCGGGACTTAAGAAAGTATTCTCGGCGGGAAACAAATCGCTTTCCTATAAGCGACTGCAAGGCGTGGGTCTTGGCTATATCAAGAGCGTCGAAGAAGCCAAGAAAACCGCTATTCAAGAAGCGAGGGAACTCGCCAAAGAGTATGGGTACATGGATAACGAAAATGCTCAGGCGTTTGTGAAGGAAGACGAGAATGACAGAATAGAACCCGATCAAAGATGGGACAAAGTTCCACAGACATCACAACCTAACACCCACGGGTTGGAAGAATCCAACGATGCTCAAATTGGGATAAAACTGAAACGAATATTGGAATTATCCCAACAAAGTTTGCTGGCGGGAACGAATGCTGTTATATTACAGAAGTCTCTATATAAAGTTGGAAAAATAGCTCAAGAACTTATCTCCATGCACGGGCAAAGGTAATATGTTTTTTTCAAACACAGGAAGTTCTGGGGCAAGTTTGCCCGGGAGATATTTCTCAGAGCGAGACATCTCATTCATCTACGGAATTAACGATGAACTTCTCGGAGATGTCATCCAGACCGAAGTCACTTTCTTCAAGATGTGTGCCGATGCCACTCAGACCAACATCTATGGTGAAAGCAGCCCGAAAACTGGAAAACAGTACTTTCCAGGGGTACAATTTGTATGCTTGGTTGACCGAGCCGATATTACCACGGATGCCGATGACTTTGGACCAGACCGTAAGCAGAACGTTGCCTTTAAGTTCATGGAAAGAAACCTGCAAGACAAAAACTTCTTCCCGCAGACGGGAGATATAGTTCACTTCAATGACCGTTTCCACGAGATTGACGACGTTGTGCAGGAGCAATTCTTAGGTGGTATTCCTGACAAGTCGTTCAGCATCATCGTCAACACTCACTACACCAGTCTCAGCAAGATTGACTTGGTGGAAAGACAATCATAACCTATGGGACGTTGGAAAGGCGATATTTCAAACCCCGCGCCGAACACGGTGCATGAGCCTATTGATAGGTCGGAGAAGTTTATTTCCCACCCGGGGGATGATAATTTCATCACCAATGATAGAGTAGAACAAGTGCGTCGAGACAAGGATGATCAGAAGAACTTCACTATCTCTCTGATGGATATTGACGGAGCCATTCTCACCCAACTACAACAGCTTCAAATCCAAATCACTGATGTAGGAAAGCAAGTCTCCGTTCCTATTTTCTTTGGGCCTCCCGAGAGATGGGTATCTGCCCAAAGGGATGGATATATCCGCGACAAGCAAGGCAAGCTTATCCAACCCGCTATGATTCTCAAGCGATCAAACTCGGAGAGTGACCCAAACTTGATGTTTTTCAATCGTTATCTCGATACGCCAGCGATGAAGCTGTACTCGGAGAAGAATAAGTACACCCAGTTCGGGGCACTTACAGGTCATAATGCACCAGTCAATGAGATTTTCAATGTGCTTGTTCCCAAGCATATGCTCCTTACTTATCACTGCATTGTATGGACGGCTCTGGTTGAGCAGATGAACCAAGTCATGCAGACCATCATCTTCAACACACAAGATTATTGGGGTAGCACCAAGGGGTTCCGTTTCCGCGTAAACGTAGAAGGTGGATATGCTCATAACGTTGAAATACAAGCAAATGATGAACGTTTGGTGCGAACAGAGTTTGACTTGAAAACTCATGGCTATATCCTGCCTGAAACCGCGACTTACTTGGAGAGGCATAAGATGACTACCCAAAAGAGGATGACGCCTAAGAAGATGATTATGGGCATCGAAGTGGTCAAGACCGATTTTGAATTGGCACAGATGATGGGCAACCAAGATAAGCGGAGAAACCCAAAGTATCCTAATCTTAGATACGATACCATCATTCCAGGGCCAGGTCTAACCTTGGATACGAATGTCCAAGACAGCAGTTTCCTAGACGCCGGTCCACGGGTGGGCATCAAGGTAGATAACTCGCCTCTCTTTTTGAGGATAGTTCCTGTACCAACTCAACAGTGCGCTGGAGGGCAAGACGGGGACATGTCCTATGATTCCCAATACTTTTACCTCCACATGAATCACGCATGGAGATGGGTCGCAATTTCCGAGTTTAAGCCTGCTTGTAACGATAGCGCACCCCTATATGGAACCGAAGGGTCCGTTGAATTCAACAATCGTGGATTCTATATTTATTCCAAGGGACAATGGAGAAAAGTGGCTATGTCCGAAGTTGATTTGGGGATTGGGGGGCAGATGGGGGATGTCATGTACGACACACAATTCTTCTACCTCTATACAAACGGACAGTGGCAAAAGGTAGCAATGACATCACTCCAATCAACAACAACCAGTTGCTTGGAGAAACCTTCACCAGGAGGATACCCACCCGAAGGTGGCTCACCAACTTTGGCAGCATCTTTAGTATAAAAGCATATGAACTACAACTCAAAAGACATTTTTCTGGAGAGAGCAACAACTAACGGCACGTTTGAGGAATACGCCCTCCGCGCTCAACCCAACAGTGTTGTTGTATCTGATGCCAACGGCAATCTGTCAATGGTGGATACTTCTTCGTTTATGGCTGGCACAGGAAGCATTACGATTGCGATTTCTGCTTCTATAGCAGACAGTGCTTCATTTGCAATGACTTCTTCGGCTATATTACTGTTTGATGCGGGGCTTGATTCCTATGTTAACGTTACATCTTACAATGGTGTATTAACAGCATCCGCAGTGTAGATTTATCTAATACCACCGGACTCATCAAACACCTTTTGATGGTGGGGTTTGCGGATGTAATCTTTAAGCTTAGGGTGATTGAGGGCTTCTTGAAAGCATTCTTTCCATGTCCTCTCCACAGGGTTTCCAGCCTCTGTCAGTTGAACGTCCCGATGGAGTTCATTGGCAATAGATTTCCATTTGCTGAACGCCTGACGACGCCATTTATCTCGGTCCTCTCCATGCCTATCATGGTAATGAACCTCGAATACAAGTCGGCTGTTATCCTCGAATATGGCAACGATGTGGTTATCACCCTCGTAGAGGCGGTAATCCTTATGTAAGTGGTGATAGCTCTTATCTTCGTTCACTGGACCAGCAAGGTCTGGTTCCTTGCCTTTCTCATAGTTCTTCACCCGAGAAGGAAGGCACTTCTCCAATATGGAAAGCGGCACGTTCTTAAAGGACTTGTTCTTCTTTTTCAGAATCAAATCCACCCGAGGACCGGCGTATCCGTCTTTCCCAACGTCAGCATCAGAGTCTTTCTCTGTGGGTTCTACACCAGCGATTTTCTTGATGCCTTGGATAATGATCTTCAAGTCCTCAGCACGGAGTTCCCATGTGGTGACTTCAATATTTCCGCCAGACGCTCTCATATGCTTCCACTTCTCGGTCTGCATTTTCTCGTCCCCGCCCGACTGCTGTAAGTCGCCGCCATTATCAATCCACCACTCGCCTTGTTGGTGGGCTTCTGAAACGGATTCTCGAATAAGGAGAGTGCGGAGTTTAATCTGTGTCGTCTTCATACATGACATCGAATTCTGGGTTGGACTTAGAAAATGCTTCGAATCGGGCGTATAACGGGGAGACACCTTCCATCAAGGTCTCAGACCCCGTACGGCTATCATCATAGGTATCATCATAGGTATCGTCCGGTGTGGGTGCCTTGGACGTTGGGGGCGATTTCGAGGGAGGGAGCGTCTGCTTCGGTGTCGGTTTTTTCTTTGGCACAGGAGGTTCATCTTCTGGTTCGGGGGCTTCGGGGGTAATCTTTGTTTTGAGAAACTCGCCGAGACCACAAAGATGCTTGCACATACCTACCCCATAGTCTCCTACTCCACCTTGGCTACGAGGCTTCCATTTGCGTCCGTTACTGTCATTGCCATAAGACCACTCTGGATGCTTTCCAATGCGTCCTGCACCCGCCTGTGCGTTATTGTAGGCATACCTGTATCGGTAATCAGGGCAATCACAATCCACCATACATTGGAGACGGGAAGCATCTGCCTCAGATTTTACATTTTCCTTAAAAAACTGAATATAACCGTGCCAACGATGACCGGTAGTGCTCGGGGAACTTTTATAAGAAAATGACCACGCCTCGTTCTGGTCAAGAGTCATAACCCGCATTGGCTTTGCGTTGACATCCTGTCGTCCACGCTCTTTGCGCCCCGACTCACTTCCTCGGTAAAGAGAAACGAAAGAAACAGTCTCCGTGAGGATTTTACGTAGTATCTGGCTGAATGAAATCATATTATATCCCGAACATCCGTTCGAGTCGTTGTGCTTGTTTATTTATACGTAGTGCCTGTCCCCGTTTGTTAGCGTTAAACGCGTCTGTAGCAATATCTCGTAACACTACAATATGGTCCTGCATCTCTCCTTTAAGTGCCGGAAGCATTTCATCCGAAACTTGCCATTGCCCACCACCACGAGGAATGCTTTGAAGTAATGCTTCGACCTGTTTTCTTGTTACTCCATAATCCATTTGGAGATCGGGTTCATTCACTAGAATGGTAAGCTTATGCATTACCTCCTGTACATCCTCTCTAGTAAGTGGAAAAACTCCGATAGACTCAGACAACAGGTGTTGTAATTTGATCATAGCTCATGTATAAATATAGGCTATGGGACCATTACAGAGACATCTTTTTGGCGTATTCCGCCTCTACAATTGCAGACACTCTGTCAACAATAATAGTCTTTTTACACTCGTACAAACCCGCAGACGAGAAGGAGTTGAACTCTATGAGCCAGAACTTTCCATCGGCATCTTCACAAATGTCCATGACGAATACAGGGTCGGGGAAGTAACCGACTTTCAGCACTTCATTGACCAAATCAATGGCACCTTGGGGAGCGCCAGGGATAAGGGTCTTTTTTCCTTGGTACTGGTACGTTGAGTAGGCAATGATGTTGGGTTCGCTACTACACACAAATCGCCATTCTCCATTGATAGTCTTGGGAGTGCTGACAATAACGATGTCGTCATCAACAACGTTGCAAACCACAGCGTTTGTCCAGAACCTCTCGAAATCTTGTAAGTCAAGAAGTTGTCCCGAAAAGGGTTTGTCTCCACGATCAGGTCGAATGTAAATGAGGGCTTCTTTGCCGAATTCTTTGTAGAATCGAAACATATTCAACTTCAACTGAGCCACGGTAGTAATCTCATGCTTATCGTTGAATAGAAATTCTTTCACCATCGGATAGTAATTCACGCAAAGATAGTTTGGCTCGGTGCAATAGGCGATTGGGAAACAGCCCTTGGGCAGCACCTTCTTACAATGGCGAGTCATCTGGATGGACCCTTGGAACATAACGCAGTCGTTCTCATGGTATAGGTCAGGCTTGAAGTCGAAATTATTGCGGCGTCCAATGACGTAGCAATCCCGCCCCGAGTCTTGAATAGCCTTGATGAGGGCATTGTAATCTTCGGAGTCCGTAAAATTCTCAACAATCCATCTAACTTTAATCATAGCTTGCAAGCATATCACACCTTGACCACAGAGGCAAGTACAAAAAGAAACCCCGCCGAAGCGGGGTTTGTGAAATCGGGATGTTTATACATCACGAACTACGGTCCAGAAATCACTGGCGTAGTTTGGATTGGTTATGTATTGATACGGCATCGTAAAATATCCATCCAGATTTCCTGAGAGACCCCATCCGAGACCCCACGAGTTCTTGATAGTAAACACTTGTTTTGTGTCATCATATCCGACGCACATTACAGCGTGCCCACCAATTGGACCATTGGTCTGTTCCGTAGATGTTGGCATCTTCAAAATGCCAGTGTTTGCCATTTGGTCTGACGAGAAGAAGTCATAGACATTAAACCCGAGCACGAAGCATTGCCCAGCGGCCAAACAGGTCTTCATATCAGTGATTGTATTCAGAGAGTAGTAGTTATTGATAACATTCGGCAATGCATCGGCGTAGCACTTTGGCGTGGGGGTTTGCTTGAAAGAATTGACTTTATACGGCCACTCAGTCTCAGCACAAACACCCTGTTTATGAATAACTTTTGCGCCGTCACGGAGTTGGGCACCTGAATCCTGACTGACTGTGCCTTGAATTACTCTTTCATTATAATAAACAAAGAGGCGACTTAGCCATTTGAATTGCGCTCCTCCTTGCCTATTTTTGTTTTCATTGTATTGCAGCAATCCGGTCCAAGCATTTGCAGTACAGCTTCCCAGTTGTCCTTGGTCTTGGACTGCGGAACACCATTTTCGGTTAAGGACCACCGTGGGTATTGTGATGAAAGGTATCTTCAAAAGTCTTACCATACGTCCGAACCCATAGTCCCGCACGTCGTCTTTTTGTTTAACCCATCCGTATTTTCTTTCAGTTATCATAAATTGTTTTTTCCTTAGCAATAAATATCATTCCCCAATTCAAAGGGCATGAAAATGTACAAAAAGAAACCGCCCCGAAGGGCGGTTCGTGAGATTTTTTGAATAAGCCTACGCTTATACGAGGTTCGTGTCGGACACGTAGATCAATCCATAAAACTCGGGACGCACAATTTTCTTGGCGTAGCGGGTCATTACCCCGCGTCTCGGGGTAAAATTGACTGGATCATAGACCAAAGGCGTCTGGATGAGTGGGATGTACGGTGAGTACACGGCACCCGTCTCAAGGAAGTTATTTCCACGGAAGCCCATGAGGATGAGGTTTTCCTGCATGTATGGGTTCTTGTAAACCTGGAATCGAGAAGCAAAGCTTCCGACACGGCTCACACCCATTGCGAACTTGGCGCTGTCACCATCGGTGTTAACCACGAAGCCCGGGATGGACTCCAAAATGGTTGCCACGTCTGGTCCCACGACCATGAAGTTTGCACCACCACGCAGCGTAAGCTGGTGAATCTTGTTGGACACCTTCTGAACCTTGTTACCAAGGGTCTGATACCAAGTTGCCTTGGTGTAGTATCCACCCGCTCCTGCCGTTACTTGATCAACAATCGAGTACTGGTTAAGTCCCGTCTTGATGATTTCGCGGTTGAGGCGTGCGCTCCAGCGTTCCTTGTTGATTGCTGGCGCGTTATTGATAAGCATGTCGAGGATTTCGAGGTCAATTTCCATCGAGACATACTCAGACAACAGAGCCGTCAGTTCGGCCTCAGCATCTACCGAGTGGTAGGCGTTAAGGTCTTGTGCCAGTTCAGGAGTCCAGACTGCCTTCAACTTACGAGTCTTCGCAACGATTGGTTCGCTACGGAGTTCGAGGTTGACTTCGGGGATGCCGATGTCGCGGTTCAAGCCTGTGCTTGTTCCGAGCGAATCCACACCATCCCATTTACCAAGGCGATCTTCGAAGTCACCACGGCTGGTGTCCTTCGGTTGCAGGCTGTAGTTCAACGACATTGTACCAGCAGCGCCGAGTGCTTGACCATTGGCTACCGAAGCACTGATTACGAACACAGCTTCGGGGCCGTTGAAGCGGCTGAATCCCGGGAACCATGTTTGGAAGGTATATCCCTTACCAGCGTTAATTGGCATGAAGGAACGAACCGCGTTGAGGTCAGGATAGGAACCACCTTGGGAGGCAGTTACAGTCAGCCCAGCGGTCGTGACTACAAACAAGTTTCCAGTTGAAAACGACGTGGACAAACTGTTTGCAATAGGGTCGTTGCTGTTACCGCTATCGAAGTTGATGTCACCAAAGGATGCCGAGGCAACCGTGATGGCGACGATACTTGCGGTATCGTTGATTGAGTATGCATAGCGACCTGGACCGTAGAGACCACCAACAGGGGCATTGGTCGAGCCAAGCTTCCACGAGTTGTAAAGGTCGCCACTACCAGAGACTCCACCGAAGAGGGAATCCTCAGAGGATGGCTGTGCAGTGAACACGCTTTGGTTCGTTCCGTACTTGAAGTCCAGATAGAACACCAGTCCGCTTGGGAGGTTCATCGGCTGCACCGATACGAATTCCTTTGCGGCGATTTCAGCGAACACGCGGCGAACCAGTGGAAGTGCCACACCTGCCCATTGCTCAGAGTTGCTCTGAGTTCCGGTTACGGATGACTCTTCAATCAGTTGCTTTGCTTGGTTCTCAAGCAATACCGACATATTCGACTTCTCCATGTCATTACGAAGTCCTTCAAGCAATCCGGTCTTTTCCCACTTGGAGACAAGGCCACGGGTTTCCGCCATGAGGCGTGCTTGTGGATTCAATGCATTGGTCAACAATTCTTTTACATTTTCCATATAGTTGTTTTTTAGTTCTCTCGCATTCAGATTACTTTTTGACTGGTCCGCTACGAATTCCTGCGAGTTGTTTCATTCTGCTAGCGAACTTGCCTTCGGTTATGATAGCCTTGGGCTTGGTTGATCCGACTGCGCCTGATGCGAGACCTTCGGTAATAGACTGAATGCTCGAAGATGTCTTCACCCTCTTTTCAGTTCCACCGAAATTCAATGCCTCTGTAAGATTAGCGTATGTCAGCTTGACTTCACGAACGGTTTTGTCGAGGTCAAACAGTTCAACGATACGCATCTTGTGTTCGTTGTTCATGTTGAATTCCTTAAACAGCTTGTTCGTGTAAAGCAGTTTGGCATTCAACAGATTAACCTCATTAAGTTGTCCTTTAACGTAACGGAGAACATCCTCCGCTTCGTTGAGTTGGCGCTTGAGATAGGTGTTCTCTTCAAGCATTCCACCTGGGGTGGAATAATTGGTCTTCGTTGCATTCTTCGCCTGATTAGGACGAGTAGCTCCAGAGGCTTCCTTAGCCGTTATCTTGGCTTGGTCAGTCTTTGGGTATCCAATATCGGATTGCCCTGAACCACCCGAACCATTATTTCCGCCCATTGATGGGGTCGAAAGACTGTCCTTGGTAGCATGTGTCGCCTTATTTGGGCGATTTGCCATAGTTGCTTCCTTGGCCACTACTTTCGCTTGGTCAGTAATTGGAAACCCTTCGTCATCGTTGGGTGCGGATTCAATCTTTGAAGTAGAACTTGCGGCTGCGGATGGCTTCTTGTTTGGAGACCCACCTGCTCTGCCACTTCCGATGCCAGATGAAGTCAGCTTCGTCTGCTCGTCAAGTTTCTTTTCTTCCTCTTCTTCCTCTTCGGGTTCTTCTCCGATTTCGGCTTTGAGGCTTTCCAAAAGTTCATTGAGGTCGAATTCCTCGTCCTCTTCCTGACCCGCTGGTGCGGGAACGTCGGAAGGAGGCGGCTCTTCACCCTCTGGTGGTCCACCGACTGGTGGTGCTCCTGCTCCACCCATTGGCATACTTTCTGGTGCTCCACCCATTGGTGGCATACCTTCTGGTGCTCCACCCATTGGTGCTGATCCCGCTTGTGGGATTGGCTGTCCACCCGGAGCGCCGGGGCATGGAATTGTACCCGGAGGACATACGGTTGCTGCTCCACCCATCGGTGGTGCTCCCAGTGGTGCTCCACCCACTGGTGGTGCGCCCATTGGTGCTCCCATTGGTGGTGCGCCCATTGGTGGTGGTGCGCCAGCGCCTTCTGGGGATGGGGGAACTTCTTCCTCCTCTGTTCCAGGCTCAAGTGCTGGTTGTTCACCTACTTCGTTTTCCAGTTCCTTGATGAGTTCATCAACTTCCTGTTCCGATACATTTTCCGCTGCATTCATGCCGCTTTCTTCTGCTGGCATTGCGGTTTCTTGATCGGCTTCTTCCCTGAGTTTCTCAGCGAACATCGCCTTGTATCTCTCAGTAAAAGCTTCTTCGAGTGCTACCTTGGCGTTGGCAAGTGCCGTTTGGCGAACTGCCTTTGCGTCTGCGATAGCTTCTTTGAAAAGATTGCTGTCCATAGTTTATTTGGTCCTTATAGGGATTCTGAACTTAATTGAAGTTCAATGAAGGTTATTAAAACCGAGACTCTTATCGAGTCAATTGGCGGCAAAGAATTTGCAGCATTTCTGTATTATAAATACTATTATGTTTTTCGAAACATAAAAAAAACGTAGATATTTATACACATGAAGGTTGGATACTGCATGTATATGCAAGAACTCTCCTTACGTTCCACGATTTTGAAGTCATACTTATAAGAGACATATGAACATAAAGAGGATGCGCGAACTTAAGGAGCGGATGAACGAAACCCAGAAGCGAAAACTTCTCGGGGGATTGCGTAAGTTCAAGGAAGAATACACAGGGAATGTTGGTGGAGAAACTGACATTGCTAATGCCGACAACCTCCAAACAAACGAGAATGAATTTACCAGTGGAGACGACCGCGCCCGTCCAAAAGTGATTGCCAAGACCTTTGATACCAATGCCGATTTCGATAGTTATGTAAACCAACGACGCGGCATTGAGATGACCCCGAAGGAACAACAGGCAATGATTACCGAATTGGCGGAAACCCCTTCTGCACAAGCTACTCCTTCCAATGCTGACGCCAATGAGCCATCTCAAGATGACAATGCAGGAACAACTGTGGATGACAAAATTAGAATTCAGAAGAGCGCCACGTTTATGGATGAAACCCAAGGCGCTGACATTCTATCAAACTTTTTGGCGGAATTAGGACTCTCAAATGAAAGACCTACAGGTGGAGACAGATTCTTTATGAAGTACGAACTCACGGACGACTTCGGAAAAAACACAACGACTGTCATAAAGAAACTGAAAGAAGGTGGTCAGTTCTGTTGGACAGCATTTTCCAAATATGAATCCGCAGAAGAAGAAGGACAGCCCGAGGAGAAAGAGGAACCCTAATATGATTTCACTTACCGAACTACTACATTCCATTGATGAGGAGAACAAGGAAGGATTAATCAAGATTGACGAGTGGAGATGGCCAGACGTTGATCACCTTGTAACAATGGGGTTCAAATTCCAAGATGACTACCATATGCAAACGGAGAAGCCTCCCGAGATGACGATTTACAAAAAGAAGAATACGGACAAAGATTCGGAGAAGGATGCCTCTCACTTCTATATCGAAGAGCCAAACAAGCCAGTCAAGAGGTTCAATACGTTTAACGATGTTATTGATTTTTTCGATGGATACAAGCAACCTGAACTTGATAAAAACCTGTAACAATCGCCCCACCCACTTATATTTATACCTGTATGAACATCCCTACGACAACCAAAATAACTTTGAAACGCATCGTCGAAGCGTTGCCCGATATTCCCAACAATGGATTTGGAGAAGAGCCGCCCAAGATGTCCTCCGAGCAAAAGAAGAAGCTGATGGAACTATCAGCCATGTACGAGAACTTTGGACAATGCTTGCAGAACGAAGAGGCACTCATGAACTCTGCCAAGGGAGTCACTGAACTATGTGAACTTGCGGAGACCTACGCTCTCAATGAATGCGGAGAATGGTTTCAAAAAGAAATCGTCACGAAGGACATGCAGAATTTGAAGAAGCGTGTCACCGAGTTCCAGAAGATTGTCAAGGAAACCTATGCTCGTATGCAGCAAGCCGGTGTCGCTTACCAAGACATTGGGCACGTCCTCGGACGCTATTACGATTTGAACACCAACAAGGGAAGCAACCAACAGTATCAGGAAAAGCCAGGTCCTCAGCCTCTCCAAGAAACGGAATCTGACGATACGACCCAAGAAGGTGGTAAAATGGCTAACGCCATGATGACTAAGGGTATAAAAAAAAAGTAAGGACTGAGGCGATGGATGCCGATGCCGCTGCACAGCGTAAGGCGGAACTCGACAAGAAACCTACTCTTCCGATTTTAACTCCCGAAGAAGCAACGCAAGTTCTTCTCCAATTCAAGTCCCTTCCTCCTGCCAACAGGAAAAAAATAATCTTGGCATTGAGACGTTCTTGTTCTTGGTGTGAGGGTCAATTCAAACTTCCTGCCATTGCTTTCACCCACGGTATATGCATTAGGCATTTCACTGAAATGATGGGGAGACCTCCAGCGGACAAGGAACCTGCGCCACCTGATTTATCTACCTATCAGCCAGAAGAACTTCAAATAGCGACTAAGATTTCCTCCATTCGACACCAGAACAAAGACCCGAAGATGGAGGAAGATAAAGACCGACCTTGGGTGAAAGATATAAACCGTCCGTGGTTGCCCAATGGCTAAATCTTCTCGAAGACCGAGTAAATCCGAATGCGGTTGTTGAACCCACATAGCACACCCACCGCTGCCACGAAGATACCTCCTTGAGGATTTGGAAGAATGTAATGAATCAGTCCGACTCGCCCGCCCACAGGTAATACTTCGAGCGCATTTTTTATTAGCTGGTTAGGCTTTGGATATTTATCCGCCCCCGGTACATAATGAGCCGCATCTGCCTCTGTATAGGGTGGGTCAATAAGAATTCCTGACCAATATCGTTTTACAGGAATTACTGGATTTGTCGGATTATCTAATGGGTTAACGATGTAAGTCACATTGCACCACGGAAAAGTCTCTCGTGCATCTTGGAGGAAATCCGGTTGCACTGACGGATCAAGGTCAAGCGTCTTGTCGTTGGGTCCAAACCCCCTTTTGTATGGATACAGCTTCGCCATGCCGCCGCATACATGCAATACTGGTTCGTTGATTTTGCATCCGAGTAAAGCACGAGCACGCTCCGGGAAACCTCCAAGGTAAGCTCCGTATCTCTTTACTCCGCCTTTATATTTTGCTCTTGCTAAAAACCATACGTCACAAATTGGTCTATAACTCATATCATCTACCCTTTCGCATTGGTGCCCAATCGCCCATCTCTGCGTGATGCAACCGATGGCATATAGGACACCACACTTCAACTTCTTGAAGCATGTTGTTAAAATCTTGTTCTGACCCCGAACGAATTATCCTCGATGGAGATTCTTTTCTGTCTTTCTTACCGTTGGGATGGTGAAGGTCATATACCACAGGCGGATATGTTTTTTTGCATTTGATGCACCTATCTCCTTTTGTATCCAAAATTATTTCCCATCTTCGCTTTATTCGTGCCCTCGCTCTTATTGTTTGTTTCTGAACATTTTTCTTGGGGTCTAACTGATATTGTTTATTGGCATACTCTCGGTCTATAACCGCCCGACATTCATCATCACAATATCTTGCATTTGGCCATCCACTTTTGAATGGAGTTTTACATACTTCGCAAACAACAGTGAATCGGTCATTTTTTCGGTTGAGTTTATCTTCCAACGCAAACTCTATGCCCCGCGCAGTGCGTATAGGTCGTCCTCCATAATAGACCTCATTACAATGTTTTGCAATGTCTTCTCGGTTTAGTCCTTTATCGTAAAGCGACCCAATCAAAATCAACTCAGACCTTCTATATTTCATACCAAATACCTTTATGCTATCTCGGATAGTTCCCAGATATAAGTATGCACAGACATTTGAAAACACTCATGATTCTTTTTCGGGATAGGGTTCGACTTGGGGCGGTGGAATACGTCCAATACCCAACGATTGATCGGACATCATACGAACATATCTGTCTATACGCCCATAGTATCGTCCGATGGCTTTGTTGAATTCTTCGGGCTGCTTCTCTGACCCGGGAACGCCAACGTGAAAGAATACACAATCATTTCTGGCAGACTTATCTTCCGTGCTCTTCATTTCTCCCACGAGAAACAGTTGCCGATTGTATCTCGAAAATTGTTCGTGAAGTACCTTACTGGCTTCCATCAGGAGGGCATCTACATCTGGAAGCTTATCGGTATCAACTGTATTTCCGTTAATGTGCTCTATTTTCATTTTGCGGCGGGCCAAACGTAGGGTAAATCATTGGAAATACTCATGAAGAATTGGCTGTAGTGGGTCGGGTTTTTTCTGAGCAGATTGGATTGGTGAGACAGGTGAAATGATTCGTTACCTAACCAATCGGGAAGCAACGCATTTTCACACCGATGCCCAAGCAGTTTAGCCTTTTCCCAACAGGTGTCTTTGTATCCGAGGCGTACCCATTCCGCACAGATTTCACGAAGATACAACATTAGTCCCGTTTCATATGATTTCCACATCTGAACTGCGGGATGATTATACCATCCCGTCGCCCTTCCTTGGGTAATCGGTCCTTGTCTGAGGGCGCGGAGAATTTGCAAAGCTTCTACCCGCTGTTTCCCGAGACGCTGGCGGTCAAGAACCTCGGCGCACAGATGAAAGTTTGAGTATGGCAAGAACGTCTGCATAGTGAGAATGTAACAGACTAATCTCGCCGTGTCAACTTATTTCCATTCAACCACGATCCTCCCATCTGGCTTCGCTATGACTTGGGGTAGGACTGAGATTGGCAACTCCTCCCCATTTGATGTAAACCCATGTCGGTTCTTAAAAATGGTAAAGGACTTTCCGTTATTGGATACCACAATAACCATATCCGTCCTGGTAATAGATGCTGCCCCGTAGGCAGAAAGGTCGTTAGTGATTAGTAGGTTCATGATAGGCATTTATGACAGTGTTTACAAAACTCGATGTTATCGTAGAAATAGTGCTCTTTATGAATACGCGTTTGCTGTTTGGCTTTTTTGAATAGGTTTGGATTAACAACAATGGGGTCGAACTGATGCCCATTGGTGTTGGTTGAATTCTCATACGCATGAACCAGTGAATTCACCGCCAAGAAATCGGTATCTATAAGACGATTGTCATGCAAATATTCACAAGCAGATTGAAGTTGTTTCTTCGTTTCTTCATCCATAACAACGATACGAAAATCAATGTCCTTGACCTTTTTCCACTTTGGGTCATCCATTAGTGTCTTATGGTCAATACCATAATCCCGCTCGTAATGCTTCATTCGTAATTCGGGAGGAATCCACTTGGGGTTTTGCATATCTTTCGTAACTTGCAATTTGAGTTTCTTCTTCATAGGGTTTGAAACACTTGCCGAATGTGTTTAATAGCAGTGGCTTTTCTCCACTGAAACTGATTGGCGTAAGACATTCTGTCATCCGGACCTTGAGAATCCTTGCTATAGAGTTTATGCTCGGGAATCATAATATCCGAATCCACTGCTATCTCATTGTGGTGAGGCAATGCTCCACGGAATTTGAAGTCAGCGCCGAGTGACAGACTGTACGGAATGCTCGTAAGACCATCCCAAAATTCAGCACATGGGTCATATTTTTGAGCATATCTTCCACTAATAAGTTTACCGTTCCAGTAAACAAGAGCTACGTCTTGAGTGTCATCCCACAGATTTGTATTGACCGAGAATGTCCCATTGACGAGACTGAAAGATGAAGTTTCCGAGTAATCGGGGACGAACCCCAAGTCCATGCCGGGCTGATAAATCGCTGCGGTCCCGTCCGCTTGGATAGGAGCAAAATGCATGTACGATGTATGAGCGTAGAAATCCCCGATGGTATGTGCGGCAGCGCCGAAGGTTTTCCAACTGGTTGGGTCTTTTCGAAAAGCATCCAATCGCTCATTTATTCTTTGCCAACTTTCATCAACGTATCCATTGTCAATGTGGTCCATCGGGTCATATGTAGCAATATTGGCATCCATGTATGTGCTCTGGGCTTTAATTGCTGATATTCCATTAGGTGGAACTATATCTCCTAACGCTTCATCGAAAATAGCATTGTGGACACTGGCTGCAAATTTGGGTATTTTTGTCATATTAGAACATCTCCTTGTTGGTAAGTAAATCGTGACGAATATTCATGAGAATTCTTCCGAGAATATTTTCGCCGTGCCCGTTCATGTCCGTTCCCCAAAAAATATCCCCCCATGAGTTTCTCTCTTCCAATTGGCATCCTTCGGTCATCAGAAGCATCTGGCGAAGTTTGCCATTTTTGTCAAACTTCTGACGACAGAGAGAGTTCATGATGGAAACTTTTGTCTTATCCCATTTCCGAACATTGAGTTTGGGTGCCTGTTTGCCGAGTTTTTTGGAACCTCCCGCCGTTACCCCGAGAAACTGCTCTCGTTGGTCATAGGGCCACTTGGCAGCTTGATACGCGTGCTCTACCGAGGGGTAGTAAACTTCGTCCAAGCATACCCCGTTTTCAAGGATGAAAAAGTTGCTCAGAAACCGAAAAGGACCGAAGAAACCAAGTATCGAGCTATCCTTGTGAACAGCATAATACGGAATTGTTACTTCATCATTTTCTATGTTTACATGCTGCTTTTCCATCTTTTTATAGCGAAAATGTTTCCCCGAATTTGTCAGGTCCACATTTAGTATAGAACGCGTTAACAGTCTCAACCATCTCTGGAACGAGGCGGGTTTTAGCCTCAGAAACCATAACAGATGGGATGGAATTGACCCCATAGAATTGCTCCGCAATTGACCCCGCAATGGCGGCAATAGTATCTGTATCTCCTAACGTATAGACGGCATTGCGGACTGCCGATTCGTAGTTATCAGATAACATGAAACACGTTAATGCTTGCGGAGCAGTCAGGTTGCAGCGAATATCCCGCGACCATTTTTCCCTCAAATCAGCAAGTGTGCGGTTGAGCATGTGCCCATACTGTTCTTGAACATGTGACTTGATTTCGTCTTTGGTAGCACCATGACGAGCCAACCAAATTGCATCAACGATGGACTGAACCCCACGGGCGGATTCGGGGGAGGCGTGGGTGTAGGCAATGCTTTGCGTTGCCCGCTTTAGTGCGGTCAGTCGGTCATACGAGAGCATTGCAATGGGACTGCACCGCATCATACACCCATTGGCGTAGCTATTGACTACTGAGAATTCTGGCTTTGCCATCCATTCCTTAAATTTGCTGCCATATCCTCGGTCAGGATAACGCATTCCCCACTGCTTGTATTGCTGTGCAAAGCGTCGGGGGAATGGCGAACGAGACGGGCGCATTAACGCTTGTGCAGTAGCACAAGTTAATACGCTGTCATCCGTGAAACGAGAGTCGGGGCTGAACAGGAAGAAGTCCCGCGAGACCACAGAACGTCTATATCCCCCTTCATAGGGAGACCCAACTATGTCACCGATTATTGCGCCAATCATAACTATATTTTTGTAGGCTCATCCGCCGAAAGCAGTTCATGAACTCTCAGCATATGGAGCATTATTTTTTCATCTTCCGTTATCGTCCCATCTTTTTCTTTTTGCCATAGTGAAGGTCCCATAGGGCAAACTTGAACCAACTCAGAGGGCACCATTTCTGGATATACTCGGCTCATATTTTTATCCGTACTCCGCTAGGTCGAGAGGTTTATTCTCGCTCCAGTATTCGTTGTAGAGTTGGTGATACAATTCGTTCAGCTTCACTTTGTTTACTTCCCGAGGAAGAGGCGTCGGGTTACCTCCGGCAAAGAGTTTCTTCTGACGAAGATATTCAGCCTCAAGTTTTCCTTCCATTTCAGCTTTGAACTCCATGACCTTATCGAAGGACCACGAACCATTCTTGATGGCAAGCAATTCGCTTGCGTCCACTCCAGTACGATTGACAATGACCCTGCCAGTCGTAATGATTTCATAACCCATACGCATGAGACGTACAAGATGGCTGGCGTGTTTCGTGTCGTAACCACTTTTCTCTTCGAGTTCGCGGCGGGCAGGATTGCGTTCCTTTTTCCAAGATACCCAAGAGTCATAGACTTGCTTGGCCTTGGAAAAGGCACGCTCTGCGTAGATGTACTGAACCAGTTCATCTTTGAGGTTGTAGTCTTTCGCCATCTTGTGGATGACTGCCTCGGAATAGACATCGGGCCAATTAGCGACGGAGATTTCTCTGTCCGTTACTTCGGACATAAGTTCCCACATCGTATTCTTGAGTTCGGCGCGGTCCATTTCTTCGAGTGGAAACTGGTTAAGGTTCCACTGTTCGACCTTGGACTTGATGTAGCCAAAGACTTCCGTCACGGCACCCTTCTGGATAAGAGGGAGACCGAACTCTTCCCGACTTGGGGGCTTCACTTCACCGAGTACAATCCATTTGCGATGACGCTCGATCTTCTTGGCTTGGGCGCAAGCGTATCCGGCGAACGTATAACGAGCTTTATTGGACAGGAACAGGTTGCGGGCATCCAGTATCCTCTCCATAAGAGGCAGCTTGATGAAGTGGTCCTTCGGGTCTGTGAAGAGCAACTCGATAATGTTCGGGTTGACTTCTGCGGCAAGCAAAAAGAACTTGCGAAGCGAATAGATTTCGCTCTCGAACTTGGGGTTCTTCGGGTTCTTAAGGTGTGCCAGCTTCTCTTCGAGCCACACCGGACTCTGAGATTGCTCGAAACGATGGTACAGGTGGTACTCCACTTCGGGCGGGGGCACGCAGATTCCTTTTACGTCCGTGTCGGAGAACTCATTGGCGAGTCCATAAGCCTGTGATCCGTGGAGCGTTACGTAAATCGTGTTCTTCGGTAGCCATTCATTCATACGCGTAATATATCACTTGTTAGAACAATTGTCAAGCCTCAGCATTTAGCAATTTTTTTACATACAGGACAAGGCATACCGTAATAATCGCTTATAGGCCGTCCGTGGCAATAATCACATTCACCGTCTTTATCATCTCGAAGAAGGTCGTCAATTATTAGCACTGTTAGAAACAAAAGAATAAACATTTTCATATCATAGTATCTCTTTCTGCAACTCTTTTTTGTGCTTTTTTAGCGCCTTAATGCGCCATTTTTGATTTGCAGCACGAGTTTCAACCCCAAGCATACCATCCGACTCGTCACTTGTCAACATCCAAATTTGTTCGTAGAAACGGATTTTTTTATTAAGTTGGTGGAGAACCAATTTTTCTCTCACGTACTGCCCCCGAATGAACAGACAGTATTCGCACCCACACTCCCCGCGCCAGCACTGATGGGTGTGGTGATAGCGTAGATTGAGAAGCATTTTCTCAATTACATCGGAAAACCGAGCATCACATTCCGAATTTATTCGTGCAATAATTTCGATGGCTTTCATACTCGGCTATGGTCTCTTTCCTAATGTCTAAGAACCTATCCAAGATTTCATCATCATTGGGATGCTCAAGGGCACGCCCACCAACGAGTTTTAGTGCAGCTTCTTCAAACTTTTCGGCAAGAGTTTGGGCAAGGGAATCATCGTTAACTCCATCCAGAAATCCCGTCTGTTTCCATTTCCATACCAACCCGAATGGTTTGGAACAGAATGGCGGGCGCTCTAATAGAAAGAGCAGATGCTCGATTACTTCTCCGAACCGAGCATCCGCTTCTTCTTGAACCTTCTTACTGATTTGCTGAGGCGTCACTGGATTGTTCCGGCTGTGTAGGGGTTCCACCACTCTTGACGAGTTCGTACAGCTTGGCCCAATCCCCGCTCTCGGTAGCGTTCTGCACTACCTTCTCAATCTTGGCGAGTTTCTCGTCAATCTTCTTCTTGGCATCGAATGCCTTGGGCGAGAACGTTTCGACCTTCTGCCCATCGGCTGTGATTGCCACTTGGTCGGGCTTCTGCGCCTTGCGTTGCTCACGGAGGGTATCCTCGGCGAGTTTGATTGCTGCGGCGAGGGCTTCGGCACGCTTCGCTACTTCGGCGTTGACCAATTTCTCGACTACGGTATTGACCACTTTCTCAGAGCCAAGTCTTTCAACTTGCTCTGCCACTGCTATGTTTATGCTTTTTGGTGTCATGTGTGTCTTGCTCTTTCTATCATTTCTGCTGTCACAGTCCATATGGTCCAATCATTGGCCCAACAACTGCACTTACTCTGTTTCAGGCTGTTCAAATCTCTGACGTGTATCCACATCCAGCATTTGCCACAACAAGCCGATACAGAAATTATGTTTGCCCCGTGTTCGTGAATGGTGTCTGACATAAAAGGTTTACGTACTCCATTATCTGTTTATAAACTTTGTCGTCTTTCACGAACCCATATCGTTTAGTTGCAGACTCACTAATCCATTCTCTTAGATCAGTCCCAAACTCCTCGCTTCTTGCTTTACTATCACAACAAAATTCAGCAAGGTACACGTCGGGCATTCCTAGAATTCCTCCAGTCCACGCTTCCGGGTGATGGAGATTTGTTTTTCGATGGTGATGAACTGCCATTTTCAGCTTAAGTTTAGAAGTTTCCTCCTTGCATGATTCTACGCCCGACAAGTTTTCGAACTCTATTCCGTAGAATTTACTGGCATCGTGGACCATACCATTGGCAATAAGTTGACGCCCCATGTCGGTGTCCCCTCGTTCTATCAGTTTCGTCCCCAATAAAACACAATTATCTTCCACATTACGGATATGACGGACAAGATGAGTTATCTTTTCCAATACATCGTCAATGTATTTGGGGGCTATGCACTTGAAGCCTGCGCGACCGACCAGCCCGCCGGTTCTGGCCGCTTTGCGCTTGTCCGGCGGCGTTACAGGCATCATCTGCATAGGCCATATGTATTTTTTCGACTTTTTCTTCATTCACCCCAATTGTATCAGGTTTATACCTGTTGTCAAGGAGAGATTTGAAAGCCGGTGCCCGTCACATATTACCCCGTCCGAATAAAATTCCATTTGACGGAGTTAAAACAACTCAAATTCTTACCTCCGCCATATGATATGCTGCTTTGGAGTGCTTGTTTGATTTCAAGTAACCGGTCCTTGTACGTGCAAGCACGCTCGATTTCGATGGTTTGACCTTCGACATGGTTATTATGACCCTTTGCTTCGTAGGAAGTCGAACCACGGTAAACCTTCTTACCATGTTCAATCTTGGCGGGGGAGTCAATGCATTCGGCAAACCACCGACCCGACATAACCATGTCGGCACCCAAAGTGAGGGCTTTGGCGACATCTCCGAAGTGCCTAACCCCGCCATCAGCAATAATAGGGACATCATAATGGTCTTCTTGACTGCATTCCCACACAGAATAGGCTGTAGGAACGTGGAAACCTGTCTTGTAGCGAGTTGTACAGATAGACCCGCCTCCGATACCCACCTTGACCGCATCCGCTCCAGAATCGCACAGGAACTTGTATCCGTCAGCCGTAGCCACGTTGCCTGCTATAAACTTAGGGCGTTCGATGTATCCGCCACTATGCTCAAACGTCTTTCTGAGATGTTTCAACATATCAGCAACGTTTTGGTGGTCGGCATGAGCTACGTCCACAGTAATGAAGGCAGGGGTCAGAACCAATTCGTCAAGCATCCGCTTGTCTTCATCCTTGACTCCAATACTAATACTCAGCATCGTATCGTCGAGGTCGCTGTTTATTGCGTCTTGAGTAGCAGTTCCAAATCGGTGCATGATATAAAAACACCTATCTTTGGCGAGTTGGCGAGCATTTTCGATTGAAATGACATCCTCCATATTAGCGGGAACTACTGGGATTTCGAAATCGTAGCCCAAAAACCCAATCGAAGTGTCTGCCTCATTACGAGATTTAAGGATCGAGTGCTTCGGCTGTAAGCAAATGTCGTCGTAGGAGAACAGATGTTGTTGCATAATTGTAAGAAATTATAGCAGAAGTCTAGGAGAAGACACAACTTATTTTAATGCGTATTTTTGAGGGGAGTCGGCTTTACCTGAATAGAAATCAATGACTGCGGCGTAAACCTTTTGATCTAAGCGTGGGTCGCTAATTTCCTTGCCGCAGTGATCACAATCAGCGCAGGCAATGTAATCAGAAGGCGATTCAACCTCTACAGGAATGGTAGTAGATTGATTACAGTGAGGGCAAGTCCATTCAATCTCAGTGGATTGTGTACGTTGAGATTCTTCGATGTCATCAAACCCTCCGAAGAGGGATTCGTCACCTTCGCCAGCACGTTTCAATGCTATAGCGTATTTGATGAACTTTTGGACGAATGCGGCGTTGTAAGGAACTGGGACTGGGAAACTCCTCTCCACGTTATGTCCGGGCATGTTGTTGACCCTTTCGCTATCGTAATAACGTTCTACCCGTGCTGCCTTAGAATCATAGCCAACACTAACTTGGACTGTCATAAATCCATTGAGATAGTATTCCACATAGTCTCGTGGTTCATCTCCGTGCGGTTGAAATCCTTCTGACGCAAGGGCAGCATACACTTCTTTCTTGACTTTGGTGATAATTGTTTCTGGGTCTTCAACTATGCCTGTATTGCCAGATGCCTGGGGTGGGAGTTTCCCATCTTTTTGGACATAGCGCCCATGCGGCTCAGTCTCTTTGATGGTATTACGAACAACATCGGGAGAAGATTTCCCTTTGCCCTTGAGAGCATCATGATACCCGACTGATTCCACATTGTCCATTGCACCCGATGGCTTGATCCCGCTTCTTTTATGAGATTGTCCGAAATTGTATCCCTTTTCGTATCTTTTCCAGGCATCTTCTTTTGGCTTCACTTCCATCATCCGCATTTTGTTATTCATCGCGGGGTATGGATTTTCTTGAGCCATGTTTGGACCCTGAGACAGAGGATCGAACCCTTCGGACAACAGGTTCTTTTTCAGAACCTCCACGATGCATTCTTTGACAAGGCGTCTCGTTTGAAGCCGGTGTGGATTCCCATATACCTTTGTTTTGCGTAGGGGAGGTTCAACAATAACTTCCGCAATACATTCTTTGACAAACTTGGTCATCTTCATCAGAGGATTCAATCCCTTAGCGACCTTTTCCTTGTTTGCACTGTATTTGCTGGCTAAATCCCAAGAGTCCATATCTTTTTCGCTTGGCAACTCCTTACTAGGGTCAGCCATATGGGTTCTTGGTCCTTTATCCACGTCGGAACTATGTTTAGATAAGTTAGCCCCCGCTTTTAATGCTCCAATACCAAGCAACCCCGCCATAGCCAAAGAGGAATACTTCCCCTCGTCAGTCGGTTCTACAACGACTTCAGCGATGCATTGCTTTACAAATGACTTGAGGTCTTTCATTATCCGAGTTCAGAAAGAATATTACGAACAATGTCGTCAGTACGTTCCCAACGATGAGTAATTGGATTTTGCACAATGCCTTCGGAAAGTGGAATCTGTCCGACGGGAGCCATAAATGCCCCCTGTGTGCTAGGATTTGATACAAAGTCAAACGCAATCAATTCAAAGTCATCACCGACCACGGCAGATGTCTCGTTGACTTTTTTCAATGTTCCGAGACCACGGCTTGAGATTCCGAGTTTGATGCCGTTACGAAAGAGTTCGCGGAGGATATTACCATTGGGAGTCGTAAGTACTTCGACTGTTCCCATAAGGTCATTCCCTTGCCAATGCATTTCCGTTACAGCATGAGACACGTTCTTGAGATTTACGACCGAGGATTCGGGGTGGTCCAACTCGCCCATAGCACGGTGGTCCGCAATGAAAGTTGTAGCATATTTGTTTGCCTCTCGCATGAGAATCTCATCGGGGTAAATACGACCGTTCTGATTTTTCTTACCTTTGCGTTGCAGGACTCCCTGCACCGTAAATGGTTGGTTGGGGTGCGTCGTTGATTCTCGAAGCACTTGTGGGTTTGCTTCGAACGTGATGCATTCCATTAGAAGTTTCTTGTCTGAGGTATTCATATTTGTGAGATTACTTTCTTGATTCGAACTGTCCATTCACCCTTCTTGGTGTCTGGTTCGCACTTTACCAGTTCATAGTGTGTAGTACCCGGTTTCTGCCCCGGCTTCGGTTTCGCACTGTCTTGTTCAATCAGTTTCTTTATTGTTTCCTGATTGATGTTAGGCTTCACCATGCTGCCCGGAATTCTTAAGTCGTACAGTGCAACAGTCGTTCGATTATCCAAATTCTTTTTCCATCCAAGTCCTTTTACGAAATCCCGAATGGCAGTCTTAGGTTTCAGAAGAATTTCTGGCAACCATCCCTTGGTATCTTCCGAAATCTCTTCAACTCCATAAGCATCATAAAGTCCATCATTCGCATCTTCGTCCAATACCGATTCAGAAGGTGTCTTACCCGATGGAGCTAACGCCATTGGCTGATACTGGGCCGCAGTAGGATTCTGTTTCGGTTGAATAGGCATTGGCCCCGCCTGTTTTGGCTTCTCAAACCGAGGGTCTCCTCCCTTTTCTGGAGACGGTTGCCCTGTAGAAGGTCCAATAATCTGAATCTTGAAGCCCGTCTTTAGAAAGTACTCTTTTGGCTTTGGTGTCGTACTATCATAGGCTACCACCACAAAATTGTCATAGTAATCATCTAATGTTATTCGGGTGACATCAAACTCGTAATATTTGACAAACTGCTTGTATCCCCGTGACGCACTAGCACGTACACGCTTGCCCACGAGTTTGGCGGAAATGGCTTTCTCGTATTGCTGCTTGACCTGTTGGTCTGCCCCATCAATCATCCTACGAAAGGCAGAGAAATCCTTACCGAGGTCATAAAACTGACCTTCAACCCCATAGGACTCTACAACTCTGAGTAAGCTAATCATTATACCAATCCGCCAAGAAAGTCACCCGTTCTCGGGTTAACTAACTCTACATTTCCTCGTTCGTTCACGTACCATATATTCAAAAAAATACCTTTCTTTTCGAACCAATCATTGACTGCACGCAGTTTTCCCCTCTCCGCATCCGGCGCTTCTGCTGGTACATCTTGGGTAACAGATGCCTTACGTGGGTCTCCACCGACAAACCTACTCATGGTCTGTTTAGATGTCGAAGGAACGATTTCTTCCATTGCCCTACCATGAGCAATGTATCGAGCCGAACCATCATCGGCGAACTGGATGTACTCACCATTCTTATCGTCTTCCCACAGGGATTGAATTTCCTCCGTGCTATACTGATGTTTTTCTTGAACGAGTTTGAAAGTATTCTCGTTAATACGTTGAAAAAGTGCTCTCTTCATATTATTACTTGGCTCTTACCACGCCAGTTCCTCCACATTTTGAACAGTGGCCTTCAGAATGATAAAGTTCTCCCCGTGCCCTGCCATACTCCGACTTTTTCCCCTTACATCGTGGACATACGATCATATTAATATGTCCCCATTTCTTCTTGTATTCATCCGATGGAGACTCTCCTTCTTTTGGAGGGTCTGGATTTGCGATTTCATCCACGCCTTTAGGGTCGTCCAAATTATTGTCCCCCCATGTATTACCACACTTATCGCACTTTGCGCTCCATTGATAATTGCGTCCCTTATTCCATTGTTGCGTGTAATAGCCAGGGCTGCCACACTCAGGGCATTGTATCTCGGGTGGGTCGTCGGGCGGCACTCCATCGAAAAAATGGTCGTCGTGATGCTGTTGTGCCGAAGCAAATTTTGTTCCCAAACTACCCATCGCAGTTTCTCTAACACGTTTCTTGAAGGCGGGGCACCCCTGTTCGTGAGTCCAAGTTCCATTGACAGCCATCATATTGCAATGAGGACACGTCTTGGTTCTTGTTCCTTCCTGTTGCAATGGTTCCGTTCCTCCGGGAACATATGGACTATAAAGTGAATCGAAATTTCCTTCCCGCATCATCCGTTTGAGAGTCGTCTTGATTGACTCGTACAGTTTATCCCCTTCCCTTTTGTATTCCTTCTCTCCCTCGGGGGTCATCTTATATCCAAGGACTTCAATGTGACCTTTGCGGTTACTCATTTTGCGTCCAAATGCGCCGGGAATATTGTAGCCGGGGCTGCCGGGGGAGGAGCCACCACCCCCACTTGTCGTGGTCATTTCGTCAAGTGCCTCTTCTTTTTCCTGTTTGCCTTGAAACTTTTCAGTCCACTTCTTTTTCTTTCCAAAAGCATTTGGACCTGTCACAGGAGATACAGCACTTGTCGTGGTCATTCCGCCAGGAGCACCGCCTGCTGCACCACCGCCCGACTGTTCTTGCTCAATAGATGGCTCCATAGATGGCGCATCTACTTCTTGCCATCCTTGGTTTCTATCAACTGGGTCTTTCCAGAACCATTTGCCATTGCGATTTATAAAAACACGGCTCTTATGATATTTCTTCGTAAGAGTAAGAAGATATGCTGTTGTTCCTTCTCCATGTGGAACTACCTTATTGACTTTCCATCCTTGATGGTTATGCCCAATATCCTCGGGGTCTTTCCACATTTTATTGGCAAGGTCTTCCAGCCATTGTTCATATTTTCTATCATAACCTCCCATCGGACGCTTGGGTTGGTTTTCGCCCGATGGTTCCCAATCCATTTGAGAATGAGAAGACTCTTCTGGCTCCGATGTGGGGTTGGAAACAGGTTTACTTACTTTTTTTTTGGCACCAGCGTTCCGCTTGGACTTTTCCACTTCGTCCACGATTCCACCGACAATGTGCTCGATAAGTGAGTTGAGTTGGTACTTGGCAATCATTCCATCTTCCATAGGCAGGATTGCTCCACTCTTAAGGAATGACATTAACTTCACACCTTCTTCTAGCGGCATCGCCTTAGCCCGCCTGTACAATCCAATAATTTCATCTGGTTCAACACGGATTGGATTACTTAACGTGGAAGCGGGGTTAATATTCGCCTTTTTGTAAAGTGTACTGATTATTTTCTCAGTTGTCATTTTGCTTTCCTTTTAGTTACTTTCGACCGCCCATCGGCATTAGTACTTATTTTTCATGAAGTTGTTTGCGTACTTCCTTGAGAAGTTCATAGGAAAGCATCAATACCATGACATGATTGTCCTTAACGATTTTGCCGGGGTTGATTTTATCAAGCTGGTTGACAATCTCACGGATTTTGATTCGCATCACATCCGAGTCTTTGATTCTGTCAATCGCTTCCGTTAAAGACTTCTTAATATCAGTAACCTTATGCTTGACAAACACGTCGAAGTTATTCGTATTAGCAACGTTGCAGATATATTCGCGCAAAACCGACTTCTGGTCGTCATCAAGAGAACTAGCGTACTTGTCGTTGAACTTTTCACACAGAAGTTTATAAGTAAGAAGACGTATATCCTCGGTCTGGGTCTGATAATAGTTGATGAGTTCGTCTTCGGGGTGCGTAACTTTTGGTCGGTCAACGATGTGTTCAACTATGCAGTTTTTTGATTGATACACTTCTTTGACATCAAACTTACATTCCGAGGATACAGCGTTTTCAAAAACTTTATATATGGAAGCTAATACTCGGTAGTTTCGAACCGGGGCTTTGAGCATTTCCTCGATGGGGTATGCGTCCTTGATTTCCTTAATTAAATCGTACTTGAGAAGAGAGAGTTTCCTGCCATTTAGCTTTTTACGCGCTTCCAAAATGACTGAGAAAAACCGTTCCGCATGGGGTTCATCCTTGATTTTCTCATGCAGGAGGGTGCTATACAGTTGCCATTCGCGTCCGAGTTCGGTCGTCTCTCGAAAGTAATTGTGAAGCAAGTCCTTGGCGGCCGACGTATCCTTACCCTGAATAATATCGGCTGTTACCTGCTTAGTGAGTAACTCAAACAGGATGCCGGTATTACGGAATTTGGAATGACGCATTTTCTTTTTGGACGGATTCTGCATAGTATTTGACGTTTCTCTTCAACTACTTTATAAATATATGCTATTTATAGGAAACCTTAAGATAAAGTTTTGGGGAAACCCGCAAAACAGGCAATTCAAACCCCGCAATTGTCGGTATATATCCATATTTCTATTCCAGTAGTTGGGACTCGTCCATCATAGACTTACTTCCAGTGAGTTGATTCTCTCGAAGGAGTTCCCGTTTGGTCTCGGGTTGGGTCTTTTTGAGGAACTCGGAAAGACTGCTAATCATACCCTTATCTATGGGTGGAGTTGAACGCTCCTTTAGGCGCAACGGAGTGCCACCTTCGTAGTTATGAGTAATAGCACTGACTTTCTTTCCTTCGCTCTTTTTCTTTGGAGTTGCAGAACGATCAAGACGCCCGAGTGGGTCTTCCGTGGTATTAGGCATTTTCTTTTCGCCTTCTTGGTCACGGTCACTTTGGTTTCTCCCACTTTGGTCTCTGTCGCTACGGTCACGAATATCCGACCCCTTGACTTCTTTGATTTTGGTAAGATCGGGTTCTTCTCCCTCTTTATCCTTATCCCCCCCCTCTTCTCCTTCACCCTCCTCACCTTCCTTATCCTTTCCACCTTCTGGTCCGAGGTCGTCCAAGTCGGGAAGCCCACCGCCCCCAC
>FAXJ01000002.1_pt1 | contig 130912 bp, 165 predicted proteins | sample 633691 | NCBI WGS metagenome assembly FAXJ01 (sample SAMEA3539301, study PRJEB10725) | soil metagenome | biome: tundra; feature: field; material: soil | place: USA | collected 2010-05 | depth 0.15 m | reverse complement strand
GCCTCCACCACCAAGGTCAAGACCACCGAGACCACCCTCATCATCATCTCCTCCGCCTCCCTTGCCGCCACCGATTTTCGTAAACGGCTTAGCTGGGTCATCACCATCCTCTTCAATCTTGGTGAAGCGGTAACGCTGCTTGGCGTCTTCAACAACTTGGTCTTGGACTTCTTTGATGTCGTCTTCCGACATGTTGAATATGGTCTTGTAAATCCACTTGTAAGAGAAGAACTTATTCTCTACCATGTCAATGGATACGCTTATTTTGTCCTGCCAAATCTCAATCTTCTCTTTCTCGAAGATAGTTGATGGGTTGGTCAATTCAATCTCAAAGTCAACAAGAGATTCGTCACGGTATCCTTGGGAGTACAAGTGAACGATAGCAATCTTACTAAGTTCTGATGAGATAATACGCTGCAAACGTTGGATGGTACGAGCAAAGCGTACATCCTCCGATGCAAGTGTTGCTTTTCCAGAGATGCCTTCCTCATAGCCTAAGAACGCCTTTGGAATCTTAAGTGCGGCCATCATCTTCGTCTTGATGTACTCAAGGTCGTCAATGCCCGTCCATTCCATGCCCGCAAGGGTATCAATCTTAGTTCCACTGTCTCCACCACGAACTGGGATATAATAATCCTCAAGCATGTTCTGGAGGTTGAATCGAAGATTGTATTCGCCCGTCTGCTCGTCAATGTACGGAACCTTCTTCATCTTGTCCATCATCTTCTGCATATAGGCATCAACCTCGTTCGGAGGGATGTTACCAATATCAGTATAGAAAATACGACGCTCGGGAGCACGCATGATACGACTGATAAGCATAGCATCTTCCATGAGTGAAAGCTGCTTCCATACACGGCGACCACCTTCAATCATGGATTTTCCGTAAGGAAGAAAGTTGGAGTCGGAAATGAGTCGGAAGTGGGCTACTTCGTAGTTTTCGAGGATTTCCGCCTGTGATGTATCGGTAGGACGGAGTTGAAACTTGACATAGCGTTTGTTAGCTGGGTCGGAATTTTCGATGCGCTCCACATTATAAGCTGAGATTGGTTCGACCATGTAAATGCCGTATTCTGGCGTGATGTACAATTTAAGATAGAAATCTCCGTACTTGCACATGTTACGAGTCCAAGACCACAAGTTGAAGCGAACGTTAAGAATCTCGTCAAAGAGGTTCTCAAGAATGCGTTTGACATTGTTATTGTTGGAGTGAACCGTAATCATTTTTCCAACTTCATTGTAAGTCAAGCATTCGTCAGCATAGATGTCCAGTGCTGAGGAAAGGATGGGGTCCATGTCCATTGTATCATAATCACGAAACAAGTCCATTCTTGCTGCCTGATATGATAAGGCGAAGTCGCGGGTATAAGCGTTATAGGCGGTGCTTCGGATACGGTTGAAACGGTCGCGGAGACTGTTTCTGTCCGTAGCATACATGATGCTATCGGTATCCTTTATTTTTAGTTGCTTACCACCGACGTTACGTACAATAACGTCTGTAGAGAACAATCTCTTTAACCTCGCATAGAGCGACTGTTTCTTTACGTCGAGAATTTCATCGTCGAACGGCTTTATGGATTGTTGATTTGGTGTCGTGGGCATATTATTTCCTTCTGCTTAGTGTGTATATGTGTTAGGACCACAACGGTCCTCGTGTATAAATATGCTGGAATTATCCTAAGAGCCATCTCAAATCTTCCTGATTTTGATTTCCGAATCCTTGGCGTCCAGTATTCATTTTCCATGCATTACGACCCGTCTGGGCCTGTCTCACTTTATAGAACGGCGTTTGGTCCATTTTATCTTTGGTCATTCCACTTACAGCAATACGAGTCAATTCGACTCCTTCTTGACGTAATCGGAGGGCTGTATCACGGACCCAAAGCCCAATGCAGAGCGCCATAACTAAGTCGTCATTGTAGCCCTCCATTGCGATTTGTTTACCATTCTTCCAAATGAAAGTCTCCATTTCCGAGAGGGTTCTCTTGGAGCGAATCTCGATAGCCATGTGCCGCATATAATGCTCCATATTGTCAACCACGAGCGGACGGGTCTTGATGTTCGTGCTGAATCCAGGTACTAGTTTCTTGTCCTCGGCGGCCCAACTGTTGTTCAACTGACGCTGAACTTCCACATACTTAAGGTCTGCGGAACTGTAGAAAGTGTTTGGATACCCACGGTCAATGACTTCTTGGATAGTGCCCCACCCGACGTTTTCGCGTTCAATCACAAGCAGACAACTATTGTATTCTGTTGCTAATGCCACGAGGAAGTCTCCAAAGTCCTTGGTGCTTACTTTTCCTTTGTACTCGGCGACTTGAACTGGCTTCTCTCTGCTTATGTCCAGAACGTGACATGCCGAATAGTCTTCGCCATCTCCACGGGCTACGTCAGCCGCTATCACATAGACGTGACTTCTATCAGGGTACTCCCAAATCCATAGATTTTTGTCCATACCACGAGTTTCGGCGGGGTCACAGGCTTTGTTCTTCTTGTAGAACTCGATGATGTTAAGGTCAATGACGTTATCACCTGATGCGAGGAAGTTACAGTCAAATTCTTGAGATGCCTTCTTGGGATTGCCTTGTTTCTCGCCAGCAATTCTACGCCACTCATCATCACGTTCGGGATGAAGCTGCCACGGGAGACTAACAGGGTGGAATCCATTCTTCCCAACCGTACCGTCTCTATTGTCGTCCGATGCTCCCTGCCACATTTTGTGGAACCAATTACCAACACCACGGGGAGTTGAGAGAACAATGGCGTTACCACCAGTTGACAGAGTTGGTTGCGCCGAGGTCCAAAGGTCTTCAGCATCATCAATAAGTGCGGCCTCGTCAATGATTAGAAGGGAAAGGGCTTGACCTACACCCGACTTCTTTGTGGTCGAGGCAGCTTTGATATTCGAGCCGTTCACGAATCTCATGGAGAGTCGGTTATCCTCAACACATCGGACTTTGAGCCAGTTTGGGAGTTCGGAGTGAGCATCACGAACCTTGGTTACAACATCCTTGGCATCGTCTTGTTTCAATGAAATAAGAAGGACATTCTTATCCTTATGGAAAATCATCAACCACAGAGAAAAAGAAGCAACGAGAGTTGAAATTCCCATCTGTCGGGACTTTAAGATGATGGTGTTGTTGTAATCTTGAAATGCCTTGAGGGTTTCCTCTTGAAAATGAAATAAGTCGAAGAGAATCGTGCCCCGCATTGGGTGCTTAATCTTGACATAGTGTTTCATGAAGTACACGGGGGACTCCAAACACTTTTTGTATTCGTCTCTGATTAGGTCTTGATAGGAGATTTTTCCGTCTGGCATAGGATTTCAAGATTGTATTTGGCACAGGCTTCGGTATATTTTTCTTTTTGCTCGTCACGGATTCTTATTAATGCTGTAACACGGCGATGAACCTCCTCCAAATCCTTCTTAGCATCAGAGAGAATTTGATCCGAGTTGGTGGTTTTCCATCTCTCAATAAATCCTTCCGAGTTACAAAGCATTTTAACGTCGGTGTCTCCCGACTCGAAATACTTAATGGTTTCCTGAATCTTGGACTTCATGTCCTTGACATATCCAAGTTCATTGGAAGCCAATTTGTACGTCTCATAGTCATTATAAATTCCCAAGATACGCAGTTTAGTCTCGTAATCAATGAGGCACCCCTCGCATAGCCCGGTCTTCCGAAAGAACAATTGGTCTGCTCTTCCTCCCCACTTGATTTCTCTTTTACAAGATTTACATTTTTCTTCCGCCGCCGCATGGATAATATCTGCTTGCGCATTAACTCTTGTTTTATATCCAGATTCTTGTCTCCATGTTACATTATGAGAATCTGTCCATTCGTCGCCGACATTTCTCTTTATTATTGGGGGGGTATAACCAAAAACCGGGAATAGTTTTTCTCCTTCCAAATAACTTTTTACAATTTCGATATTTGTCTTTCCTTTATACATAACTTTATTTCTTTCCTAAACAAATCCACCCGTGGTGGGAGTTTTCTGTTTTGTTGCACACTTTGGAAACACTACTTCGGTCAAGCCCATAACGGTTTGCCAATTCGAACTTGGCACATATAACAACGTCTCCCGTTTTTATATTTTCGAATTTGTAATTTCCGTGGGTATGTAAAATTCTTCCTTTGTTAGCCACAGATATTTTTCGCCTTGTTTCTTCCGAGCACTTAACCCCGAGAGTGTTTCCAGCAGTAGGAGATATATTATACTCTGGTTTGAGAGTATCCATATAATACTGCTCTTGTTTTAGACAATTTTCAGGAAGGCATTCTTCCAAAATCTCAAACTTGAAACTATTCTCTCCATATTTATTCCAAGCATTTTGGAGATGTGGATTTGGATGATTTTGTCGTTTCAGTTTATAAATGTGCCTCCACCATCTATGGTTCAACCCCCGTTTTCGGTCGGCACAACTACCAACATAACGCTTTCCGTTAATGGTATTGGTTATTTTATAGACACCCATCTTCATTCTGATTATACGCCTTTCCACATGTACATATGTAAATACGGGGTAAAACCCCCACAATACCTTATAAATAGGTGGTTTTGTTACCCAAAGTGTCAATATAAACTCGTCTTCCATAAACGTTTGGGGAGGTTCCGCTATACCTGACGGCAAGGGATTTGCCCGTTCCCGAGGTAGTGGAGAGGCTAAGGTAGTCAAGAGACGGGGTTGTAGGATTGGATGCCGTTAGTTCCAAGCCAGTGACCTCGGTATAACAAACCGAACCTTCTCCCGCCAGTGCTGGCAGATGCGTTGGAATGTTAAACCCAAGAAGCCGTTTAACTGATGGGCACTGACCAATCCCCGGCAGGAAGAGGTTGTTTTGGATGGTAAGAGTATTGACATTTGATGGAATTCCTCCACCGCTGCTTCCCGAAGACCCGAGGATACTACTCCCAAAAAGGCTGACCCCAGTGGGGTCAAAAACTTGTATAATAGGAGGAATCGAATAGATAAGACTAGCATTAGAATCAAACAATTCGGCTTTCAGAGTAAAGGATTCATTAGCTACATTAACCGGGAATGGAAATTCAATCGAAACGGCTCCCGGAGAAAACCCATAGTCTCCATAATTTTTCATAGAGACATTTGCAAGGGTGACATCACAGAGATACGGGACAATTACAAGTGTTCCATAGTAATCATTGATAGGCGTGAAAGTCATTTCCTGTGCGTCAGAAAAAAATCGAGTAGTCATCTTATCTGACACAACAACCTCCCCTATCTTAATTCCGAATTTGTGAATATAATTTGGCTCTGACGTTATGCCCGGGGAAGAACTGGTAAAATAGAATGAAACCTTAGCAGTAACCGAATAGTCTTTTTTAACAACCATGTTTGTTTCTATAACATGCAACACATTCTTGGGCAAGAAAATGAAATTGGATGTATATCCCTTACCAGTAAACTGACTATACTCCAGTGAATCAAACGGATAGTAATTGGAGTCGTTGATAAGATTGAGGGAGAACGCTTTAGCTATAACATAGTTGTTTCCGTCTGCCGCCGAATAATTACCGTCCGTAGTAATAGACATTCCATTAAGCAGAGGAGTATCGGTATGGACCAACTTCAAGGCTCCCGAAGAAGGAAACCAGTATTGGTTGATTTGGTCTTGATTGTTAAACACACCCATTGCTGCATAATTTTTATTGGCTGTGATTGGGTCAGTAAGATATTCCGACGGACCTATCGGAGAATCATTGATCAGAACAAAATCTCCGGGATAAATATTGCTTTTGGAGTACAGTTTATGTCTTCCCACAAACCCCGAAAAAGTATCGAGGTTTCTATAAAGAACGTTAGCATAAGATTTTTGAAGTAATGATGAAGACCCATTCGCCGTGGAATAATACTGATACGGGCTTGAAGAAGTTAGAAACGTTATGCTTCCCGACATACCCGATGCCGTAATAACATATGGAGAGGAAGGTCCGCTGAAAAGAGTATAGGAAATATTTCCAATGTTAGCAACACTGGAATTTGCAACACTGGATATAGTATATTTTCCAGACAAAACAGGCTGAACATTGATGGAGGATGACTGAGTGGTATCAACAGCACCGATGACGGGGAAGTACAATATTCCGTAGTTTACCTGTATTTCTTCTCCCGCCATTGAGGATGTAAAAACGTTTGAATTAGCATCAAGTTGAATATGTCCATTGTATATTCCGGTGGTTGGAACCGTCGTAGCTTGAGAAATGTGAACTATTTGAACATAACTCATACTAAAATTCCCAGTAAATCCATTAGCTAAATAAGGAATATTCCAAGGATCAAGGACATCTCCCGCCAACTGAATTTCGGTAGGACTAATGACACTTTTTATAAGAAATGATTGAGTAGAATTTGCGGGTAGAGTTTGGTTATAATAATAAGTTCCCGCCCATCCTTTCATAGTTATGGAGCTAATGTAGAAATAGATTTTCTGACCAATCATTTGAGAATTAAACCCTACTACGGCTGGAGAATCCGACCTAAATGTATTACTAACAACGTGGTAATTAGAGTTTACAGTATTAGCAAGAAGAAAGTAAGACGCCGGTTCTGTCGAGAATCCCGTACACTGTCCATTCACAAATACTTGTTGCCCAAGGACTGACCCACTTGTATTTTCTACTACTGGATACAGTGCTGGACTAATCTCCATCGTTGGGGACTTATAGAAGCGAACGCGAGAAACGTTCGGGTAAGTGGTATTGATGGTGATGTTTCCCGTCCATCGAACGATTTCTCCCTTTGTCGTTGTTCCAACCAGAACTACCGACCCAGCCCCACCGACTGCTTCTTGATACACATAAATGGCAACCGTGAAAATGGCGATGTCCACATAGTTGGCGCTGCGGGGAGGAGAAACTAAGTACAGAGAATTTCCATCACCATCGAGGACTTCAACTTTTATTTCGGAACCATCCGCGAGAAAATCCGACCCATTAAAAGAGATAGAGTTCTTACCCGCAGTGAACACGGGGTCAAACTCCACGACACGGAAGTACTTGGAAAGGTGAGCATTATCCTCAATATCCACCTGAATATCGGCAAGCCCTTGGGATACGCCAGTGGTGGTGTAACTGCTGTCTCCCTTTTTTCCGAAACTCGAAAGTAATTGTGTTGCCATACGTACAGGTGGGGTTATACCCACCTTATACATATTGGCTTATTCGTAGTTTACGAATGAGAAGTTGCCTTCTCGCTTTATCTCAATCTGCTTGTCCACCGCATCCTTTAGAGCGTCGAGATGCGATATAACAAGTACAAAGTCAAAGTTGTTCTTGAGGAACGCAAATAACGTGTACATGGACGCGAGGTTGTCAGGGTCAAGGGTTCCAAATCCTTCGTCAATCGCCAAGAAGGTCGTCTTAGGAAGGTTGGAAATGTTGGTCATGGCAACACGGATTGCTACACTTGCCACGAACCTTTCATATCCAGAAGTCAGTTCAATAGGCCATCGCCCATACTCATAGACCACGTATGGAACGACATTCTTTCCATCGGTCTCGAATTGGATAGTGTAGTCCACCACTTGACTAAGGATGGAGTTGACTTCTTTTTCGATTTCGGGAACCGTATTGCAGATGACTTGATACGGAATGCCATCACGCCCCACAGCAAGGAGGTAGCTCTGATAGAGACTGAACTCCTCTTCCATTTCAGTTACCTCGGCAAGGGTCTTCTTGATCGTCTCGATGGTTGACCTGAACAACTCCCGCTTACCGGAAATGTCCATGAGAGATTGGCATTGCTTTTGAAAGGCAACATCAAGTTTAGAGAGAGTCGTTCGAAACGCATTGATTTTCGACTGCACCTTAGCGTTGTTCTCCACTGCTACTTCGTTGCGGTGGTAGATTTCGATTTGATGGATGACTGCCGTGGCAGCAGCACTCAGACGCTCAAGTTCGTTGGTAGCGATAATGATATTCTTGCTCGCTGTAGCGCACTTATCCTTAACTTTCCCGCGTTCTGTCAGAAGCTTAGTGTAGGTTTCATAGGTATTCTCAACCCATTTATAAACGTCAAGATCGCCCCTCAAACTCATGAGGTCAGTCATCATCTTGTCTGTTTCTTTCTTGTCTTCTACAAGTTCTTTCTTGGCTTTAGTCGCATCCCTGACGAAATCATTATCCACACAGAACTTGCAGTTGGGGTCGTACTTGTGGTGCTTAAGACGTTCCACCTTTTCGAGTTTGCCTTTGACTTCCACCTTCTTAAGATCAATCTTTTGCTTGAGAGCGGTCAGTTTGTCGGACATTTCTTTGTAGGTCTTGTGGGCCTCCACGAAGTTCGACTTTTCTATCTTCTCAACTTCGGTGTTGATTTCCGCGAGTTTCTTTTCTTGTTCGGTAAGGGTCTCTCGGGAATCCGAAATCTGTTTCCGCTTAGCAATAAGCGTTGATTCGGCGGTCTGCTTGCGGGACTCCAACAGCGAAAGGTCCGTAGGAACACTTATGTCCAGTTTAATCATGTTGGCAGTCTCAGCGACGATTTGCTCGTTCACTTCTAAAATTTGCTTCTTCAAGCTTTCCGCTTGATCGTTGGATGCAATAAACAACGTCTCTGCCTGGGACAGTGATACCTCATTCTGCTGAATGTCGAACTGATAGTTCTTATCCTTGTGAGTTTTTAGAACTGCCACAAGTTCTTTATTTCTCTCACCCGCAGACTCATGAAGGCGATCAAACACATTGAGTCCAATGAACTGTACCATAAGGTCTTTGCGTTCACTGTTCCCCATGTCAATGAATGATGTGAGGTTCTTGGCGTTCTGGAACGAGGCGGCAGTGATAACAAAGTCCTCATAAGTTCCAATGTAATCCCGAATGATGTCATTGGTATCTCGACGCACGGTGCCGTGAAGTTCTTCCTCTGCCCCGCCGACCATCTTCCAAAAACGAACGTCCACCTTTACGTTTCCCGAGCGAGTCGTACTTCCCTTTCGCTCAATAAAGTAGCGAACACCTGAAATCTCGAATTCCAGTTTGCATCGGAAACTTGACTTCTGAACATTGAGGACGTGGAGTCCTTTGTAGCCTCGGTCGAACTTGTCGAAAAGACAGAAAATAAGAGACGAGAGGATACTCGATTTTCCATATTTATTAGGACCGAATATACCATAGACACCCGCCATATCCGAGAAGTTAATGACATTTCCCTCGCCATAAGTGAACATATTGTCGAACTCGAATCTTATGGGTTTCCATTTGAGGTTGCGAGAGAAGTCATCACGCTTAATGAGTAGGTTCGTCTCCTTGTTGATTTTCAGAATCTTATCAATTGTCGTGGGATTAGTAATCTCAAGCTTCTTCCTCAGAAACTCAGTCAGAAGTTTGTCTTGGTATTCCACTGTAGTCAAGTCAGCAAGGACAATATCCTTGCACAATGGAATGATGTCTTTCTTATCCCGTTCTTGGTCCATACGGACATAGGCGGTCTCCACCACTTGCGTTTTCATCTTGATGTCCGCAAGTACTTTCTTGACTTCCGACGCCACGCTTTCGTAGCACTTTATGCGGAGACGGACCTTCTTAGGAAGGTGCTTAAGGTCCGTAGTCAGTTGACCCTTCTGAATGTCAACTGTGAAATAACCGTAGTTGTTTTGCAACTCCGTAAACTTATAAGTTCGGGTCTTCAAATCCCATAGCGAGTACCCGTGCCCGCGAAGGTCTTCTCCGTGGTTCTGCTGAATCATGCTGCCAACATAATGAATGCACGGCTTAAAGCTGTCGGGGTCGTAATCTTGCATGTCCTGACGCTTGTGAATGTCGCCAAGCAAAGCAATATCGCTGCGGTCAAACAGAGGCAGCATGATTGCGGGATTATTGATAGCGTATCCCGTATCCAAGGCGGCTCTGTCCACCGCCCCATGAAACAGGGAGATGATATGCTCGTACTGGTGACGATAAACATCTGGGATGTCTATGCCGAGGATATAGCGTTCGGGCGAGTCAAACACGCACATGTTGTTGAACAAAATGTTTGCCATGCCATACAGACCCGTGGTTTTGAGATAGTAAACGTTCGGATTGTTAAGGGCATCCACAATGGGGGTCAAGCTGTCCAGTCGGCTTTTGTTGGAAAGCGTAGCGTCATGGTTTCCAGCCACAAGCACGAGAGGACGAAGAGCAGCAATGCGAGTAAAGAGGTCCGACGCAACCTGCACACACTCGGGCGAGAGGTCACTCTTGGAATGGAACACGTCACCAAGGAGAGCTACTGCCGTGTCTAGTGGGGACTTGCTGATTGCGTCGTAGAGATTGCCGAAGACTTCCTTGTATTCATCATGCCGCTTATTAAGCCTGATATGCAAATCGGCTATATGAAGAATATGTGTAAACTTAGGTGTGCCTATCTTTAGTATGGTTATCATGTTTCTTCAATATTTCCGAGATTTCTTGGTAAATGTCTCCGCCGCGTGGTCCGCATTCATAATCGTTTTCCATCATCCAGTCTTGGATGTCTTCGAGCAATTGTTTTAGTTCTGGCGTCATACTGTTAGCAAAATGATTGAAATGACCCCGAGAACAAGTCCGACGGCATGGATCATTGTCAATGTTTCTTTGAATATAACTAACCCGAGGAACAGCGTGATGAACACATAGCCTAAGTTCCATATGGTTCCGAGGACAACCAACGAATTCATCTTGGATATGGCGGGCAGAAAACACAGCGCATTTATCATATATCCAATCATCGCATACACACCAAACTTGACCGACGATGTATTAGCATACTCTTTGCTGCTATACTCTCCGATGGCATAAAAGACCATCGCGATCAAAACCCATAGTGTGACGCTCATATTCCAAGTTCGTATTTCAAATGCTCACTCCAATCAAACAGCGGTGAGTTGCGAATAAGGGAATGGACTTTCTCAAATCCAAGTTTGGACGGGTCTTTGCCCGACAACTTAACAATGGACATTTCTTCGATGCCGAGCCGTCGTCCCAAATTATCATATGCTTTTATGGAGTCTTTCTCCGCATCCAAATCCAACACTATGTTTACCCGCTTAACGTGATGCTCAACTATTCTCATTCGCAATGCCACGGACGGATACTTTCCAAATAACGGTATGGCATTGTTGCGAATGGCTATCGCATCGAATACGCCCTCGCACAGATTGAGAGGTTCGTCGTAGTTCACGAAACTTTCAAATCCAACCAAATCCATTGGGACATTTGGCTTTTTATGCGGAACGAATCCATCCTCATAATAACGGCGGCCAATGAAAAAGTTGAGCGTGCCCTTAGCATCATATGATGGAATGATAACGTGCTGCTCGTACTCCCCATTTTCACAGAAACCGATATTGTACCTAAGTATATCTTCGCGGGTGATACCACGTCGTTTTAGGTATGCTGAGGCATTCTTATATTCTGGTTTTTTCTGTAGTTTCGACAACGGGTGAAACTCAGGAGGCAGGCAGATGAAGGTTGGGTCGGACTTGGCATAACGAGCCATCCGAATATCGCCAGTAAGCTTGAAAATGGCATCTCGATAGTTCTGTGGGGCTTGAAGTTTGTAAAGCAAACTCCCGAACGTGGCACCTTTGGTATCGCATCGCCAGCAGTGGTATGAACCAATTCGAGCACCCCCGATAGCAACTTCCAACTTGTTGGTGACAAGATTCTTGTCAACACAAAAAGGACAATGGTACGTAGCTTGAACTCCGCCTTTGCGGAGGCGTGCCCTTTGACCGAGCAATTCATCGAAGATTGCTACGAGTTCTGATTGTACCATCATCCTTGCAGTTTACCCTATTCTCGGAGGAAACTCAACTTATTATAACTATGGCTCACATTCTACTTGTTCTTGAAGACGCACGATGGCAGTTTGTAATCCACATTCAAACCACTCATTTTTCCGAGATTTTGCAAACATTTTCATCATTTCTTTGATCTTCTTCTCGGCAGCAAAGCAATCGGGATGAGGAATATTAAAGACCATTTTGTACCCGCGCTTGGGATCGGAGGTTTGGTAAGATCGAAGACGAGCGTCTAAATCCGCTGTACACCCCACTTTCACAAAGCCGGGGAACGCGTCGTTCGTAACTATGTAGAGGTATCCGTTTTTCACTCTTGATATAATCTCTTGTATTGGGGGTCCGAATGCATACAGTCATCACAAACGTATTCTTCGTCATCTCGTTGAAACTCTTTCCAATTCCCCTCGGACACGATGTAGTATCCAGATGTAACAACAACTCCGTTTTTAGGGGTGATGCTTATCATCCCATCAACTGGTTTTCCACATCTGTCACACATTATTTTTATGGTTTTCATACACCTATAAATATCATGCCATCGCTGTTATTATTGCGTCATAGGTGTCTTCGTTGTGGGCATCCCACGTCCCTTTTTTGTTCAATTTATCAAATTTATGAACCTGTGGAAATCGAGCGTCAATCTGTTGTCGAACGTATTCTTTCCCCGTCATACCTTTGATTCGGCACTTTCCGAAAACTTTTTTTCGGGCAGTTGTAACGCTAACAAGATTGACTGGAATTTTCCAGTGTTCCGATATAATATACTCAAACACTGCATTCCATCGTGCTAAAAGAATAATTGTCTGCTGTGAAGTTCTACCGCCCATAAATCCAGACAAAGCCGCCTCAAGATTTATTTTGGATACCGACTTCATATTTTCATTAGCATCCATCACCGAAATAACATGGAAAGATTTCTCTTTATTTGTTTCAAGTTTAGATGTGTCTATAAACCCAGCGTCTATAGTATTGGTTCCATCATAAAACGCATACCCCACAGTTCGGGTACTCGCATCAAATCCTAATATAGTCATATGGCTATACGTACAGAAAAAATCCCGCAAAAGCGGGACTTTCGTTTTTATAGATTTGGCTTCGCTTACGAATGGTATCTTGTAGTGTCGAGTCCCTTTACGTAAAGAGAGTAGTTGTTCCCCGCCCCACCCGATTGTACGGCGATAAACTGTGATACCTGTGGCAGAACCTTCACTAAGAATCCATTTGGATTCTGATTGGTGGCACCTTGCTGACTAGAGGCATCAATCGTCTTTCCCGCTGCTGGCTCTGTGCCTGGTCCTCCGAGCACGTCTTTGACTTCGAACGCTCCACCCGCATGTTGCTTTGCATAGCGCACGTCGAGAGTGGTCGTCAATGATGGTCGTACATTTGGTGTTGGCATATGGTTATTCCTTTACTTATATATAAATATCGTTATAAGTCCATTTTCACCACGAAATTTATGGGTAATTCGGGGGTTATCTTAATGGGCGTCCCGAGTTTGGCAAGTGCGACTAACTCCAAGTTGCTATTATAAAGCCCAATGGCAGTCGCCATTGGAGCTAAGAACGAGCCAGTCTTGTCAAACACGGTCAATCGCTCATAGTCCAAAAAATCGCTCTTAATCGTAGGCGGGGAAAATTTTTGACTTAGCCCGTTGATGTAGTCCATAACATCGCTAAAGAGGCGACGACGACACGATGGCGTAATGAAAGTGGCATAGTTTTCTTGGGACAGTCGGTGTGAGAAATATTTCCACATGATGTTCATGTCACGGTAGTCAATGCGAAAGTCTTGGTTTAGGTCCAAGGTCGTCTGCATATCTGTGTCAACTGTTTCCCATCGGAGTAAGCTTTCACTAATCAACTGTGGAGTGATGAGGCTGTTCGTGTTATCCTTGTAATAGTTCAGCAGGCTTATCTCATCGTCCGTCATTGCGATGGAGGAACTCCAGTCAGTCGAAACGGGAACCCCGAGAATGGCAGTGTTTTTGTACTGCATGTAACTCAGAATAACATCCGCATCTTGGAAGTCGAAAACTCCATTATGATTGATGTCCAAGATAGATGGTGGTTGTGTCACTGCCGTCGGATTAGTGCTAACGTTGAATTCGCCTGGGTCTGCTGTACAGATGATTTGTTTCTCGTAGATGGTATGTTGACTCTTGAACTCCAAATCATACTCATAGGTATAGGTATTAACGGGAGAATAGAATAGTCCGTCGAATACAGACCCCGAGGTCATTATGATGATTTTTCCGTTGCGGTAGAATACGTTTCCAACGTGGAATTGGTCATGAAGATTATGTAAATTGTAGATGTATGCCTTGCCCGTAAGGTCGTCGAGATTAGTATCGGCACTTTGGGTTACTGGAATATTGATTTGGCGATTGATGTCGGACATAAGCATTGGGGCACCTACGACCATTGACTGGTCGGCGATGGCTACGTCAAACCCATAATCACGATACGGACTCAGGTATTTCTTCTTTTTCTGATAGACATTTGTAATTCCCCACGCTCCTGAGCCAGTGCCTTTCTGTATGAGCATAGCTTGGCCATCCAGTAGGGATTGTAAATCGGCGTTACAATAATGCAACTGATTCAATGTCCCTCCAATGTAGCAGGAAGTCATGCTTTCCACGTCTATCTTAGGTACTCCCGCCACGGCACTTCCGCTGAACATGTCAACAGACCATCCCGCTCGGTTGTTGTACAGTGTGTTTTCGTTGCCGTAGGTCTTGAGAACCTGCATCCAACCCGACGCACCGGGGCAACGCTCGAATATGTAAACGGAGCCTTGTTGGTAAAGTGTTGACCCGCTATACTCGAAGAACGTACGGTCATATGGCTCCCCAACAATAACAGCATCCCCATAAGTTCCCACTGCATGTCCAAATCCATTGTTAACGCTCATGGTCAGATATTGAGGATAGTACCCGGAATTGAACGTCATCGGTTGGGCATTGGTGTCGGGGCGGAAAACATACGATTGAGACCATGCGTTATTTACGTACTCAAAATAATACGCCATAGAGTTCGATGGGTTCCCACAACCAACGACTAAGCTGTAACTATGCGGACCATCGTACTTGTTCAGTTTCAAACTGAATCCGAACTGTGCCCCGGGAATCGCATAGGTAGGCCGAATTTTCTGAAATAGAGACCACGAATAATTTTCCCCCACAGTCTGATTCTTGTAGAGATACACGACTCCGCCTGAGCCGCTAAAATAAGGAGAACCTACGGCAATCCAATCTTTGTTGATGGATACCGCCATGCCGAATGAACCTGTAATTCCACCCGGACTGAAAGTGTCGGGGTCGTCAATGGTGAAGGCAGCCGCACTGGCACTGTTAGCAGTCCAAGTGATTTGTGCCAAATCATAGACTTGGGCACTTGCCCACGATGCCGGAATGATACTAGACGTGGTTTGAGTGAGTTCTGTCAAATACGGAGACCCAACTATAACGTAGGTATTGTACATGTCAAGGGAAGCCCCGAACCCATTACTGAAGGACGACGTATAGCGGTCTTTGTCTATGCAAAGGTTGTAATTGGGATAGAAGGACGAACTTTCCGTGGTAATTATAATAGAAGCAGAGTCACTACTCGCTTCAACATCGAGTTTGACATAGAACTCTCTCCAAATTTGATAGAGTGTTCCGACGTAATCGTGGTCGTCTTGCGACTTATTATAAAGGAAAACATCCACGGACCCAGTGTGTTTCACACTGCCGGAAACGGGGTCCATCCGGAGAAGGTCGGGGTTGGCGACTACGACGTAATCGCCGTAGGTTGCCACGGCATAGCCGTAGTTTTCATTTTTGACATTGACAAACATAACTTACGTCTATACATATCAGTCTCCCCGAATTATTATGGGGGGGATTCTCCAAAAACCAAAAACTTGTGAACAGATGTATCGTAATCTATTCGTCGTACGTAGGTGTAATAGCTGCCTTGGTATTGAATGTGCGGATTGATTGTGTTCAACGACCAACTAATTCCATCGGGGGAATTATAGATGTATCCACCGTAGTTACACGCCGCGAACACCGACCCCTCGGGATTCCATGCTATGGATGACAAACTGGTTCCGAAGATTGGGGCGGGCTGATTGGAAGCGGTCCAATATACACCGTCTGTTGATAACGCCATCATACCCTGTTCTCCAACCGCAAGATACTTCCCGAGTGACGGACTGTACGCTACACCGTTGTAGGCAGCACTCATAGGTGTATCAGATGCGGAAACAACTTGCCAATTTTCACGATCAGTTGACGTATAAATAACTCCCGTTCCACCGGGAGACCCGTTTGATGTCGGACCTACGATAACATATCTTCCCGCATTATAGACAATGCGGAAGGCACAGTCGCTTGTTCCGATAGACGCCATGCCCCAATCGGCTCCATTTGATGATGTGATTATGGTTCCATTGTTACCACAAGCCACGAAATAGGTTCCGTCATAAAGACCATCCCAAATCAAATCGGAAGTTGGAATGGTTGCCGGCGTCCATGTGGCTCCGCCATCGTCTGAGTACTGGGCATCGCTCCAATTACCTGGGGCGTTCAGACCAACATAACGACCATTACCATAGAGTTGTGTATATGAACGGAAAGAGGCGGTTCCGACCCCCATCCAATTCACACCGTTCAAGGATTTCATCACCATGAAGGTTCCTTCAATTGGAAGTTGGTCAATAGTTATGAGACCGTTGCTTCCACTGGTAGCATCGGGGATGGCGTTTGAGATTTAAGTGCCAGGTTTTGTGTCTGTAAAAGTGCTTGTTGTTCGTTTACAATTCGCTGCGCCAAAGCCTCTTCCTCGGCGATTTCCATCCAGTGTTTCTTTCTGGTGGATTTTATATACGGATTATATGGCTCGATTAAATAGTTCATGTCTATAAATAGTAACCTACAACTAAAAAGATGGTGCCATAAACCACGAAGATGAGAACCCCGCCCCCTCGTTTAACCCATTCAAATTGCTACCAGTATCATACTCTTCAAAATCTTCATATGAAGAAATACTCGGTCTAATGTTGGTATCCACATTGACATACCAATTGCCTTGGAATCCCAATCCTCCACTAAGTCTATTTAAGTCACTTCCCGTATTATATGACTCGAAATCTTCATAATCGAAAATTTGAGGGGTGAAAGTACTACCCGAATCGAAGGTAAACGCTACATGCCAAGGAGATGCGAATCCATAAGAGCCACTCAGTCCATTCAGGTCGCTTCCCGTGACATATTCCTCATAATTTTCGTATGACATTACTTGAGATTGCCAATTAGTATCTAGTTTTACAAACCAAGCGGTAGAGAATCCTACCGATTGACTCAGCCCATTTAAGTTGGGAATAATTATTCCATCGGGTGGTAAAAATCCTAGAAACCCAGAGCCTCTATTTAGTCCATTCAAGTCACTTCCGGTGTTATATTCCTCGAAATCCTCATATGAAAAAACCTGTTGCACGAAATTAACATCTGGTTTTACATACCAAGGAGATGAGAATCCATATCCCCCATTTAATCCGATGACATCACTGCCCGTAAAATATTCATCCCAAGGTTCCCAAGCACCACAATATGACGCAGTTAAATAATACATCTGACTGGCGGTATTATTAAAACTATCAGTTACAAACAATTCTATCTGATACACTATAGAAGAGACGGGCATTACGCTAGAAGTACCAAAAATTGAAGCTGATATTGCATTAAAATATAATCCTGTTGGCAATGTTCCTGAAATGCTATAAATGAACGGGGGGGGTTCCATTTAATATACTAGCCGAATCCATATACGGTCTGTCGAAACAAACAAGGTCAAAGACATTATTTCCAAACGTTATTGATGAAGATACGAATGACCCCGATGGTTGTGGTGTAAACCCCGGACAAACAAATGATGCAGTGCCTTGCAATACATCATTTCCAAGAAACCGAACTTCCTGAATCTTCGAGAAAAGATTGTTTCCCGCAACCAGATTGCCATTGGAGTCGTCCTGAATGCTCACATTGTCATCGAATGACGTGTCTTGGAACTGAACACTTCCTGGGGCAATCTTATCTCCCACGATGAATTTTGGGATGGTAAACATTCGGAACCTTTCGGCCAAGTACAGGTTTGTCTTGTTCAACGGAAAATCAATGTTCTCCATCCCGAAGATTTTGGTTGGGTTGAGATAGTTGTTATAGAAGGCCCGATACATCTGGTTGTAAAGAAGAGTCTTATACGTACCAGTGTTCGGGTTCTTTTCTGCCGTGTTAGGGTCAAAGCGGAAATTGCTTCCGCTCAGACCTTCTTCATAAACCGCCGCGTCTTCCGCCTGCTGCTCCAAGGCTATGTCACAATCACGGTTTAGGAGAGGATTGCCCGCGAAGTAATCAACATAGTCGAGGGCAATTTGAGTGTTTGGAATCGCAATGCTCCCGGAATCCTGCTCCAAAATCACAGTATTCGGGTTCTGTACATTATACAACTCACGCGCCTTTGTGGCACGAAAAGGCGATGTCATTACATCGGTCTTTTTGAGTTGCTTAAGCATAGATTAAGCAACGAAGCTTCGGTCCCATGACCACGCGAATGCCAGCGTCAGAGTTTGTGAAGTGAATTTGGATTGCGATTGTTCAAATACGAATGCGAACGCTTGGTACTGATTTCCAGCAGGGTCATATATGTTAGGAGCCTGATACCCCTGTCCGATTCCCATGCTATGAATCTGACCGTATCCATTCTGCTGACTAATGGAGAACACTGCTGTCTTTCGAAGAGTGTACGTTCCGTTGACATAGGCATCGGAAGTGGTCGTCGAATTTGAGGTGTAGTCTTCCGACCTTACCACAGCGTTATTGAACGATTGGAGGGAGTGTGAGTTCGCCGAAAGCCAGAAATAACATCCCTGCCCCGAAGTGCCTGGCTCCAATGGAGCAAATCCAATTGAATCTCCAGCTTGGTTGATGTTAGTAATGGTTGTAATACTGTATCCCCCGTTATTAAAGTATTGAGCTACGTTCTGGATTGATTCCGAACCATTGGTGTTGGTTGACGGTGCGATTGGCCAGCTCAATGCTCCACCCGTTCCATTGATAACCGCGTTTGGGCGTGATACGGACGATGATGGATTGAGCGTTACTTGAAGCTGGAAAATGATACGCAAGAGTTGCCCCACGTCAACGAATATTGGAATTGGAAGGAGCAAACGATTGAATGTCGTGTTTGGAACCAAGCGCGAAGAATTCCACGTTACTCCTATTTCAGTGTAGTTTCTCGCGGAAGTTTCAGTGGAGAAATCATACGTTCTGAACATCGTCATTGTATTTCCTGTAAGAATACTTCCACAGTTACCAATGCCACCGAGAATACTCACAGAACGACTGATTTCATTCTGCAAGCTTGTCTGAGAGGTCTTCCAAATGGTAAAAGTTGTGCTCGGCACCGCCGCCGACAAACTTCCCGTTGCGCAAATGCCCGTGATTCCGCTGGAAATTTGAACATGGCTAATGTCTCCTGGCACATCGTACACAATAACATCCCCAACTTCGAGGTTGTTCGAATACCACGCATTAGACGACGTAAAATCCGCGAGTGTCCCCGGCACCATTGTAATGCCGAATAGGTTCTGAGATACGGTTGCCGTACCCCCTATAATGCTGTTGGGGCGTGTTCCAGTTCCCGCTATTGCTGCGAGCATGGAGTTAGCATAAGTCCTTTCAGAAATGCCATCCAGTCCATTGTTCAAAATCAGGTTGTGGACGAAATCGGGTTGTTCCCGAACGACCTCACCTGTCTTGGCATCCACCGCCATGACCCTGAATCTTCCTTCGAGGTTTTGGCTAATGCCGCCAAAGTTGTATGTTGTGTTATTCATATTTTTTCCTGTTGTTATGCATCTTTGTGGGTATTAATCCGACACAGATGCGCTGTAAAATCCTACTTTTGTGTAACTCGCATAGTCGGCAATGCTGCCTGTGACAGCCATATTGAACACCGAACCACTGTAAAACGTAATGTTAGTTATTGAACCACTTTCTCCGGGAGCATTTTCTGTAATAAGAACATTGAACACCGACCCACTGTAAAACGAAACATTGGTTATTGAACCGCTGTCTGATCCGCTCAAATGGACGACTGAATCAAACACCGAACCGCTGTAAAGTCCGATTACCAGTGATCCGGTATCTCCACTAACGCTTCCCGATACGGTAGCGTTAAATATAATCCCCGACCCAAACCCGATAAACGAAGGCGACCCCAGTTCGGCATACTCATTGAATGGGGCGTTTCCGATACTACCAAATAAATATCCAACCTGGATGCTTTCGGAATCATTATATCGGGTCTTGCTTTCGGTTAACGAATAGTTTCGGATTGATGCCGAAGCAAACGCCAACCGCAGAGTTCCCGTGTCTCCCGCAGAGACAGTCAGGGCTTCATCATTAACAGTAACGCAAAAATAACTTGACATTCCAGGGAGGATTTCGTTTTGAGCACCCGATCCAGACGGAAAAATTCGTACCTCTTGAACCTTAGAGAATAGGTTGTATCCCGCTATAAGATTCTGGCAGCCATCATCAAATACTGATACGTTATTGTCAAGGAGGGTATCGAAGAATTGAAGGCTTCGGGGTTGTATTTTGTCTCCGAAGAATATTTGAGGAATGTTAAACATCCTGAAATGGTCGGAAAGATTTCGAAGGGTATTGCTTAACGGGAAATCAATGTGCTCAACTCCAAATATTTTAGTGGGGTTTTGGAAGGAGTTGTAGAACGAGTTTTTGGTAGTTTGATGGACTAACGATTTGTAGGTGCCATCCGTATTGCGGTCGTCAGACGCCGAATTAAAAGTTCCAGACCCCGTTATTCCTTCTTCATAACCGAGGGAGTCAATGTCTTGCTGTTCAAGAGCAATGTCGCACTCTCGATTTATTATCGGGGTTCCGCTGTTGTAATTAACGTAATCGAGGGATACATTGGTGCCATCGGCGTAAACCTCCGGCTCTAATATAACGGTGTCGGCGTTCTGAATGTTGGATAAAGCACGAGCCTTAGCCGCAACGAATGGAGTCGTCGAGACATTGTGGTAATTGATGTGCTTTATCATTCATTCAGGACGATATTAGAAATCAAGACGGACTTTGATAAGCAATTCTTCGTCGAATGATTTAACGGCTGGTCGGCTAAGTTTTGCTACGGCAACAAGTTCATTGCTGTCGTTGTACAGACCTACGGTCGTTATATAAGTCCTCGGGTCAGTAATGAAATCTGCATTGTAGATTTGACCCTTTGGACGGCTAGGGTCGGTTCCATCGTACACGTACGTAGGATTATTGCTGTAGTTGAAATCTCGGTTCATCACACGAACGAAGTAGTGACGTGCGGGAACATATTCTGACTTACGGACATTCATGAACAGACCAGAACACATATTCATAGACTCGAACAATGTTTTATGGTTGTAAGTGTACTGAATGTTCCCCGGCAAGGAACTCGAAATGTATGGCCACGAACCATCGGGGCACGGTCCATTTGTTCCTGCACCTGCGCCGGAACCACTGGAGATTCCAAGCTTATTAGCTAAAAGAGCGGCGTTGAGCACCACGACTCCTACTTGTGGATAGAAAAGTCCGAGACCTTCATAGGTTGGACTTCCAAACGGATTGGTCAAACTTCCGGTAATAAGCTGATAGACGTACTGATTCTGTTTCGAATAAACAGAGTCGTCAATGAGAGTAATCTGACCGTTGGGTCCACTGAAATTTAGTTGAAGCAATCCCTCGTCAACCCGGTCCTTCATCTTGTACGCAGAGAAGTTGATGGCCCAAATGTCTTGGGCCATAGCTGTCGTGCTGGCGCTCTGCATAGAAAACATTCCATTCGAAGTAGCGTTCACGTCAGAGTTGGAAAGCAAAATGTTCTTATACTGACTATAAATGGCTTTCGTCGGGGAAGTTTCAATGCTTGCAGATTCCGTAGTAAATGAACCGCTACCAAGGTCTCCGTAAAAATTTCCGTAAGCGATGGAAAAATAGGGGTCGTAGTTAACGTAAGAGGACTGGTCAGGAAACACATTGAGATAATACATCGTATAACGAACATCATAATACGACGTTCCATACGACGGATTTCCAGACGAGCCTGTGATGCGCCAAAAGTCGTCGTTAAAGTTGCCTTGGTCCCAGTTAGGGGCACCATCGGGCCAGAACCCACTTGCAACACGAGTAACACGACCAGCTACGATGTCTTTGTTTGGATCGAATGTGTTAAATATCATATGCTTATTACGTTGTGGATGTAGGGACCGTTATGGTAACTTCAATTGACGTGCTACCACCAGATTCATTTCCGATGATGGTTAGATTGGTTGTAGTCGTCTTATTTAATCCGCTGTTTGGAACGAAGCGGAATGAATTTCCGACAACGACTTGGGCACTTGCGATATTGATGTCACCCGCAAAGGTCGGCACGGTATTGGAAACGGAATTGACAGCGTTAGTCTGCTGCACAATAAGAATGCCGACGTTCTTGTTGCCGAGGATTGCCGTATATCCAGATTGCAAATTGTAGGCGGGGTTGGTGGAAGGGCTAATAACGATGTCGCCTGTGTAATCCTTCGTCACGAGAATCTTGTCTTGGGCAATGGTGATGACTGGAATAGACGTGACACCCTGATTCAGGGTGACAAGCTTATACTTCATCACTTGTGTCTCATCCGTCAATGGCTCAAAAACGGGGGTGTTGCGTAGAGCAATATCGTAGAAGGCGCTTCCTTGAGGATGATTCGGCTGATACAGTGTGTAGTCAATTTCGTCATCTGCTAAGGCGAACGATACGATGTTCAGGTTGCCATTCTGCGCCAAAAGCTGGCGACCCTTTTGGGTGAGAATTGCATCCACAGTTATAGTTTGGTTATCAATATATGCCATATTCTTTTTATAAAGTATTACTCATCTATAAGTATCATCTACCCACTGGTTTTTAGCGGTAAATTACATTGTCCGATTTGATAAGGTCAATGTTCGTGACAATACTTGTCTGAACAGGGTCACTTCCGTCACTTAACCCATTTGGACCAATGGTTGTGGCCGCGGTTTGCATTCCTTTGCGGTAAGACGCCAGTGTTACGTTTCCTGCCCCAAGTCCATAACTTATGAATCTCTCCAACGCGAAATACCCTCTCTTGTGGGTATAATGATTCCTCGGATACCCCCGAACAATCTCAAAGTACGTACCATCATCTCGATAGATAACCGGCTCGGTGTAAACATCATGCCCCTCCCCACCTTGCCAAATTGGTAGAGATAACGTCGGATTGTACGTGTAGATAAAATTGTTGAATATTGAATTCGGGCTGTCCTTCCAAGTGTTTGGATAATGCATGAATGATGCCGTGTAGTTAATTCCCCACATAAAATAAGAATCCAGTGCAGGCGTGGAATCAATCGTAGGAGTGGTATAGACACTGTTAAAAAAGAACGTATCACTGACAATTACATAGTCATACAAATAGATGGAATTCGTCGAGTAAGAATTCCCAGGTTTGTAAAAAGACATCGTGGGGGGGTTATACCCAACCTGATAAGAATGAGAATATGCCATGAACGGACCGGGGGTTTCAGTTCTGGTATATGACCCACTAAGGGAGTAAATCGTATGCTTCCTCCATCGTTTAAGCATGAACTCTGACCTCCCATAAATTGGGTGTGGTTCTCTGAACATGTTGAAAAATATTTCGCCATTCATAAATAAGTTTCTTATACTGGGCACGCTACCATAGCTGTCCAATACGAGTATTGAAGCGGAAAGTAAACTCGGAGAATTGCATATTGCGTAGTAGTTGTTTTGGTAAACTGTGCCGTCCCTACCCCAGGTGAGATAATCGGCTCGAAGAAACCAAGAGCATTCAATGCATTCCTATCATAGGTGTCGTTATTTCCCCTCCAATAAGTTTCTATGACAATAGAATTATCATAAATGATCTGGAACCGAGCCGGAACTAAACAACGGTCAAAACTTAACACCACATTTCCCGTTCCTGAACCAAGCTGAATTTTATAATCATGATAATATGGGTATGGAACTGTAAATACTTCTGCACTAAAAACTTCACCACACGAAAATACTGGCAACGCAGTAACTTTAATATAGCTTTCACTAATATGGATTGCCGTATAAGTATTGCCGCCCCATACTGGAGTAGCCGATGCGCTCAAGACCACAGTATAGATGCCCGGGTCGAGATATGACTGAGTTGGACTAAACAAGGTACTAGTCGCAGAGCCAGAACCAAAGTACCAAACATAAGTATCAGCGTTTGTGCTGAGGTTACTAAAGCTAACTTCGAATGGAGTGTTGCCGCTCGTCGGATTAGCATCAAAGTTGGCGGATACTTGGTACACACTGACACTGACATAATTGGTCTGTGTCTTATGAAGACCAAATGACCCATAGTATCCCGTCAGTGTTACTGTATAAATGCCAAGCGTATCATAACTATGGGAGGGTGAAAACTCAGTACTGTTCTGTCCATCTCCAAAGTCCCATGAGTATGTACTTCCCCCGAAAGATTTATTGACAAATTGAGTATTTAACGGAGCATTTCCATAAACTGGGGTGCCAGTGAAATCTATTGTGCGTGGGGGAACACCTGCTGCAAAATGACCGAATTCGAAATCATCCGATAGGTCTCGAATGTAGTTTCCGCCGTAGTTAACAGGGTAAACTCGGGTTGGGTTAGATAGGTATCCCAAGTTCAAATCCAAAGATCGGGATGGAATAAGTGAGGACGTAATTATACACAACGATGCACTGTCAAATGCATAATGGTTAATAAGAGCATCCTGCGAATAATCCATAGAACCCGTAACGGCCTTCAATTGATACTTCGGTCGTTCCAGAATGGTGGGTTCAATAACAACCCCTATGATGGCATTTGTTCTGGCAGGAATGACATTCTTGATAGCATCAAACACCGAGCGATTGAAATACAACTTATAGGTTGTCAGTAACTCGTTAAAGAGAGTACGACTTCCGCTGTACTGATTTCGGTATTCGGCGTATTCTTTTCGAAAAAGCCTCAGAGAGTCATAACTTGATGAGAACTTATAACCAGGGTCTCCAATAGCATCCATGAAATCAAAGTTACCGAAGTAACGAACAATGTCACGGTTCTTAAAGTCTTGTGGGTCAACGTAGAAACCTACTTGGTTGGAGTCGGGCGCTGTCGCACTTGAGTCAACATACGTGGAACGGTCCAAGTTGTCGAGACGAGCCTCCATAGATTGTGATACAAAACGCGTCTTCTCATTTCGGAACCTATTGGGACCATACTTGGAAATACCCCAAGTACTCGGGTAATCGAGCACTTTGAACTGGTATGGATATACTGACTGAGAAACTGGTCCGCATGGTCCGTCAACAATCTTCGTTGACCCCGACCATGCCATTGAACTTACGATGTAGTCAACATCGGCATCAGATTCGGCATAAAGAGCGTTTAGTTTGACGGAAGACGATACAGAGAAATATGGGTTTCCGTTAACCCACATTCCCGTTTCAAGCTGATTGAATGGGTAATCCGTATGCATACGGAAATATAGGGATTCATACGGAATAGAGCCAGTTCCACGGAAACTGTAGGCACTTAAATTGTTGGTGTAATCCTCTACGTTGGAATCTGGAACGGGGTCTTTCCATACTTGCAACTTGTCAAAGCATCCCGTGTACCCTTGCCCATTGGCATCGGCAAACCAACCACCAATTTTAAGGTGCCCACTACTTCCAAATCGAATGTTCGTGGCAGGGTCGTAGCATACTGCACCCGAAGACAGATTGACACGTTGAGTTCCAAACTCGTTCCTCTTTACATACAAATCGTACTCTGCGGGAACGGCATCGTAGTTAGGGGTAAACTCAAACCCGGCATCTGGCCAGTTTCGGCGAAGCATTACACTGTAGATATTTCCGTCAAAGAGGGGAAACTCTTGACTATACATCTTAAATGCTTCTTGTCCTTTGTATCCGATACGGAAAAAGATTTGACCCGTGTTCTTCTTGGGAATACGAACAAATCCAACTGCCCATTCGCCCGAGCCACTGATAGTTTTTCGACTCGTGTCTTCCACACGTCCAAAGAGCACTTGCTCTTTTCCATAGGTATATGGTTCCGACCCATCCACGCTTACCTTAAAGAGGTAAGTGTGAGCATCATTTGGTAGTTGTAAATCGTACGAGTCGTATCTGGAGGACGTGTCCCATTGTCGCATATAGACACGCTCGTAGAGGGTATAGGAAGCCTTTGGGTCATCGTACGTGACTCCACCGTATTCTCGGACGCTGAGAAGTACGGATGGAATACCATAACATGCAAGGACGAGGTTTACGGCTTCTTCTGTTCCCTTGGTCTTGTAAATCTGAGGCAGAGTAGTGAGGATGCGGTTTCTAACTGTCTTCAACCTTTCTTCTGCCGACATGCTGTTGAGACCAGAAATCTGGTCACTTGTCAGATAGTTGTTGAGTAAGTTGGATTGTTCAATCGAATCGTCAATCTTCCACCCGAAGGTCTCAAGCATGTAATCAACCACCCGACGGGTAAACTCATTCGTCGAGTCATTTCCAATTCTCTTTTCTGACGGCATGTTGGAAATATAGATATAGATATTATCGAAGAAATGACCAACCATTGACAGGAAGATGATATAGTCATCGTTGTCGGGGTTTATAAGAACATGCTCGGGACAAGTATTAATTAGGCTATCTCGGTTGCCCTTGTCATATGCCGTAGCTGAGGTATCTTGGTCGGCGATGTAACTTGTACTGACGAATGACCCATTTTCATAGTCATACTTCCCACCGTTGTACAGATAAGACTCGTAGCCGTCAAACGTATTTATAATACTGTCCATCTGACCTTGAATGGAATCGTGCTCTTTCTGATAATATGGATAGATACTCCCACTGGAGACAAGGAACGTATCTGCACAATCATCCAAGACATCGAGTGAGGCACTAAGGCCATAGAGGTTAATAGCTTTATTCTTGAAAATCTTCAAGCGCATCTCTGCGGACGAGAACACAACAAAGTTTTTGAAATCCGTATAATCAACGGACAACTCACTAATGTTCTTACTGACTGTGATGTCACGCTCGGTCTGGTCGTCCTGTCTCAAATCGTTAGAGGTGTACGCCACGTTTGTATTCGTAAGACTGGCGTTCGGGATTGGAATTGAGAAGTTTGGAGGACCAATCGTATGAACGAGCGGATACTCATTGCTTGCGATAATGGCACTGACAACATATGGGGTCAATGAAATGTTAGACACCCAACAATGAGTCTGTGCCGGAAGGTCGAGCGGCAATTCATCCTTGAGTTTGACAAGAAGCGTTAATGGGTCAGATGGGTCAGTTCTCTCGTCCATCATCCCCACGCTGAGGATTGGCAGTAGTCGGTTGTCTCCAACATTCAAGGCGTTCTTGAAATACCCGAAGTACTTATCGTTATAAGCTATCCTCAGTGCGGTAGAGAGTGGGGTGTAGAAATACTTGGTTAAGTAATCATACGCAAATGCCTTTGCATCCACATACTCTTGGGATGGGTGCGCCCCCACCGGAGAAAACTTTCGTTCAATAGACGCCGAGGTAAACGCACCAAACTGAGTGTCAAGTGTATCGAAATCAACAACCATCGTTGAATTCGAGAGAAGGTAGTTGTTGAAATAGGTGCTGATACCCGGTATTCTGATGAAGTTCTGACTAATCACATCCATCCCAGTCACAGACAGAACCGGCGTTGAAGAATATAGTAACAGGTCCTCATAGATATTCTTAAAGAACGTCAGCATTCCCCCGTCGGACGGGATGAAGAACAAATTCTTAATTGCATTTATTTGATTCGGATAAAGTAAGGAGACCTGATTGTAAATCTGACCATATGGGCATCCAGTCAAGGACTTCACGTACAATGACGACACGTCGTTCATCAAGAATTTGTGCTGGCAGAAAGCGGTGTACGAATCATTAAACGATGAGAGCGGATAAAGTTTCAACTCTTTCCGTGATGAAGCAATATCCTTAATGACAAGTGGAATGGAGGGATTGCCCGCCATTTCACGGGTTGTGTTGTATGTAATGAAGAAGCTACCCGTTGGAATATTAAAGGAATCCAATACTTGGTCGGCGGGGTCCATTAGTATATCCTCGGTCTTGTGAAGGATATAATCTGGCTTAAGTGCTTGATACGAATACGTAACGACGTTGTTTAGAGTGTCGAAGTTGGAGACCGTAACGATGTCGTAACTCTTGGACTGGTAAAGAGTATTCCACCCAAGTTCGTTCTTTTTTCTATCCCACAGCCCTACCTCTACCACGTCAAACTCCGAAAGCCCGAACCAAAGATCAGGTTGGAATCCCTTCACAAACATAACATACTCAGTCGAGTTCAAATATGAACCCGTATTCAAACTACTTGAGTTTGTGGAAACTAACTGATATGATGTGTAATCCATGTTATACTGCTGATGGTTTGCTTATAGGTGTGTACGGAAAATCGGGGGAAAAGGCTGAATCCACTCTTCCTTGACCCAAAGCCTTCCTAAGTTCCAAAATAACTTGCTGAACTGCTAATTGATTTGGTCCTGCCACCGTAGAGATTGCCACACTTTTAGCCACAACGTCGTCTAATTGGGATTGCAGAATGACATTTGACTGACTGACGACACTTAGCTGTTGCTGCAACGCCTCTATGCTCGACGTGATTTCGGCAGACCCCGTGTTGGGTACGAACTCCTCGAAATCGGGGTCATAAAATTTCTCAATCTTGGAGTTGTCATAAACCACGTTGGTCAACGGCAGCTTCAAGAAAGCCTGAGAGAAGTCAGCCGAGGAACTATTAAAGTACAAATTTCCAACGGGGTCGAACTCGTAAATATAATCTCCATTTTTCTGGAAATTTTGAATATTTTGGGAAAAATCGGACACATTAACCTTTCACCTTATACAGTTTGTTGCTCGCCTCATCATAACGAATAAATAGGGTTGGATTAATAATATTTATTATTCGATTTTGTCTTATTATATCCTTTGTTTTTCGGCTTGACTTATTATGATTCGGCTCATCATATTCAAACACTATATTTTTCTCCTTGTCATACCCATCCACAAAATATCCATACAACTCAACTTCTCCCCCATTAAGAGCGTGTTGAAGATTCCATTTCCTCTCTTTATTCAAATTGTCAATAAATTGACAAGCAGTCGGATTATGGTTTTTTACCTTCCCCACAATTCCCTTGTTCTGTAAATCTCGTATCGTGGCAAGCCTAATCTTATATTTGGTTTCCTCACTTCGGCTTTTTCCAACGTTGGATATTGAGAGATTCAATTTATGTGAGTCGGAGAATTGCCTTCCTTTTAGAGATTCAGATAATTTTTTTCTTGTTTCTAAGGTAACTTCTCTATTTCTATGAGCTATAGAGAGTTTTCGGCGGGTTTCTTCGGCAATTGGCGGTCTATTCTTAGATGACAAACTTATTTTCAACCGAGTTTCAGGAGTAAGTTTTTTACCTAATCTTCCATTAGGCATTCCTTTTTTAGAACACGACAAACACGGGCGATTACTTTTGTTAGCATTCCACCACGAATCATAAGATGAATATACCAATTCCTTTTGACATTTAGGACAATTTCTCTTCATATCAAAACATCTTTGCTTTCTTTTGCCCTTTTAGCATCCCATACCCTTGATTATAAGTACTCGCAAAATCATTATATAATTCTTTAGCTCTAAGAATAATAGTTTCAGCATTCCCCTCAGTATAAAAATTCAAGGTTTCCATCTGAATAGGAGTAATTTTACTTATTACATCATACATCGAAGGAAATAAAATTCTATTCCCTCCAAATATACCATAAGTAAGTTTCCACGCCTTATCGTCTGGTAAGTTTTGAGATTTAGATATTTTAGACTTAAGATATTCCATAAAATCCTTCCAATTTAATTGTGGAATCCTAATCATTTTTTGTTCGGGAGATATTGTAGGTCCAGTTATAGACGCAATATCGCCATCAACTCGAACCATATCAGATTCTTCTATTATGGACTTCAAACTAATCATAGCTTATCTCGTTATCTTGAATGTCTTTCCAGTATCAATCGTATCAATATGTGTTCCGTCCGTGACTCGAATCAAAACGCGATAGTATCGCTCTTGCGGGAGAGACGTGGTATCCATGAGGAAATAACTTCCTTCGGGATATGCACAGCTTATACGAGTATAACTATCGAAATTGACTACAATTTCGTCAGTTTGATTATCCTTCAACGCCCAATAGGACGAAGTTGGCAAGAATTCAGGAACGAGATATTGCTCTTGCTGAGACGAGATTCCGTAAGTTTTCAAGGGAAACTTCTTTCGTCCAAAGACATTTAACTTGATGATGTCGCCTGCTTTGTATTCGGATTGGAGGTTGCCAATGTTGATGCTGTACGGTCTGCCCACGTCGAGCGGCCCGAGAACACTGGATGAAATGTTAACGCTACTGGTGTAAGCAAAACTCGAAGTAAAAGCATTTCCTTTCAGTTGAAGATCGACCGTTCCTCCTATAAACATACCATCTGTAAACTGACCCGAAAAACTTGCGCTGATTACATGTTGAACGATGGAAGCTGAAATGGATTCGGAAGTAGCATAGGTCCCCATGAGAGGACCAAATACATATGGTCCATAAAGATACGCTGCGTAATAGTTTCCATACAATGCGGGAAAATTGACTATCAGGGTATCTCCTTCGAGCGCCCACGGGTTCCACGAGCCTGTCAATACTCCGAATGAGATTCGATAGTTCTCATAGAATGCAAAGAACGAACTTCCACTGAAAACTCCACCACTAAATGTTCCCGTCATTAGTTGAACAGTGTGAAACTTTCCGCACGAGGACGTTAGCACAGACGAAGATGCTTCTGGAAGAGTAGTTCTCCATCCAACGTCGTCACCGCCCCAAATGTAGTATAAACTATCATATGCATACGGAGAATTATTGCACGCTGGATACCGATGAATTCCATGTGGTCCAATGCTAGGATTGCCGGGCCAATCCCACGGATTCCCCGGTTGACTGTAAGACGAATTTCCGCAGTCTGGTCCACAATTGAAAATCTGTCTTATCCTGTTTCCATATGGAGACTCATTGGGGGACGTTGGATATGAGAAATGCCATTCCGTTGGCAGTGTAACTACCGTAGTCGTTGCATTTATGACGCCAAATGCGGGTCCAATGATAGGAACCCCCGAAATATTCCCCGATATTCCCGTTCCCATAATTAACCCCTCAAACTCATAGGATGCCGTGTCGTAATAACGACCAGACCCAGTTCCAGTTAAAGAGATAGCAGGAGACATTAGATTACCCACGAACAACTCTGTTGAATCTGTAGGCATGATTACTGTGCCGCTGATAGTCCCGCTAATATAGGTTCCACTGATTGTACTATATCCAATTTCGTACACAAATTCATCAATAAACCCCGCGAAATAATCAGTATAGAATGTCCCACTCCCTGAGAATGTTCCGTTACTAACTTGTGCTATTCCATAAAATGAGCCAGTCAAACTTCCTGTAAACTGTTGCACTATATGGTCATAATAATACGTAATGTCACCACTTGTGATGTAATGTGACCCAAATTGAAAATCGGAGGAAGCAGTGAAATTTCCGTGAACACCGCCGATACCGTCAAACCATGACCCGCTGTAGTTCACCGCTTGAGAGGACCCCGATACAATAGAAACATCGGCACTTGCCGTGAACACACTACCAGTAATAAACTCCCAATCGTTCCCCCATCCTACATCGAGGATTGGTGAGTAAATAGTATTCGTATCTTCGCTGAAATATTTGAGCATGAACCCGGACCCCGTTGGGTGGAACTCGTCCGAGGACATAACAACAAACCCGTTGTTTGGAACCCCCGCCAACCATTGATTGACAATTTGTGTCACGTCCACATCAAGGTCTGCTGATTTATATCGGAAACTCTGAGTGGCGTATTGGGGGATGAACGTCGAACCCGTTATGACCCACGGCGTTCCGCCATAGTAATCACGATAGACCCAACTCGCGCCATCATCTGAGCCTCCATCGGAGGCATAGCCGTTGCCCATCTCCCAACTCTCACTGATTGGAGCTACGAAAATTCCATATTCAATCGGCAGGCGGAATTCGTTACAAATCCTAACTTTCAAGTGGAAGGATGCACTTACAATTTCTCCCATTACAATCGAGTTGGAGATTGCTGTTAAATCGAATTTGAGAAGCGCACGATCTTTGTATGAAGCGGTGGAGTACTGGTGGCTTCGTTCCATGCGAGCGTCCACGCCCGAGCCTGTTCCCGTCAGACATCCCGTAACATCCGCGAGTGACCCCGTAAACGATGCTGTACCAGGACTTATTGACCCCGTGAATGTGCCTGTGAAATCTTGGGCGCTGTAGTTCTGGAAGTACTGGTTGACGTACGTGTAGGACTTAGTGTCGCTTATGTACCCGCTGAGTGAGTTGTCAGTTCCCACTTGGAGGATTTCGTCAACGCCAAAGTTCTTCATGCCCAACCCTACGGGTCGGTTGGTAATATACGTGTCTTGTGATGGGAATATATAGTGATGCATATTAGAGTACCGATCCTTTGATGTCACTATCGGGATACCTTACCTCGAAAATCGAAGGGTCCACCGACGGGTAAATAATCCCATTCTTAATCGCTGCCGCTATGTCGTACTGCACAGAAGAGTAATTTCCATTCAAAGCAGTCAAATTGTTAATGTCAACGTTCACCACCGATTGCACGCCGTCAACCTTGGCAATCTCAAGGTTTAATTGACTCAAGTTGATTGGCTGCGAGAAGTTACACTGGTCAATGCTGAAGAAATCTTGTACCGCCGAAATACAATTTCCCAGTACGTCTTTCTTGTTGAAACCTTTGTACACCGTGATGGTAAAGTCCACCCCGATGTTGATAATATAGCCATCAATAATGTTCACACCATCCGTAATCATGCGGTACTGCTTGAGATACGTAATCAAATTTGATACGAGAGCCTGATTTGATGGCATTAACTGCTTTTGAGCATTGTAGGTCAGAATGTACACGTTGATGGCAAATGGGTTCGTATTGTCGTAAGCAATGCGGCGGAAGAACGTGTTTTCACTGTTGTCCACGACTTGGGCGATGTTATTCTGGTCAACCACCCCGAGAAGAATTTTGTTTACTCCCACTTGGAGAGTGGTGTCAGCAATGACTTGAGCCTTGGCGATGGCACCAAACTGGGCGGGCATCGAATAAAGTCGAACCAAATAATCATTCTGAGTTACGGCTCGGCTTTGGGCGGCAAAGTTAGCCATAGCATTCAGTCGAATTTCGTCATCCGTTTCCGCATCCGACCCGCCCGTGCATGGGGATGGGTTTGTCACGGCAAGAGAATTCTCTACTGTTTGGAGCAAGGCAATTTGTTCTGGAAGAAAACCCTCGGATGGATTATCGAATACGGCTGCTACCATGTTACTGACTTCTCCAGATTGACAGTTAGAGTTGAGACCGCCTCCTGCCAAATATCTTACTGTAAGTGTGGTGTTCTGGGGAGCAATGCCAAAACTCTCATTCTTTAAGAAGTTGGTCGGGTCGAGCGGCACATTGACCTCATTGATATTGCTAAGACCTGCCCCGAGTAAATCCGAATCGAACGTGACGAGTTCTTCATCCACACCATTTATACCCGCACCGAATGAAATCGTTGTGCGGTTGTTTTCATCCACCGTAATCATAAACTTGCGTGAAGTCTTGAGATAGTTCAGAATGTAAGGAACCGAATCCTTGTACTGAGACAATGACCCTTCATATTGAGCGTCGTTCGGAACAGCGATAGGAACCATACCTTGAGCAAGGTAATCCACTTCGTACCATTTGTTATTGTCCGAATCCACGATGTCAATGATTTGGAGAACATTCGTATCGTTCAATTGAATCGTGAAATATGGGGACGGATTTCCGACAACGGTATCAATAGACAATATCTGTCCAGAACTCACCGGACCTTGCTTAGTCATCAAAAAGAACATCGGGGTTCCGTCGGAGTTTCGGGAATAAACCTGCTCGATTCTCGGAGAGACCGACGAACTTATGGTGAAATCAACCGCCGAAGTCAGAATGTAATACGCGCCTCCGTTGTTGGAGAATTGTGTGTTCTCCTTAACTGATAGCATGTAGTTGGGGTCGGGAAAGTACGTTCCTGCTCCATCACCCGCTGCTGGACAAAGCTGAGAAAGATTTACCACACCGGTTGCTGCTGTGGATGGCTTGATTTTATATCCCAAATATCTCGCAAGACCAATGATGTTCTTGCGTTCCGTAGCACTTTGGAGTGTTGTTTCCTTGAAGATATAATCAGTGTAGTAGCTGAGAATGTCACCGACATAGGCTGCTTGTTCAATGAACATCATGCCGGGGGCGGCAGGAGTGAAATCCTTGTAGGTGTTAGGGTAATAGACCTTGGCAAAGTTGACGAGCGCCTCCCGCAACTGAGAGAAATCTCGGTTGATGTAGCGAATGTCTTTACTGTTCGGAGCAAAATTTTTAGGAGTTGTTGTTGCCATATCTTATACCTTATTAACGTCAAGGGTAAGTTCTACCGAATCTGACGTATTGATAGAATCAATGACGAAAGTGACGATGATGTATAATTTATAAATATCGGTCAGGTTCGTGCTTTGGTCATTATTTATACTTTGAACCTGAACCGACGATACCGAAATGCCGGGAATCCATTGTGAAATGTCATCGCGGATAATGATTTCCACCTTTTTTGCCATGAACTCATCGTTTGGCTCAAAAACAAGCGCCCACAAACGGCTACCGAACGTCGGATTCATCCGACGTTCTCCCTGATTTGTCCTCAGAAGGTTAATGATATTCATCCTATAAGCAGTCAAACTATCCGTGGACTGCTCAAAATATCCCACCTTCCCATTACGAATGGGAAATGTCATACCGATTGGAGTATTTTTAACTAGAGGCATTAGTATCTTTTTTCTTTGGACTGTTGAAGAATCTTCTTCATGCGGTCATAGTTGGTCAATGCCTCGGTCACTGCTGGCGGAGTTATTCCCGCTCGGGCTACATCCAATGCCGATACTCCTTCGGGAATGGAGGCTAATGGCGCATGGCCTTCCCTGATAGGAACTGGCGCTTGTCCCACTGCCGTATCGGCGGTAGAAGGCATAGCGGGGTTGTAGCCGCCTTGGAAAGCTGCCAGACCCGTCATACGCTCCCTTGCTTTCAAGTCGGGCGTAGTTTCATTCAAAATCTTATTCAGCACGGGGTCTTTGGCGTACTGTATTGTCTTGCGTGGAGGCTCGGGCTGAATACCATCCTCTAACTCGGTTCTGGTTATAGGGGCTGCCCCAGCGAATAGTTCCTTCAAAGATGCCCTAAACTCGTGTGGGTCGCTGGGTACTTTTGGTTGCTCTACTTCCTTTCCTACATAGTCCTTGCGGGCAGGTCGGGTGTGTTCCACTACCATTGACTTTCCAGTCATGTTTTGGAAGACCTCTCCGATGAGTTTTGGAAGTTGCTTGCGGACTTCTCGTGTTACGAGAGCCTCGATTATCTGTGTGAGTTGTGTGAGTTCTGACTTTTTCATATGTGTATAAATATGTTTACGAAGTCCTATGCGATTCACCTTTGAATCCTCCCGGCACACCCGCACCACTACCAACGTCAATTTTGACAGGTGGGGTGCCTTCTGGGATAGATTCCCCGTTTTGACCGGGGGAGAATCCTCCGCCCGTAACATATACACGGCGACTTAATAGGCTCTTGAGTCTGTTTTGTAACGCCGTGGCTTGTTGAATAAATGGGCTGGTAGGTTCTTGTGTCATCTTTGGCGATGGTGCTCCCGCATTAGTATGACTATGTTCGTGCTTGTGAACGTGTTGTTTGAACATTTCGAGAAAATCCCATATCAAATTAACCGTTGTCTGACCGAGAAGGACGGGTTCATCCGTATTGTTATACTCCCCAAGATAAATGGCAGGAGCGTTAAGAACAATCTTGGTATGAGTTGTAAGCACCATTTGCTGGTGAGCATCAACCGTAAATTCGTTGTCTGTGCAAATGCCGTATCGCTTCTTCGAGTAGCACAGGATTTCTTCGTAGCGAGCCTGTAGAATGAGCCTGTCAGAGTTGATAACAATCTGGTCGCCTTTCATCGGGCTTGGATAAACAAACGTACTTGGACCCTTGAACTTGAATACCTCTTCGTCCTTTTGGTCGTGGAACATGTGCTTATAGCAAGTCGTTACCCATTCACTAATGGTCTGCCCACAAGTCATGTAAATAGATGCCCCATCGTGATTTATGTTCTCGTCAAGATACCCACCGACGTTCTTCTCTTCAATAGTTCCTATCGCCGTGGCGGGATTAGGACTGTGTTTCAAAGAGAGAGTCTGTCCAACCTTAAGCAACTGACGCTGGCGGTTGCGTAAAATAAGCATTGGATTCCCGCCGTTCTTATAGTCGGGATACTTGGGGTCTCCAACATCGTTTCCACGGGTCTTGTCGAAAGCCTTCATGATGACTTCCGAGCCGTGACGGCTCTCTAATAACAAATCTCCCTCGAAACGATGCAGTGTTCGAATCTTCGGATTGCCATAGAAATACTTTCCCGCATACCCGTGGTATCCCGAATCTGCTTTCCAACCCGTCTGAGTTTCAATGCGTCCAGTGTATGGAGCCTTGCTGAACAATTCCGTGTTAGACATACCCGAAGTTGAACCTTCGACAGTAAAATCCAAATTGTTGTTAGGCCAGTTACGAAAGTTTACCTTTCGGCTGTAATACATCTTGTCATCCTGCTCATACAGGACGACAGTTTCGTTGACCAGCGGGTATTCTGTGAAGTTGTTATCCATCGGATATGCCCACTTAAGTTGGTCCTTCGCAGTAACCTTACCCGAAACAAGAGGACGAACCAAGGCACGACCAATCCAAGTCAAATCGGGGTCTCCATCAGATGGCGGAGAACCCGTCAAATCTACTGGCCATCGCTTAGTATCAATTCTCGTCTGTTGGGGATGTGCTCCCGTGTAGATGGGATGCTTCAAGTCCAATACGATGTCAAGGACAACCCCGAATTCCATTTCGTGAAATTCTCGGTTGCCGCCTTTTCCAGTAGTATTACTTGTAGCAAGACCGTAGCTGTCCAACGATCTGGTGTTTTTTGAACTGTCTTTCCAGTAGGACATATGTTACTTGGGAATGGGGATGGGGACGGGAAGCTCTTCCGTTTCTTTTTTTATGACCTTGAGGGCTTCCACAGCATCCAAGTGGTTCTTCAGCAGCTTATCTTTATCCTCCTCGGTCAATCCAGCACCCTCACCGCCAGTGGCTTCGATTTGGGCTGAGGCAATGCGCTGAACTACGGCAGCAAGTTTGATGAGTTGTTCATCATTTTTTACGCCGACTTCAAGGAGTTCCTTGATGCGTGGCATAAACTGCCCAACATCGTTTGGACCCTTGATAAGAGTACGGAGGTCTCCTATAAGGGTGTCAAGTTGATCTTTTTTATTTTCACTTCTATGAACTACTTCCCGACACAAATCCTTAAATGTCTTCCCCGAAAATATTTCAAAGTCTAAATTAGCCGACATAAGAAACCCCCCATCCTCTGTGAGATTTTCGTCGTTTTTGAATTATATGCCTAACACAAGATTTATTCAGGTTATATTTCAATGTAAATTCATAACAAGTACATTGTTCTGTACCTATCAGTGGATGACGAAAAGTATAAATATTTTTATCATATCCTCCTCTATGAGCTAATCCCAGTTTTCGCTTATGTTCTTCAGTCCTTGGAGGTTTCGGATTTCCGCGCTGGCCCTCGCTCATTCGCCTTCGTGTTTCATCCGATAACTTTTTTCCATAGTTAGCACTGTTGCTCCCACTATTTGCAAGTCCTATTTTCCTTCGATGCTCCACAGATGGAGGACCAAATTTCATTCCTCGGGTAGCACACTCAGCATCATATCCAATATTGTAAGACCAAAACGAGAATAATTTACACCAGTCGAGGTAGCATTGTTCAGCATCTTGGAGTTTATCGGGGGGAATTTCTTCCTCTATTTTGAATCCGAATGACTCAGAACCATACTTGTTCCACGAACTTTGTAAATGGAGGTTCGGATGGACGCCCCTCCTCAATTTACTTCCGTGGGTTTTCCACCGTCCTTTCACGTCATTGGAGGAACCATAGTACACCTTTCCCGATTTGGTGTTTGTTATACTGTATATTCCTGAGATTGCCATACGTACATAAATAGGGAAGACTACTCATTTCGGGCAATCTTCTTGTGGGATTTATCTCTCTTACGACAGAGCGTAGCGGTCGGTGTTGATAGTGCCGTGCTCTATGTAGGACTTTTGAATCGTGTTGTGGTACTGCTTCATCCGATTGATAACCTTTGTAATCTGCTGAGTTTTGCATGAGGCAATCTCACGAATGTAAAGGTATAGCGCCTTCTTATTGAATGCATCAATTCGGTCGGAGTTTCGAAAGAGTTCCACCACAGCATTGGCGATGTTCAGGTCTCTCGGCTTGGTAAAGATTTTGTTGACATTCTTCTCCCAGAAGTCAATGATGAGTTTGATAAAGTCGGTCAACTCCTGTTGAGCATAATACTTGTCGTCCTGTTGTAGCTGAACAGTGTTCTCGTCACGCTCTTCACTTATCTCAACGTTTTGATTGAACTTCTTGTAGTTGGTGTTGTTCAACAGGATGAGGTAATGTTTGGCGATGATAGAAAAGTAAGCAAATGCTCGGGTCTTCTTTGTGGGGTCGGATTTGCTACAGCGAGTGGGGTCATATTTGTGCATGTTGGCAACAAGATGAGTTAGGCATTCTTTTTGAACATCCTGTGGTCCTGTCTCAAAATAGGAGAACTTGAAGGTATTGAATACATTCTCAACTAACTTCTGAAATGGTTGTAGGATTTTATCACGAAATATTTGCTCTCGAATAGGGGTGTCTTCGGTAGAATTATACAAGACAACTGCATCCTCAGTTTCCTGCGTGAAGTACATTCGTGAGACGTTTACGGTGCGTCGTTTTCGAGGAAGTTTGATGGGCTTTTCGGAGAATGTCACCGCCGGAACAACGACTGGCTTTCTTTCCACGCGATGTTTTATCTGCTTGCGGGCGACTTTCTTCTGAATCTTGCGACAATGCTTTACTGCTCGGGGACGACGTGTAACATTCTTGTGTTTTCTCATTGAGTTCGTTGGTTTAGTTTCCAGATTAGCTCTAGCAAATCTTTGAACACTCCACCAACTTGGTCATCAGATTCAAACGCTCCCTTTTCATTTAACCGAGAAGAGAAGACTACTGACTTATCAATGTCACGCATTCGTTCCAGCGTGCTAGTGACATCAGTCTTAAAGTCAAGTATCCACTCTTCGTAAGTGTCAATTTTAGCGAGAAGCCGTCTGATAATGATGTAAGCTGTAACCAGGAGTCCCATAGAGATAACTAGACTTAACGCCAGTAGGATTATAATCATACTATTCTTCCAAGGGAGATTCGTCACCATCTAAAAACTCTTTTAGGGTTTCGATGGCTTCATCCACTCCATCCCAATCTCTTTCTTCTTTTGCGGTTTGAAGAAGTTCTTTGACATAGAGTATATCTGAATCGTCCATTTTATTGTCCTTTGGTTTTCTTGCCATACATATAACCTATTTTAAGAAAACAAAGGAAAATCAATGTGTATGTAAAACGAATCCCATTCCATCCTTGAAATTCTTCCATTCAGACTCCCATATGTATTTTACCTCATATCCCATAGATTTAAGAGTGTCAAATCGTCTGAACGTTTCGGATAACAGTTCTCCGAATGTTTTGTTTTTAGAGGGATTTTCGTTGGTTTCATTGTACCGAGCAGGATTTCCATGCCAATAATCCCCGAGAAATTCATAAATAGTATTTCCTTTTATTCCATCAACAATATAATACCCCACGGATTTGATTCGGGTATCTACGCGAATATAATCCATAAACTCTTGTTCTGGTTTAGACCATTTAATGTTATTGCATTTTTCATACCCACATCTCAAACAACCATATCCCGTTAAATGATTGTTTGGGCACTGAAAAAACTCTCCGTGTTTTCGACAAACGATAGATACTTTTGTTTTACTGTTTTTATATTCTGTTGTTTTATAATCGTATAAATTGCCGTGGACTTCTTTTGATTTACGTATAAAATCGGAGGTAGTATCTCTAAGTTCAGTATGAATTTTGTCCCACTTGCATTTAGGACACCCGCTACCATTTAAGTGAGTATTTGGGATTTGTGAAAATTCCCCATGAATTGGGCATTCTATAACTACTTCATTATGACTATTACTATATGCGACTTTTCCATAAGAATATCGTGAGCCATGAACTTTTATGGCTTTTTGTACAAACTTCTCTGTTGTGAGTCTGGATGGCATATTAGAAGTAGAATATCAGAATCCTACAAATCAGTCAACTTATTTTAATTAGTGTAGCCAAGTTGGGCGAGGCTGCAATACCTCGCCATCAGTTGGAGTTGGTATAGACGCCTCTGGCGGAGGGTTGGTTACAGAGACTGGAAAGGACTCAACTAATACTTCTGGCTCTTTGAAATTAGTTGATTCTGGAGGGTTAACTATCGGTGGCCTTTCGGGAACATCCGCCTTGATTAACTCATCTGGTTTCTTGTAGGTCACAACGTTGTAAGCCAAGATAAGAGCCACGGCAAGCGGATCGAAAACGAAAATGATAGTAAAGATGAACCACTTGGCAACCTTGTCGAGAGTAGTTCCGAACTGGTCAGCTACAAACTGGAAGGTACGAATGTCTTTCTTGTTTGCCGAGGCGAATTTCATCTCATTAACTTGTTGGTCAAGCTTGGAAATGTCATCCATAGTCTTCTGAATGGTCGCTTGCTCCGCACCAATGTTGGCATCTGCGGTCGTAATCATCTCTGCTGTTTGGTCCTGCAATTGCTTGAATTGTACTGGACTTCTGGTCAAGAAAGAATTCGTAAGTGACTCATTCATACGGCTTTCCTGTAGTGCTCGTATCTTATTCAAGGTGTCAATGCGTGACTTGGATTGGGTGATTTTGTCGGTCAGATATGTCTTCTGCCCCTCAACCATCATAATTTTCTCTTGCCCCGCCTTGAATTCGAGTGATGATTTCTGGTAGGCAGCACTCAGATACCCGAAGATGCCCATAGACGTTATGAGCATTAGGACGAAAGTAGCGATGGAAAGGTAGGCAGCCAGCCATTTCTTCGTCTTGGACCAGTAGCGGTATAGGTAGGTAACTGCGACAAGTTTTCCAATCTCAAGTGTTGACGCCATAAAGGCAGTCAGAGCGAATGCACCCGCAAAGAGGGTTGCGATACCATACACGGAGAAAAACGCTGCTACGAGGGCAATGGCGACTGCTGTAAGCCCAAGTAGAATGTCAAACCGAACGATTCGGTCAAGTATCTTGTCTTTCATGTGTTATAATACCACGTACAAAGAAGAAGCCCCAAAACGGGGCGTTGCTTGTAAATACGCATGTGTTAATAGTATCCAATCAATCGAACATTCAAGTTTGTACTGTTACGTGTTACTACTATTGTCACATGCCCATTAGTTATAGGAAAACATCCCTGAGAACCCCCATAAAAAGAATATGGGTCCGAAAAAGAACCCCATCCAAGAAGCGGATAACCATTTATTATTACTTGTCCTCCACCCACATCATACGTATGAGTTACTGCTCCGTCAACTAATATAGTAGTAGTTCCTGGGGCAACAAGTAATGTCGCGTCATAAGTATATGTTCCCGCTGTAGAGGTATTAACCATAATAACCGGACTTATAAACGTCGGTCCTGCTGCCCTTACTGCGGGGGCAGTAGTTTTAATTAGAACTCCTCCCGAAAAGTACAAATCATTTGACGCATGGGTTGTTGTGGTCAACCCCGGATTATTGTTGCAATAGAACTGATTCGTATTAACTGTACCACTTACGTTCAGAGAATATGGACTTGCGTTTGGAGCGTAGGTCATTCCGCTCTGTGTAATTTCATTATAGGTAGGGTCAATGACGACATTTTTCCCTTGGATATAATAATTCATGGTCTTTATCGTGTTCGTATAGTACCCTGGTGCGGCAGGAAAAGTTAGTGCTAACGAAGCATGAGGATCATTGCTTCCTGTATTTTCAAACGGCCATGTACCAACACTTGGCACTGCAAGAAATCTTACTCCTCCCCATGACTGACAAGAAACATTAAGAGTTGTATCGGATAAGGCTAAATTACCAATTAAAAGATCGAACGAACAAACTGGATCGGAAGTTCCCCCTGGTGCATTATGCAGTCGCATAGCCGTTATTATTTGTGACCCATAATCATTAACATGAAGAACCTGCGCTCCGCACCCTCCCGCCCACGGGGCCGTGTGAATAAGCAAATAAATTACTTGATAAGAATTTGACCCCGTAGTACTTGTTCTTGCCTCAAGTCGCATTAAACCTCCGATATATGAATAGTTAGTATTCATCCCTCCAGCCGCCGGATGTCCGTTAAGTGCATCGGTAGCAGGAGAAGTGGAATCCGGATTTACATCATAAGAAACAATACGCATCCATTTTCCATTAAACGAAGAACTTAATCCTCCCAATGGAGTAGGAATACTGTGAAAAGAACCATTCCCATAACTCCCCGAAAAATATTGATTGTTTCCTATTGTGTTACTCAATTCATCAATTGGCCACGAAGCCGAAACATTACTACCTGTCCAATAATAATACATCTGATCCGTCCCAACAAAATGCTGAGAAACAATAGGAAATCTCGACTGAATTCCTCCGGCCTGAATTTCTGGAAGAACTGCATTTGCCTTGGGATTGTACGTTGTCCACGAATAATTAGGAAAATGCGGGAATGGATAGTATGTAGGATATAACGTGGAAACCGGCGCAACAATAACGGTCCCCCCTCCATTTCCACCATCAACGCTCCAACTGTTTGCCAATGGGCTGCTTGCATTCAGGGTTCCATTTCCAGACCCGGGAATGTTGTTCGTATTCCAATACGGAAAATCATAGAGAACACCCGAAGTATCTACGTCAATAGAGCGGGTTGCATACCAAGATTGAAGCGAGCGAGATGCCCATGAGCATGATACTTGGAATTGCTGGGTAGGAGGATAATAGGATGCTGAATCAGCTAGGATAGCATGTGACGCAGAAATAGAATATGAAGATGTCAGGGCATAGGATGCTGAAATGGACTTGTCAGCATTGTTGGCATGAGATGCGGAAATTACTGGCGGATAGAATAAAGCGACCGATGCTGTATCCGCATAGATGGAGTGAGTTATAAGGGAGCCAATGTCTTGAATGGTCGCTTTGTAAGTCGTCATTGACGCACTATGAACCAGCGGAAAGAAATCTTCCGTGGACGGAGGATTTGGGTTTACATCATTGAGTTCACTGATTTTAATATTGAATTCTGACATATATTTGTCCTTAAGATACCACTGTCCATCCCAATCCTTCAAGGGCATCAACATTCGGGATAATGTTAAACGCCGACCCGCTGCTGGGGTTGTTAAGAAACGCGAAATAACCGTTGGACAATCCATTGGCAACAAGTGCCGATGCAATGTTTGAGATTATAGTCGAAGATAGAGAACAATTTGAAACGTCCACAAACAATAGACCGTTGGGGATTACGAACGAAAAATTAATTAGTGGAGAATTATTGACATTCAAATATATCAACGATGTCGGGAGACTATAATTTGACCAATAAGACAACTGAGTACATTGTGAAAACGACATAGAAATAAGTGTGTCGGGAACGCTAGTCGGAGTGTGAGTAATTCCGGTTCCATCCGCCTTTATGACCGACATTCCGGACGGCAAAACATCAGGAAGAGAAACATAAAAGTTATTTGATACGTCAAGGTAGCTCATTGATTGAGGCAGGGACAAGTTGGCAATAATAGTGTTGTCAGGAACGTTTAAGTATCCAATGCTGCTACTTGCAAGCAGCGGGATTTCGATCAATCCGCAGTTGGCAGCAGACACCGAAATACAATTTGTAGGAATACCTCCGAGGTAGGTCAGACCCGTATTGCCGTCCACCGTGAGTTTTTGCAATCCCATTAGCGTCCAAGTGTAATTCATGACGTTTACAGTAGCAGGAGGGACAAGCAACTCCGTAGCATCAATCGAACCCGAGAAGGTTACTTGAGATGCCGAACCTTGATATGCAACGCCGGGATTCAAACTGGACGAGTAAAGAAGAATGGAATTGGTTGGATACGTATAAAACTTCATCGGTTCGGCAGAAGATACCACAAACTGGTCGGTTTCACTTGTGAACTTGAATCGCATTACTCTGGAGCCTTCAATATAGACCCCGTTGGAGGCTGTTACATAAACCTCATACAAGCCATACAACTCGGCATCCCCACAGAGAGTAAATGGATACCTTAGTGTTCCCGAAATTGTCGAACTACCACCTGTTCCGAGGTACACGGGAGAAGCATCCAATGATTGAGAATATCCATACTGTCTGTTCACAATGAAGAGTTCGAGGTATCCGTTCGTCGGACTATTCGATGAGGTAAACGGAATATCAACGGTTCCGTATGCTTCGACAGTTGTTTTCGCTGTGCCTCCTAATGCAGTAGTAACGGATACATAATCAATTTGAGATGACGATATGGTTTGGGTAATAGCTTTGAAAATACCATAATCAATAGTTGTACTGAGGATGTTACCCGATGATAAAGCATATGAAGCCGTACCGTTAGAAGTCCCATTGAAGATCAAGTAGGATGACGACGGCGAAAATGAAGCTGTATCACTATTTACACTGCTTAATGCCCTTGAGGCTGTGATAGCATTTAGCGCCCATGATGAAGTAGAAGCATAAGAACCCGACAATGGAACACTAATTCCTAAAATATATGAGGCTGTCAAAGCATAGGAAGCGGTTCCATTTGGCTGCCCCAGGCTCAATAGCAAATACGAAGAGGTTCGGGCGTAATCAGTAAAGGAAGATGAATATATCAACTGTACAGATGACGTGAGAGCGTAGGATGCTGTAACACAGCATGAACTACTCGGCGAATAGGAAGAGGAAAGTGCGGAAAGAACATAGGAGGCAGTATTGGCGTTGTAAGCCAAACTGCTGATATTTGCGTAAGAGGCAGAAACAAATGATACGTACGATGCCGTAGCAGCGTTCAATGCATAACTGGAGGTTGCAAGCAGAGACCCTGTGAGGCGTCCGTCGAGCAGAAGAAAGCTGCTGAGGTCGTTTAGTTGTAACTTCTTCGACTCATGTGCCGAAATATCGGAAAGAAGCAGGAGGTCTGCAAAATCCAACTCGGGCGCAGTGACGGGGGCCAGTTCTGATACACGCTTATTTGCCATAATACACTATACATAGCGATTACAGAGCTTTTTTTATCTTCTTGATGATGAATTGGACAAGTCCACTTCGGACAATATCGTCCTCGTTGAAGCGGAAAACATGTATTCCATTCTCTCGACTCTCAGCATCGTCAAAGTGTCCAATCATTTTTATAAAGCCACTCTTGCCGTTGATGTCGCTTTGCTCGGGGTCGCCTAATATAAATACTTTCGAAAACTCCCCGGTGCGTGTAATAAGTGTTAAAAGTTCCTTGAAGGTCATGTTCTGTGATTCATCGGCAATGATAACCTTCGTATTCCAGTTCAAACCACGTAGAAATCCTACGGGGACGCCCGTGACACGCTCTTCTTTGAGAAGGATGTCAATGTCGCCCTTTGAGAGCAACTCATTCATCTTGTCTAACAATGGCTGAATATATGGAGTCATTTTATCGTTAGCCTCTCCCGGCAGAAAGCCAAGTTTGGCGTCGGAGCATTCCACGGCGCTACGCACGTAAATAAGGTCACTAACACGCTTCTCGTTAATCATGGTAAGAGCGTGATAAATTGATAGGTATGTTTTTGCTGTACCAGCAGGACCAGAGACAAAAATGAGTTTGGCGGTCTTGTCGGCAGCGAGGGTGAGGAATTGTTTTTGCCTGTCGGTCAATTCTCGTTGATATATTTCTAGGACTGATCTGAGTTTTGAACGCTGTGGGATGATAGGGCTGTTGTCGAGTTTAACTGCTTGAACTAGGTCCGTTGGGGTCAGGGTTTTCTTTTTCATGCGTCTTAAGTGTTTCGCATAACTTTTCTACTCTGGGGCACAACTCGTACATTTCGTTATCCATATAGTACTTTTGTATGTGCGAGAGATTGGGCATGAACTCCCGTTCGTTTATAGTCACAACGAAGGGCGAGTCCTTAAATTGGAATACTTCCACTATGGGAATCTTATTCTCAACAGCAAACTTAATCGAAGAGACAACATGCTCCATCATATCAACCTTAAACTTAGTGACAAACTTTCGCATCTCTTCGTTGGGAGAGGGCAGGATGTATAACTCATTTTCCTTCATTGTGGTCTTGTTAGTTTTTCTGACCATACTAATAAATATCCGATACGTACCATCAAAGGTACATAAAAAAAGCCGCCCCGAAAGGCGGCCGACACATTTAAGTGCAGTGTTATTCCATCCCCTTCACCACACCCGATGTTTCTTAGGATCGTACGGGACAGCCTCTACCTTTTCGCCATAGGACTTGCTCTTGGACACCCCCGACCAGAACTTGATTTCTGCCACACAGAGGGGGTCTGTAGGAGAATCATATTCCCAGTCGGATACTCTATGACCGTCACGCACGACAACGTACTTGACAGGTCTCGCCTCAGTTTTACCCGGGGTCGCCGTTTGAGGGGTTGGCGGGGTCGTGCGACTATCTCTTGGTTTTGTCATTTTTGCGTGGGAGGTTTGGAGTGTTTCAGTATGAATTTGGCAAGCCGCAAGGCATCTTCTTGGCTCAGAATGGTGTGGTCTGCCCACGGCATACCCGTTTTCATTACATGCTCACACCATCGAATTCTTTCCTTCTTGGACATTGGGCTGGTGCCGGGGTGCGCCTGCCACAGAGCGACATTGAACTGCCATCGCTCATTCTCGTCAAAGAAATCGTCGTAGTTTACTTCAAGAAGTGAACACCCACCACACTGACACTTGAGGAAAATGGACTCGGGCTTGTCTTTCATTGCTCTTTGGTATAGACTCGCAATGCCGACGCGAACCACACTAGCACGGCAATAACAAGATGAATCCAGAACCACGGACAAATGCCCATCGTGGTTGCGATGGCGATGAGGACGAGGACTCGGGGAAGGAATACTGCTAATGGCACACTGAGCCATTTGGTGAATAGATGAGGAAACGCTCCGTCAGTAAAGAAGGCAGCGATGAGCGCAATTCGTGGGATGAATAGTGCGAGGACGAGAAACCACATCGGTAATGTTGTCATAACTTGTTTTTCAATTTACGCCCATAGTTTACCACAGATCAAAGCGGTTGTCAAGGGACATTTTTAGAAAGTGGCGGTAGGCTGAGGTCACGCTCCCCATACCCGTCTTAGGGGTACATACTGATTTCGAGTCAGTTCCGAGTCTCACCCGGTTAACCTTCCATTTTAGTAACCCTGCAACATTTATCTGGGTTTAAGAAATATCGTGGACGCCCGTTTCCCTTATTTCTATTCCCATAATTAGGAGTTTGAATGTGACAATTTCCACATAGAAGTTGTAAATTATCTAATTTATTATTTCGGAAATTTCCATCTATATGATGCAATGAAAGAGCAATTGTTTCGCCCATCCACATAGAATTTTTGCATTTCTCACATTTATGCCCGCGAGTTTCTATAACATATTTTTTAACATAATCCGCAACCTCCGCTTTCCCCTTAACTCCGTCAACGTCTCCTCTCAACCATTTTGCGATTCTCTCCTTGTGTTGGAATTCGTTTTGGCATCTATTACTACAATACTTAAATCCGTTACTTCGTTTTGTAGTTCCACAATTTATACATGTTATGAATGAATATACGTTTGGCATAGGTTTAATCCACTTGTTAATAACTATATGGGATTATACCTAAACGATAATAAATTTGGCGGTTAGGGAGAGATTTGAACTCTCGGAGGTTTTACCCTCGCATGATTTCCAATCATGTACCTTAAGCCACTCAGCCACCTAACCGTTCTTGACGCAGCCCTTGTGACAGTTTGTATATGACCCAGACCTTTATAGCCGTCACCGCATAACCACTCTTTGGGTTGTGATCTCCCATCACCCTCTTCGGCACAACTTAAGTGCCTACTTGTTGCGGGTGTTCGTCCCGTGTGTTTCACACGACGGGGATTAAACGCTATCGGTATGTCTGCTACGTCAAAGAACAAAATTGGCTGAGGTTAAGCGAGTCGAACGCCTATCTTTTGATTCAGAGTCAAAAATAATACCGTTATACCAAACCTCAATCTATGCCTATAAATATAGCAGGAATTTCCCAAATGTCAACAGATAAATAGAAAAAAAAGACCCCGCCGAAGCGGGGTCAGAGATTTCATCAAGAAGTGTTACTTCTTGGCGGCTGCGACATTAACTCGGGCCTTGATGGCTGCCTTGTCAACCTTGCCATTGACAACGAAGCTTGGTACCACAGGGGCAGCACCCTTCACCAACGCGGTGCCAGTTGCCTCCTTGAACCCGGTCTCAACTGCAACAATCCACGTCTTGGCGGCGGGGACATTCGTGAGTTGACCTGAAATGTATTGGCTATACGAAAAGTCGTACGCCGTAATGACTGCGGTGATTGCCAAGTTAACCCACTGGTTTGTGGCGAGTGAAGTATTTGCAAGAGCCGCTTGAAGTGCCGAGGGAGACAGGTCCGTGCCATTGGCAAAGTTGTCGAGAACGGGGATTGATGCCACGAAATAAGCTTTGCTGGACGGACTTTGTTGGATAGCATAGATCGCACCTTCGTCAGCTACTTGAGTGATGACAACGCCGATTTGAGAGATTTGAGCCGGGGTAAGGCTGTTGATAGTTGCACAACCAACCAAGAGGCTGAGTGCTGCGCCAAGTGTGGCGAATGTGTTTAGGAATTTCTTCATATGATTTAGTTGTACTTCTGCCGAAAACGTTATTCGACTTAAGATTGGTGGAGCCGAGGGGAATCGAACCCCTATCTTGTGAATGCCATTCACATGTACTGCCGTTGTACGACGACCCCATACAGAGGGACGTGCCCTCCGTTTTGATGTACTTCGCACTTAGGCGAAGACTTCCCAGAATATTTATACTCTCCTTCTGAGAGTTGCGTAGCCAGCCCTTAACTGGTCTCGGCGCACCTTCTGAGGTAAACTGTGGCACTCCGCAAAAGCCATTGGAGTGCCCGCTCGCCCACACTACTTTCTGCGGAGCGAGTCGAAATTACCTGTGATGACGCGGATTAGGTCGGCGGTCGTGGTGGGGTGGATGCCAAACGCTGTGCCCACCACCGTTCATGATCCATACTCCCGGAACTACCACATCAATAAATTCCGGTTCCACTACTACTGGTCCGGGCGTTACATACACAGGAGTTACTGGTCCGGGTGTAACATAAACTGGAGTAACAGCCACAGGTTGGGTCTGAATAGGTGTAATTGTACATCCCACCAGTAATACCGCTAGTGCTGATGCCGCCGATATAATTTTCATTTTCATTTTCATTTTCATATTGGTGGAGCCACGGGGAATCGAACCCCGATCTCAAGCTTGCAAAGCTTGCGTATTGCCGTTATACAGATGGCCCCGTTTTAAGATACATCATCCCGATTCGAGGCGGAATGACTTCATCCAAAATGCGATTTGCCCCTAAGCACCCTCCTCGCTCGAAACGAGTCAGCCATCGGTTTTTGATGGACTATCTTAAAATTGGTTGCGGTCGCCAGAGTCGAACATGGTCTTCAACCTTATGAGAGTTGCGTGCAGCCATCACACTTCCCCGCAGTCCGTTTACTATCTGCCCATAAATATAACAGGCATTTTCCAAAAGTCAAGCCCCATTTGTTTTTTTATCCGCTCACGGCATACTTCTTATATTCCTCTTCCGAGAACTGACGAATGCCTCTGAGTGCGCTTGAGCTAACATGTTGATACTTAGGGTCGCAGAGGAAGAAAACCACCTTGATTTGTGGATGCATATTCCTCATGAAAGCAACAAGATTCTGCTCGTACGCCAAATCCGCACCACTGCGGAGACCGCGAATCAATGTAACATCGTGCCCACCCCGCTCATAGTTTTTGACAACATCGGTAACAAGACCCTCGCAAATACCAACGTCAACCTTCATCTCTCGAAGAAAGTCTTCGGGCAGTTTGGACTGAGGTTGCTTCTTGTCGGAATTGATCGCCCGAATGACGTGGATAACATCAAAGACCTTTTGGGCTTGACGAACAATATCCAGATGACCAATGTGAAACGGGTCAAATGAACCTGGATAGATGCCTATTCTTTTCATGTCCACAATCCATTTCTGTTCTTAACGACCCACACCATGATTTCGGTCTGCAAGTCGTAGATTTCTTTCTCCAAGCGATCAATCTTACCGTACATCTGCTCGTAGTCGTCTTTCGTGGATTTGTTGATGTCTGCGAGGGTTCGGTGCGGAACAGCTTCCCACGCCGCATCTAATTCCTTTTGCATAGTTACCAGTTTTTGGGTGGTCAACTCGTACTGACGTTTGACCTCTCCGTAAAATTCTCGTTGCGATTCGCATTCAGTATCAATGATATGGAAGCAATCCTCGCCATCAACATCGCAGTAATGCTTGAGGCTTTCGAGAACAACTATTTCGAGAATGGTATCCTTGTCAACCCAAGTGCGAGGAATCTGCGTGGTAAGCCACTTGTTGCGGGGACGGAGGCGAGACGAAACGTGCTCGTACCAAATATGGTTACGCCAAAAGGAGCTAAAGATTCTCCAATCGAGAATAGATTGCCAAAGCTTTTTCATATTAACATTCACAATTCCAAAATTGCTTCGTCCCGAGAAACAACTTTCGTTCTTTCTCTTCATTTGATAACGTACGATGTTTTTCATTTTCTTCCAACTTCTTTAATTCCTCTTGCTCAAGTTGGGTTGCTGGTTCTATGGCTATTATTTTCATAGATAACCCCACAAAGTTTCAAATGCCTGATCTTCACTTATTCCACTACCAGTAAGAATAGAAATGAACGGTTTGTTAGGAGCCTGAAAATCGGCAACATGAAATCCTTCTCTTCCGCGAACGTCGTATGTTGTGACCCATATTTCGTTTACATCCGTGCGAGAGTTCTTGAATTCTTCACGCACGTCCCGATACGGATTAACCGTGGAAACAATAACGTGGATACCTTGGTCAGCGATATGAGAAACAAGTTTCTGTAAAAGACGAGTTTGTTCAATGCGCCACTCCTTCGTGAAGTTCTCTTTGGCATATGTATTGCCGAAGATTTTACGAAGGTCATCGCCGTCAAGGTGAATGGAAGGAACTCGCCTCGTGTCAAAATGAACTTTGAGGCGTCGTGCCAATGTGGTCTTACCACACCCGGGCTGTCCTATGAACCAGTATATCATAACTTTTTTATTGGATCGTCGAGCCATTTAAGAAATAAGCGATAGCAATCAAAGCACAAGTGATACTTGGTGACGAGACCGTTTCCCAAATGCGATGGTGGCGAGAATATCAATCCTCCCGGCATCGTAAGTTCTTTTCTACATTTTTTGCAGATGACGTAAATCATAACTTTTTAGATTGGTGGAGCCAAAGGGAGTCGAACCCTTATCTGGTCAGTGCGAGTGACCTGTCCTACCGTTGAACGACGGCCCCGATGCTCGCCTTTATTTTTTAGACGAACGACTCCGGAGGCTGGTGCGCTATAACGAAGCGTCCCCCGTATTGTTAAATTGGTGGGATGGGTAGTGATTAAACGTACTGTTTCAGGGAGGCGTCACCTTCGCAGCCGGTACGGGGGTTTCCACGTAGCGGCACCCATCCCATAAAACTTCTCCATCCACGGTATTCTTTCTGCTTTCCCGTAACCACTCTCCAAAACATAGAGTGAATTAAGTTATTGTCTCGGCAAAATTTTCTCAACCCAATAACCTCTACGACCATTCCGTCCGGGTTAATCACCGTATATTTTTTCTTCACTCCCGAATTTGGTTTTAAGATTCCGGTCATTGCTTTACTCATATTAGCAACGTGTTGGGATGATAGTTTTCTTCCCCAATTGGGGTGATTTTTACCGCCCATCGAGACCTTCATCTTGGCAATAGTTTCCGGGCTTGCTTTACATCCCAATCGGCTTGCTCGGGGAGTTCTACAGAGATTATATCCATTTTCATCTTTGTATGACTGCAAATTTTTAATCCAATATTCCTCTTTATTCATAAGAGCCGATGACGAACATTCTTCTACTATTTCATATGCAAACGAGTTTTCACCATATTTATTCCACGCATTTTGAAGATATGAATTGAAATGAGTACCGCGATTAAGTTCTCGACGATGTTGCCCCCACCGCTCGGATAATTTTCCCGTAGAGCCAATATATCTCCGACCATTCACGATGTTTCTTATTGCATAAACCCCAAAGTTCATGCAAATAAATATCAAACAGTTAGCCGATATTTTGTTTTATTTAGACATTTATCTCACAATTTCTTGTGGTCATTTGCTAATAATGACTGCTCCAACCTTGCCTTTATAACAAGAAGCACTACTTTTGGCACTTTAGGATTGCACTTAATTTGTGGTATTAACGAGTAGATGGTTTAACTGACCCATCTCGCTCTTCCAAACATCTGCTTTAGTGTATCGAACTTCCTCTAAACAGGGGCTTTCACCCTGCCCAGCGTCTAATTCTGTTTGAAAAATTTCAATGAACCGTTACTATGACACCAATGTAGCAGGTTTCTTGGGGTCTGTCAACGGAATATTTTCAACTTTCGGAATTGGAGCGGAAGTGGATGGAATCCGTGGAAGTTGAGGAATTCCTGATCCACCCGTCTGATCGCCATGTGTATTCATATAAGACCCGAATGAATTCGACAGGAAAGCGCCAGCCGCCGTCAGTCCCGTCCCGAGGCTTCCTCCAATGACCATTACCCATTGAATGGTGGTGGGAGAGGTTTCAGACTTTGACCATTGACCTAAACCAGTTTGAAGAGTAAGCAGGCTAGTGCCAGCAAAGACACAGAATAACTTAACACCAACGACGACAGTTTCTAGTTTCATATCTATATTCGGATTGGTGCTGCCGAGAGGACTCGAACCTCCACGCTGTTAAGCACGAACTTCTCAGGCTCGCTCGTTTACCAATTACGACACGGCAGCAATATAGATATAAATAGGGGTGAAGCTTATGAAACCGCAGGAGGTTTTTTGCCAATAATTTCCTTGGCTTTCTTGAAATCTTCGAGCAGACCCTCGCGGTCATCTCTATACTTTTTGATCATGAACATAAAAGCAGCTTGTTCTCTTGGTCCTACCATTTCCATGACAAACGCCTTAATTTCGTCGTCGTCAGGCTTCCAATCGAACTCTTCACAGATAGCCCGAACACTATTCCCAATCGGCATCATGTTCCAAGAACTCTCAATCAATCCTTTTTTGGTGAGGTCATCGAGATAACCAATAATGACCATGAGCGAAATGTGACCACCATCAATGTCTGTCCCCGATGTTTTGAGACGTTCCAAAATTGCTACGAGTTTTTCTTCCTTAGTCATAGTCCATAGTTTATCAGGATTTGGGTTGGGCGTCAAGTTCTTTTTTAACTTTCTCGTTCAGAGCATCTACCATCCACTCTATCCACTTGCGGTCGGGAACGCACCCATCGAGTCCGTAGGTTGCAGTAAAGATATTCCACGGATGGACTTCGTTGGTCATTCTCAACATGAAGATGTCTTTGGGTGATTTCGTTTCCCATTCTGCCAACTGGTCTTCGGTGTACATGAATTGACGACGGAAAAGGGTGAATTCACTTTTCGTGTTTCCGCGCTCGAACTCAACGTAAAAGGGCTGTTTGCCTTCTGTAGGATAGATGTTGTTTTCGTAACTCATAAGTTTATGCTGTTGATGTATGCTTCTACTTTTGGCTGAATGAGAGGACGGTATCTACTATGCCAATAGCCATGATGGGTTGGACAAAGCGGGACAAGATTCTTCGGATTGTTATTTTTGTTATTTCCATCCATATGATGAACTGCTACAATCTTATCCTCTTTACAGATGATACACTCCTTTGTATGATGATCCCAGCATATCGTGCGGTAATTAGTATGTACCATTCGCTTCCGAGCAAAATACGTGTTGGAGCAAGAATAGGAACATGTTACTTGTTCGTCCCGATACTCAGGAATAAATGGAGTTTGACATATAGGACATACTCGTTCTTTGAATTCATGAGCGACTACACCATTTCTAGTAAAGTGGTCAAACGATATTCCACATTGTATCAACTTATTTTTAAGCTGGAGATTTATACGGCTGTGAGGCTGACGACCAAGTTTGCGTGTCAATTCAGCAAACGAGTGGCATTGAGATACTAATTCTTGGGTTATTTCCACCCCAATAAATAGCATGGTCGAACTGAAAGATACGAAATATTTTCGTATAAGATGGTCGGCGTAGCTGGATTTGAACCAGCACTTTTCTTGGACCCAAACCAAGTGCCATAGCCAGATTAGGCGATACGCCGATGAACGCCAGTTTTGGAAGCTGGCGGGCACGCAGAAATCGTTTGTATGGTCTCTGCAATCACCCGATGGTGAGAAGTAGTGTCTATAAATAGATTACCATCCTTTGACTTTACTATCTTTAGGATATGTATCAAAGGCTTCAAACACGGGTAATTTGGGTTCCGCCGAGTTCGGACCATCTGTCGGGTAGTCGAGCAACTCAGTCTCGTGGACCAAGGTTTTCCCACCGCCATCAGTTTGGACAGGCACCATCGTTGGGGTCAGGTCGTCGCCCACGATTAGGTCAAGACCCGACAATGCCTCTTCTCTGGTTATTTTCTTGCCGTGAATAGTGTCCTCGGGATTTAATCTATTTTTGACGCTTTTCTCACATGCCTCCTTGATTTCCTTCGGGAGGGAGTCGCCGACTGCCTTCAAAACATCGGCAGCAAATTCCGCATCCTTTTTCACCCGGTCGAGGACTACTTGGCGAGCAATTTTAAGTTTCTCCGTGGAAACTTGGTTGGCAAGATGAACTTGTTCGGGTTTCAGATGACGTTGAAAACTTCTTAGATTTGACATAACTATTTGTTGGTTTTTACTGTGGATGGCGGTAGTGACATCATAATAGTTGGCCAATTGGCTGGTGCATTGCCATTGCGGTCCTTTGCCATCATCAGTATTGCTGCTGCTTGAGTAGTTGCATTTGGACCTGTAGCCATGCGAGAATAAATCCCGCCCGCCGACGTAAAGATACTCGTCTTGAAACGAAACTCCATCAGAGTGTCGGGGGTGTAGTTTGTAGAAACTGGCACGAATGCCACTTCTGCCCGTTTGTATGCCAATGTAGCTTGGGGTTGTGCTCCGTTGTAAGATACATCGAATCCCAACGTCGTAGCATTCGCCATGACGACGAAATTGGTTTGGGTCTTGCATCCACAAAGCATTATGATTGTCAAAGCTGCCACGCCGATTGCTGCTAACATTCTATTCATTTTACGTTCACTTTCATTGATTTGAATGGCACACTCTTCACTTCAATATTCATATCTGTATTGGTGATTACCATTATGCGATTTTGAGAACTATACCCGACTCCGCCCCCACTCTCCGACGCATATCCTCCAAGAACTGTAGTCTTGGTAACAATCGCCGAGGACTGGTTGGTGTTATTTACACTTACCACCCCAATGCCAATCACCAAGTAGTGAGTGGTGCCATTGGTTCGGATAGGAATACACCCAACCATAAGTATCAGTCCGAGGACCGCAAAAATAGATTGGCACCATTTCATGCTAGAACTAACTTGATTAGTCCGAGATTTCCAAGATATTCATACTCCATCATAGAAACTTTCTGTTCTACACTTGGGGTGTGACTAAAAGAGGTCTCTCCCCCGAGCCAGTGGTTCATGGCCAAAAACTGTTGCTCTGGCGTTTCAGCCCTGTGGTCTTTGTAGAATTCTGTCAATGCTGCATCAGCTTTCTTGTTGAACTTGTATTTCTTCTTCATAAAGTGGTAGGCGTGAATGGTAACGCTCCATTGTCTGTTCAGTGTCAATGAACTGTTCTACTTTTATACTACACGCCTATATGAGTCCGTGATTAAATCCTGCTCACTGACTCCGAAGCACTATCGCACGCCTTGAGGCGGCGAGGAGCGACCTTTCTCGGATAGGTCTCCTACCGAAACTTGGATTGGATACCAATCTTTCACCACTCCCCCGCAGAGGTAGCAAGTCGCAATCCTATCTGTGTTATTAAACGATAGATACGACCTACATACGCAGCAACAATGCTCTTTTTTCTCGTTGCTTGGCATAGTGGGTGGGTTGAAGATGAAATGCTTAAGTTCTTCTCCTGTCATCATGGCTTGTAATGCTTGACGAAGCTTCTCATTCCGAATTCCAACTTGGACATTCCGTAGAAATTAGCCTCACTGAGAGCATCCGCATTGCTTTTTCCTTTGGAGCGTATCTGATAGCAAGCAGCAATGGCTCCTGTGCGGTCACAACCATGCTGACAATGAAAGAATACTTTTCCTCCCGCCTTTATCTCAGCATCAATAGCCGCTAAAATCTTTTCGACATCCGTTTTGCTCGGCGCACGAAGACCATTCAACGGAACCCATAAGTATTTGATACCATAGTTGGTGCAGGTTTGACCTTCATTCACCCATGTATCGCCAACATCTCGGAAATTGATAACCAACGTAACATGTTGACCTTTGAGAAACTCGATGCCGCGCTGGTTCGGTTGCGCCCCTCTGTCCACGTATTGGTCAACGTGGTCATAGTTTAGGATAGCCGCAGTTGGCGGGAATCCACGAGTAGCACATCCTACAAGTAGGACGAGACCGACGAGTATGGCATAGAGTTTATTCATATATTATTCACAGTAATTACCGAAACAAGGACAGTGAGCATGACGATGACCATTGTAGCTTGAAATGAAATAAGTCATTTCACCCTTGCCACAGATCGGACACGAAAGGATTCCTTCGATGTCCGCTTTTGGTACGAAGTCGTTACCGCCCCCGTGTTTAATTCTGATGGCAGTGACAATCTTGATTGTCTGCTCCCTAATCTCGTCGAATCGTTTGCCCATAAAATGGTGGTCACTATTGGAATCGAACCAATCTCTGTTGAATGTGAATCAACTATTCTGCCGATAAACTAAGCGACCTTATTAGCTTCCGTAAGTGTTAAAATATTCTTCTTCCACCATCCGCCGCTCGATTTCTTCCATTTCTTGGCGGTGCGCTTCTTCACGCGCAAACTCTTCGCGTGCCCACTCTTCGTAGTATCCGTCCTTGCCATGAGCAATGTCGCCATAGCACATTGAACAACTGCTGCCTTGCCCCTCGGGGATTGGAGAACCACATGATGAACAGTATGGCATATTAACTGTAGTTGACGTAAATCTTCAAATGAAATTCGATACCAGCCTTAACCAAATCCTTATGTAATCCTTTGCCAAACTTGAAAAATCCTTCGAGTAAGGATTTGGCTTTTTTGCTTTCGATACGCAGGACCTCAACACCTACTCCAAAGTACTCCTGAGCGGCGGGGTCACTTGGACAGAACCTATCCAAATGCTTTTGCTTTGCTTCTTCTTTGGTGTCGGCATAGCAGAAGTTGAGTTCGACAGTTCTGCCTTCACCTGTGGCAGCGTAGTCCATGTGCGTCAAAAACCCTCCCCGACACATCTCAGGGTCATGCTTCTCTTGTAACTTTTTCATATTCTTTTTTAGTCGCCGCAATTAACGCATCCAACTGGTTATTGCCAATGGTTTGCCATCCACACTTACGACATACCACGCCGGGAGTATGCACTATCAAATTCTCTTCTCGATATGTTTGTTTGAATACGGCATCCTCTTTAATGTCGAACTCTTCGCAATCGCAACGTAAACATATCATATGGTTCATAAAATGGCGGTAGGAGGGGGATTCGAACCCCCGGTGCTTTTTAAGGGCACACGAGTTTAGCAAACTCGCTCATTAAGCCTCTCTGACACCCTACCGGATTCTGACAATTGTATCATAAACCCATCATTTTTAGCTCTTCTGCTTCGGCGATTTCTTCGCCTTCCCAAAACAGCTTTTCTCGTCGGAGTTCTTCTTCCGCTTCTTTTCGCCACTGTTCCCGCATTTCGGGAGTGACTCCCTTCTCGAACTCTTTAAGTCGCTCTTCGATTCGTTTAACATTAACCATATAAATTGGTACGGGATGAGGGAATCGAACCCCCGCTTAGACTGTGTAAAAGTCCACGTCTGCCACTAGCATAATCCCGCATAATACCTTGAGTGAGGCGTCCGCACTGAAAGTCGTTCGGCGTAGAATAGACGCCGCCGATGTTCATGCCAGTCGCAAGCCTGTTACGTCTCGTGTCGTCCAGCCTTAATTCCATAGCTGCCGTAGTCCGAGACTGCCCCACTTAACTGGTTTCGTTACTCAAGGTAAATTGGCGGTAGGCTGAGGTCACGCTCCCCATACCCGTCTTAGGGGTACATACTGATTTCAAGTCAGTTCCGAGTCTCACCCGGTTAACCTACCGTAATGTATCTGGTCATAAATATACCAGATGCCTATGAAAGTGTCAACAGAAATCTGCGGCGTTGAACTATGCCGTTTGACGTAAGCATTTCATGTTCTCGGGATGGATGTACCAATCCTCGAATCCTTCCACGTCCTCTTGGGATAACTCGAACCCGTGGGCGTAGAGAGTACATTTGATGCTATTCTTGCGTTCAGCGCCTTGCCGGTGAGCGTTGTGTTCCACCGTAATAGCTCGGACCTTGTACAGATGAAACGGAAAAACTGAAAGTATCTGACGCTCATTGCCTTCTGTATCCAAACTCAGATAATCAATGACCGTGGGAGCGTTAGCACGTTTGAGCAACTCCGTCGGAGTCACCGTCTCGATTTCGATAATCTTATTACTTGGACCGCCGCCAAATATGTCTCGATTATCTGCGGCATTGTCGAATACAATCTGACTCATTTCTCCTTTGATGGTGAACTTGGCTTTGCTATCCTTATCTGCCACGGCGAGATTGAATATGGGGCATTTGCGGGAAATCTTCAACTCGGAAAAACTCTCGGGGTTTGGTTCGACGCAGATGCCTTTCCACCCGAGGTCGTTCTCAAGATAATAGGTGTTGTTAATCCACACACCCGTAGCTGCTCCGATGTCAACGAAGTAGCCTTTGTATTTGGGAGGAAAAGTATCTTCAATCCACGCGTCTTGGTCCAGTTGTGCGAAGTGCTTCATAAACCGACTCCCTCACCACTGTTCAAACGTGAACTAAGCATTGAGGGAAAGGTATTTCTTTGCATTTTGAACTTCGGCCCATAATGCTGCCTTCGCCACATCAACCGAATCCATTTCTCCATGCAAAATTGCGGCTGCATCTGCAAGTTGCGAGAATTGTCGTTTAAGGTCCAATACTTGACCATACGACTCGGCTTTATCTTCTTCCAAATGTGCTATCCACTCCTGCAAAATACTGATTTTTTTCTCGTCTGAATCAGCGTCTTGGAATTGCTGACTAATGCGCTCATAGTTTGTTTTCATAAGTTCGTCCTCCCAATTAAACTGGCTCCCGCTGATGGTACTGCCCCACCGCCAGAGGCTTCAAAGACCCCTGTACTACTTTTATACGAAGCGGGAATAACTACTCTGATGGCAGAGGCTCAACACTCTGACCTGTAACCTTGTCGTAACGTTTGAAAATGAACTTGGCTTCGCCGAGATAGACCTTCTTGATATACCTATCAAAGCACTTCTCCGAACAGAAAAAATATCGTGTTGTATTTGCCTTAGTCTGATAACACACGGGGCAGTGTGCTGCTTCCGTGAGTTCTACATTGACCGCCACGGACCCCAATCCAATATTAGAGCCGCCGCATTCGTCACAATGAATTATTTGCATCATAAACGAATATTACACATTCCAAGTTATGATGTCAAGAAAAATGGTGCCCCCAGAAAGATTCGAACTTTCAACCTCGACGTTTAGGAAACGTGTGTGCAAGAATCCATTACACCTTGAGGGCATTCAGAAATACTCTTTACATATTTCCAATGATTAAATTCTTTTGCGGTTTTTCTTTTATGACAATGACCACAGAGAACTTGACACTTTTGGATTTCTTTTTGCAAAACATTAATGTTTGTGGAATTGGACATCAATCTACTTATTTCACTCTCTTTTTCGGTGCTATCTAAATGGTCAAATTCTAATACTATAGGGTCAGTTTCACCGCATAATTGGCATGGATGCTGTTTGAGATAATTCCAAACAAAATCCTGCATTATCTGCCTATATTTATCATTATTTCGTCGCACATTTTCAAGATGTAAATCCCTTCCCGATCCCATATACCACGACCGGGCAATTTTTCGTTTGCATTCTTTGCAATACTTCTGCAATCCGTCAGAATTGTTTTTGTTTTTTCCAAATTCAAATTCGGATTTTTTAGTTCTGCATTTACAACATATTTTCATAATAATTTCCTAACATAAATAAATATTAGGAAACTACTTCAAACACCATTATATTTTGAAAAATGGTGCAGCGAGTGGGAGTCGAACCCACTAAAAGTGCTTTAGAAGAGCACGGCCTAATCCAATTCGAGCCTCCGCTGCATAAATCACTGTGTAACGGGAAGGTAGGACGTAATCCTCCAACCCTTTAACCAATCAACAGTACCATCGGATTTGCCGTTGATACCATCGAAAATCTTGTCTCCGTCAACCACGACCCAATGCCATCCGCCTTTTCGCTTAGGGTCTTTTAGTTTCCCAAGCCCGAGGGGAGGTCGGGGTATCTTCTGCAATCGGTCAGGACATTTATATCCTAAACTTCTCAGACCTTTGACCAATTGCTTGGTCGTTGTTGCACCATCCTTGCCAATATGCTCGGCGGCTATGTTTACGGGGATACTTGCTATTACTGCTACCGCAATCACCCCACAGTCTTTCTTGTTTGGTTTTTGCTCAATCCACGTTCTCATAAAGTGGTAGTCCATGCGAGTGCCGCCCTCGCTCCTGCACCGTGAAAGGGTGCCGACCTAGCTGGTAGTCGAATGGACCGTTATACTGTTGTTGGTTTACGGGGGAATTACGTCATACTTGACACCTTACCGCTCACTCTCCACGTCAATGAAATAGCTTTTCTCACCGACTTCGTTCAGCATCGTGAGCCTGCTGACAACAGTAAATTGTTGCCTGCCTACAGGCTTAGCGGTTTTGTGGTCGCCTACGACCATACCGGAATTACTTCGACAACACCCGCATCACGAGGCGAGCCTTCTTCAACTTGGCTTCGGTCTCAGCATACTCTTCGGGACTGACATTCTTCTTGTAGTTGGCGCTTTTGGTTCGGCGCTCCAAGAACTCAATGTAGTCTTTTTCATGATTGATGCGTTTTTGATTTACATTCATAAAGTCGGGCGGTCTTTCCAGTTTGTTCACAAAAGGATGTCATCCATACTCTTGGTGTTTTTCGAATTCGTCCGTCGCCACCCACCATCGGGTCACGCAGAACTATATTTCCGCATTTGTTACAATGGTAAGGTTTCTGATTCATAAATTGGTAGGCATGAAGGGACTTGCACCCCCAAGGCTTCTGACTTCTAAGGCCAGCGACTCTTCTATTCGTCCTTAACCACATGCCCGTTAATTCTAATATTGGTGCTGCTGGAGGGAGTCGAACCCACAATGCCTTTCGGCTCTACGTTCTGAGCGTAGCGTGTTTGCCGTTTCACCACAGCAGCGTTAATCGCAAATTTCGTCAATGATGGTGTCGCGCAAGGCTCTAAGCCTATATCCTTCTCAGACTTTCATATTAAATTGGTCAGCGTGAGTGGATTTGAACCACCGTTATTCTTGGCCCCGAACCAAGTGCCATAACCAAGCTAGGCGACACGCTGATGGTCGAGGTACTTGTCCTCAACGTCTTTGGGATAACCATTGGGATACGATTCTTTGAACTCTGCGATTGCCGCTTCCTCGGTCATGTCGTCATCCCATGCCGCGACCCAGTTTTTATCGGAGCACAAGAGGGCACCATATTTGGTATTCTTACCCATCAAGCGACAGCACTCGGCAATCCATTCAAAGAAGTTCTTTTTCATAATATAAATAGCGAGATACCATTTTTGGTTTCGTGAATTAAACGAATTTTTTGATTGCTGCTAGTATCTCAAATTGAATTTGCGGGCATCGGGCGGTACTAACGACTAAACTCCCGCCTCATTTCGTAACGGACGCACCGTATGGTAATAATGCTCCGGTCATTGGCTCTTGATGGCTTTTAACGGGGTATCCCCAACAACCACTGAACACCAACTCCTGTTGAGCGTTTCAGACTACGGCCCGCAAAAATCATTCAACGTATTGCATCCAATGTCGCTCACCGTGACAATTAGAGCAAAGTAAATCGCATTTGTCCAGTTCTTTTTTTGCCCGCTCCCAACTCCACTTCATAATAGCATAACTCGGAGCCACTTCTTTAGTGGATGGGTCTCTATGGTCAAAGGTCAAAACGCCGGGGCATTTATTGTATCCACACCCAATGCATTTTCCGCCATAAAAATGGACTGCTTTTATTTTCCGTTTTCGTTGGGCCTTGATGACGCAACATGACCCACATACATTCCGACGATTATTTGGCAATGGTTTTTCACATATCTTACAGTGTTTTATCGGCTGTGGCCCAGTAAGTATGGGTCTTGTATTGTGATGTTTGAATGGGGAGCAACCCAAACAATATCTTCTGTTTTGAAGATTTTTCACAACACCATCAACCTTAATTTTTGTTGGAAAGAACGATTTACACTTGTCGCATCTCATATGGTATAAGTATCATCTTAATCCGTTTGAGATACTTATTATATTTGGTGGGCCGAGTGGGATTTGAACCCACGACCAAGAGTTTAAGAGACTCCTGCTCTGGCCAGACTGAGCTACCGACCCACAATTTACTTGGCGTCGGGGAGCGACGACTCAAGAGTGAATTCCAATTGCGTCCCGCGATACATTGGTTTCAAACGAGAAACCAACGACACTGGAAAGTCAAAGTAGAAGCACAAGGAATTCGTGCCGACATAAACGTTTTCTCCGAGTTGACGCTTCACCGCTTTATCGAAGGTGCGAAGCGAATCGAAATCCTTCTCTTCAAACTTTAGGTTGAGTGTCATGGTTTCGCTGTGACCGCCGTTTTTACATTGCGGTGTGCCCATGTAGCGAGACAGCGCCCACATGTTATCTCTCGATAGTTGTCAGTCAGATGGACCTTTTTGCTTCCGCAAGCGGCCCGTTTCTGCCTTCCGACATAATGCATTTTGATTCTCATATTTGTAACCTTTCTCTAAAATAGAATTGCTTTGCTAAACTCCATGAGCCACGAATTTCTTAGCAGAGCGGCCACCCCAAGGGGATTGGGTTCCAGCCCGTGGTTCAGCGTCCATAGGAGTCTTTGTGAAATCAGTTAACCAAAATCGCTACGTGCGGCACCGAGAATACCTTATACGGATACGTCGGTCCAAAATCAGAGTCGAACTCAATCAGCCAGTAATCAATGATATGCACCGAACCCTTGCCGACAACCCGTCCCGTCAAAACTCCCATCTCAGTTGCCCCCAAGTGCGCCATGTCCACTTTGACCTTATCACCGTACTTGTAGTTCGGCTTCGGGTCCATCAACGTGTATGTCTTAATCATGCCAACATTATACACCATGTTCGGCATTTGTCAAGTGGAGAGAATTTTGGAGCCTCCAATGGGGATGGGGCACCCATACCCGGGTACAAGTAGTGTCATCGAAGGTCAAACAACCCCCTAAGTCTTGCTGGCTCAAATTGAGCACAATGACCCGCTGCTCTGGTCCTAATTTTTAAGCTACAGAGGCACATAAATTGGTAGCACCGATGGGACTCGAACCCACACGATTTCGTCTCTCGAACGAACGCCTCATTCCATTGGGCTACGGTGCTATATGTTTTCTCCATTCTAATCCATATCTCTTACACCACTTGCGGATGGCGTTATCGGTTACGCCATATTTCTTTGATAATGCTAAAAACGAATTGGACTTTATGTCAAATTCCAATGTTTCTTTGGATGGACGAAGAACTTTTCTCTGTGATATATGGTCTTTCGTTCTCCAATTCGGAATGCTCGGAGTTTTTGGAGTTCTAGGAATATATTTTCTATAATTCGTTATTGCATCCAATCCAGTAAATCCTTTCGACCCGCTGTACCCTTTCGTTTGGCTATGGCAATTCGGACATAAAAACCGAAGGTTTTCTATCCTATCATCCATCCAATTTCTATCTTTATGGTCAACGTGGAGTCGCAATTCTTTGCCATTCCACGACGGGTCCAAATTACATTCAGAACATTTGTACAAAACTCCGCATTCTATCAACGCTCTCCGAAGAAGATACGCTTGCTGTCTCCTGTTATTAGTCCTCAATACTAGAAATTCGGAAAACGATTTTCGCTTTTTTTTCTTTCCTTTTTGTGAATGCTGTCCCGTAAAATGCGACATATCTATCTCAAATAGTTTTATACGATTTGTGATATTTTTTTGAGAACCCCCAGACCATCTCATATTTAATTTTCGCATTACTTCCGACACAGTAAACGAATCTTTTACGAGTGGCTCCAACATTTCCTTGGTGTATTTATATTTTATGTTCATACCAATAAATATCGGCAAAAAGGAAGAGTAGAGTTATTATAACGCAAAATAGTCTTCTATTTGAAATTGGTCGCCCCGATAGGATTTGCACCTAATATCTCCACACCCGTCTGCGAATCATTTCTGACCCTCATCGGGCGTGACCCCGAATCATGGCGTTGATTATTTTGCCGATACCTCCCCACATACGATTGGGGCCATACGGCCAACTACAGGGCGATAAAAGGTGGGCGAGGCGGAATTTACGTCCGCAAGAAGACATTAAAAACCCCCGACGTAATAGTTAGGAATTGCTTCCCAGAGCTAATTTCTCGGACCAGTAGTCTTCACACTTGAGGTTGCGGCTGGCAGGTATTCTTACGGTTCTGCTGTTCGATTCACGAACTTTCGCCACTCGCCCATAAATTGGTGGACAAGATGGGATTTGAACCCATAGTGTTTAGAATAGTTATGCCGTCATCGTGGTCGTCACATCAAGCATAGCAACTTACTAAACTCCGAACTCAACTCGGTGCGTTTTTCAATTTCGCCACTTGTCCGTAAATTGGTGCGTCCGACAGGATTTGAACCTGTAATGTGGATTTCTCCAGTCCGCTTAAAGGGCGGGTTGTTTCAGCCGTTCACTCACGGACGCATAAATTGGTGCAGTAAGACGGTTACGCTCCGTCGCCCCAACATTGGCAATGTTAGATTCTACTATTAAACTACTACTGCAAAGCTAGATGCGGTTTTTTCTTCCCTTGCGGGTCCGGCGTGTTACTATTACACTACGAGTGGGATTTGCACCCCGATTCCAGTTTGACATAAGAGTTTTTCTCGCTGTACGCATCTAAATTGAATTGTGCTGTGCCAAACTAACCTTTAGACCCTCTACTTGGGAACACACGATACTCTGGCATATTTCGTATGGATTGGATATTTGCAACACAAATTGGTAGTCCTCGTCGGTGACGCTCCGACTTTCTCTGCTTGAAAAACAGAAGAATTAGCTGATATTCGAGAGGGCCATAAAATTCGTTGGTAATTGGATTTGCACCAATCCGGTTTCTAAAACCTTAAAATAGGTATTGCACCTACACAGACTGCTCGTCGTTAGTGGAGTCGCACCACTCTTAGTTCTTATATTTATCAACGAAAAAACAAAAGTTACATAGCAATTTTTTCGCTCGTATCTCTCTTAAATTGGTAATTCTCCACCGGCTTCATTGTGGTGTTGAAGGAAAGAATTGTCGGAGAGACTTTCCATGCCTCGACCCGTTCTAACAGATTAATGTTAGCTTTTTTGAAGGTGGCAAATACAAGTTCACTACAGAACCATCGTCCAGTAGATATTCGACCTTCGTGAGTGGTATGAAAAACAAATCCTAGTATATTCCAATAGTCATATCCTTTTCCAATCTGTTTGTGAAGGAAATCTATGACAACCGCATCTTGCTCAGGAGTGGTCAGGACTTCATATACTTCTACCTTGGAGTCATTCATTTGGTCAGTCAGACTCGCTCTCTTTCTGACCTTTCTAAATGGATATGCTTCAATTACCGAATTGTCCGGCATAATGACGGCAGCGTGGGTATATCCTCCTCGTGAGAAGAAGAGGATAGTTTTATCCACAAAACTAGAACCTAGATATAATGCAATCTTCATACCTATAAGTATAGGAAACTGGCCCGGTGTATTCGAGTTGAACGAATTTTCTCGCCTCTTCAGGGCAAGCATATGACCGCACAGTTCACACCGGAAATGGTGCCTCGGGCTGGACTCGCACCAGCAACGCACGGAGCTTCAATCCGTCGCTCTACTTTGGAGCTACCGAGGCGTACACCCATCAGGACTTGAACCCGAAAAGTTTCGTTCGAAGCGAAATATGATTTCCAATTTCATCATGAGTGCATAGGCGATTTTTTAACGAGGCTAACGTATCCCTCGCTCAACATGCGTCACTATTTGTGAAACCAGTATCTCTTTGTCGTTATAACGTTGGTCCGGAAATAAGAGAATACTGTTATTTATCGGTGTTGAGAAAATCGTGTCCAATCGGCACATGTTGCTTCATGGAACTAGGAAAAGCGTCCGTCCCGTATGGGGCAGGCAACTCCCGGGTACTTTTCCGCACCCGCCACACCGTTTGCAACCAGCATGGAAATTGTATCTATAAACAATTCAGCAATCGGCGAACCGATTGCTGAACTCGTCAAAACTCGGTTATTGGAAGCTTATGCCACCCGCGAAGACTGATTGAATGTAGCATTACGCTGAACGCCCTTCTCACCAATATCAAGGGTTTTCACCATGAAATACTGGTCTGTCTTCTCATTTGGCTGGCTGATATTACGGTGATAGCTCTTCGTGATGGAAAGCTTCACGGTATATTGGCGGTTAGCCTTGTAGCCGTGATGGGTAAAGGCGTCATCGCCATTGTATTCCATTGCTGTGCCATCGCCAAAGTCCCAGATTCCCGAGACTGTTCCGCCACCCGTGTAGTTCAACGTTCCTGTGAAGGTTGCACTGAATGTTCCATCGGATTTTGCGGGGCTGGTGGTTACTTTGAACAACTTGTCGAAGTTGGGCTTATTGAGTCCCGCTTGGTTATAGTTGTTGTAACGGTTGTGGTGATGTCTGCTCATATTTTTTTCCTGTTTGTTGATATTGTTATGACCGTTACGCCGTTCCGAGAATGTCGCATTTTCTGTATCGGATATAAATATCCCTACTCAACATCAAACCCCAAAATATAAGAACAAATAGAATTCTTGGCACGCATTCAAACACTTGCTCACATACATGTTATAAACGAAAGCTGCCCGCAAAATCGCAGGCAGCTTTGTCGAAACTGTTGGTTTATTGTACCTTAACGTGCTGGCCAATTGTCAGGCATGTGAGGAAGTTGTGTCTGAGGCTGTGAATTCACATAGCGGGAACCCGATGCTGGGTCATTGGAGTATTGTCCATTTGAGTGTGGGTCATTGGAGTATTGTCCAGAACCCGATGCTGGGCCTGTTCCTGTGAAACGACCATCGCGGTAAGACCCAGAATTATTGGTTTGGGAATTTCTCCACGCTTGGTATTGGGAATCTTGCCATGCCGCCTTAGAATCCATAGGAGACACTTCTTTGTTCCAGTGATACCATGATACTGGATTGTTTATCCCGTCAACAACTTCTTTGCGATGCTGCTCGGCTTTCTGTTCCGCCGTTTGTGGCGCGTGTGAGCCGCTTGCAGATGAACCGCTTGCGCGTGAGTCATTTGAACGTGGGTCATTAGAGTACTGTCCATTTGAACGTGAATCATTTGAGTACTGTCCATTTGAACGTGAATCATTTGAGTATGGGTCATTAGAGTACTGTCCATTTGAACGTGGGTCGTTGGAATATGGATCATTTGAGTATTGTCCATTTGCACGGGAGCCACTTACGTATGAGCCACTTGCGCGTGATCCACTCGCGTATGAGCCACTTGCGCGTGATCCACTCGCGTATGAGCCACTGGAAGAAAACGAGGAACTCCGATAATTGTTCGTAACGGGTGATGTGATATTTATCATATTTTTCCTGATGTTGATGTTGTTATGACCGTTACGCCGTTCCAAGAATGTCGTATTGTCATGTATAAATATATTTTCTCAACATCAAACCCCAAAATATAAGAACAAATCGTATTCCTGATACGCGCTCAAAAATCTACTCATATGAGTGTTATAAATCAGTCATAGGTTCCTCGTTTTTTCTCTTCAATTTCCCCATGACAATTTGAACAAACTAAAATGCATTTTTGAGCTTCTTTACAAGCTGCTTGATAACCATTCTCGGTTATAACGTTCATAACACATTTTGTTTTTTCAGATGGGTTTTTGTGATGAAAATGAAGTGAAGTAAAACATCTGTTATATCCACACAAAGAGCATTTTCCCCCAAATTCCATTTTCAATTTCTTTGCTAATCGTCTTTTGTTTTGTCGTCTCTTGGAGTGTGATTTTTGTCTTACACTTTCCGAACAATGATATGCAATTGTGGATTTAGAACATCCAAGCACTTCGGAAATTTCATCATACGTTTTCCCGTCGGCTCTCATTTTAAGTATTTGTGTTTTCATATAAATACATAGGTTCGAGTCCGACTAAACGTTAGAACTAAATTGGTGTCAACATCATCACCGCCTGCGCCATTCCCACCCGAAGGTCTATAAGGAACCATGACATTCCTCGTATGTTACGTAATGGACTTCTGCTTCTCAGCTATTGACATAAATTGAAATGAAAACTGCCCGCTAAGGCGCGGGCAGTTTGTCGAAACAAAATTTATTTCCTCTTACTCGTTTTAGCGGTACGATCCGCTATATGGAATTCCTGTGCCCGCGCCAGCGACTGCCGCCCCGTCACCTTCCTCATTCCAGTAGTACGAGCCACTGTCTGGAACGCCATTACTCGAAGTAACGTTCAGGGTTGATAAATGAGGAAGTTGAGTCTGAATCACGTCATTGACGACATATGGACCGTCTAGTCTGTTTGGCCAAATCGGAGGAGATTTGGGCGGGTCCGGCGTCGGATTTAATGCCTCTGTCCGATTCATAAACTTAACGGTATGAATATCCTGGGGGCATGTGAGGAAGGTCCGTCTGAGGTACTCCGTTGACTGTTGGGACAGTAATTGCGGGTGGCGCGGGTGGGTCTCCAGCCGCTATTCCAGCAGGGGTAGAACTTCCGGGTCCAGCTACCTTTAGGTTCCCGAAATAATAATTCGGTTCTGGTGTGCCGGGCGGATTAGGCGCGTTGATTGCATGTGGCGCGGGTGGGTCTCCAGCCGCCATTCCTTCTGCGGTAGAACTTCCGGGTAGGGGTCCTGCTACCTTTACGTTCCCGAGGTAATAATCTGGTGATGGTGAGACCGGCGCAACGGGATTCGCCACTGGATTCGCCACTGGCTTTACAAATGGTGCGGCGGGTTGAGCGGGCTGCGAGGGCTTGGATGGACGCGTCACGTATGATGGTGTTGGGTTAGACATATATTGTTCCTTTATGAGTTGGGATTATTCTTACTTAAGACCAAACTGGCCTGTGGATAACCCGAGATTGGTTGCTTTGTTTCCAACAACGAACACTTTGATGTGGTCTTGTATAGTTTCTACGCCAGAACCAAGATCAACATCGGCTGATACGACGATGGTACTAGCTCCGGGAACATCGCCGCTTATAACTTCGGCGGATAATCCATCCGCTGAAACTACTACGGTTACGGTTCCACTGGTTACTTCCCATTTTGGCTTACTATCCACTGCTACAGGTGCTCCGACAGCATTCTTGGAGTTAATGGTTACAGTCGCCTTCTGTTTGTTGGTTAGTTTGAGTTCTTTCATAGCAACTATAAATATACACAATTATGACAAAAGGTGCATCGAACAACATTTTTTTTTTGAGACGTGTTTTCATCGTATTTTGTGATTGGTGCCACATTCTCCCCTCATGAAGAGGAAAAACTTGCAAGGTTTAGTGGCATAAATGGTGGGCGGGTTAACTCGTCATTATTCATCGAAATATCTCTGGTAACAACCAGCATCCCGAACTTCGGTAGATGTCAGACGCCGCCCATAAATTGATGGATTACCTGTTAACCTTCTTTTCACGTTTCACTACTACCAACAGCAATTGAAATGATTGGTCAGATGTGAATCCTTTTCGGAGAAACGAGTCGTAAAGGTCTTTGTACTTGGCAGCCAAGTCAACAATTTGTATCTTTTTGTGCTTCTTCATAAAGTGGTGGGAGCGCAAGGAATCGAACCTTGTACCTAACGGTTAGAAGTTTTACAGACTCCCGAACACCATTGTACGTCACTCCCAAATGGTGGAGTTTGACTGCGGTCAGTTGCAAAGAATTTCCCGCTTCCTTATCCACCGAATATAGACACCTTTCTACCAAGTGCAACCTTGGCGGTGTCGTTTAGCTAAATTGGCTGGTGGGGCTGGACTTGAACCAGCATATCATCGGTTAACAGCCGATTTCACGACCAATTGTGATACCCACCAGTGTCTTAGACCTTTACCTTGCGGAGAGTGTCTTCAATCTCAGCAATGCGGGCGGTCATGACCCCTTTTCTGTCTGCGCCTGCATCAGCCACTTTCTTTTTCAGCCGAGCCAAGCGGTTACGTAAACGTCCTAATTTGTGTCCTACATTCATATTTTTTTATTTTCTTTGCGCCTATTGTATCACGTTTCAAGTGATTGTCAATAGGAAAATGGTGCAAGCTGATGGAGTTGAACCACCCGAGTCAGTTAAGACAATGCGTTTACAGCGCATACCGCTACCCCTACGGGATAAGCTTGCATAAATAAGTACACTAGCTCATAACAATTCACATTCATCTGTCATGGTCCTTTGGAACCTCTTACGAGGAATTTATTTTGTCCATCAGAGTTAACCGCCGAGGAATGTTATCTCAGCAATTAATATCATACCGTTGTACCTAAATTGGTCCTCCCGAGTGGACTCGCACCACTATACTACGCTTATCGAGCGCAGGGACTACTTTATCTTACAGGAGGGGCAGGCTTGAACGGGTTTTCTCCGCTATCTTCATCCCCAACGGATGACGGTTTTTAGTTTAACCTACGAGCCTAAATGAAACGTCCGTTAATACCTTGTGAGCACTAGCGGACGCGTGTGAGAATTAGCTTATTAAGGATGGCTTAGTTCGTGTGGAATAGCACTACGACGCGACCATCATGAGGGTGAACATATCGTGGGTCAGCCAATGTACCGACTTGGACTTTGGCTGCGGGAACTCCTGCCTTTAGGAGAGCCTCACGAACAACATTAACCCGATTAGCACTCAGCGTCTGGTCTGAGGAAGTTCCATCAATTCCCAACGTCAGGGAAGGATTTCTCTTGAGGAACGATGCGACCTCGGCGGCTTTGCTTCCATCGGAAGTCGCAATAGCAGACTGGTTTCCACCAAACCCGAACTCGCGGTAATACGTCCAACACGTAACTACACCTGCCGGACCAACTGGACCAACTACACCTTGCGGACCAACGGGACCAACATCGCCGGGGGTTCCAACTGAACCAATGACGCCGGGCATAGTATTGCCTCGTGAACCAACGGCACCCTTCGGACCTTGCGGACCAACTGGACCTTCGGGACCAACATTTCCTGCGGGACCAACCAACGTCGGACCAACGGGACCAACACCACCTTCGGGACCAACGGGGCCTTGCGGACCAACGGGACCAACAACGCCGATTGCTCCGAGAGCACTTGCGCCCTTAGCACCCGTATCCCCAGTATCGCCTTGCGGACCTAATGGGCCGAGCGGACCTTGCGGACCAACTGAACCAGCTACGACTGCACCGGCGGGACCAACTGGACCTTGGGGGCCTTGCTGACCAACGGGACCAACGGGTCCTTTTCTTCCGACCGCGCCAAGGAGTTTATCCCCGGCTGGGCCTTCTGCACCAACAGAGCCGACAGGCCCTACTGGGCCTTGTGGTCCAAGGGGACCGAGCGGACCCACAATACTTGGGCCACAATCCGATGCGGTTGGACCGACGGAGGCGACCATTGCGGGTTTTGGCTTGCTAGATGCTGCGGCTTTTGTGCAACATCCGTTTAATAACGAAAGGGAAGCTATTGCTAGTCCCATTGTGAATACAATTGCTATGTTTTTCTTCATATGAATTTTACTATTGTCTGTAACTGTTATCGGATTGACCCGATGTTGAGAGCCATTGTACATCATTGACGAACAACGTCAACTTTTTATAGAACTCAACTTTTTATAGAACTCAACCATTCTGTATAAGTATAATCCCAATTGAAAAAACAGCAAAATTGGTAGCCCCACGGAGTATCGCACTCACGAACTTGTGCTTGAGAGGCACATGTCATTCTCTTTGACTATAGGGCCATAAAATTATCATGGAAGATACTGACTCTTTTGCCACGGAAATGTGTCATTCGCCTTCATATCCTTCAAGGCAATTAAAACCACTCGTTTCATGATTTGTTTCCATGCAGTAAAATCATCAGCCTTCAATTTTTTCAGTCTATAGTTAAGAGATTCATTGTTACGTATGAATTTCAAAACGTAAGGAGCCGCGCTTTCCCCATTAATTGTGAATTTCTCCAAATACTGTAGAATAGTTTCATATTCTCCCGCAGCCCATGCACCTTGCTCATATCCTTGGCTCATATATGATTTCTTAGCTTTGAACGGGTCGGATGATTTTGCTGCCTTCGTGTACTTTTGTCTAAAATGAACTAATTCATGGGCAAGTGTCGCCCGTATTCCTGCATAATCTATATTTCGCACCCACCACGTACGCTTAGGACTTTCTTCGAACGTGAGATACCGAACAAGATTTATTGAAATTGAGTATTTTAACTTTCCTTGGTAATGGAATTCCCCCTTAGTATATGTCTTGGTGTCGAACTTAATGCGAACCGGGAGTGAAACTTTATATTCTCCTTGAAAGAGGTCTTGTTCACTTAAGGACTCGGCTCGGCGCTTAAACTCCGTCCAAGGAATTAATCCATTTTTGGTTTTAAGTTTATTGAAAATATGTTGCAGACCATAAACATAGTCAACAAGATAACTTCGCTCGGCGGATGTAATTGCTAATACTTCTCTAAGTAGTATCATCACAATAAATATAAGACATAAAGTATCAAACACGTCAATGCCACGTATTCCCTATAGGTTATTCAAGCGGTTGGCTCATCACCATTTTGTCCACCAGCGTCAGGGGATATGTTTGATAAAGTGGTGCATCACCCGGGAGTCGAACCCGGAACTAAACCTTCGCAGGGTCTTATGATTTCCATTTCACCAGCGATGCGTTCTCCATAGAAAGCGATGACGTGCATTACGTGTCTTTATGCTGGTGTTTCGTGCTCACCATTTAAGGCAGTCGGAGTATGACTCCAACCCGAAACCGTGGCTCTGCTTAACTATGGAAATTGGTCGTCATAGGTGGTACTGCCCCACCGTCTAGCGATTATCAGTCGCTTGCTCTGCTTTTGAGCTATATGACGTGTGGCGGGATTGACGAGTGCCGCCCTCGCTATCTCCTGCGTGACAGGCAGGCGAATCTGCTGTTCTTCTTCAACCCCACTTGAATTACTCAGACAGCCGCTTGCTATCTTCGTAAGCTAAATCTTGAGACGAGTGGATTAACCGATACAAATCGTCTGGATGGAATCCATCGGGCCAGTCCTTACCGCCCGTAACGTGATGCACACCCGCTTTGATATGACACTCGGAACAGAGTGAGATGCCGTTACTGAATACATATCCTCCGTTCGGTAAATCGTGCCGATCAGTAATATGGTGAGCATCTAATTCTCCATCATTACCACAAACCTTGCATTTGTGTCCGTCACGCTCGAAGACCCCTTCACGAAAAGTGGTGCGCCATTGTTTGTGTAACTGTTTTGTGTTCATAAATTGGCGGGTCATGCGGAACTTGCGCCCGCTACTTCTGTTCGACAAACAGATTTGATACTACATTCACCAATGACCCGAAGCTAGATACTGGTTTTTCCTTTTGAATGGAGGTTTTTGGTTGCTGTCAGTACCTAAAATTGTTTACTTACATCTACATTTTTTACCCTTATTGATTTTTAAGGGCTTTAACTTTCCGTCTTTTCCAACGTACATCACCCCGTCAAACCAAGGATGAGTATCGGATACCTGTACTAATTGAACATGTGGATTGTGTTTGGATTTCATAAAACGGAATCCCGAATTATTCGAAGAACGAATCAACCTGCTGTTTCGTAGGCGCAAGTTGTTCGGGAGACAACCGCTTTGAAGCGAGGTTGTATAAGGCTCGAACTCTATTTCTTGAAACGCTGAGAATGATATGATAAACTTCGGCAGATGTCAGGTCTATGGCGTTTGGAGTTCTAAAGAATGCGACTGCCGTTGCCAACTTATCTTCGGGAGATAGTTGAGCATACTCGGGATAATTGAATGTCCCTCTTGCCCAATCATTGCTTTCAAGGATTGCTTTTAACTTCATCATAGATACATTTGAAATTGGTCAGAGTATTGGGATTTGAACCCAAGGTCTCAAGTCCCCCAGACTTGCGTGATACCAAACTTCACCATACTCTGAAAAACGTCGTCCTTGCACAAGATAGCGCAAGTAATCCGCTCACGAATTGCGGTGCTCGACTGAAAATGATAACTCCGGGCGAAGGCATTTCACCTTCGCATCTTCTCCATTCATATAGATATGCATCTCCATAGGAATTTTGATTTACTATCCACCACCACCAACGGGAATCGAACCCGCCCCCGGGGATTTATCCCCCCTATGCTGTCCACTACACCATGATGTTTTAAGGATAACACGTCTCTATTGCGTCACCATCAACGCTATCATTTTGAAATTAGATGCCGCCCGAAGCCGCCTCTTCCATCAGAAGAGTCAGAGCAATGGTTTACCACCGAGACCCCCGTAGGGATGCTTCCGAACTAGCGCAAATTGGTCAGCGTGAGTGGATTTGAACCACCATTATTCTTGGCCCCAAACCAAGTGCCATACCAAGTTAGGCGACACGCTGTTTTTCATGTAATTCTGTAATTAAACTCAGCTAGGAGACTATGAAATAAATTGGTCATCCTCGCCAGACTTCTCCTTGGCATCATCGGCCCGCAATGGCCGCTGTTCTAGGTTTTGAACTATGGGATGATAAAGTGAAATTATGCACTTGTGTATTTGCTAAGGTCCGCAGCAAGTACCGTCTGTGGAATTTCCGTCCATGCATCAAACTGCAACATGGCGGAAGTCCATTTTGTATTTTTTAATGCTTTAATACTCGCCACAAGCGCATTAGCTAATTCCTCCGCCGTGCCCGCAGATAATGCTGGCTGGGAATATGCTTTTGTGAACGCTGGGTTTAGGTTGTAGGAGTTATAGACGACTGCCAAATTGAATGTTACTCCGTCTGGCGAGACGAATACCGTTAAGAGTTTTTTTTGATGTGTCATATACCTATAAATATCTCCGAACAAACCGAAAATGGCTCCCTCTGATGGTACTGCCCCACCGCTCTCAGCTTCAAAGGCTGCGTTGCTACTATTACAACAAGAGGGAATAAAATAAGGATGCGATTCTTACAAGTCTCACCAGATGCATCTGAGTAAAGGGAATTGAACCCGCTCGCCGAATCGCATACCGAAATCAAGAGGACGCTAGGCGCTACCATGTACGTGGTCCGAACTCGACGTTCTCAACACGGAACATTGGCTCGGTCTTCCGACTTTACCAATGGCATCCTTCTTACAAAAATTGGTGATCCCGCCCGGTACTGCCCCGGGTTCTGATGCTTAAGAGGCACCTGCATCGCTTGATATGCTTCGAGACCAAAAGGTTTTAGAGGATTTCACGTTTTATCGTTCCTTACGATAGGATTCGAACCTATACTCGCCCCTTATGAGAGGGCTGTGCTACCATTACACCACATTTGTCTTCTCTTCGGGCACCTTTAGGGATAATTACTCCCACGTAACCCGTTTCAGTTGCAACTTGAAATTGACCCGCTGTTCAACGCCGCAGGTTGCGTATAAAATTGGGGTGATGTACGGGTGCTGCCCCCGTTCCGCAGGCTTCACAGGCCCGGATACTACTGTTATACGAACACCACCATAAAATATTGCCTACTCAGGATTTCACATTGTTCCATCTATCCAGTTTACCTTGCCGATTCGAACGGCCTGAATAATAACGTCTATCCTTTGGGCTAAAATAAATTGGAGGGCAGAGAGGGATTTGAACCCCCGTCTCAGTCTCAACGACCGCGTTCTGAACACTAAACTATCTTCCCGAAATTGGCAGGCAGTGTTGGTATTGCGCCAACCAAGCAAAGTTTTGGAGACTTCGCACCGCTCTTGCGGACTGCCTATAACCTCAGACTTAGCACAGAATCGAACAACCTAGATGCTCCAACGGAGCCACATAAGGTTTCGGGTCTTGGTTTATTATCTGAGAAATTGGTGATCCCATAGGGAATCGAACCCTACTCAAAAGCTTAAAAGGCTTTTGCTTCACCACAAAGCTTTGGGACCGCTAATAATGGATGGAAATGTAATTGCTCATATCTCTTTGCCTCCACCCAATCATCTTATCAAACATTTCTTGTCGTTCCTTATTCCGAGGGGATAAATGAGCAGGTTTCCCGTACAGATTGTGATACTGTATTTTTCGTTTTAATTGTTTTCTTTTCTTCCTCTTTTTCGGCTTCTTATGCGCTTTGTCGTGACATATTCTGCACAGTGTTTGTAAATCGCTTAGTTTAACATCATAAAGTCCCCTATAGTTTTTGTGATGAACTTCCACAGACAAGTTTGTTCCACATTTTTCACAACAAGCATTCTTAGCAAGTTTTTCCTCCCGCAATAGTTTCCAGTGGTCACTCTTGAGATAAACCTCTCTATAATAGAGACTATTGTTCCTTCGATCTGGAAGGATACTATTATCCTTTGCTTTCGCCAACATGCTCGATGCACTATACATGAGTCATATGCTATCATATGTTCCTGATGGTGTCAACATAATCCAATGGATTGTTCACCTGACGTTTGGTAGCTGTAGGTAGCTTTACACCCCTTACAACCGGCGTAATATGAGAAAACTCATATCGTATATCCTATTCCGTGGAACGCCTCTACGGACTCTTGATTCTCGGTTCAACTGTCATTTTTACACCACTTGAAATTCTACAATAAAAAAGCCGACTTTCCTTTCAGTCGGCTCTCGTTCTATGTAAGGTATTTTTAGTACGTTACATCGAGAGCCATCCTTCTGGATCACGATTGATATAGACACTCTTGGCTACGAGCGCCAGAGCACTCGGGAGTCTAAACCAATGTTGTGATTGTCGTTTCATACTGTCTGTCAATAAATAGCTGTCGTCTTTTCTTTTCGTTCGGATTTTCTTATCCGATTTTCATTATGTGAACAAGATACCATACTCTCGGTATCTTGTCAACATCTTTCTGAAATTTTCTTTTGCGATGTTTACCTGATGGGGTGCGTGATTTGAATCGGCACTACACTGCTAGGCGAACTCTTATCAGTCTTCACCGTGCTCGGTGTTATCGGGTGCGGAGTTACTGGCGCAATCGGACCCTTGTTCACGATTGGATGTGGTTTCATCGCCGGAGGCTGTCCTGTCTGCTTAACTACGGGCGCTACTACCTTCACTGTATCCACTGGCATTTTCTTGCCTGGATTCTTGGCGTGCCATCGGTCCACTTCCAGTTTCCGTTCCATGATCTTCATTTCATGCTTAAGCGGGTCATACGCCAATGGTCTTGGCGCTTGAGGTCCAATTGGAGTTCCCTGACGGTCTTGCCATCCGAGTCTGAACAGACCATGCTTGGAGATGACGACATCGTATTTTGGGTCTTGAAGAAACATCCTGCTCTCCATTACTCCAATCGGCGACAGCTTCCCGTCAATTCTTACTTGGTCGTCATCTGTGATAACTACTTTAATTAGTTCTGGATTCATATTGTACCTTTCGCTGATGTGATAAGTATAAATATCACAGGAAGCATCGTAACGATATGACTTATTAAAGAACGAACCGAAAGTGGAGGCCCGTGAGGGAATCGAACCCTCGTCCGAACTTTTGCAGAGTACTGTATGTGCCACTCTACCACCGGGCCATGTCTCGTGTCGGATTAGAGCCGACGTTTTCGCTTATCAATGCGCTGTTCTATCACTGAACTAACGAGTAATTGGACTGGCAACCTCCCACGAGCGTCAGTGCCATTTCTGGCTGCGGATTGCCCCGCTCTAAGTTGTCCAATCGAATTGTTAACCAATCATATCAACCAAGGGAGCCGCTACATGTGGTGCGGGCACGCTCTTGAGATAACCGAATAGTCCGAATACGTTGCACAACCACAGAATGACTGCGATAACTGCCACGATATTCAAGATGTTCTTAATCTTTCCGTCCATCGGGACGTAAGTGTTAATAAGCCAGAGTAGAACTCCTACAACAGCTAGAACTATAATGATTCCAAACATATGTTTTCCTTTGTTAAGGTTGTCAAAATGATGTAACAGTTCGACATAGACACATGTCAAAATAGCGGGCAATTGGCTCAGTATTTCCTCCCATTACGGAGTGTGGTGTACACCAAAGGGTCAACGCCCATAAATTGGAGCCTTGTAAGGGAGTCGAACCCCCATCTCAACTTTACGAAAGTCGAATAATGCCGTTATACTAACAAGGCGGAACAAATTGGAGCCAGTGAAGGGAATCGAACCCCCGTGTCAAGTTTACAAAACTCGCATAATGCCATTATATGACACTGGCAATCAAAGAACACTTAATCCCACCCGTCGAACAACTCTTCAAACTGACCGTTGTCGGGCGGCAAATTCCAAAACATATCTGCAAGCTTATTCGCCATCTCAAGTGTAACATCCCGTTTGATGTCATCGCCGCAAGCAGTACACTTGTAATGGTCTCCGCACCATTTAATGTGCCCCCACAAATCTAACTCTGTGAAGGAGCGGTTGCACGTATGGCAATAGAACCCATTCATACAAATTGGTAGCAGAAAAAAGAATCGAACTTTTCTAGCCTCAGCTTATGAAACTGGGGAGTTCACCAGAACTCTATTCTGCAATAAATTGGTAGCCGAGAGGAGAATTGCACTCCCAAGGACATCAGTTTTTGAAACTGGCGCTTCTGCTATTTCGCTTTCGTCCACTCGGCCATTACTCTGGGGTCGCTTTGCGTCCCCGTTTGAGTCGCCATTGCGTCTCAACTATTGTTAACTTACCACTCCCGCTTATCCTTGTCAACAAGTTTCCGAAATTATTTTCCGAAGGCTTTTATAAGCTTCTCGGCTGACTCTTTGCCTGCACGCCTCCACTGAGAGAGCGTTCTATCTTTCTGTCCCGTTATCGGGTTACGCACTTTCGTATTCCCGTGAATCTTAGGCAGCTTGATCTCCGAATTTGTAACGCTATCTATCAACATAAATTGGTGCCCGTGGACGGATTCGAACCGACAAAGGATGGGACGTTTTAAGTGTCCTGGTTGTGCCTGCTTCCCTTATCCACACGGGCATGAAATCAATTCTCACCGCAACCGCACTTGCCACCACAACACTCCGAAGAATTTTCTGTGATCTCTTCGGGCTTCACGCGATATGCAGTACTGGAATGTCCGAAATCAATATCAGTCTGATAGAAATCATTCACCCATTCACCATTTGAATTTCTATACTGAATGACTTTTCCAGCGATAAATCCCTCGATTATCGGCAGCATTTCTTTTGCTCGCTCTCGTGTCATTTTAGCTCTGGTCTTTCTTCCTGAACCCCAGCCAGTTCCTCTTTACTTCGGATTCATTCGAATTGGCTTCTGACTTGGCTTCTGGCTTGGCTTCTGGCTTGGCTTCTGGCTTGGCTTCTGGCTTGGCTTCTGACGCGGGGGGGTTGTCTCCGGATTCGAAGAAATTCAAGCTCCTCTTCGCTTTCTTTACCACCGGCTTCTTGCGAGCCAATTTCTTCTTGACCAACTCTTCCGAACACTCAAGTTGATCGGCAATCTCGGCATTTGTAAACCCGTCTTTCTTCATTGCTTTCATCTCTTTGATGTTATATTTCATAGTAATCCTTGGTTATGATCTCTGAGTAAGTCGCCGCTGCTGCTCATTCGAGTTGCAATCTCGCAACCGTCCTGAACACTACAGATTTTGCTACAATACATTTCCCGTATCAGCCATCCGTAATCTTTGATGAACGATGCCAACGCTTCATCTTTATCATCCATATGCCGAAGGTACTTGTGCTCGTCCAAATGTTTCATGACGACCTCAAGTTGGGCCTTCATGAATTCCGATAAACGTTGACATGAGACCGCTTGCATCTTAAAATGGTAGTCCCGTAGGGAATCGAACCCTATCGCGGCACTAATCTAGTGCGAATTCGCTTATAAGACGAACGTCCCTCCAAGGGGCAGGACCATTCAAATTGGAGCCAGAGGACGGTAACGCTCCGTCGCCTCAACTTTACCAAAGTCGCGTTCTGCTTTTAGACTACACTGGCATCTACTCCCATACGTTCGCACGGTCAGTATCCAAGATGGTGCTTTTTCTCTATCCCCTTGGAGGGAGACGCACGGAAGTAAATTGGAGCGAGTAAAGGGAGTCGAACCCTCATCTCAACGTTGGAAGCGTCGAATAATGCCGTTATACCATACTCGCATGGAGCGGATGATGGGAATCGAACCCACGTCTCAGGCTTGGGAAGTCCACATTCTGCCATTGAACCACACCCGCAAAGAACAGACCGAAATTGGAGCGGGTAGAGAGAATCGAACTCTCGTAAACAGTTTGGAAGACTGCCGCACTACCATTGTGCTACACCCGCATTATACAAAGAACACCCTAAATTGGAGCAGGTGAAGGGAATCGAACCCTCACTTTAACATTGGCAATGTCATGGGCTGCCACTACACCACACCTGCAAAATTGGTGCCAGATAGTGGAGTCGAACCACTGCATTCGCCTTATGAGAGCGACAGGCTTCCGTTACATCAAGCTGGCATATTTATAACGACACTCTAACCCATACATATCTGCGTGTCAACAGAAATCGCAAAGTATTTTGCTCAGGTTAGGAGTACGTTCTCTAACTTACTACGAGCATTATACCACATTCCCACCATTTGTCAAGCCCCCCGCTGAACTTTCGGCATACCGTGTTCGGAAAGTCCCTGTTTATAGAACCTTACGAGGTCATCATTTTTGTCAACGTAGTCCTGATAGACCTCTCCGATGTGATTCTGAACCATGCGATCAATCTCGCGGGCAGCACTAATAAACTTCTTGGCGTCCTTGATGTCCTTTTCCATGAACGCTTCATTCCCAATCATTTTGTATGCAATATCCTGCGGAGAAATTGACCCGATGGCAATTTGGGCATACAATGTAAATTCGGGGAAGTACGTCCATTCATCTTCCGTGGCGACTTTCAACGTGATGTACACTTCAATCTGGTCCTTCCACTTGTCGCCATCCATGCTGGCGTTTGCCATGATAGAACGAATCAGTGGAATATGACCATCGGTTTTGAAGGTCAACTGCCAGTCTTTTCCTGTGGACCACTCGTTCTTTTCGAGGGATTTTACGATTTGCAACAAGATTACTTCGGCTTTCTGATTCATACACTTAATAACTATATGACGCAGGGGATAAAACTCCCACAGTATCCACTGGATTTTCGGGTTCAATCCTGTAATAAACACTTGGGGTCACGTTATCGTGCCCATACGCATGATACGCATGATACAGAATATTTCCGCCGAATTCATCTCGTTTCTGGAAAACCAACTTGGACACCGACTCTTGATAGTCGGGTATCGGAAGTCCATCACCACGATTGAAAATAATCTGCTTGGCATTGTAAGCCACGAACAGTTCCCCTGCTTGAAGCTCTTTGAATGTTTTTGTCATAGTCCTCGTGCTTGTACTTCCCACTCTCTTAGATTTCCGATAGCATGTGCCAGTTCGTGAAAATAAACGTGACGTACTTCCCCAACAAAACGCTCTTGGTTCCCTTGACAGACCTCGAAAATATCACCCACATAAATAACAATGGCTTGATTCGACATTCCGCAGATTCCCAATACTTTCTGGGTGCTGGTGGAGCGAGGGCTGTACTTCTCAAGCCAGCATATCCATGTCTCTGCCTTCACTCGTACAGGCTCGGGCAGTTCCGCTATTGCTTTCTGCACCGTTTCGTCAGCGGTGTCGAAAAGCTTATTCCATTGTTCTTCGGTTAGGTCAATCATTTCTGGGACGCTTGCGTTCATAGGCTCGACCTTCGTCGAAAGCCTCTTGTGCAATCTTTTCAAGCAAGTCGTTGAATTTGGTTTCTATTAGAGGATTTCTCTCTGGTGGATTGGTTGCCGATGACTCTCGGCAAAATAGCGTCCGAATTCTCATTGCGTCGTCGCTCCCGGAGGAGTATTGTACGATTTCGGTTATCATTTAGTTTCCATCCCAATCCAAGATTCCTAACCGCTTGTCCTCATCCCACTGGTCCCTTGGGTTCATATCCCAATAGTCCGTAGAACGTCCTTTGGTTTTCTCCTTCTCGTCTAGTTCACGAGAGGGCTTCTTCGGTTTTTCTTTTTTCTTCATAGCTTGTTGTAGTGCGTCACTCACCGTGCAAAATCCGCAAGTGTGAGAGTTTAGATACCCATGCCGAATATTCTCGCAACACGGGTTTCCCACTTGAAATGCTCGACAGACCGTAGGACGCTTCTCGTAAATGCTACACTTTCCATCCTTGAGGGCGATACAATATCCATCCACGATTTGCATGATGCGATCATATCTGTTATCAGGGTCGTCATTTTCCAACACAAGCTTATCGTCATAGAATATCTCGTCATTACTATAGACCTCAATCGTGCCCATGCAGCACTTGCCACGGCATTCAATGCACCTAGAATCCATTGCAGGCATCTTCGACAAAAATTTCCTCGACTGAACGGATGAATTCTTGTTTAGCTTTATTCCACCGATTTTCGGAATTCGGAAGACGAATGTACTTGTCGTTATCCTTATCCTGCTTATCGGTAATGTCCGATAGTTTGTGTTTCTTAATCAGTTGGGCAAACAATTCTGCGCCCACTTCTCGCCCTAGTTCTCGGGCATATGTCAGGTCTGGTCCCATGCACGGCATATCCTACCTCTTTCTCAAATGCGAACCGCACGCATTCTACCATGCGGATTGCGCCAATGGAGCGATACTTCTGCATTACTTTGCGAAGTTCGTCCACTATTTGTTTATCGTGTTCAAGCTGATCCATCGGTGTCTTGCTTCCATTTTAACTCGTCAAAAGTTTTAGAATCTACTTCGTATCTCCCGTCATCCTTTTCCAGTGGAGAAAGAAACGGTGAGCCGCAACAGCCACAACCTCCGATTTTGATTTTGTGTTTGCGGGAAATCTTACTTAGCTCTCTTACGAAGTTTTTTACTTGGTCTGCGTCGAGTTGTTTCATAATTTGGGTATAATACTCTAACGGAGACCCGTCGTCAAGTGAATTCGGATAGGCTACATTCATACTTCTCCATTATCTTTTCCGCGTCATTTTTGTATCGAGGGATCGTTCATTAATGGTAACGGTTTCGGTCTCTAAACTTACCGAGTTCGGATTTGAAGAGGGTTGTGGCAGGTTGTTTACGACGCCATCTAAGAAAGCGTCGGAATCGTTCATCTGCCATAACTGATTCCACAGTGTTGAAAGTATCCCTAAGTTCATTATGACTCCATGTTTTATGTATAAATGATTCGCATGTTTCGCAAGTGGAGACGATGTTTCTCCCGCCCTTAGACTTGGGGACAACGTGATGTCCCCGAGTAAGGGTAACGAACCCACAGAACTCACACTTGTTTATTTCTGCTGCCACATTTGGATTTCTCGTTTCTGCTGAGTCGCTTAATGGCGCACTCCACCTTCATTGCCTCAGACTTGCTATTGTATTCGCTGAACCAAAACAGTTTTGTAGGGAGCCTTCCCCGTGTATATTTTGCACCGCGCCCCTTGTTGTGAGCAGCAAGTCGGCGCTGAACGTCCGTCGTCCATCCCGTATAAAATGTGCCATCAGCACAACGAAGAATATACACGAAAAATTTCATTGCAGGAAGTCCTTCAATCTTTTCCTCGTTCAAGGCGATACTGCCTCGGGTCTTGAACATAAACATGCTCAAGTTTGAAAACCTCGGGTGCCTTGGGCGTATCGGGCCAGTTCTCTTTCCACAGGTCGTTCACTTCTTCTTTGGTGGGCTTGCGGTCAACGAATACTGACTCTGCCGCCCATTCAGACCACACTTCGTAAAGGGTATGTTTTTGAGTTCTTTTCAGCATGGACGCATATTACCATAAACCGTTTCAACTGTCAACAAAAAGAAAGCGGCTCCGAAGAGCCGCTTTCTGGGGGCATTGTCGCCCTCCACCATTTGGTATTGCTGCCAAATTACAGCTTGAACTTCACACCGAGCACGTATTCGAGAACGTTTTCGGAGCGACCACTGGTCAGGTCAAACGCATAGTCAGTGCGGAAGTCAACGGCGACGTTCTTGGCGAGCCATACATCAACTCCTACTTCGGGAGCAGCAACCCACTTCAATGTGGTATTACCATAGATGGCACCGGCGCTTCCGCCGACATAAACATCAACTGGGATGTTCTGAGTCAAGTCGAAACAAAACACGCAGACATCGGCATACCCTCGTGTCGAAGCGACCGTGCTTCCACCCTTTGATGCATATCCAATACTCTGACGAATACCAGCTTCATCGCTAGTACCAAGCAGGGTAAAGTCGCGTCCAGCAGACAGATTCAATCCGAACGCAGATTGGCTATTGCCAGCCGTGGTTGTTGTGCCTGAGCCACCCACCGTGAATACCCAATCACCGGTAGTCGGTGCGTTGGTTGCGGGGACCGTGGTCACTGCCACAGGAGCATTGGCGGATGCCTTTACATCTGTGTCTGCGGCGAATGCCGAGGTTGCGAGTAACAAGGCGCAGAATACGCCAACTATCATTTTACTGATTTTTTTCATTGTATTTTTCATTTGGTTATTTCCAGCCCCGTTACGAACAGGACTATAATTATCTCGGGTAGATTACCCGAAACAAAAGTTATTGTCAAGTAAATAAGTATCAGGGAGAATTAAAGAAACTCAATGCTTGGGAATATTTTTGCTTAGCGTGCTCGGAAGGAGTGTCATTTACGTTATCGTTAATGTCTGCCAGTTTTACCGCTAAAGCGTCGGAATTAGTCTTTATTTTGCCCCAATACGAGAGGTTTGGTTCACCCTTTCGGTGTGTCAATAAATCCACTGCCTCAATGATATAGGATGGGAAACCCTCCGCCTTCAAGTTTTCGAGGGTAGTTGGGGTATCTTCAACGACATCATGGAGCCACGCAATCGGCTTTAAGCGGTCTTCCACCGCATTCGCCACACGGGTTGGATGCTTGATGTAGGGACTTCCATCATTTCGTTTTTGACTCTCATGGGCAACCGTAGCAATTTCCTGCGCCCGCCGAACCCAACCTTCTAATGTTACATCTTTTATCTTCATAATAAGAGCATAACATATGCCTCGAAAAAGTCAACAAATATCTTCGTTTAGACCGTGGGTTCTGCCGAGTCCACATAAGGAACCTTTTTGGTTTTTGAAATAATCTTCCGCATATACTCTTCTACCTCTTTATCCGCCGAAGTATAAGTTGGTGGTGGAAGAAATCCTAATGCCGCTTCGGAACAATGCCTCCATCGGTCTTTGGGCTTCTTGCAGTGAACACAATGAACAACATTACATCCATGCTCGGCTTCCTCTTTGAGATTGCTTGGATACTCACAGTATCCTTTTGGACTCTTGAGGCATTCCCACCCAAATGATTCTCCGCATAGAGTACACCACACAAACGAATTTTCATCGTTGAGATGAAGATTGTCATCTACAATTGCACCCTCCCATCGGTCGTACTTCAAATGTGTTCGGCTCAACTCTTTGTGCTCACATTGGTCCCGAAGATTACATAACTCTTGATTGGCTTTCTCTTCAATCCTTCGGAGTTCCCACCACAATTTTATTTGTTCGGTTAGTGAAAGTTTGCTTAACTCCTCCGCAGTTCTTACCCCGCGACATGCTTCACAGGTCTTGTAAATGAAGCTGTCCGTTTCTTTGCCGCAAGTTTTACATACAAGTGGTTTCATTATACACTTCCTTTGGTTGTAAGTTCCAACCACCGAGACACAATCATCTCGGCATAGTGAATAGTATCTAATCCGTAATTTCCAAGACAAATACCATCGTTGATTTCGACGAGTGCTGCTGTTTTGAATGGTCCCCGTCCGTAAGGCCCTGGCGTGGCTCCCGTTTTATCATAAATGATACCTACATCTAGCCCATAAGCAATAGGAGCCGAAGGCTTGTAAGACTTAATCATAGTTTCCAAATCAACCTCTTGGGGTGTATTCGCCCAATCTCCAAAATAATGCTTCACCCCCACGATTTCATGCTCGTGAACATAGACGCGAAATTCACTGACAAACTCAACTGGTTCTACCACATACACTTCATGATCGGGGTCAACCTTGCCAATGCGAATTGTGTCGAGAAGCGTATTCAAAACCGCCCCCGTGAACTGCTTCTGGATGACGGGTTTGATGAACATATGACCTTCCAATGCCGACGGTCGGGCATCTGCCCACTTCTTCCGTTCCACTTTACGGTGCATATACGGCATCAGTTCATCTGGATATGGATTGATACCTGTGTAATCCCATCCCCACACACGTTTGATGATTTTACGACAGGAACCAACGCCCGCAAACACGGGAGTTTCGGGAGTTACATCAATGGTGCCCTCTTGGTCTTCCTCGAACTTGATTACTTCGCAACCAATTTCGTCGAACCCTTTCCACGCCATGTAATAGTTTACATCGGGGAAGTTACCCTTACGAACCTTTACGTATGCTTTCATGTTTTATTTTAGATAGAATTCTGATGATGTCGCAAATGCACGTACTGCCGCCCAGCGTGATTGAGAAGAATGGAAACTTGGACTTTGACCATACATGCCACTTCCACTTTTTGTTCCACTGATTTCCGCAAATGATTATTCCATGTTTCATAATGGATGTCCTATAAGTTTTGCATACGCCTCGTTTGGAGCATTCCAAACCTCCGGTTGAATAATGGTATTTTGATATACCTGCCGCCTTCCCGGTCCCGTCTCGGCATAGAACAGATTCAGATACACATCGTTTCTCCCATAGCAATAAGGTTCGTTATTATCCCAACAGTCATGCCAATAAGCATCAGCTTGCAATGCCCCATCGTTCAGCCATTTCATCCAGAACTCATCGGTATCTACAACCGACGTTTCCCTTTTCCATTCTGTATATTCCACGTTCATATGTTACTAGAATTATTTCTTTTTATAATAGCAAGGAATTTTCTCCCATTCCAGTCCATATTTTTCACATAGCTCCTTGCCTTTACGAAAGGCTAATGTTGCTTCGGGAACGTTAGGACTTTGCGTAAGTGCTTTCAATTTCTTGAGTACATCAAATTGCTCCAGCGTTAAATCTGCATAAAGATATTCGACCATATTTTCCGGTTCCTTGAGGGCGACCTCTTCTTCTTTGGGACGAGTTTGCTTCTCCGCATCAAAGGCAGCATTTGCGGATTTTCGTTCGGGACTTGATGGTGCGGCGAATCGGTCATCTATAAACTCATCCAATATTCTTTCCGCTTCGGATTCACTCATTCTGGAAAAATTCGAACTGTTATACGTTTCTTCAACAGATGCTTTTCCATTTTTTATTAGTGACTCGTTCATTTGGTCCCGACGCTCGTAATGATGCTTTCCATAATGATTGTCACCGTCGGATTCACGCAGCATAAAGTAAAGGAGATTTAATATCGGAGTCCTTAGACAAGGTACAAAACGGCCATAACTTGCCATAATTTGATCTTCCGATAACCCTTGTGAGGTTCCTTCGGTAAGCAATCGGTTTCTCAGTTCGGTTCCTTCCAAAACCTCTTGTTTGTACTTATTTTCATACGTATTAGCAATATCCAATAGGTTCTTTTTATCCTGTTTTATCTCCTCAACCTTTCTGGAAATGCGTCTGCCGAATTCTGGGTCGGACTGCATGATAGATACTAAACTTAAATTACTCATATGTATGTTCTTTCTGTGTACGTGTTATTGTAACTTTTTCAATGGCTTCAACGGTGTCATCTTATTTTTGACCTCAATATCCTCTTGGATACGTCCTTGTATTTCTACAAGCTTCTGCTTCAAACGCTCCCGCTGCCTATTTAGCACCGTAAGCGTCTTAAGATTGTGTAAATACCCAGCCTCAGTCCGTGGGTTTTTGAACTGCGGCTTGGGACCGAAAGCGACGAGTTCTGGCTTGATTTGAGAAATCTGCTCATCAATCTGAGTAATCATATCCTCTGTGCGTTTGTAGTAATCCAAAACACTCAGATTATCAATTAGATTCCCTCTTACAAACCCAAATTCTTTCTCGTCGCCCATAGTTATCTCCTTCGACGGTCTTCTACGAACTCGTAAAACTTCTTCGCCAAATTGATTACGTTGTCGTCTGTCTTTGTGCCAAACTCGTTGCTCTTAACCGACCAATCAATAGCCATCTGGAGAACATCGGCACGAATTTCGTATGCATTTCTTCCAGCCACCGTCGGTCTTCGCGGAGGTTCGTCGTCATCGTCTCGGTGTGATTTCTCCTGTGGAACGACACCTATGAGTTTCTGAATACGTTTCTGGTCCAAAATCACTGTACCTCCAACCATTACTTTACCTCCATCCTGTTCAACGGGGACATTTGTATCTGGAAGTTTCTGTGGGTGAATCACGGTATTGAAAAACTTAAGAATGACGGATGCCTCGTCCTTATGCGTATAAGTCAGAACAAAATCCTTCGCCTCATCAAATTCTACCTTAAGCGTGGCATCACAACGCAATAGATGTGCCGTTGAAGTGGGGGGTAGCAAAGACAAAATCAATGCTTTATCTTCCATCGGCATTCCGTTAAGATTGATGGACTCTCCTTCATTAACCGATAACATAACGCACAAAACCACTGCGCCTTCATACGTCAATACTTTGGGATAACTTCCAAGTTTCTCCTTGAAAGTATCAAGAAGTTTCCTCGATTCCTCGATGTTTTTCTTCTTAGCAGGAGTTTCATTGGATTGATTGCAGGTTTCAATCACTTTGCTAATTGGTGGTTCTTTAGTTTTGAATGGGTCTTTAGCCCAGTTAGGGAAATTTGCTTCCGGCGAATTCGGGTCCGTAGGAGGCAAGGGGTTTGGACCACAATCTTGGAGACGGGGGTTTCCTACAAACTCTGCGATGATGGCGGATGTGGTTAGTCCATCGGAGATTTTCTCTTTGAGGGCGCTCGCTGCACGAGCATTTTTGACATCTACTCTGGCTTCTTGAAAAGACCGAAGTGATTCATTGGGAAGGACTTTTTCACCGCTTTGTCCTTGACAGGCTCGGGATTCTGACGTATTGTTCTGCATATGTTACCTTTCTGTGTGTATGGGTCAACAAATAGTTGACGAGTGTGTCTGGTGATAACTATTTATTGAATGAACGAAAACACTTTTTATAACGGCATATGATAAAACTCTCCCAGCTTGTTAACCCCCGAAGACTCGTTTGTGAATCCGAGGAAAAGGAGCTACCGGAGGAATTCAAGTGCTTCGAGCGGGGATTCGAGTTTCTGAAACAACGCATCGTTGAACTCAACAAAAAAGCTGCCAAGTACAAGGTGCCTCCCCTTGAAATCGTTATCGTCAAAGAAGAGATGATCAAGGTCATCCACCCCGACATCAAAAAAATGCAAATGGCGCAGCCAGTTACTATACCACTTGACCCTGGACTCCTTCAAGACCCCAACTCATGGGTTCTCACCAAACAGTACACGCTTTCCATCAAGGGGGAACCCCCTCACGTTGACGGATACGAGTTCATCGCCCGTATGGAGCACACGCCCGAGGGTAATTTCATTTACACCAGCCCACACTCGTCTGTGCCAAACCTCCCCGCTGAGTTCAAGACCGTCAATCAGCACTGCGATGTCTGTCATACCAACCGTGACCGCAATGACACCTTCGTAATCAAACTGGAAAAGGATGACATCCCACGATTCCCCGACAAGAAAGCGGGAGACCTTATTGTGGTTGGACGTAATTGCTTGGCGCGTTTCCTCCCGGGCATCAGCGTCTCGGGACTTATCGCCTACACAAACATGATTGAGGCAACTCAATTTGATGTCAAGGAAGCCAAGGAAATGGACGAAGGTGGCGGCGGAGGCGGAGGAAAATATTACGAACCCGCTGAAAAACTGCTACGATGGATTGCTGCCACTTACTTACATACAGGTCGTTATATGTCCAAGTCCCAGGCCAATAAGAATGCTGAGGCTGGAATGGGAGGACCTATGGTCGAATCCACAATCAGCAGAGCCTTAAGCGAAATGCGCCCTCCTCTGAATTCTAAACCACAGGATTACCCCATTTGGTCAAAAATGGGCGGCGACCCTGAGTTCACGAAAAAAGTTGATGATTTGTGTGCGGAGTTTGAAACGTGGTTCCCGACCAAGGACTGGGAGAAGATGGCTTTAGAGAAGCCCGACAAGGCAGATTTCATTCACAACATGGCTCTCGTAGGTAAGCAAGATTACCTCAAGAGTCAGTACTTCGGGTTCTTCTCGGCGTTGTTTCAATTCTTCCTCCGAGAGAAAAAGGCGGGAGAAGAAAAAATTTCCGCTGCAAAACAACTAGCTGAGTTGCCTCCATCGCCTGTCAACTTTTCGGAACCTACCCTCATTGGAAAGCGTCTGCGTGACATCTCCAAAGAAGCAGAAATCAAGCGCCTTGTCTCGGGCGGAATGGAAGAAAAAGCAATCAAGAAGTCCATCAAAGGACGTGAGTGGGGATGGGAAGTTTCCGTCAAGAAGATTTCGGAATATGAGAAGACACAGACCTTTGGATATGGAGACACGGGAATCGGCTATCGTATTCTTTTCTCCGATGCCTTTGGTAATGACTTCATGTGGTTTGCGAGCAGCACCCTTAGTATGGAAGAGGGAAAGAAGTACATTATTGATGGGACTCTCACAGGCTACGAACCGCCAAACAATTATCATCCAAATAAACCACAATTACGAATTAACCGTGTCAAGGTCATCAAGGACTTGCAGAATCCTGCCGCAACACCATCACCCGTGGTCGCAATGTAATGATTAAGCTTGCTGAAATCTTAACGGGGTTAGAGGCAGTGATAAGCGCCATGCCAGGTGGTATTATCATCTATGCAAAGCATAACAAAGACATCGTTGGTAAACTCACAGTCGGGTGGGAACGGGATGGAGTAGCAATGATACAGGCAGCAGATGCCAAGGTTCAGAAAGAAGGCATTGGAACATTCCTATACGAACAGTTGAAAGAGTTCTTGAATGGCAGCGGTATTGAATGGATAGTAGGAGCCGTAGAAGGGTCGGGGGTCGTTAAGATACGGGAAAAGGTATTTGGAAAGGGTAACACCCATTATTTCTCTCGGGGAGGCGAAATTTCGTACGAGGAAGCAGTCCAAATTACCGATGTTGACTTTGGACGGGTTATAGCCAAAACCAAAATCTCTTAAACATGTGGACCGTGTTTGTCCCACATGAGTTTCATCAGGCTCTCTATCGCGTAATACTTCGGTCCAAATCCGTTAACCCAGTAAGTTGCCTGCCCATCCGCAAAGAAGTAAAGCACTTCGGAACAGTTTTTAGTTGTCTTGTAGTACTGGATTTTGAACGCTGGGTTTTTCTCCGAACTTATTATTGACTTTTCAAATCCTATCTTCTTCAACACACTTTCGTCCTGTGGTATAAGAGAAATTGCAAAGTTCCCAAGTGTCTTCATTTGTATCTTGTGAAGAGATTTATAATCGGTATTGCTCCACGGCATTTCACCTGTGGCATTCTTATTCTCAACTGACCCATTGTTCTTCCACAGCCATCGTACAGCATCTTCTGGAGAGGTCCACGATTGAGTTGGAGGCTTTCCAAAATTAGACCAATACACTGTCTTGCCAGTGCTATAGAATGCCAGTGCTTCATTCCCATGCTTATAGCAATAACCATCATATCCCTCGGGGAAAGGAGCAATAATCCACCCCATACTTGTCAGAACTGCTTCATCCTTTGTATTTAACACCAGTCCCTGGTTGGATGAGTATGCTTTCCACGTAGAAACATAATCAACTCCCGACCACGGCATATTTTCCGTTCCCGCCAACACTTTCTTCTTTTTAAGTTTCGGGGTGAAGATATGTTCGAGCATTGCTAATCCCATACTAACATCTTCCAGCCACGCCATCGTCACCACCGATGGGTCACTCGTTTTAGAAGCCATATAATCAAGGGTGTTGTCACTCTTATCCCATCGAACAACGTGCTTCAACTCGGGTGTCTTTTTCTCAAATATCATTGCGCCGCCGCTACTTACGATTGAAAAGAATCCAAGTTCATTGAGGGCTACTATTACATTGACCTTGGACGACTCCGGGTCAGGCGGCGGCCCTGCATCTGATGCTCCCTCCGACCCGTAATGCTCTGCCCATATCATGTCCAAAACCATCTTGACTTTCGGAAGAGTAATCGGAGTCTTTCCTTTTGGAACAAGCTGTGCATGTCCATCCACAAAGAAATAAGCCCGATCACCAGTATCGTTATTGATATAGTAATACGCAGAATTATTAGCTTGCACGAGAATCCATTTGAGTTTCTGCAACATCATATCGTCATCTGGAACGAGTTTTATTGTAGCCTTGGGGTTATGCCCCATATCCTTAGCCCAACCTTCGTAATCAAATCCCGAGAACGGCATTTTTGCCGGAAGCTTCGGAACTTCCGAAGTTGTCGGGTGCGGAGTATAAGTTAGTTTTCCATACTTCGGCTTCGGGTGAGATTGACCGTGAAGAAACTCAACAAACGATTTCCAACCTTTGAACACGGTCTGACCCCACGCCATTGCACCAGTTGTTGGATTCTCGTTGTATAGGAACGCATAAGTAACGTTTCCGGTTGCAGGTTGAATCGTGATTACTCTGTACCCAGAAAGGGTCTTAAACATATGTCCTCCTTCCGCAGCAATGCCGTGACTCTTGAATCCGATGCTATCCATTGTCTTCTGGATTTCTTCGGGAGCCACGGGAACTTCAAGTTCGGACTCGGGTGAAGATTGCTTATCTTTCGATCCTGGAACTGCATCGGGATATTGTTGCAAATACTGAACAACTTTATGTGGGTTCTCTAACTCGTTTCCGGTTAATTGTATGTGGATTTTCCCTCCGACATTTGGCTTGAAAATATCACAGACTGGCTTACTCGCATCAATTGCACGGTTGTAGAATAAAGCGCGATAGCCTTGTGCATTATAATAAGCAGAGGGCAAACTGGTTTTGTAAGTCGGCATGAACGTCCATCCCATTTTCTCCATCAACTTATCATCTTCTTCCGTCAAACGAATTGTGTATGACGTTTGGAAGTTTCCGAGATCACCATAATAGTATTTGGAGAATCCTTTGTCCCCCGCAGCAGTCTTCTGCTTCATAGTGTCAATATAATCGGATAACGCATCCCAATCCTTGAAGTACTCCTCTGCGTTTCCCTTCACTTTGTATGCGCCAGTCTCATTGTTCCATACACTTATGGCGTCTCCCTTTTCGTCGGTGAATATCTTGATGTATGGTGTCGCTGGGTCTTGTGCATTCGGTTTGAATCCATACATGATAATCTTGGCCTCTAACGCTTTCCATTTCTTGTTGTTCCCGAAGAACTTATCGGGGTCTTTCTTATCTATGTATTTCTTCAAATGAGACTTCAAATCATCAATGGTTGTAAATGCAATTCCCTTTTTTGATTTTAGGTAAGATTCATGGAACTGCAACGACGAGGTTTTGTCATTGACATAGAAATGTAAGTCTGTTCCAAACCCATCGCGGAATACAAGTTTGTTCCCGTGGTCGGGCGTAATTTGCTGACCTTGGAATTTGAATCCATATTCATCAATCAAACCGTCAAGTTCATCATCGCCAGTGGTTGGGTCGAAGTATTCTTCTTCGGACATTTTACTCTCCAAAAACAACTCGATTCTCTTGGCCAAATCGTAAGTGTTTGCAAACGAGAAACTCAGTTTCGGTTCAACACCCTCCACCGTTTGCATGATGCCACCACTCGGGAATGGCGCAATTATCATCTTATCATTTACCCACTTGAACCCCATTTGGCAAAGCTGGTCTTCAATTTTCTGGAATTTACCTTTTACAAGCACTCCATTCAAGTATTCTGTGCAAAAACTATCACCCTTTGAATACTTTTCCATGAGGTAATCTTTTAATTCCTTGGCCGTGTCGAAAAAGAATGGTGACGATGATTTTGTAGCATCACCTATCAACGGAGATGGACTAACCTTTGATTTTCCGTCCGCATGTAAATGAACATGGTCAAATATGGGATGAACGGCAGCATGGATGGTTTTAATCCACATGGTACTAAACTGGTCCGACTTGTGTCCTTCGATTTTGAAATCGAGAGAGGCGAGGTATTCCTTAATCTTTTTGTAGTCGTCCTCGGGTGGCTTGCCCTGATAATGCTCTTCCATCCACCCCACCAATTCAGCAATGTTAGCAAATTTCTTCTTATATGTTTCACTATCGGCATGGTTCTTGTACCATATCAAAGAACTTCCATCATCGAAGAGATAAAGTCTCTCGTTTTTGTCGTTCTCATAGATGGTGCCTGCTTTAGAGCCTTCGTCAGTATCAACTGTGTGATGAATTTTGTATTCAAATCCCGTCTTGGTCATCAATTCAGCCAACTTGCTTTCGGGAATGACTTCCCCCTTGAGCAATTGGGTTACTACGTCAATGTTCTGAATAATGAATTGGGACAATGCTTCAAACGTATGGAACGGATACTTGTCCGAATTCACTCCACCGTCTTTAGTATGGACTTCGAGAATTCTCTGGTTGGTATCTCCAGGGGGGAAGTAAATAATGAATAGAGTATTGCTATCACCATTGATTTTGTTCGACGGGTCGTATCCTCCAACGACACCATTTCCCCACTTTTTTACAAACACACCGGGTTTGTGAGTCTTCATGAAGGTCTCAAGCCATTCAAATTGGTCGGAGTTAAGGACTGGTTGGTTGTGCTTTTCTTTCTCGGGTGGAACCCCTTTCCCCTGCAAAACATCATCGAGAATTTCATACATTCCTTCCCAAGAGTTAGTCGTAGCTACATTGTGCCACTCTTCTTTAACCTCTACTGTAAACAATTTATAAACTCCCGTTCCCGTTTTGGAAATAACTAAATTTGCAAACGGAGAAAGACCGTCAAGGAAGACATATGGAACTTTACCTTCTCCTTTGGAAGTCATATACTTACGACGAACCTTTGCCTTCGGATTATACTTCTCGGCCAAATCCTTTATTTGCTTAAATTCATCGTCAGGAATTTTTTCAATGGATTCTTTTTCGGGGGTCGGCATCAAGTAGCTATTAAGAAAATAATCAAGATATGCGATAGTATTATCGAAGTGATAAAACTTCTTAAGTGGGAAGTAAGCATCCTTAAAACCTTTGGAAATGATGTACTCGCCGTTCGCCTTAGTAACCTTGATATAAACCTTATGCGGATCATCCATGATGGTCAGGCTGTAAGCATCCTTTCCTTGAATTTTATCTTCCATCAACTTCTTGCTGTAAGACGTTGCCACAGGAAGTCCGAACTTCTTGATTAATACCTTCAATTCGACAACTTCACTCACAGACAATTTATCTAGGTCCTGAGACGGTGTGGTCAAAACTAATGGCTGCTTAAGCTTGGAATTCTCTATCGCCTTTTTAATATGAGCCAGCATGTCTTCGAGATACGTTGCCAGTTCTGGGTACGTGCTAGCTTGATTCTGAATGACCCATTTGCCATCCTTGTCCGTGTAAACTCTATAAACATCTTCTTCTTTTGCTACCTTGTAATGGGTAAGGTTTGCCACATAAATGATTACTGTATCCGTCGAGGTAAATTCATACTTAATAGCAGGCGAATACTTACTGACAATCTTTCCAATTTCATCTTGCTCTTCTTGAAGCAACTTGTGAGAAACACTTACTTTGGAAGACCCGAAGCCGAACTGGGTGAGAAGGTCTGGTGCATCAGCGTCCATATTCGGCAACCCATCCGTCTTGATGCGGCCCAGAAATGCACTAAAGTTCTCTGCCGCCCATTTGGTCTTTGCAAGCCCACATGGACCACCTGTGACTTGCATGATGTAGAATCGCATCGCCTTGATGGCATTTATCTTCTCGTGATGAACTATTACTAACTTGCTCTTGTCAAGGAACCCCGCGCTCTCCATTACTTTAAGAATATTGTCGGCAAATTTCTCTGCCGTATCAGGAACCTTTCCTGCCATATAGGTGTTCTTAAACCAGTTAATGAACGACTTGGAGCTATTCGTATAGATAGGACCAAATACCCCTCCAATAGTGTACCGAACCGAATTGTATTTAATCTCGATTATGCTATCATCATCAACAAAAGTATAATGTTCATTTCCCTTTTTAGGGATGTAGTCGAATCCCATTTTGTGGGTAAGGTTTATGATTTCCAGCAAATCATTCGGAGCAATAGTTATTTGCCCAGCCATGTCGGCCAGTCGGTCATGGATTCGAGAAATGATGCCATTAAGAGTGGGGGAGTTATCCTTTGGATTGTTATTAGCGTCATTGATTTGATATATATTTCCGAGTGCTCCGACACTGAAAATTACACCATGCCCATTTTCATGAATTTCGACATATGAAGTTTGCCCGTTTGACGCCTTGATGTATTGTGTCCAGAACTTCTTTCCGTAACTGTCAACTGCCTCTTTTATTTGTTGGTATTCCTCTGGTGTAATACCTTTGTGCTCGGGCGTCTTGGGAGGCGTTGGAATGTACTGGTCGAACAATTTATTCAAGTCCATCAGCATCTTGGCGAACGTAGGAACACTCTCGCTTACTTCCCAAATTTTACCACCGATGATTTTTATAATTTCATACAAACTGTGGTACTTACGAACCGCCCACACATTTGACCCCATATTGCTCTGGATGATTATTGAGGAGGGTTCTGATGCGCTAACAAGCGGTTGCGTCGTTCCAAGCATGTACTTCTTGGCAAGTTTGGAAATCGCCATCATTTCCGTTTGAGATAGAGTACTTTCATCCTTGCTCGGAACCGTCATTGTAGGATGTAACAAAATCGAAAACTGGACGTGCATTTCCTTTACGAGGGAGTCCCAATCTTTGTTGAATAGAACACTTTCAACCATGCCGTTATCTACGTCAGGCGTGTAACCAAACTTGTTGAAGAGGAACTTACCGGAGAGTTTTCGTATGTTAAATAATTTTTTTCCCGAATCATCCAAGATGACCATGAACGGAGTACCCGTGGTCGGGGGACCGAGATAGTCAATCGTTGCTTTTAGATCATAGCTGCTGGCGACATCTGCAATGGCGTCCATCTCTGTTTGAGATAGGGAATTTTCCGTCTTTTTAAGGGATGGCTTACTGGTGAGATATTTGATCAGCCCATCGGGGGCAACGAACTGTAAAATTTCACCGTCCAGTTTATTAGAGTATGAAGTTCCAGTACTTTTGTAGTAGGTAATGGTTTCTCCAGATAGGTCGTTAAGATAAACATGTCCCGTAAGAAGGCTTTCGGGAGCCGTCAGTCCCACCAACTTGAATCCGGATTCCCCGAGTGCTGTATCAACTTCATGAGCAACTGCGTGAACAGGGTTAGCTAGTTTTTTTTTTAGACCGTCATAGCCTTTTAGGAAATTTGCGAGTGCGGGAAGACTACCAAAAGTCTTCGTCTCACCTGTATTACCATCGCTGAATGTGGATTTCGGGAATGGTGCAATTTTTATAGTATCAGTATGACCCATCTCCCCACCAGTCTGGAAATATTTTCCCGTGGCGGCGTCCCAACTAAATCCTTTATTTACAAGATACTTTTCATACATTGCCCCCGCTTTTGAACCCGACGCTGATGTCTGTGGTGCGGAAGCAATAGGAGATTTCGTTGCTCCTGAGTAGTTAGCTTGCAACCATGCCAATGCTTTTTCAATGCCATTAGGAGGAGTCTTGGTAATGACGACGCTGTTATTGGTCTTAATGAACATTATTTTGGCAACGTCGTTCGGGAAGAACTTGACTATATCTCCAATAGTCTTGTGCTTGTACCATACGTCCGAACCAAGCATCGTCGGTTCAAATCCCAATCCTGTCATTATCTGTTCGTCTTCTTCGGTCAGACGAATGGTGTGAGCGGGAGGTTTATTGAGACCAAGGTGTGCCTTATAAACCGCCTTGGAGGGGGAAGGCGGAGGTAATGGAGTAGTTGACGGCTGTGCGAAAAGAGGAGAGCTTGTGAAATGAGTAACAGCATTTATGACCGCCGAGGTTGCTTGAGTAAGAAGCGAGAAATTGTTTTTGACAAATGCTAAAGTCTGGTTCCAGTTTGCGAATGACCAGTTTTCTTTCTGTCCACCATAAACGGCGTGCTGGACAGCATATTTCTTACCCGTTGGTGCAATGGCCTTCTTTCCCACCGCCAACACACTAAAATTCATCGGAACTCCGCTGGAATCCACGTTGATATGTAAAACAGTCATGCCTTCTGGCATAACTTTCGGTTCGACCGTAATCGCGCCGCCAGACTGGGCGGCAATAATCTGCAACGTATTGATTTCAACAGGAGACAACGTGTACTCGGTCGGAGGAATGGAACCGACCGATGGAGACACTGGCATAATCTGAGACGGGACAATGTGCGGGGCTGGCGCAGTGATTGATAATCCAATCCACGCTTTGCCTTCGGCATAGTCCTCATTCGGAAGAGCATTGGCGGTTTGGGATTTGCAATATGTAAATGCATCAGTCCAGTTGTTGAATGTAGGGCCAGGAGCCTTCGTGGACGACATACAGCCCATGAAAGTTCCGTCGGAAAACGCAAAGAACTGAAATCTGTCGCTGGAGAAATATGCCTTGTAATAATGATTCGAAGGTCTCCAAGCCATATTGCACTTTTCGAGCAATTCGGTTTCCTTGGAGGCATCCAGTTTGATTTTGGTCTTTCCCACGAAGTATTGTTCCTTCGCGGACATTTGTTTTGCCGGTTCATAGTAAGACATCCCCGACTGTGGTTTGACGAAACTGCTCTGATGATTCATCACCCACCCTTCTATATCGTTCCAGTTATCAAACACCTTAACATCAGCGTCAATCGTATCTTCGGCAGAAAATATTCCATTAGTGTGAAACTTTATCGTATATTGATTCTGAACTATCTTCTCCTTTTTATTCTCATATGGGGCCTGAGTAGTCCATTCTTCTCCCGCATCCGACTTCTCAAACTTGTTCTTTGCCAAGAACTGCTGTTGCTCTGGCGTAAACGCTTGTGTAGGACTTTGAGTAACCTTACGGATGTCCTTCTCTAAATCGGGATGCTTACTCACATAACCAAGAACACGCAGAATAAGCCGCTGAACGAGTGGGGATACACTTGGAAGATAGCGAGAAAGACTGGTCACTTTGGAACGGCGGTCCAAATCGGTCGGTGACACGTACATGCCACCCTTATTCAAGAGTTCCCCTGTATTGTGCTCCAAATCATAGATGTGGTCAACAAGACCTGCCATGTCTTCCACGTCTTCATTTTTGGAGTGTGGCATCAGTTTGATGAAGGATGCAACACCTTCGCCCCACTTAGGTCCACCATAAGAACCTCCCCAGTTAAGATTCTGATAGGCAAGTAGAATATCATTCCAAGTTAGTCCAGACTTATTGATAGCTGTTTTTACAGCAAGAACAGTGTGAGGACTAATACGACCAGCGGCATAGCTTGGGTCTTTGATTCCTTCGGAAATCTTCTTATGAGTCTTTATCCACTGTATAGTTTTCTCCTTCTCGACTTCATCCGAGTAATCATGCGGTTCGTCCCCCCAATCGGCTCCCGGTGGTATTTCCACTTGGGGCATATCGTAATCAGTATCATCGGGTTCCGAAGGCGATTGTGGGTCAGGTTCTGGTTCGGGGTCTGGCTCGGGTGTTAATTCGGGTTCAACCGGCTCTCCAACAGTTGGTGGGGGTTCATTTGCAGGAATTGCATCTGCGGGGTCGGGAGACATTGCATCGTAATGTTTACAGAACTGCAACAGACGTTTCACCGAATCTACGTGGGGTTTCATCCCCGGAATCTTCTCGGCGATTGCCGCTTCGAATTCATTCTTGGAAATCTTGCCCCCATTCATATTGTAAATGGAAACTAACTTATGACGAAAAGTGCGCCAGTCGCTTGCGTGGGTGACAATGTATCGAAACTCTGATACGAGAGTAAGGCGCAAGTGTGTCATCATCTTACGAGTAAGTTGAATGACAACTTCTTCGTACACTTGATCAATAACCTTACGAAGCTGGGCGGGCACCATGCTAATGCCAGCAGGAGTGTCTTCTACATTTCCCCAATCTCCAACAAACATGGCACCCATAGGATTGGCACCTTGCATAGCAGCCGTTTGAACTGCGGACTTGATCTTTGCTTGCTGTTGTGGGGTTCGCTGTCCTGCATACTTTGGGCTATTAAGGTCGGGGTCTTGACGTGGACTTCCTAATAGTCTATGCATCAACTCCATTGCATAGAAGTCGTAGAACATCTGTGTAGCCTTCTCGCGGGTTTCGTTATCCTCCTTGCCCTTTTTGATTACATTGATGAATGGGGAATGATAGATAGTCCGTGGTCGATCCGAGTCCCAATGTGTTCCCGCTTTTTCTCCGCCGTGACCAAAAGTGGGTGAGGTCCATACTTCATCGAGAATAGATGCGAAATCAGTACCGTCCTTTATTTGTCTTAACTGGACAAGTTGTTCTATGAGTGAGATGGCCATAATGACACGTATAAATATACGAACATATGGGAAAGATGGGAAAAGAAGAGTGGTGGAGCCGCCGGGAGTTGAACCCGGGTGTTAAATTCGAATCATATGAAATACTACATGTTTATCTGATTAAAGTTTCGTACTACGCCTGAAACCAGCATCATGGCGGAGGACTATGCATACTCGGGTATGCCAGCAGTTTGGGATTAGCACCCCAACGGTGTTCCTCGCTGATTACTCAGCGCCCTTGTAGCGAGAATCCGCAGGCGCTTACAGTTAGGCAAAAGCCAAATCTGCAACGGGTGCTTCCACTTCGCCGAAGGCGAAATCGAAGTCCACAGAGGCTAATTCGTTAAGACGGTTAGCAATTGGTTTTCGGTCTGATTTTTAAGGAGCCATCTGACCAACTCCTACATGCATTCCACACTCAAAGAACTTAATCGAGACCAGTTCGGCCCCACATTGTTTATAACTATGCCATAACTCTCCGAAGATGTCAACTGTTTTCGTTGACAAAATTTATCAGCGGAAAATCAGGATGAGGACTATGACAAGGACAACGACGCCAATGGAGATATACATAAATGTTCTTTCTTTTAGAGATTTAAGGTGAATAATATCCACCGCCTATAAATATACCACGGCATCCCCAAGATGTCAACTAAATTTTGAAGATATTATACATGTTGTTCAGCGGGATAAGGTCAATGTCTTGAACGGCGGGACATGCTTTCCACAAACAGCGGTGTTGACTGGAGGTCAGCGGTGCCCAAACTTGCTCTGGCGTTCCGAGGAAGGTCGCCCACCACGCATATGTGGATTGGGAGATGATAACCCGCTTGGCACATTTAATCATCGTAAAATCTGCCATTTGACTCCCATGTTTTACTTCAACGTTCGGCAATGCTCGTAAGGGAGCGAGGAATAGATCGGAGGGGTCGTCCGAGACAAGGATACATCGCTTGTGCGGAATCGTGTTAAGGAGGTCAATGTACACTTGCACAGTCTCAGGCAACCCAATCTTATCAGGTTTCAACTGGTCTCCGAGGCGCATGTGAATTACAACGTCGTCGGGTTCTGGCTTCTCGAACTGAGAGTCGTCGTAGGCAAACCACTGACGTATTTTATCGGCGTGAGGCGTGTAATAGTAATACTTTTGCCAATAGCCATGAAGAAGTACATGCCCGTTATGACCCATCACAGCATTCATATCGAGGTATTGGAGGTCATGAGCACACGCCATTGTGTTCTCCTTCACTTCTTTTCCATCCACCCCACCAGCATTCTTGAACTGGTCGAATAACAAGTTTCCCCGATTGTCGGGGTCACTGATTTCGAGTTTGTATCCTTTTGCTTCGGCAATGATGCGTCCGAGTGCATACTGAAACATCTGATTTCCCATCCCGCCTTTGAAACATGTTGTAATCATTTCTTGTCCTTATTTGTAAAGATTCCCTTGTCGTCACTGTGCATTACATCTTTGATGACCATCTTGTCCACCTTGACCTCCGACTCCCCCTCAAAGTAAACGTCACCCTTTATAGTAAAGCATTTTTCGTTGATAATGTCAACATCTTTTTCCTTGACCACTAACCATAGAGCCAAAGTATCATCGCTCGTGGGCACCAGACGCAGTACATCAACCTTGATATGGTCGAAGTGCATAGTGACATGGGGACGCTTATCCAACTTATGGTTAAACTCTTCCACTGCCTCACGCAATACGTCGGGTTGGAACTTATAGTGTTTGAAGACTGATGGGGTTTCAATTGGATGACGATAGATTATCCCTCGGTTCATTATAACGCTTTTAGAATTAAATCTCATAACTCTCTATTTTATCATAACACATTTGAAAATAAACTTATTTCACCCACCCGACAGTGTATCTAGGACACAGGAGAACTGCCTCGCTTTGTATCCGCGTCAATCCACGAGCCAAAAGTTCGTCGGTACTCTTTCTCGAAGGGAGACCCTTTTACAGCCGCCCACAATTTGGGGTGGTGTTTTCGGGTGCGCTGAGCGTAATTCATGGCATTCCAAGGAAATCTGGCGGCATCTTCAATCTCAGCTTCCTCGTCGGGACCAATATGGGCATAAGCTGGAGGCAGATCATCCCACTTCATTTCGATCAAAGGTACTTTGCCTATGAGTTCTCTGAGTTTAATCATACGCATATAAATAGTTGTAACGAAGTCAATAGCAAGTAGATATTTATTGTTGGTATGTTCAACGACGTTTTAATTATCGCCGATACTTTCATGGAACCGCCCTCGGAGGTTCTTCCACTAAGAACAGTAACAATGATTGCTCATTGTAATTTAGGAATGAGTATTCTCATACAGAGCACTCAAGAAATGAAAGATTTCGTCTATCGGTTTGCAAAACTCAGGGGATTGATGGATTACATTGACTATATCTTATGTGAGCGGGAACGGGAACGGGAACGGGAACGCGATGTGAGAATTGATGTGGTGAGATTCTATCCCAATACCATTGTTGTGAAATGGATAAGAATAGAGAACCAGCTTACACTGCTCGGACGGATTAAGTCACTAGCAGGTAAATAGGGAAAATAATATAATGCGAGTAGAAAACGCAGTAATTATTGATGAGTATCAGTAAGGAGATCATGGGCTTCTTGGGCTTTCTTTCTTTTCTCTTCATTCCATCGGCGTTCCTGCTCGTGTAATTTATCTTCTGTCACCAATTGTTCAATCCAGCTTCCGATTTCTTTACGAATCCCCTTCAACGTACGATTGCGTCTGCGGATGTCCCGTGAAAGGTATTGTCGGCTCTCGGTAAGAGATTCGGAAACGAGGTCTTTCAGTTCCTCCAACAATTTAATTCGGCTCTTTTGAAACTGGTGCATGACTGCTTATACATAGCGTTGGCGCGGCGAAGAAATAGGGAGTTGACAAACTTTCAGAGTGTGCTATATTGAGCAATATGAAACGATACATCTGCTTTATTGAGCACGAGGGATTCCTTCTTTGCGACTCAGACGGAAAGTTCATCAAAACTTCATTGAACTCCGCAATGGCAAGCGAATTACCTACAAAAAAAGAGTGGGAACAATGGTTGATTTCCCATCCCACACTATATGGAACAATCCTTGAACGAATATGAATGATATTGTAATGACCGAAACTGTTCCTGCGACACCACTGCCGAAACCTGCTACTGTCAGGTACAAACCCCGCTACATCTGCAAGTCCAGGGTGAAGCAATTGGCCCTCCAAGCTGTTTCTCAACTTGGACCCACTCGTTCCAAAATGTTTCGCCGTGTAGGTACGCCCTTTTATCAGGCGTGCGATGCCTACCTCGCTAATTTCATCGTTAATCGTGTCAAATCCCATCCCTCCAAAGGAAAGACCTTGACATAAGATTCGCCGTATGGTATATTGGCACAAATGAGACAGTGTGAAGATTCATATCGAGACGACGAACATCATTGTGAGTCCCAAATGATTTCGGATTGCTGCAAAGCCCCGCCATTAGGAAGTGTGGATATGGATGCCTTTGGGCACGCGCACGGAATATGCTCCGTATGCCAATGGGAAGCCAATTTTGAGAAGGATACGGAAGATGAAAGTAGTCGCTAAATTCATCGGCAAAGTCAACGAATTCAATCAGCCGCCTGCCCTCTCTCGGGTCACACTAAAGAATGTGGACACGGGTGAATCTATTGACACGGATGCGGTATCCCAATTTCTTTTGGATAAGGGAATTGACCACAATGGCTGTGAGTTTGAAGTCCTCGTTCAAGAAGCTGATACAGGGCAGACCGTTGGTAGTATTACCAAACTCGAACCCCGCAAGGTCTCCGAAACGCCTTGCTACGACATATGAAAATCCAACTCATAGAACGTGGGGGGAAATACTTCCTCAAAAAATATTTCCTCGGATTCTTCCCCTTGTATTGGGATGAAGAATATGATGGCGGATGGCAGTGGTTCCAATTTGACATAGATAAATCCCGAGCCGAGGAACTAATGGCATCATGGGTCAAAGGACATGTCCAGAAATCGAGGTTCAAAACCTCTCAATGGAAAACTGTCAACACCATACACGTATGACTTGGCTCAAGAAACTATTTGGAATTCATTCGCTTAAAACCCCCGAACCGTATGGTATCAATCTGACTCGTCAGCGTATTGAAGACATGAAGTTTCCGTCTCAAGGATGTATGGGAGGTTATAATGTGTGGGACAATTTCAACACGTACATTCATAAATTACATCAGTATAAATATTGGTGTTCCTGTGGAACTGAATTAACCGACGGTCCTACAGGTGGATGTGCCGTAAATGCAGTATGTGAACATTGTCGAGTAAATTATGGGTGTTTGCCAGGATACTTGGGGCATTAAACAATTATGACATGGGCAGATAATGTTAACGGAACCTACGAAACAATTGGAGGTCTATTCATGCTCGCCAATTGCATCAAGGTGTATAAGGACAAAGAAGTGAAAGGCATTTCCCTTGCTTCGGCAATGTTCTTTTGCTCTTGGGGTCTATGGAACATCGTGTATTATCCGTCATTGAATCAATGGATGAGTACCATCGGTGCTATCCTATTGGCATTTTTCAACACCACATGGCTCTGTCAAGCGATTTACTACACTCGTAAGAACCGCCTCGGCAAAGAATTGAATAATTGTCACGAAAGGAAAAAGTAATATGTCTTGGATGAATGATGGAAAATATTGTATAATGTGCGGTAAAGAACAAGTCGCCAAACCCACTGGCTGTTTCGATTCCAATACCGGAAAATCACAATTCGCGATGCAGTGCGTCAACCCCAATTGTAGTCAGGGCGAAGGGCATACGCATCAATTTGGTTGGGGTTCCACATGTAAAACCTGCGGATTTGTGAGCGACTAATATGAACTACAAAACACCCCAAGAAGCCATTGCCGCGTGTGAAGCCGAGAACGAGAGGGCATGGAATGAGTACGTCAAAATGAGCAATCTCAGCCCTGACAAAGCCCCCGATGCTTTCGCCGCAGCTAAAGCCATATTTCGTGCCGGTTACATGTCGGGCGCACGATTCATCACTGGTGCCATCCTTAAACAACTGACACAAAATGAACACCTTATCGTCGAACCCGCACCGTAAGAATATGAACTCCCTTATCCTTGGTGACGTGTACAGCCCTTACCAAATAAACAAACATATGACACAAATCCCCGTTATGAACTTGAACGTGCAAGGAATGTTCTCTGATTCTGAGAAGACAGAACTTCAAGATAAGATTGAGGATATGTATCTCGAAAACCTTGACCGAGATGATGCCGACCAACTCCTCAAATATCGTATTACACGGCTTGAAAGTGATGTCAGACGCTTGGACGCAGACCTCACGGCACAAATCAGCAACCGAGACCATTTCCGACAACTCGTCGGCGAACAAGACGCCTTCATCCGTGAAGCCAAACGTCAAATCGAAGATTACAAATTCAAGCAGGATGCCGAACTCAAAACCAAGACAAGCGAAGCCGAACACCTTGCCAAACAAGCCATCCGCCTCAACGAAGAGAACTCCAAGCTTCTCAAGGAACATGTAGAAATTATGTTTCGACACAACCAACTCACCGACCAAATGCCTATCCTGATAGAAGAGAAACGCAAGCTGCAAGAGCAAGTCAACCAATACGAATGCTATGGATGCCGTAGCGGACATACTGGTGAGTATTGTGGCGGTTGCCTCGGGTGTATGATGCGCCAGGCCGAACACAGTATGAGTGAAACGAACAAAGAACTCCGATTCGAGAAAAGCATCGCATCCTATAAGGATAGCATTATATCAACCTTGAATGCGGCACTCTTAGACCTGAAATCTATGACTTGCATTTCGTGGCGTAAGCAAGCTAAAATATACCGTAACTGCGTGGACACTGCCACTACATTTCAACGCATTATTGACAAGCTACTGGAACAACAGAAGAAAGGATAACGCATATGACCCTCGGCTTTTTCATACTCTACATATACGTAATGGGGCTGTTCATAGCCCCGTGTGTCCTCAAACGGTTCAATGACAAATATCATTGGATGACCAAACGGGACATTACCCACGAAGGCGGCTCAATGCTTTGCCTTCTTGCTATGTTTGCTATCCTCGTATGGCCCATCGTGATGGTCATCTTCACTCTCGGAGAGATATTCAAACTGCTCCTTATAAACTTGTTTCCAGACGTATAACTCAATGCCATGAAAACATATCGAGTCACGTTTTTTGATAGCGATGGATGCGAACCTGGGCAAGAGATGAACCTACTGGAGTTCGAGGCAATGGACAAGCGGGACGCTCTACGCCAGTTCGAGGATTTCAAAACGTCCTTCCGAAAAACCGCACTTATCCGCAGCGATGCTGACGATCTTGAACTTTATAGGATAGACGTGAAGGAAAAGAAGACAAAAATCGTATGAACCCCGACGACACTTGCAGCGCCCACATTGTTAACCCCGAGTTTGGGTCTTCTTACTGGAGAAAGTTTGCCTTTTGCTCCGATGGGAGCGTAGTCATTGGAACTGGAATGACAGCCGCAGGTGCCGGATGGGATGTCGCACATGAAGTCGAGAAAAAGGAAGCATATCTCACTCTACCCGATGTTGAACGCTTACAGTTACTGGTGGAAGGAGACTTATTGGATACTGACAAAATAGAAGCTATACGCCTTATGGCTAAACTAATAATCAAACAGCAACGCCAAGTTAATTTAATATGAAAAACACTGTAGCAGCCAAAAAAATCCTAGAAACTGCCCTTCTCAGCAAACGAGTTGTTTGTGTCGAAGTGCATAACTCCCACGGCGAAGTGCTCGAACTTATATTTGAGGACGGAGCTACTTTGAAGGTTTGTTCTACCGCCGGACTTTCTGATAAGTCCGTAAAGGAAGACCCCCATGCCATTTATTTGTCCTTAAACGATAAAGCATTATGAACTACAAACGCCACGAACCTCCCTCTAGGTCCAAACTTGGACGCTGTGGAGCAACAGGAAAGGTTATCTTTCGCACCGAAGATGCCGCCAAGAAACGTGTCAAAGAAATACTCACCGAAGAAACTAATCGCTGCAACGACTACCTTCGAGCGTTCTCATGCAATCGTTGTGGATACTGGCACCTGACCTCACAACCAAACCAATACCGACCCCAACCCATAACCAAATATGACATTCAATACCAAACTTAACATCGGCGATACCATATGGCATGTCAGCACCCGTGCAGGATGCGTCAAACAAGCAACCATCACCGGCATTACCATCACCTACAAACCTGTTCAATACTATCGGGGAAAATACTTTGCCGTGATCGTATATGAGTCGAATGACAATTGCTATTTCGTCGAAGAGAATGAGGGCAGGTACTGGTGGTCAACCAGCAAGGGCATCATTGACCACTTGACCAAGACACTTAAGTCAGTCGGCAATGAAAAGAAATCCGACCCCGTTGCAACACCCAACCCAAACATAAAACCCCCCATCGGCTATGCCTCATGGCTGACGGACAACGAACTCCCCGATGACTTCGACGAATTCTTTAAGGACAAACTCCCGAGGGAGCATGTCAAAATCACTCTGCCTCCCCGCATTCCGACAAAGGTATCCCTAATCAAAAAAACCACCAAGACAGCACACCACTGCGGCATACACCGTAAGAGCGAACTCATTCGCCGAATGAAGCCTCTCCCGGGAATCCGCGAGAAAACCCTCACCGATTACGCTAACGAACTATGACCATTACCATTGCTCCAAAATACGGAATCGGACAAGAACTCTTCTTAATCTCCGAAGGAGAGGTTCTCAGAATGCAAGTATGCCGCATAACCACCGACACCAAGTCAGGTTCCTCGGTAATTATGTACCACTTCGACCGACGCCTCCAAGGCAATCCAGTGTACTATAACAAATACGAGTGCGAAGTGTCCGACACGGTAGAAGGTCTAATCAAACACTACACTGACAAATTACGATGAAATACGACTTCCCCAATAGTCCGTATTGGCAACACGTCGAGGCGATGGAAGCCTTGGATAAAGAGTATGATGCCAAGAAAGACCATCTACGCGAGGTCTTGCGGGGATACCAAGCGAAGTGTAATCATCCGAAAACAACGTACCATCCCGACCCATCAGGAAATAATGATTCCAGTACACAATGCGATGTGTGCGGGAAAGAGCTATGAAAATCATCCGCCGTGGTCAATTACCCCCTCCTCGAATTTTTAGCGGTACTTGCCCTAATTGTAACACTGTCGTAGAATGTGAAAACTCAGAAATCACCGTGAATGATGCCGGCGGCCGAAATGGTGGTGTATATTACGGACCATTATATACGTTTCAATGCCCGCTGGAAAAATGCAAGACAACCATAGTACTCACGGAAGGAAAATACCTATGAAAATCATACGTAAAGGCATACTCCCCACTAACATCATCTACACCGGAACGTGTGGCTATTGCCACTGCGAACTCGAATGTAACTATACCGAAGTATCCAAACGAGACCTCGGGGACCGATACTCGGGCGAGATCATCGAACACTCTATTCCCTGCCCAACCAAAGGATGCAGTCGCCAAATCATCCTAAACGAAAAACTATCCAAAGAAAATAACCCATGAAAATAGGTGACAAACTCCGAAGAGTCCTCTCCGAGAATCCCGAGATTCAACAGCGTAGAGCACAGTTGAGAGCGATCTATTTCATATCCAAATACGATAAGACCCTCAGAGGAGAATGGAATAGAAACCTTATCGGAGAGACATGCCTCACTGTATGGACCATCAACAAAGAAGGATACCATACAGACTTCAACCATATATGGTACAAACCCCTATCCGCATACAAACTCAAAGAAGAACCCAAATGAAAATACCTATCCTAATCCTCGATACCCCAACGAAGAATAACCGTATCTATACTAAAGCGATAATGGAGAAAGCGATAGAGAAATATCGCCAAGATTTCATAACCGAACAACGCTCCTTCGTCGTGAAAACCATCCCCGAAGACGAAACCGTAAACTTGCTGAATGCTGTCGGTATCATAAAAGAAATATCCATCGAAGACAATAAAGTCGTCGTGGATGTCGAATTCCTTCCTGCCCTTCCAGATGCACCAATCATTGAGGAGGCTCTTAAAACTGGAAAACTGCACCTTCGCTCATCAGGCATAGGGTCCATGCACCAACAACCTGATGGAACCTACAAAATCAATGACGACTACGAATTCATCTGCTGCTTCGTAACCAATAATCCCGCCTGATGTTCACTAAGGTCTATACCCTCAAAGACCCTCGTAAAGATACAACGGAAGAGGTCTATGGTTACGACGAATGGTTCCTCAACCCATCTATTCTCGCATACAAACCCGATAACTGCACCATTGTTACCCGAGTCCCGTTCCTCTTTCCTTTGATAGTGGTCCCCAATAAATACCTCACCATCAAAGAGCAACACCTAGCCTCTGACTACCGAGAAGACGGATACCTTAACACAGAATTGGAAAGGTATTACCACGAGAACGATGAAGAGTATCTCGCTAATCTTCCCCCCGAAACCAAAGCCATGCGCTTGCTGGCAAAGATTTTTATACAAATCATCCACCCCGAACTCAAGGATAAAGACCAAGCACAAAAGTATTTCGAGATGGTTACTGACATCGAAGAGTTCGGAATGACCGCCATAGAGAAGAAATATCCTTGGGCATATATCAAGGAAACTGTAATCAAACACATTGACCAGAACCTACGGATGTCCCCGCCTTTCACCTTCGCCAAGCTACAAGAGCTATACCCCTACGAAATTGTATCAGATGACGGTGCCCTAAATGAATACTGCCAACAAGTATTAACGGACAACCCAAAGTCTATCGTGGATTATAAGAAGGGTAAACTCAATGCCCTCAACCACTTAAAGGGTCAGGTGATGAAGTTAACTAAAGGAAAGGCCGACATCCTGAAAGTTGAGTTGATACTTAAATCGAAACTGATATGACACCCGACGAAATCCTAGTCAAGAAATGGGGAATGGCTATATTGTATCCTGAAAAATCTTCTTTCGAGGAACGACTGATTATCGCCAAGAAAAATGAAGAGTGGGCTAAACAACTCATTCGTGGAAATTCATCCACTTCTACCGGATGCATCGTCCCCAACACCGCCTCCCAAAAGCTGAGACAATACGAGAAACAATTCAAAGTATCCTTTACCTTCCCCGCTTGGTCCCATTCCCGATTCCAAGAACGCTTACTCCGCTTCGGCAGAGAATTCAAATCCTATAAACTGGAAGATGCAAGAGATAAAGATTCTGAAATAGCCGTGCGAGAAAGCTTCTGCGAAGACCTAGTAAGACTCATCGAAAACCATCTCGATGACCATGAGTATATCACCCACCTTGCCCAATCATTTCCATGATGAGTACTGTGTCTGACCTCTCGGTGAAGGTCTTATTATTGCAGTTGCCCACTTGGAGATGACTTTCTCCCGAGATTCTCTATCCAATTGTCAACTTCAACCGTGTGGTCTCGATAATATTGCCACCCCACAGGAGACATCGGGTCCTTCTTCCCACTCTCGCAAATCAAGAACGCCGCAACATTTTCCAAATAAACAACATTTTTCTTCAACTCTTTTCTCATATCTTTTTTCTTTTCTTGGGCTTCTTTAATCGCTTTGCCGCCCACTTCGCCTTCACAGGCTCCAAATCATATATAACGAAGTATCCGAGTATAGTGCCATATTCTTCTTCCCGACTGTCCCCATTGTCAAATAATAACCCCCCGTGATATGCAATAGCAACGTGCCGAGCACGCTCATCAACCATGCTTAAATGCGCTATGCTGTACCCCGTAGGCCCAACTGGCTGGTTCTGCCGTAACCTCGATGTCTCCATGAACGCTCTAGCCGGAATATAAACTATCCCCTTTCCGAAATTGTCCTTCAACCAATCCCGTGTCTTGTCCATGTAAGCATTCTTATACAACTTCACAAAATGAGGAACCCTCTTCGGGCTTATCTCTAACATGCACGCCAAACAATCGTTCCAACAACTATCCTCAGTGTCAGTTATATATCTTCTCATAAATCAAACAGTTCATACCATAATGCCCCACCTTTACGCTGTACACGCCCTCCCACCATCCCAAATCAAGTTCTCTTGCCATCTACCCACTCTATCCCAAAACGCCCCTAAAGGCAAGCCTTTTCTTTTTGTAAAAATGTACCGGCGTATTTTTTTAATATCGGCACCCCCACGACATGAAAACACATACCGTAAAATACTGCCATTGGGGAACTTATGTTATTTCTGTTGCCGTACGGGAATGTTTTCACCCAAAATCAAAAAATGAAGCAGAATGTTCCCGATCACATACATGTTAAACCTGCCAGTAAACTTTGCCCCACAATGCTGTTTGTTCTACGTGGAATCGGTATAGTATAACTATCATAATACGTATATATGGTAATACGTATTTACTTCTATTAAAAGGTATGTCCATATGTTAAACGGGTAGGGGGGCGCTTTGGGGGGTCGTTTTTAGGGGTGTTCAGACACACACCCCCGGGGGCGGGGGGGGTGGGTGGCACGGGTCTTGCTTACTCTTTGCCCTGTACCCTGTACCATTTACAGCGGGGCTTGGCGCAATCCCGGGGCTTGTCCTCTGTATTAGAAAGCTTTATGCGCCCGATCGTACCGTCAAGCTTGCCGTACGTTGACAAGCAATTCTTAACACTTTGGACTTTGTACCGGGTACTGCCAGCGGCAAACCTTGCTTGTACTTCTGCCAGAATTTCAGAAGTGAAGAGGGAGGCCGCAACGGCAATTTTGCGTAACTCCGTATTCTCTATGCCACGGGGAAATTCAGCTTGTGCGGAGCGCAAAATATCCCTAACCAAGTCCATAATACCGTAAACGTCCAGCGTGGCGTTTGCATAATGAGCTTGAAAGTTGGGGCGTACCCCAGCAATTGTGAGGGTATTATTCACTGCTTGCATTGCCTCTAATACTTCACCAGACATTGCAACGGCGGCGGCCTTGTCCTCGTTTTCCGTTTCGATTTTCGTATTCATATTATACCTATATCATAATGCAAATACTGGAATTGTCAAACGGAGCAAGTACTATTTTTTGAACTATTTTTATTCATAAGGCGAGCGCCGCTATGGGGAGAGTAAGTACTGTTCAGTACTTGATTCGGTGAGATCGGTCGCTGGGGGCAGGCGTGGGGACAATCGGCGAAAGGGGAAGCGGGCGGGAAGAGTGTACACGGTAATCCCCCGGCTGCCATCAGCCAGGGGACACCGTAACCCCGAAAATTGGGGTATTGCGCCTTATTCGGCGGCGGGTTCAGGCGAGCCGGAAACGGCGTTCGCGGGCGTCAGCCAGGTTTCATTGCCCTTGCCGGGGCCGGAAACGTAGGTCCGGAGGGTGTGCCCAAAATGGGTCTTACGGGAGGCCGAGCCATCGGCGGGCTTGAATGAAACCGTGCAGACCATTTTGATTTGGGCTTTGCCGGCGGTGACGGCCTTGTCCAGATTGGCAATGGTGTTTGCCTTGCTCTTCCCGACGTTAAGGCCCAGGGCTTTGGCCGTGGCTGCCAGTTCTTCCCGGGACATGCTGTTAAACAGCGGGGCCGCTATGTTGCTTTTGCTAGTGATTACTTTCATATTGCTTTTCGATTGTTACGGTATTTTCTATTTTCGACGGGCTTACATATCCCGCTCTCAATACATACACAATACACCATGCCCCTATATTGTCAAATGAAAAGTGAATAATAATGCGAATACTTTTTCAAGTGCCGAGGCGCGGGAAGACCGATTCCAACGCGTAGCCTGCGAGAGCGAGCAAGTACTGTTCAGTACTTACTCGACTGGTGGACAGATTCCCGAGGTCGGGGCCATGATTTGATTCGGTGAAGCGTACATAAAAACAGCAAACCCCGCGCACTTGGCACGGGGTTTGCTTGTGTTCTCGAAAGGCGGATAGTTAATCCGCTAAAGCGGCTTCCACTTCGGGCAATTCGGGCATTTGAAGGATGACGCCACTGGCCCGCATCTCGACAATGTTGCGAAGCTTCGGGGCGATAACGCAGGGCTTGAAATCAGGGCGGGCGCTTTCGGCATAGAGCCAGGGATAGACCAGCCGATCTTCCACGGTCTCACCAGCGCCGTTGACGTAGCGATTAACGGACTTGTCAGTCCACGGGAAATATTGCAGGCTGTACCCCGTTTCCGCTCTCTTGGTTTCGTCCTTGTGCTGTACGATCGGGAGCGTTTTGCCGTCTGCCGTTAGCAGATGCTCGTACCATACATCCCCTTGCTCGTACTCGACTTCCGAGAGGGTAACGCCAAGCTTTTCGGCAATGTTGCGCCGGACACTATCGCAGTATCGGGCATTGACAATTCCCAACTTGCGGGACAGCTTGAAAAGGTTGCAATCCCCGGCAACCTTGCCTTTGCTGATGGTATGCCAGGGGTTTCCTTTACGCATCTTTACCACTGGAGTTTTTGTTACGATGGCCACAATTCGGCACTGTGTACCATTGGCTTTGATGAAATCGAACATTTGCAGTTCGCCTATCATTCTGATAACTTCTTTCCTATCCATAGTTTTGTACTTTCGTTTTAACACTCAAAGCGTTTTGCTTCGATACATACACAATACACCATGCCCCTATATTGTCAAATTGTTTCTTCACTTTTCTATTCTTATTTTGCGATTGTGCCGAGGCGTGAAACAAGGAGCCACGAAGAGCGACCCGATGGCAGGCAAGTACTGTTCAGTACTTACTGCAATCCCGAGGTCGCAGGGGCAGTACGTCATTCGGTGAGAAGTACTCTTTTCGGTGAGAGATAACGTACTGCGGTCTGTAACAATCCCAAATTATCATTAAACATCCCGAGTCCGCTATTACACTTATGGCAAAGCAATCCCCGTATCTTTCCTGTAGCGTGGTCGTGGTCCACTCGCAACTCCCATTTTTCAGGTCGATTGCAAATTAGGCACCTACCATTTTGGGCAGCAAACATTTCACTATATTGCTGCATAGTAATGTTTATTCCTTGGCTTTTCCAGTTATAACGCTGATAGCCGCCGGTTCTTCGCCAGCTTGCCTTTTTACCGCATTGCCTACAACAATACCGCTGATCTTTCCTGCGTGGGGTAAACTCCTTATTGCATCTATAATATTGGCATTTCATACCTATAAGTATGACCCCAATAAACAAAACACCCCCGAAAACCGTTTCCAGGGGTGCTTTGCCGATATGAATATACTGCCGAGGAAAATCTTAGACGGGTTTACTTAATGCTTTACGGATTTCGGGAATGATGACAGTTTCAATATGCTTGTTGAGAGTGGCAGCCATTTCCTTATTGATTTCTGCCGGGTTGCGTTTATCCGTAGTGCAATGCCCGCCGTATTGAAACACTTCTGCGGCGTCTCTTAAGGTATAGAACTGCTTAAAAAGGTCTTTTATGCGCCACCATTCCCCCGGAGTGTATTGAGCATTATCAAGGAAAGTTCCAAGGTCTTCCCATACGCTACACCCATTGCGTACCACCGCACAACTTTCTGGCGTGAGATAGTCGGGGAGTTTAGTCCACGGAGTAATGAAATTTCCAAGGCAATGCCCCCGAATGTCTGGCACGTCAAGGAATGCCCCGTCAAAATGGGCATGAAAATTGTTGTTTCCGATGTACCCACCGCCCCAGTACCAACCGCACTGCCACTCAAAATCTTCAAGGTAAACGGATTCCGGTGTTGTTCCTTTGGTTTTACCCAAGTACCATTTAGTTTTAATATTCATATTTATTTAAGTTTTCTGCATTCATATCGTGCTCCTACATTAGCACAGTCTAGCCGCTTGTCAATCTTTTATTCCAGAAAGTTTATTCACCACCGAATGCTCCGCGAAAACAGGGAAGGTCAATTCTGCTGTCTCCCTTCCCTCGGTTCGCTCTAACAGGTTCCGCAAATGAGCATCATTTGAGACCGCCGAATATGCGAGAGTAGAATAAAGAGACCCAGGGGAAGGCGGAGCATACGGAGTCCACCCGTCCAAAAAGTTTTGTGCCCATTCTGGCAGCCGTTCAATCAAATTCCAGTCCTCATGGCACTGGTCTTTGAACTGTTTTTGTGCAAACGCCCATAGGCGAGGCAAAATTTGGTCATTGGATATAAACTCAAATCTATCCAAGTATGCTTGCGCTAGTGCGTCAATCTGCCCAGTGCGTAATACAATTGCTGCAAAGTAGTTCATCGGTTTCATATCGTGCCAATACCTTACACCATAAACATTCAGATGTCAAATGGAATTTTCGGAATAATCTAAAAAACGCCGAGGTCATCATCGGGACTAAGCCGGGACTAAGGCAAGTACTGTGCAGTACCTACTCGACCAGCACGAGGTCCGGGCCAGGATTTGGTTCGGTGAGATTCGGTGGCATTCGGTGAAGTGTACGCAAAAACCCCCGACACTTGCCGGGGTATTCGAGTCTGCTAGGGATTCTTGAAATCAGTAATGCTCATCCCATAAGTAAAGCGCCATTAGGAAAAGGATGAAATCCACCATGATCACGCGTGTCTCACTTTCTCAGCATAGCACTTGTCAGCCAGGGTGCGCTCATCATGCCCGAGGTCCGCACAGTCAAGCAACCTGACCCAGTTATCTTTCACGTCGCTCTCAGCGCCGATGAAATGATTCATGCCGATGTCACCCTTGACTTGTGCCATCACAAAGCCGTCAGATGTCACCATGAGGCAATTGATTTGCGGATTGACCCATTCTTGCCCGAGGATGTACGCCACGATGGAACCCATCTTTGCGGACATTGCCGTGAAGCGGGACGGGTGAAGCTTTACCGTGAGGGACTCCAGAGGCGAGGGCAATCCCCAGATATTGCGGTAATCACTCAGGACAAGCTTCTGGCAGTCCGGCGGCAACTCGACAAACGGAATGCGCTTGCCAAGGTGATTCTTGCGGCCCATTGCGGGGGCAAAGCCGCTCTTATTCACGTCAACTTGCTGTGGGCTTTCCCCGTGCATCCCCACGCCTTGAGGGTGAAAAGGTGAAGCGGACATGCCGACGTGCTGAAATTGCCCCTTGCCACGGTATTTGCCCGTATAGACAACTGTGTATCTGTCCACAGAACCGCCATTGTCCACGCCACCATTGTCATAGGCGCGGATGTATTTCGGATTGCCATTAGGCATTAACGATTGAAATCTGTTTTTCATATTCATGTTGCACCATAACACACGTATGGAATATGTCAAATTGTTTCTGTAACTTTATTATCATAAAGTGCAAGAATCTCTTTGGCATACGTTACAAGGTCTAAGGGTCTTTGTCCAGAAGGGTGATGCGTTGACCACAATTCAAGATTTTCTGGGCGATTATCATTTCTAACACCATTCCTATGATGAACTACTTCGTGAGGAAACAAATATCGTCCAAGCATTTTCTCCATTACAAGCGTATGCTCCTGAACATAGTTTCGAGTTTTCGCTCTGGGATGCCCCGGACTGTATGCCATCACATATCCCCGAGTATCCTGAAATTTCCCGTTGACCCATTTGGGGCTTAATTTCCCCACTTGTCTATATCCTACCGCAGTAATTGTTTTTACTGCCGCTTCCCGTTGTAAGCATCCGCAGGATTTACTTTGACCTGCTTTGATTGACGCTTGTATTACAACTCTTTCTGTACCGCATTGACAACGACACAAAACAAGGGTTTGCCGATGATGGTTCACCCCGACCTTTTTTAAGATTGTCCATCTGTTCATATTGGTAAATATCACGGAGTAGCGGTAAAGACGGAAAAATATATTATGCCGTGGTCTTCACAAGTACTATCCAGTATTTATAATCCATGTGTCTTGGTGTATCAGTAATTTACTCGGTGATACAGGTACAGAAAAACACCCCCAGTAGTTGGAACCACTGAGGGCAGAACGAAGCAATGCTCGACGCTCTACGCTCTAATGATTAGTTGAAAAAAGTTGCGAAGGGAATACTGTCCCGTACGAGTGCCTTGGCATCTTTCCTGCTTTTCGCCCGTACAAAGACCTGTACGAGTGGGGAGGGATTACCGCTGATTTTATTATGCGGGACACACCAGGCACAATAAATGAAATCGCCAGAGCCGCCCCCCCAATAAGAACCGCCGGCGTCATAGTCCCCGTCAACCCATTTGAGCCGCTCCATTCGCAGCTTGATCGGAGCAAGAATATCGGAAGGCAAACGATTCGGCCTACCCATATCCGCCCCGCGACTACTACATGCTTTAGAAAGATTTAGTTTCATATTAACACCATACACTACTCATTCAATATGTCAAATAGAAAGTTCATTTATTTATACTTTTCCATATACTCAATAACTTTTTGAAGACGATGGTCGTAATCACCAAAGAAAGTACTGTTCAGTACATACTGCGGTCTGGTGCCAGGATTTGGTTCGGTGAAACCCTTATTATTTTCGGTGACAAAATACTTTAAGAAACAATTTGACAACCTTCGGGAGTGTGTTATGGTGAAATATGAATACAAAAATAAAGAAACCAGTTTTCAAAGAAATCGGAAAGAAACTTCATCGGGCGTACCTTCGGCTGATACGCCAATCCCTGCGAAAAGAAACCATTGTCCCGAGCCACTGTGCCGATTAGTATTCGGTGACAAAAAACAATTTGACAACTGCCAATTCGGTGCTAGGATAAGAATATGAAAAACTTATGCGGCAAGACAAGAACGAAAGATAACCCGTACGAAACCTGGCGCTCTCCAGATGGCTCATGGGAATGGCGGGTGCTCAAGAAATGGCAGACTCCCGAGAAAGAAACAAACAACGAATTCGCCAGATGGTTCTGCTTTGTGACATCGCCCATGTGCCCGCAAGGGGAATTCGGTGACACGTACGTCCGTGACATCAAAAGCCAAGCAACCCAAGTTTCCGTTTGACATTCGGCGAAACCATGCTAGGATAAGGATATGAAACGAGTTACATGCAAGTCGGGATTAGAGGGATGGCAAGGCAAATTGCACGAGGTCTATACAGACTTTGCCGAGTTCAGCCGATATGCCGAGGCTCTTGGCCTTCACTTTCGGCTTGGGTACAGTACCCCACTTCACGCATGGCAAGACAATCCAACTGTGCAAGGTTCGGTGATTCCCGCCGATTACTGCAAAGTTAACCCTCTCAAGCGGTATCCCCGTGCCGTTGCAATCGCCCATGCCCGTAAGATGAACACCCCCGCCAATGCCCGCAAGCTGGCACGCGTGGACAAGGGACATTATACCGTTTCAAAGCCCCAGCGCCGTACCCTGACAGTCATTACCTGTGCCCGGGCTAAACGGCTCTACGGCAGTGCTCCCCGCCCTTACGGATACACACTGGCAATCTTTCCCCCCGACGAACATGCCATTGAAGGCAGAGACGTTGAAGGCATTGGGTGGGTGCCCTACAATCCCCCGAGGCGGTTTATTGTCAATTGGCAAGGATGGTACAAATACAAAGCCCTCGCTCAAAAGCGAGCGGATGACTTAAACAAATGATTACACCCCCTCAGCATCTCGAAAACGTTAAACGGATGCGGCAGTTAGAATCCGCAGGTTACAAGTTCGACATCACGGCAGATGGTTATAGCGTATCGCTCGGTGACAGGTTCCTTGGTGGGGCTTCGGTGATGCTTCCCCGCAGCAAACCCCTTCACTGGCGACATCGCAACGCCAATGTCAAAAACAACTTGTCCACTGCTCTTGTGATAGTGGACCGCTTTCTAAATACCCCATAACAATATGGAAACCATTAAATTGAGGCTGACCCTTGACGTGGACATTAACCCTCACGGAATGAGTGCTGACCAGTTGAAGGACAAACTGTATCAAACGGTCAGGTATGCCATAGCGAGCGGACTTCTGACTGATGGGACTCTTGCCGCCGTAGAACATTACACCGCTTCGGTGAAACAACTTCGTAGTTGACATCCTCCGCGAGTAATGCTATTCTTACACCATTATGAATAAATGGACTTTTAAGAATGGACCGTCAAAGCAAGAGTTTGACAGCTTCCCACTCGCCTTTCGCACGATGTTTGCAGTCGCCAAGAAGGCAGTGGAAACCAAGAACTCTGCCGAAGTAATCAAGAAACTGAGCATCATTAGCCCCCTCAATGATGTTCATGGCAACCCACGCAAGTATGACTACGCCGCGGCCACGCAGATGGCAACGGACAGCGATTTGCTAACCCCCGACGGGACAATCAATAGTCGGGCATTCGGCAAGAAGAGATAACGTTTTCCCCCTCCTTGACCCGGGCTCAGTCCCGGGTTTTTTCGTGCCCTGATTCCTCGACGACCCCACATCCTCGGACCTGGATCAGCAGGCAAGTACTGGACAGTACATTCTCCACCAGCCATACATCATCCCTGAATCGGAAAGATTTTATACGCTTTCCATTTGACATCCTCCCCATATGGTGTATTGTAGCAATGTGCAAATAAGATTGCTCAAGAATACCGACGTACCAATGGCGCATTGGAAAACTCATTGTGAGTGCTGCGGACCATTCAGGGAATACCCTGATCGACCGGTATGGTGCCCCGAGGGTGAAGTAATTGACCCAGACGGGGTTTACGCCGAAGTTGACCTAGTAGCCCACAAGGATACGTTTAAGTTCGGTGAGCACTACGAAATAATCGAATACCCGTAATATGAAAATCAGAGTTTACTTTGACCGCAATGGATTCGTGAGAATGATAATCACTGGACGCCGACGCTGAACATATGTTGCGCCTTGAAACTAATGGGAAGTTTTCGTATGTTCTGAGAAACAATAACGAGAAAATCGTCCTCTTTTATGGCGGCGACCCGACGGCAGTTATCGTGGGGAGAGTGCTCTTTCAAAAATACAACCCGACCAGACCTACTCTTGCGCCCGAGGTTCGGAAAACAATGCAGGAATTTGCGTCTAACTACAAGTGGGCGTACGACACCACCATTGAAAACCGGGTGTTAGTTGACAATATCACGATTGGAGTGTAGTTTAACGCCTATGAATAACCTTTTAGTGAGAGCCGAGAAATGGCTCGGAGAACTCGGTATCAAGACCGAGAGGGCAGGTACTGCCGTCAAGATTAACCGCGATGCCATTGCGAACTGGCCAACCGACCCAGACTCCCTGCTCGGTGAGTTGAAGAAGGAATTTGGACCCCGCCTGTGTTGGGGTGCAAAGGACGATGAATGGCTCTATCTGGAGAGCTATTGACAATCGGTGAGAATCGAGTATAATTAGGTGATATGAATAAACTGAACAAACGTGAAGCCATAGCCTATCTCCGAAGGAAGCGGTTGCTCGAACGCCGTGCCCTTGCCACTGAAACCAACCCCGAGGCAGCCTACGAGTTGGCTGAAATGGAAAAATCTCCCAAATCCGAAAGAAAGAATTTGACAGCCGAAGAGAGTAATGTATAGTTTAATGGTATGACGCTGAATAAAGAACGGGTGCCACTGCCGACTGTGGAGCAATCCATTGCCCGCATAGAGGAAACCGATTACAAGCTGGTGCATAGGAGCCGAGGATACTATCTCTTTCGCAGTGATACCCGACCTCCGCATTGCCGAACACTGTCTTTCACCCTCGCTGAGTTGCGGTGCGCCTTCAAATACGGATTCTGATATGACAATAGGCTGTATTGATGGCGGGATATTCTGCATCGGGGTTCCTGCCCTTTTAATCTTCTTGTTCCCCGCCTTGGGAGTATGGCTCAAGAAACGCTGCAAATGCAAGTGCAAGTGTCCCACGCCTAAGAAATGACCTCGTAAGCGTTTGTAGGGACATTGAGAAAAACGTCCCCATCAAAGTCAGTTAGGTTAGCTGCCGGTCCCTCCACGCTGATATTATCAACGTGCAATTCATTCCCCCGGTACAATTGCTTATCCCAGGTTTCCTGTAACCGGGTCTTAATAATCTCTACTAAAACATCTCGCTTAATTCGTATTCGCATAATAGTAAATACTGGATAGTACATTCTTTCCTCCTCAATGTCAAGAAAATTGTTTAACCAAATGTACATAAAAAAGCCCCCGACTCCGGGGGTGATGGTGACACATTATCACCTATGAAAAATCTTACGGGTCCACGACAGCGGGCACGATTACAAATGTCGGACCCTCTTTCTTGGTGAGATCGTCAACCAAGACTTGCGCCCGGTCCTCAGTTGAGCATACGCCATAGAACACCGCAACGTTCATGTGTGTTTGTACAATGTGGCGGCACACGACGTAAACCTTTTTCGGCTCGGAGTCTTTGTTATTGGTTTTTCTCGGGCGACGATAAGTACATTTTTGACCCCCGACAAAGGCGTCATCCTCATCACAACCACAAGTGCCACAAATGGGGTGCCCGCCAGCGGGGACGAATGAATGATCTCCAGATTTTCGTTTCGCGCTCATACGCTGTGCGAGAGAATGAGTTGATAGCCGGTGCGCTCGTACATCCCATCTTCGATATACGCCTGAAAGTCCTCTTCATCAGAGCGAGGGGCATCCTCGGGCAACGACGCATTCTCGTACTCTTCAATGAGCCGCCGAAACACTTGCTCGGCTCGCTTGTTGCCCTCGGGGTTGTCGGCAAAGGAACGAATGCCTTGAAACTCGGTGTTGGACAGTTCGATGACGCTGACGGTGTTTAGCTTAGTGGCGACTGTACCACCACGGCGATAATAGCTGACAGTTCTCATATTTCAGTGTAAGACGGTGTAAGTGTTCATGCCGTAAATCCATGATTCTCGCGAAGGAAGTAATGACCCTCGACCCCGCGCACGGCAAGGAAAATGTCATCGCATGACCCATTAGCAATGGTGGCTTCCAGGGTTTGAAGAGACTGGTATGCCTCTTCCGTTATGCCATCCCCATTGTCCAGTAGATGAATGGCGAGTTGCCGCAGTTGAGTCTTAACATCGTTCATATATTACACCTTAATGCTTTTTCAGCAATTGTCAAACTGTTTTTTCCACATTCGGCAATCGGATGACCGCGAGAATTTCGATGCTGGTGAGATTAAGCGTGTCCTTAATATGGTCTGCCAACTGGTCTTGCGGCACACGCATTTCAAAAGTCTTGCCATTCTCATCACGCTTCACCATCAAATAAACATTCATATTGTATCATAACACACCCATAACGGTTGTCAAATTCTTTCTTCAACTTTCTTTATGGTTGACATTTGCCAGGAACCTGCTATACTCCAATATATGAAATGCTTTGAATACTTGTATGTATCCGCCGATGGAGCCGAATCAGACGCTATGCTCCAAAGTAAGCTGAATCTGTGGGGCAAGGATGGATGGGAACTCGTTTCGGTGGTACGTGCTGGCACGGATTATGATGGGCGACTGGTCGCTTTCCTCAAACGCCCATTGCCTCCAGTTACTCAAACTCTAGTTGACAGTTAGGGATTGATCTGCTATATTTATAGGGTATATGGCAAAAAGCGATTCCAGTAATACATTTGGCGACTTCTCGGGGAAGATAAAGCTGTCCCCTGACCGCATGAACCTTAAGCCCGTGAGCCAGTCACTGTCCTTTGACGAATGCCTTTCCAAAGCCCTGCAAGAGGGCTACGCACTGCTCGAAGAGGAGGCCAAGACCCCACCGAAGAATTCGGTGAAAACACCTGCCTCGGTGAAACGCTCCCCCGTTCTTGAGGATGCCCTTGCCAAACTGTCAGATAACCCTTATATCAAGGCACGAGTGCAACTGCTCAACAAAATGTCCCCTGCTGCTCGCTCGGTGATTGAGAAAATGGAAAAAGGCGAGTTGACAAAAGACGCTCGCTATGATACGTTCTGCAAAGCGATGATAATCCGGGGAGACCAGATTTCATCCGGTAACTAAAACAACAATAATACAAAACGTTATGATAGTCATTGACCCTACACTTCTGGGACGCAAGTTCTACACCGTTGACGCCAAGACAATTTACACCGTTCGAGGCTTCATCGTACACGGGACGCCTCTCATAATCGGCGAGTATCTCGACACGACCGGCAAAGTCACCCGACTCGCCACTCACAAACTTACGGACGTGAAGTTTACTGACTCCGTGCTCACCACCACCAACCCCTAACATGCCAAAGAACGCTTTAATGACCCGTATCCTGGCAGTGGCTAAACGTGCTCACGCCATGAAAGCCGAAAAAGATAAGCCGACCTTCCGGGTGGGAAAGTACGACTTCGAGGCAATAAACGCCGAGGAAACCAAACTTTGCGCTGAAATAGATGCCATCAATAAGGCCGCGGGCAAAGGTCTCGCGGTCGGACGCTGCCTCACCTTCGGAGTCGCGGATGGAACTGCCAACTACATCGTTACCAAAGTTCGCAAGAACGATGTGGTAGTTGAATGGATTCCGATGGGGGATGACTATTGGTCTTCCGCCGTAGGGTTGAATGCCGCCAAGACCCAGTACGTAGTCCTCCGTAGCACGGCAGAGCAATACTGCGGGTTGTTCCCTTAAACCTTCCCATTGCGACACTCGCCCGGCCAAGTAGGCCGGGTTTCTTTTTGTACCCGATTAGTGATTCCTCGACCACATCCACACCTGGGACCGACGGAACCATGAGCCTAAGTACTGCACAGTACATCTTCAACCACAATATCAAAACATTCCGTTTCTAAAATCCATTACGTGTAAATCGTGTTTTACCATATTATCATGTGCCCACATTGGTTGGATATTAGTGTAATTATTCGCAATAAGGAATTGTTGTCTATCAGTTAAATCAAACTTTGCTAATGGTATCTTATGGTCTAAATGCCATCCTCTATATCCGTAATTATTCCATGTCATACCGAATTGAAATTGTGATTCAATGTACTTCTTAAACTCTACTATTGAACATCCCAAATCTCTTACGGCAGACCCCACTTTCTGATTGCCTTTTAATGCACATCCGAGACGCCTTCTCAAACAGCATCCGAGCCTATACTGTACGTCTGTTTTCAGTCGGTTCTTGTGATACAGTTTCATTTTATCGGCATTATCTTTTCGCCACACGTTCATATACTGACGATAATACTTTGAGTGTTCCTTGTGATATTGACGATTATAGTCGGCGTTATATCTCTCGTGTGACTCTCGATATTTCTTATCAGCCACTTTACGTCGTTCATTGCGGACTTGTCTTTGTTCTTCGGTCATAAGAGTACATAGCAATAAGGCGGCCAACTTGGCCGCCGGGTATCCATCCTACTGCTCTTGCGAAATTACTCGGGGATGTCCAGGAACACCTTAACGTCCTCCAAATCATTACCTGGCCAAGGATGATACCCCGCACACTCGGGACACCAGTAAAGAAGATGCCGCACCCTCTTTATCTCTTCCCATGTAAGAGACATTTTTTCATCACCAAAAATAATGAGCCGACGAGCAACTCTGTCAAGAGCCGCTTTGTCCTCGGGCGTCTTGAGCTGGTCAAGCAAGGCAGTCCGTGGATTCTCGGGCAACCCTTGGGCTTTGACTTGTGAGGGTATTAAGTTCATGTTTCCTCTGTTGCTCGTTTTTGTCTGGCTCTATGCCATTTCCCCATCATGGACCTCCCATGAGAATCTTTGCACCAGTGCCCGCGATGCCGCCGACAAGTAGGACAGGGCACCGTGCTCGTACGAGAAGGATTCAAGGTTAGAGCGTTGTACGGTTTCATGGTTTGGGGAATTTTTGCTTGGCAACGTCATACGCCTCTTTAACGTTTTTGCCATGCCCGAATACATTTTCCTTGCACTGCGGGTCACAAGGCTCATTGTAGCACCTGATCATAACTCCCGTAGCATCAGGTATTTCGGTCATTGGACCATCGCACAGAGGGCACGGGTATGCAGGATTAGGAGCCAGCCGGGGAGGTAATGCAGCTTCCAGCGCCTTGGCAATGATAACCGCTGGCGGAGTTGAAGGGATTGGGGTTATCTCGACGATGGACTGAGGCACCAAAGTAACAGGGGAAGTCTCGACTATTACGGGTTGAGTCGGCACAGGGGTAGGAACAGGCACCGGCGCATTAGGACTGGCAACCTGATAAACATTGGCGGGACGTTTGCCTGTGGCTCGGGTGCCTGAGAAATTGAGAATACCTTTCGCAATTGCCTCTTTCATTGGCAGATAGACGGCAAGTTTCTCCAGTCCATTGAATGCCGCCAACTCCGCCTGTGTAAACTCACCGGGGGGATATTTCAGTGTAATACTCATATTTTTCCTTCCACAATAAAAAGTTCGATTTGCCGCTTGATCTCATCGTAAGCGCCACTGGTTTGCAACTCCATTTCAGTGCCAGCAGCAAGAGCCGCCTTGGCAACAGCCTCACGGTCAAGCTTACCGTAAACATCAGGAGCGAGGGCAATGTCATCCTTCATATCCTGAAGTACCATTTCAACGTCCTCAACCGTGGTTTCCCACGCCGTTTGCAATGCACTGGGGGCAAGGCAGGGAGACCCTTTTCGTTGGTGAATGTTGTATTGTCGTTTTGCTTTCATACCTATACACTGACACACCTTGCGGCGTTTGTCAAGTGGAATTAGTGAATTTGCCATGCCGTTCTTTTCACATTCCAGTGCATACCTCGGGTGCAAGGATACGTTAGCTTGCCGTCATCCCATCGGACTCCAATCCGCTCACCCCGACAGCTTTCCATCGGACACTTCCGAGGGTTCCCGCCTGTGGCAATGCCAATATGTTTCCCATCACGGGAGAGGATTTTTCCGTCGTTCATACTACGACATTGATTTCGGATTGAAGGACACCACCTGAAAATGAGTCGCCTTGGATTGCAGGAACTTCTTGTACTTCCACCGACCACTATCCTGCTGCTCCAGCCCCGTAATGTGAAGGGCAGTTGCCGCAATCACCCGCACCGTGCGCTTCATACTGTTCCACGGCTGATCGCTCATGGGATAGAAGAACGTGGCGAGAGGATTCTTTTCCACTTGCTTGACCGTGGGCTTCGGCTTTGCAAAACGACCATTGCTGGCACGCTCTTGATATTTCGCTTTGAGCGAATGACTGTACTTAACAGACGCAGAATAAATTATTATCATGTATCTATGGTAACACGTATGGGGAAAATGTCAAATGGAATTTTGACTTAATTAGTACCTTTTAGGATTGATGAGAGGATATGAAGTGTAGCGCCGCTCTTTCATAACACCAATATTCAATGAAGAATATGGATTTCGATCCCATTTGTATTTGTTTCTGATGTACCAATCAAGCTTCCGATTAGCATGAAAAATATTCAGCTTCTCCCCATCCACCCCGAATTCAATTCTATTATGACAGTCCCAGCAAAGCGGTTCCAATGGAGTAATGCAAGTACCTTCCAGTACTTCCTTGGAATACCGGCGATGATGGATAACCGTTGCTCGCCGAGTACAAACTATACATTTGTCGCCTTTCTCCTTAAATACCTTATCTCTTATATCAGCCCATACAACGCCGGCAACGTATTCCCTATAGTTATTGTAACCCATTGCCTTCAATATTTGTTTCTGTTCAGTCCATGTCATTCAGCTATTGTAAACTATACAAAACAAATGTCAACTTATTATAAATACTGGACAGTACGTACACCCATTTCCCGAGAGTATTTGGTTCGGTGAGATTCGGTGATTGTCGGTGAGAAAAAGAAAACGGCGGCTGGAGGTAATTGCCCGACTGACTGAGCAACTATCTACAACCGCCGTCCCATTCAACCGGCCAGGATTTTAGAAGAAGAGTGAAGGCACGGGGAAAGTTGGATGTCCTTTCAACCGTGCCCTCGGTCCATTTCGTCGGGTGAGGGGGACCGTGATTTTATGTCCCTAATCTATTCCCTCGTTGTTTCAGCCTAAGCCTTTATCCCTTACGGGTCCTTGGCGAGACGATCCAAGGGTCCAACCCACTAATGGTTTTTTTGGCTCAAATCCCCCTTCGGAGACTTCCATTGAGACCTGCCCCTAACATATTGCCTAAGGGCGAGAGAACCAAAAATCTATCGGATGCTACGGGGGTTTGCGTTTAATGGACTCGCCTTATCCCGCTTTGTGGTAGCTGTCCTACGGCTACCCTTCAACTGCATCTAAATTCAAAGAACTTACGACTCTGCAATTAGAGCCGAGGTCTGGTCACCATCATACAACGCACTACCAGACTTGTCAAGCGTCTTGTCAACATTATCGTCATGCCAGCCAAGCGTCTTGCCCGCGCTGTCCTGTACCATCGTGCGATTCCCAACTGTCGTCCTGTATCCCAAGGTCTTTCCGCTCGCACTCTTAATTAGCTCTCTCATACTATACCCCTACAATAACACACTTCGGGAAGTTGTCAAATTCTTTTTTCAACTTTCTTTGGGAGCCTCCCCCCGGTGGGGGGTGAAAATCTCCTGGGTCTCGATGCAAATAATCCCCCTCCCCCCTACTGGGAGTTCATAAGGAGGAAAGGCGAACACTTCGGATTCGGTGTAAAGGGTTGCATTATCCCATTCTACCCATTGCGCCATAGCCCGACTCCATAACTTGGGCAATTGGTCTTGGTCAGCGGGTCCAAGAATTATGTAATGATTAGGCATGAGCAGCCAACACCCGAGCCAATGCTTTAGTTGTAATCGTCACCTTGCCCGCCCGAGGATTAGGATTAACCATTAGCTGCTTGCTCGCGGGCTTGATCGTCACCGCTGGCACAGTCACAGTTTCCTTTTGTTCTCCTGCTTTTTTGCCATTGCCCGACTTTTTGTAATGACCAAAGAAATCAGACTTGTATCCACCCTTGCCATGCTTAGAGATTTGATACCATGCCTTGCCTGCTTCCGAATTCAGTGGCTGTGTACCGTGCAAAAGGATTGCGAAATCCTTGTCGTACTTCCACACATGGCAATCGTCATGGTCTAACTCAAGCCCCAATTTTTCGGCCTCTTGTTCGGAAAATACAACCCGCACACTCCGCAAACCAAACATTTCAATCAGATTGTCATGCGTGCCGCCACGAGACGCCACGAGCTTCATATTGGCAGGTATTGCGTGCATCCGCTTGATCCAGTACGGCAATGCCTTTGTATATCCATACAGGATTAACTCCGGATGCTGTTGAGCAAACAAGAGCCAAGCGTCAAAATAGATTTGATTGAAGAAATCGCCGCTTTGATGATAGCGTACCAGTTTAACATTACGCTTGTTAATAAGCGATTGCTCAATCAGATTTGCCATGCCAATCGTAGTCTTGGCTTGCTTAAGCAATTCCAGGTTATTCCATCGGGACCGGCGGACATTTGGGAATAAGTTTTCCGGGCCAGTCGCATAGCAACGAAATTGCGTATGCGGTCCATCGGTTATTTTTCCAGTTTCTCGGTTGGCATTGCTTCGGCAGAGTTTAGCGAAATTGCAGGTATGTCCCGCTGGCAAAGAAAATATAGCCGTATCCTTCGACAACTTAGCATTCCCAAATCCAAATGTTAGCGTTTTAATCATGCGTTTAACATACTCGCCTTTGTGTAATTGTCAACAAGAATTTTTGTATTTTTGATGCCCGTGGAACATACTTATACTTGAACACGATGATATAAAAAATCATCATAGTAAATAAAGGAACCATGAGCAAAATATGCGCCTGTTGTAAAAAAACAAAAGAGGTCAAGGATTTTTGGAAAAGAGCAAGAGCGAAAGATGGATACGCATCATCTTGCATGGAATGCATTAGGGATCAGAATCACCGATCATATAAAAATCATTGGGCAAAGAATAGAACTAGAATAGATTCTAATCATTATAAATTTCTTGAAGAAATGCGGGGAAAATGCAATCAACTTAAGCATATTGCGGGGTGCCATTTTTGCAGAGAGAGTGAACCTATATGTCTTGACTTTCATCATCGTGATCCAAAAGAAAAAGAGTACTTAATATCGAGTATGATTGTTACTCATAAAACATGGGAACAGATTCAATCCGAAATTGGTAAGTGCATTGTGGTTTGCGCTAACTGCCACCGAAAAATTCATAGCGGCATTTTGACATTAGAATGTACATAAAGAACCCCGCCAACCCGGCGGGGTGTTGTTTGCAGTGCCAGAGGCTTAGCTGGTGGCGAGGGTGGCAACCGGGGCCGGGCTTGCCGTTTCGACGCTTTCAGCCGCCACGGGGGCCGGGGCAATCGGCGCTTCGGGAGCAGCTTCGGGAACCGGAGCAGGGGCGATGACAATAGCCGGAACCGTCAAAGCGACGGGCGCTTGTTCAATCACAGGGGACACGGGAGCCACAGGGTCCGGAGCCGCCAGTGCAGCATGGATAAGGTCCAATGTGTCGGCAGTCGGCGTCTGGCTCTTCGGGGCACGAGGGGTACGAACCGCCTTCGGGGCAGTGGTCTTCGGGGCAACGGCAGCCTTCGGGGCGGCAGGCTTGGACACACTGCCCTTATTCACCCGGAGACAATACACCAAAGACCGGCGACCCAGACCAGTAGTGGAATTCGGCTCCGATGTGACACCCTTGACCAAACACACCCGGGAACGAGGATTCACCCGGAGGATTTTCTTGGTCTTGGGATGTAGAAT
>FAXJ01000003.1_pt1 | contig 218163 bp, 302 predicted proteins | sample 633691 | NCBI WGS metagenome assembly FAXJ01 (sample SAMEA3539301, study PRJEB10725) | soil metagenome | biome: tundra; feature: field; material: soil | place: USA | collected 2010-05 | depth 0.15 m | reverse complement strand
ACCGCACAAAACAGTGGTAATGCATCGGCAAGTGAAATGTCAAGAGACAGAAACAATGCCTATGGAACCAGGTCATGGCACGGAGACATTGCTTTTCTTGTATGCTATAGCTCAGTTCTTACTACACAACAAATGTCAGATACAGAGGATGCAATAAAAGCATACCTATCCATCTAAACATGTCCTTCGATAATACACCACACAAGTTGGATGCGGCCTTCATTCAGAGGGACCACTCCAATCAGTATTACGAGCAGATTAATGTCTCTGGCTCGAACCTTATCATGTACTTGGACGAAACGGGGTCACTGACTGCGGATAAGGTAAGCGTTTGGGCGACAAAGTATAGCATTGGTGGAGGCGGTGGAGGACCATCCGTAAGTGCTTCTTGGGCATCGTCATCAATTAGTTCGTCCCATGCCCTTACAGCGTCGTTTGCGCTGAATGGTGGTGGGGGTGGAGGACCATCAATCAGTGCCTCTTGGGCATCATCCTCAGTTCAATCGCTGTACTCCACGAGTTCAATCACGGCATCATATGCCCAATACTCTAACACAGCTTCGTATTCTTATACCTCATCGGTTGAGTTAATGCTTCAAACGTCGAGTTCGTGGGCTTCATCATCTCTTAGTGCTTCAATTGCTGACACCGCAAGTTATGTTGCTTCGGCATCGTACTATCCACCAGATAACCCCAATGCAGTCTCGGCGTCTTGGGTTTCATCGTCGGTTTATGTTAAGAATGCAGATACGGCCAGTTACGTGACATCGGCGTCGTACTATCCAGTATTTCCTGCCGCAGTTCCAAGTGCTTCATGGGTGAGTGCTTCGGCATTTATCACGACTGCTCAAACAGCATCATACGTTACTTCAAGTAATATCGTCGGGATAATTACTGCATTCAGTTCAAGTTGGTCTAGTCAATCATTGAGTTCTTCTTTTTCTACCACATCGAGTTTTTCACAGACCGCTTCATTTGTGACCACATCGAGTTTTGCATCCTCAATACCACAAAATATTTCAGTTAATAGTTTAACGGCTTCGTTTATAAGTGCTAGTCAAATTACTGCATCTAATATAACTGCAAGTGGAAATATTATCGTTGCCGCTGGTGGTGGCTCTAGTACTTCTACTACACAAAATGGAGTATCTATTCTTAATGGATCGATAGCCATATCAAATTATGGACAAGGAACTGTACAATCTTGCTTACAACTTGTAAACGGAGGTAACAATAATGTTGGAACGGGAGAATCCATTGATTTTTGTGGAGCAAATTCGGCAAGTACTAAAATAAATATATCATCCCTCAGAACATCATTTGGAAGTGGTGACTCATATAAGATGCAATTTTCTACCCGTGCTAGCGGAGTTACGTCACCGACCTTGACGTTATTAGATGTTGGTAATGTAGGTATTGGAACCATTGCTCCTGTTAATAAACTGGATGTGGTTGGTAATATATCCTGTGGTGTGATAACTGCATCAACAGCTATTATTCCAACAATTGGAGGTAATACCGTAACCGCAGATTTACCGCCTTCTACTTCCTTGATAATGGCATCGAATGCTTTCTCCGGTTCCACGGTCAACACTTCTGGAAGTAATCTTATTCTTGCTGGTGGTATTGGAAAAAATTATTTTATAATATCAAGTGGTTCATTACTTTCTGGTTCTACTATTACTGTTACTGTTAATGGCACCGTTACTACTTTAATTGGTTCAGGCAGTAATTCATTTGCCGTGTCTTCCAGTAATTATTACACTGCACTTAGCATGAGTTCGGTCATTAATACTATTTCTGGAGTTACTTCTTCTTTTTCAGCTTCTTTAACAACTCCATTGTTGCCTGGGTATGTGTTCGTTATACCATCTGTGGGAACGTATGCTTTAACATTGGCTACAAATGCTGGGGCTACTACTGCAAGTGTGACGAGTGGTAAAGCAGGAAACGTTGGTATTGGAATAAATAATCCATTAACAGCACTAGACGTTTTAGGTACAATATCTATGAGGGCTGGGAATGGTATTGCTGGAATATCATCCGACGGGGCGGGAACTTTATTATTAAACTCATCCACGGGAAACGGAGCTAATGTTTATGGTGAACTTGCTCCATCCAGTAATGGTCAATCACTAGGAGACACAGCAAGAAGATGGAGTGGATTTTTTACTAATGTAAATGCTTCGGGAAATATATCTTGCTCAGTCATCACTGCTTCTTTATTTTTTGGAACGTCCTCATTTTCTACTACCGCTGCCTCCATGTCCTCTGTTCCAGTAACAGCGACAAGTGCCTCTTGGGTCTCGGCAAGTGTTTATATCACGGCTGCGGATACGGCGTCGTACTTTATCACGTCCTCAGTTACAAGTGCTTCCTATGCTTATACTGCTTCCTATTCCGCGACTTCAAGCATTACACTTACGGCATCATATGTTAACACGACGATTTCCAACGTAGCATCTGCATCTTGGGCATCAAGTTCGGTGAGTGCATCGGCCGCATCTACGGCTTCGTACGTTCCGAATCTATATCCACAGGTGCTACAAATCACTGTTCTAAGTGCATCGTGGATCAGTGCTTCGGTATTTATTACTACGGCACAAACGGCATCGTACGTTGCTGGAAACGTGGCGAGTGCTTCTTACTCCAGTACTGCCTCTTATGTGGATGGAAATATAACGAGTGCTTCTTACGCTAACACAGCTTCATATGTGACTGGAAACGTGACAAGTGCAGATTTTGCTGTGATTGCGGGAAATACCCTTTATAGTTCTTCGTATGCCTTGACATCAAGCTACTCTTTGGGCGGGGCATCCTCGACCCCGCTGTCTTATATTCCAACTTATGGAATAACGGCGTCTTTCAGCCCCTCTTCGAGCATATCTCAGGGGCAACTTATTTTTTGGATAAATCCAAATTCTGCAAGCTATATGGATACTTGCGGACAGTATCAAGCAACTTCGAATGGTAATCCGATCAAACACATGAATGATTTATCGGGATTGAATAGTAATGTTTCTGTCCCCATCGGGGCGGCTGGTTATAATAAGTTTATATATTTGACTGGCGTGGGTCAAAATAATAATAAATGTGCAGTGTGGGTGGAGAATTTCCTTGGGGTTACTTGTGCAGCCGTTGCCACGACTCCGACATATCCGCTATGGTTGTTTGCTGTATTAAAAATTCCAAGCGGCAGCACATCGGTAGGTATTTTTGATGGAAATGGTAGCTCGAATAGATTTTTCTGCGCGGCTGGAACCTCCCCGCAGATATATAGTGGAGCCTCACTCTCGGGAGCTATTACGGGTTCTTTGACCGGTTCGATTCAGAGTAAATGGTTTTTACAAAGCTTCAAAAACACATCCGGTGGAGCTAATTCATACGTAAAAACAAATGGGACTCAATCTATCTTCGGAAGTTGTGGGACTCAAACAATAAATGGTTATAATTTTGGAAGCGACAATGGTGGTAATGGTGGAGGAAGTTCTATTGCTGAGATGTTACTCTATTCAAATATCACTGACGCCGATGCGGTCAATATTGAAACCTACTTGAAGTCAAAGCATGAGCTATTTTACTAACGCGTTTTTATAACACTCTACTTCATACTTATAATCATATGTCACAACCAATCAAAATTACAGAGGCGGAGTTCTCCGAAATCAGACTGCTGCAAGGCAAGTTTCAGGAGTTACACGGAAGGTTTGGAAACCTCGGGATTGAAAAGATGGAATTAGACCGTCTTGTCAATGAGTTCGTCGAAAAGGAAAAGAAGATTAAGGAGGAGTGGATAACCCTCAAAAAGATAGACGAAGGACTCCGAGACAAACTGGTAACAACCTACGGCGAAGGAAGTTTGAATATGGAGAATGGGACATTCACACCCGCTACCCCGCCGCCCACGAAATAATCATTTCGTCACCACCAATGAGTTATGATTTGCAACAAATGCAAAGACGATAAACCCGATATTGATTTCCGTACGGGCACGGGAAAACGATTCCGATATTGTAAAACTTGTAGAAGAATTTTACATACAGAGTGGGTGAAAAATCACAAGAAGCATGTTCTGGCGTATGCGAGAAAATATAGGAAGAAGAACTGGGAAAAAACCATAAAAAGGCAACGTGAATGGTTTAGAAATCATCCAAGTTATAAAAAAGACGAGAACGGAAAAACGATACAAAAATATCTGGATACTTCAACCAGTTGCCAAATGTTAAAAAACTATGGAATAACTCTAAAAGAATATGATGAGATGTTTGCCAAATAAAACGGACTTTGTTTCATCTGCGGAAATCCAGAAAAAGTAATATGTAAGAGTGGAAAACTGAAGCGACTTGCAATAGATCATAATCATAGAACGGGGAAAATAAGAAAACTTCTATGCGACGATTGTAATGTTGGATTGGGAAAATTTAGAGATAATATCATTGTTATGGAAAGAGCAATACAATATCTCAAAGATCATGGCATATGAGAAGTGATGATTTCATTTATGAATATCTAAACTGTGATCGTGAGACTGGCGCTGGCTCTTATGAAAAATTGCTTGATGCTATCAAGGAAGTGGATGATTGGGGGAAGGTAAAACAGTACATTCTAAAACTCAAATACTTCTATTATTTAAGAACATCTCTGTGGAGAATTATAAGTGAAGAAATAAAACGCCGAGCCAACTGGAAATGCTCCTGTGGGTGCCGGGAAAATCTTCAAGTTCATCATACCGAAGAAGGAAACGATCACCACGGCGAAGAGCACTTGATGCAAGGGTTAGTGTGTTTATGCAAAAAATGCCATGAAGGTTTGCATGGGACTTCGGTAAAGGCTTCTGAAAAGAAACGTCAGCGGGATAACAAGAAAGAAGACATACTCATTCAAATCCCGTTTGGGCCTGCGAGAGTATCAGAGAGTAATCTCACAGGGTCTTCATTCGGATTGACTCGTAAACTACTGGAAGAGATGGAAGCCGAACGTCGAGTTTGGATTGACCGACCTCTTTATGACGAGTGGCAGGTTCACCGTACGTGAAAACCCCGCCGACCGGCGGCGGGGTTAGTTGAAGAGATATGTGGTGGTAGTCAAAACAACGAACATTGTATATTCCGACCACTTGTCTCTATGCATTATAACCTATTGGATATAAATATACTCTCATTTTTCTAAAACACTCCTTCGCGGAAATCTTCTACTGAGAAATCGTTTTTCACTATGTTTTCCGTCGCCCATAAAGGTTGTAGATTGGTATAATGATTGGCAATTAGAAATTGTTGGTGGTCTTGGAGATTGAATTTTATGAGTGGAATAACATGGTCAATATGCCATTTTTTACCCCGATTATCCCATGTCATTCCAGGTTGAAATCTGGATTCTAAATACTTTTTGAGTTCGGAAATAGAACACCCCAAATCTTTGACCGCCGATCCTGTTTTCTGATTCCTGTTCAAAGCCTTAGACAATCTTGCCCGAAGTCTGTCTTTCAAATAGAAATTGACATCTGTTTGGCGTCGAAGTTTGATATATTTTCGTTGATACTTCGTCATATATTGCTTTCGGACGGAGGATTTGTTGTGGGACTCGATTACGTCGGCGTGAGAAATTCTATACTTTTTCTGTTTTTCTCGTTCCTCTTCTTTGTGGGATTGATACCATTTTCTCTGATATTCTTTGCGGTCTCTCATACTTCTATCTTATCATCTTTTTTCTTACAGTCAATTTATTATAGTATCAAAAAAGTTTGGTTTCTTGATATTTAGGTGATATTTATAAGCAGTCATTCAATGAACCGCTTAAAGGATAATATATGCCAATAGTAGAAGGTGGAAGATTTTCTCCCGAAAACAACATCGTAAGCCCGGGTGTATTTACCCGTGAAATTGACCAGTCCGGGGTCGCCCAAGGAGTAGCCGCCATTGGTGGTGTCGTTGTGGCACCATTCGCTAAGGGACCAGGGTTCACCCCCACTCTCTGTAATAGCGTGTCTGACCTCCAAAACCGATTCGGTATCCCCGACGGAACACTTTATGGTCCCTATACCGCCACACAGTATCTCCAAGAAAAGGGATTCGTAACTGTTTGTCGTGTTGGTGCCCTTACTGGATACTGGCAGCGTTATCCGTGGTTCATCTGGGCTGATGGCGGCGAGTGGACCCGTGCGATTGACCGTGGTTGGACAGACCCAACGGCATCCTTTATCTCTACTATAGGAGCATATTACACCGGCTCTCAAGTCACCGCAACTTCTACAGCAAATTCGAACGCTTTCTCAGCAAGTGTGAGTCAATCTGTTTTGACCATCACGTCGGGAAATCCAAACTCAGCATTGCTATCTTCATCCGTGGCATATGGGTCAATCTCCGCATCACAACAGACGGTAACTCAAAGCCTATGGTATGGTTCTGACTTCACGGGTTCGGTCGTATTCCCATACGTCCCAATCCAAGTGAAGCTGATGCCCGGTGCTATAGGGGGAGCTTACTCTTTTGTCCCGCAAATTACAAACTCAGTGTCGGTTCCAAATAGTGGTTCATCCCTCTATAACGGACAGGTCATTAACGGAACTCTCAATGCTCAAATTAAAGTCACCGCATCGCTGGGACTTAATGCAAATATTGCTTCGTTTGACTCGGCGTCTATTGTAACTGAACTTATCAACAATCATCAAATCGTTGGTGATTTGGAAGTCGCGGCACCTAATGGATTCGTGACTGCAACTGAACCGTTCAACCAAGCATATTTCGTACTCGATGAATTCGCAACACTCCAAATCAGCCAGTCACTCGACTTCTGTGGTCGCCCAACGCTGAACTTCTTGGGGTTGCTGGAAGGTCCAATCGGTCCTTATGATGGAGAATTCGTTTCCGGCACTAACGTCACCTATGACCAGTGCTTACAGGAGTGGGTAGGAAGTGGCTCTGCTTACAAAGTGCTTGGCATCCTTGCTGACACTGAATGGGCGGGAATCAGCAACAAACTCCAAGCCCCTGGTTTCTATGGCTCAACTCAGAGCTACAACCCCGGTATCTCAGGAAGCGACTTCGTTAATCATGAATTCGACTTGCAACTCACCAACTCGCTGGGGGGTGGATACGGTAATTATCACTTCTCACTCGACCCGAACGACCCTCAGTACATAACGAATGTATTCGGAAGTAACGGTCAAGTTGGAAACCCAGAAACCTATGCCGAAGGCACCAAGATTGAAGCCTCATATCTTTACAAGATTTTCGAGGATGATATTGCGACCGTCATCGCCGACTCAGTTCACTGGAGAGTTCATGGAACCACTATGCCTTCGGGGTCATGGATTGATGAGCCGATGAATTTCACGGACCAATGGTCTTTGAACCTTATCAATGGTGACTCTGCGTTCAGCTTAACCAATGCCTTCACTCCTTGGGTGGTCTCTCAGAAAGTATCTCCTTGGAATGGTGGAACACCACACCGATTCCCATTGTTCCGCTTTGCTACAATGGCTGACGGTACGGATACCAACACCGCCTTCAAGATTGAGATTTCCAATGTGAAACTGGCGGGAACCGTTGCCGGAAGCGATTGGGGGACGTTCGACGTTCTCGTTCGCAGCTACGGCGACACCGATAAGCGTCCAAAGGTTATTGAGCAGTTCTTGAACTGCACACTTGACCCCTCGTCGGCTCAGTTCCTTGGCCGACAAATTGGAGACCGCTATAACTACATCCGTTTTGATGGTAAAATCATTGAATTCGGAACCTATAGCAATAACAGCACTAACATTCGTGTTGAGATGACGGCCATACCCTGCCCATTGACATCAGTACCTTACGGCTTCCAAGCCTACGCGGTGCCTGTCAACGGTCAAATGGGTAACTGGTGCAATCCTATTGCTTACAGCCACGCCTCGCTCTACGGGTTGATGCCGGGTAAATATCCATCAGGAATTGACTTCACTGGTCCTCCTGTGGGTGCCGACGCCGAGTTGGTCTCACTTTACCCAACTTCCTCGGTGGGAGTTGAGCACTGGAGAGACAACGAACAGTATTTTGCCCCAATTCCCGCGCAGGCGACTGAGGGTCAGAACACAGTATTCGCCCTTGACGAATTTAACGATATGAATGGAATTGGAACGGGTTCATTCCTCGACCCATCTCTCGGTGGTGCTCTTCCAAGTATCTTCGACGCAGCTAATGAACCTACTTACGTCAAGATGCGTTCATTCGTATTCGGATTCCAGGGTGGATTCACAGGACAATCCCCATCAATTCACATTAATGTGGGAGCAGATATTGCTGCTGGTAATACCCAAGGTTTGAATTGTGCAACAAGCACAACTGCTGGTTCGATTGCCTATGCACAGTGTATCGGCGCTCTTGGAAATGCCGATGAATGGGACATCAACCTTATTGTAACGCCAGGTATTCTCTACTCGTTGCATTCATACGTTACCAACCTTGTGGTTGAAATGTGTGAGGCTCGCGGAGATTGCTTCTACATCCTCGACCTCTACTTGGATGAAGGAAACCCAGGTGAGGGTCAGATTAGCGAAGTGGTAAGCCTTGCAAGTGAGTTAGACACTAACTATGCAGGAACTTACTACCCGTGGATTAAGATCAAGGACACGAACATTAATCAAATTGTGACTGTTCCTCCGTCCGTCGTCATGCCAGCCGTTTACGCTGCCAACGACCGAGTTGCAGGCGAATGGTGGGCGGCTGCTGGTCTCAATCGCGGTGGTATCCAACAGGCTACGCAAGTAACCGACCGTACCACACACTTGGAACGCGACACCCTCTACGAGGGTCGTGTCAATCCAATCGCAGCGTTCCCTGGCCAAGGCATCGTCGCTTGGGGTCAAAAGACTTTACAAGTCACTCCATCGGCACTGGACCGTATCAGTGTTCGTCGCTTGCTCATCGAAATCAAGAAGTTCTTCGCCTCTACGGCAAGATACTTGGTATTCGAGCAGAATACGGCTCAAACCCGCAACAAGTTCTTGGCGGTTGTCAATCCTTACCTTGAAAGCGTACAGCAACGCAATGGTCTGTATGCCTTCCAAGTTGTAATGAACGACACCAACAACACGCCAGACTTGATTGACCGCAATATCCTATATGGTCAAATCTTCTTGAAGCCAACCAAGGCTGCTGAGTTCATCATCCTTGACTTCAATATTTTGCCCACGGGCGCTGCCTTTCCAACGGCTTAATAAGAACACAATCACGAAAGGGGCCGAAAGGCCCCTTTTTCGTTTATAGAATGTTGACGGGTATGCCGTAGTGCCCTATATTTATACGTATGGACCATGAATATCTTCAAAATGTGATGGGTTCTCCTTACGTTCAGGAGGGAGAATTTTCACGACTCAAGGCAAAAGGCGCACAAGCAATGGGCGCTCTCGGTGCAATGGCTGGGCATCAAATCCAGAGTCCCGTAGAAACAAAACTTCATTCCCTGTGGGATGGTTTCATCGCCTCTCTTAAAGGCATAATGAAAGACTGGTCGGGACAAGTTTCTCCAATGTTCGATCAAAAAGCTCCCATTACCAACGGACAGCAGCAACAAGTCAAAGAATGCTTGGATGAGTTGGCAAAACTTCTTACCTCCGCAGTCCCACAAAACATTGGTTCGGCTCCTGATAAAGGGTATCACGACTCAACTAACAGAAATCCACGAGACAATCCACAATCTTACGTTCGGGGGAGTGCATATAACCGCTCTACTACATCTCCTACTAAACTAACAGAAATGGTGGAAGAGGGATTTTGGGATGCTGCAAACCGAGACGTGAAATTGAATACGGCGCTGGGGTCTAACGACCCCTCTACAATTTTGGATTCATATAAGAATCATATTCTATCTATGTTCCAGAATTTCATGAAAGATGCTGTCAAGACGACCAAGATGACGGCACAACAGGTTTACTCTGTGTTAGCCAAAATGCAGCCGTCACAGCCGGGATGGCAAGCAACGGCAAATATGCAGAAAGTGGTCGCTCAACTGAAAAAGTTACAAGGTGTTGGGGACATCACAGGAAAGGGTGCTCCTCCGATCATGCACCCTCCAGCCGCCGCTGGTGAGGCTCCTCCGGTTATTCAAAAACCTCCACAGGCACAACCGCCTGCGGCACAGGCCCAACCGCCCGCGAATTCTAAGAACCAACCAACGGGTGGTTCACAACAAATCGGAGACCAAGGTGGTGATGGAACCATATCCTCGCAAGAGTATCCATCTATTATCCTACACGCCATCCGAATTATCAACAACGCAGTAACGAGCGACTCTGCTCACGCAGGTCACTTTTTCGATGCAGACCAATCTGGAAAGTACAATGCTCTTCCGACTACGTTCAGTGGAACATCGTTGAGTAAGGAATCCAAACTCGGGAATATATTGAAGGAAATTACTGCCGCTCCGAAAAAGGGAGGGGAAGGAGAAACAGAACCAGACGTTCCAGGTGAATTCCTATACAATTTTCATAGTAAGTTTCACAAGTGGCCCGGTCAACCATTCTCTATGGACGTTAAGCCCGTGGGAATGAACAATGAAGTACCCGGATTACAGGGAGTTAAAATTGAAGTCATTTGGAACTGTAATAAGACTCTAAATAGAATCTACGTGATCGCCGATAAAAATGGAAAGAAGACCAAGCCGTTGATGATTATGCAGTTCTATGACCACCATGTCAGTTCTCAGGCGGGTGCAACGGGTGGAGGCACAAATCAATTCTCCGTCGAAAAGCTTGTTCAAGCCTCTAATCCAACTGCCGGAAGTAAACTGGCGAGTGCTCCCCCAGAAATTCGTGAGGCCATACAAAAAGAATCGGAGACATTGATGCGATCATTGATGGCGACTACTTATCGCAAGCCAATGGAATTCAAATCCAAGCGTGGTAAAAAAGTGTTCCCACTCAAATGGGATGAAGCGGGTAATGTCACATACAAGGATGCGGAAGGAATAGCGCAGACCATTGACCATAATGGTGTTACAGAAAAACTTGAAGGCGACTTTGAAGATTCCCAAAAATGGGCAGATTCGTTGGAACACTTTGGATACTTCGAAGCATTCCCAGGAAAAAAGCCGAAGGACATTGATGAATATCCCGAATTTGGTAAAGCATTTAGCAAGCTACTCAAATCAGGAAAAGAAGAAAATGCAGCGAAGAAACTTCTGTATGATGCGTGGGTGACTTTAAGAAAAGAATATAAAAAGCCAGCGAAAGACATCACTGCGGAAGAGTTAGTGGAGTTATGTAATGACGATTCCGGAGGAAGCGAAGATAATGAAACCCCTCAAGCGTTTAACGATGCTACAATGGCATTAGAAAAGTTGGGGTGGAAGAAAACTGAGGCAACCAAACGATTGACTACAGCGTGGGTGAAGTTGTCTTCCACGAAGAGTAAAAAAGACATAACTACCGATGATCTTGTAAATATGGTGTTGAGCGGAAAACCTAACCCTCCCGACCCATCGGCATCTACTGCTTCTAATACATCCACTCCGGTATCTAAACCCGCCAGTGCCCCCGCACCAACGGCTCCTGTATCGGCTCCTGTCTCGGGCGCAGCGGGTGCTCCTGCCCCGACTACGAACCCAACGGCACCCGTTTCCTTTCCGGGTGGAAAAGTATCTAATCCAAAAACAATAAAGCTTCCAACGCTTGACCCTAAAACGGGAAAAATGGTTCCTGTTCCTCCAGACAATGGGTCGCCACAACAAAAACAGCCATCTAATTCTGGAAAAATTGATGTTAAAGGCGATGACCTTGAATGGGAAAACCCAGAAAGCCATGAAGTCCATAGCATTGGTCCTGATCAAGTTGTAAGTTTTGCTAAGACCAAGCCGAAGTTTTTGGCAGCATTGAAAGCGAATCCTACGGTGTATGAAAAATACAAGGACATGATTAACCAGAAGATTGCTCAGAAGAAAAAAGGACCGAAGCCCGGGGGTGGAGAAGGAGAGAAACCATCAGTCTCGGAGAGGTTGAATTACATCAATCCGTTCAATCGAGACAATTTGTTACTGTCTTAAGTACTTTTATCTTTCTTATTCTTAAGTACTTATTTCTTTCTTATGTACAGTGTACTCTGGAAAATCTCAGGCGTCAATTTATTTTAATGAAGAATTCAGAGTACATTTTATATCTCGATATGGATGGAGTGCTCGTTGACTATGACAGCGGGTGGTGGTCAATTGTCAATCAATTGGGCATCAAACCTGTCGAGGTAAAGGGTGAAATGGAGTACACCAAAGAGGACTTGTCCCGAATTCGCTCCTATACACGGACCCCCGACTTTTGGGGGAAATTAAGATGGGAACATGGGGGAGAAGAACTGTGGAATTCTTCCAATATCCTATTCGAGAACATTCACATTCTTACATCAACCGCAGCCAAGACGGACGTTCAAAGCCACAAAATAGTAGAGAAAGGAAAGCTTGTATGGCTCAAGGAAAATCTTCATCCTCATCTTCCCCCCGACCATATTCACGTTGTCTCCGAGGGTGTTCACAAAGCTAAATTTGCCAATCACCTATCAATTCTCGTGGATGACCGTAAGAGCACAATCAAAGCGTTTATTCAGGCAGGTGGATATGGTGTTCTTCACGATTCTCAAAAGTATCGTAAGACAATTGAAGAGTTGAAAGAAATTTCCCTTCCATTGGGACTCGCGGAAATTGCTCGCAGCATTATGTCAAGACGCCAATTTTGGAATGGGCGATAATATTTATACCTATGAACAAAGACCTCCAACGACTGATTACAGAGACGATTAACAAGACGTTTGGTGAAGCACCCGAAAAGCTTATCAAGCGTGGCATTCGTGAAATTCAATACGACATCTGCCCACATTGCAAAACGGAAATATACGAACGACACGAGTACACTGAGGATGGTGGAACTACCTGGCGTCATAGTGACTGCAAAGGGATGATTGCCCGTCCTGAGACACCAATTGAGAAGATAAATGATTGGCTCCTTCCTTATGTGGTAGAAGCTCGTGCTGAGCGCCATGCTGCAAGAAAAGCAATGGGGCTTAAGACTGTCACGGAGTCCGAAGCTGTCCCAGGTATGCCTCCAAGCGGAGAGGAAAAGTATAACAAGCAAGAACCGGGAGGAACAATGTCAGCAGTCAACATTGAAGAAGATGGAATCCCGCCCAATTCTATAGTGGATGTTCTCCCACAGTTAATTCGGATTGCCGAGGAAGGAAACATGGGGGACAGAATGGCGGCATTTCTTTTGAAACAGGGATGGACCGAAGATGATTGGGCGCATGAGAGTGTTCGGTATTTATATGGGGTTGATTCTTCGATAATATCTCAAATACGAATTGCTATTCGTAATTACGGAAGAGGCATAAATAATAAATCAGAAACGGCTACTGCGTTGAGGCGAATGCTTGCGGCTCGAAAGAAATATGGAAACGGCGTGAAAGAGGAAGAAGACCCCTATCAAAGAGATGATCAAGAGAGTGGACGCCGAGAATCCCCCGACAATGACCCATCATCACAGGATTACGACCCGAGCAAGCCGACAATTTTGCTTCATCCTTTCCCAGAATCAGTTCCATTGCATGGAGTGAATGAGACCGGGGATGGAAAGAGTGAAAATGAAGAATCGAACCCAGTAGCTGCTAGGGGATTTGCTAGATTTGCAAATAACAAGATGACCTTTGTCAATGCCTCCAATGTTCCGATGAAGGTTACTGTTACTCAATTTACTGCTGTGGTGAATAGCCAGACCGCAGAAACATACATTGTAAGGGCTGACAATGGCTAATTTCCGAATTTACAACGAAACCCTATGTCCCGAACTATGGGACATGGCACAACACCTTAGTCCACAGGTGCGCATGAACCTGTTGCGGCTGGCGTATGATTTTTACGGAAAGACCAAGTTTCCAGCACCTGTTATTGATGTCTATCTGATGGGTTCCATCGCCAACTACAACTGGACTGCGGATAGTGATATTGATGTTCATGTTATTATTGACTATGGTAAACTTCAAATGCCTCCTGAGACAGCCGTCAAGACAATCAAAACGGCGGGAGCACAGTGGAACCTTGAACACAAGGTAACAATCAAGGGATTCAAGGTCGAAATGAACATCCAGAACGCCGCCGAACAGAAACCCTATGTCACTGGCGTTTATTCCATTGTGAAGGACCAATGGATTCGAAAACCATTCCAGATGCCGCTGAATATTGACAGAAATATTCTTCGATTTCAATACGGTACTATGAAGCAATATCTCCAAAATGCCCTCCGAAGTGGGGACAGAGAGCAGATGAAGGCAGCAAAGAAGTATCTCGATTCTTATCGTCAATATGGTCTCGATACCTATGGGGAACTCAGTTACGAGAATATCATTTTCAAGATACTCCGATCTCGTGGACTCATCAAGCAACTTAAGGACTCCATCACAACGGTCTATGACCGAGAGATGTCAGTTGACGAATCTGATTACATTGGGTCAACTCTATGGAAAAATCAAGGGGTATCCGTTCCTGACGCGCTTAAAACTGTTCATGGGCAACATGGAATGGTATCGGGAGTTAACAGCCAGAATTGGCGTTATTTGGCGAAGAGAAACAAGGTTCTGTGGAACACGCAACCTTCTAGTGCTGATATAGATGTCGTTACCAAGTTTCTAGCCCAAAATGGAATCTCAACACCGATGCATAAAGTCATGCATAAAGAGGGGTTGTCGGAAGTCGGAGATAAGGATGTCAAACAGACGTTACCGAATTTGTCTATTGCCGATAATCCTGAAATGGGAAATCCAAAGTTCGACCGAAGTTACACGGATAAGATGGACATGAAAACTGGAAAGTTTAGGAACAGTCGTCTTACGGCAGATGAAATAAAGGCTCTCCGCGAGAAGGAATCCAGAGCCGTTACCTATTGTGAAATGCACGGAAGTCTTGAACACGCAGAGATGCATCGCAAGATGTTCGAAAAATATGATGCCGAGTTAAAGCGCCGAATCAAACATATCAATTTTCCTATGATCGAAGGATTTGGTTCTGGTATCCCTGAGAAAGACCGTTTGAAAATTGAGAACACCGATGGTTCCACCCGCCGCTGGCAAGTCCGAAGCAAGGATGCCCCGAAGACTCCTAAAATGACATCCAAAATTGTCGCCGCCATCCCCAAATCTGATTTTGAAGAAGGTCAACCCCTTCCTCCAATGAAATGATAAGACTTAAACCATTACTATGCGAAGGCAGATTAAACAGCATCTCTCAAATTACTGACGAAGTGAAGAGGGAGTTGGCGGCTGCTGCTCAAAAGGTATATGATGATTGGCAACAGAATGAAAAGGGGGAGGATGACCATTATGGATTTGGCGGAATTTGCGATGACATTGCCGACGAGATGCAAGGTATTCTTTCTGGCCACGGTATCTATGATGTTCAGACTCAGTACAATGAACCTCACACTTATGTCATCGGAAAGTTTAAGGAGGGAATCTTCACTATTGACATCCCCTACTCTGTCTATGAGACGGGAAACTTCTATACATGGAAAAAGATACGGGATGTGAGATTCGACCCATCACACATTGACATTTATAGACTTGATCCAAACAGTCGTAACTGGAAGAAATACACAAGTGACTATGATTAAACTCAAGTCATTGTTGATTGAGGCGGTGGAAGCTGTGGGTTCAGATGAATTGACTCCCGAGCAATACGACCAAGTTGAACAGATGCGTATTGAATCTGGAATTCATATACTTAGTGATAGAGAACTCGACACTGTTCTTTTGGTGGATGGTGAGGCGGCAGGAACACTTTATACATCATATCGTACAAACGTTTTTACATTTGACATTATTGTCTCCAAGAAATTTCGTGGTGGGCCGCTTGCAGCCGCACTCAATAGGAGGGGGCTTGAGGAATATCAACAAATACTTAATGATGACCCACGAGCTAAATTAGAATTGGATGTTGTTAATGATAAACTCATCGAACCTTTACAGAAGTGGGGACTTACAATTCTTAGAAAGGTTGGTGGGCATACCATCATGGGGTATGTTGACCCCGGTGAAGACCCCGACATCAAAGCTGTAGCTGACATGAATCTGCCCGCCGATGATGATTATCAACCATCCGAGGGAGAGTCTATTTACAGAGTAGTTTGGGATATGAAGAAGGGTCAGGACATAGAAGTGCATGATTTGGGTATCGTAGGACTTAGAGGTAGTGGGAATGGGGTCTATGGGATACATGTTACAAGTGATCCCGAGTATTGGAAAAGACGTGCGGGCGAGGATTTCGGAAGAGAGGTTGAAAAATCCCAAGTTATAAATATCTATTGCTCAGAGGGGGACATGTACGTGGAGGATGAGCAGTACGCAACTGACCCCGACACAGGAATCAAGGCGAGCAGCTTCATTCTACTCACAAAACGGAAAGTATTGAAATATGGTGGAGATTGGGACTTCAAATAGAATACATATTTTCTTGACGCATTTTCCATACTCGATGATATTTATAAATAGACCAGTACCAACAATACAGGAATTTGACTTATGGCAGACCTTCTAACAAATAACGAGATGTTCTATACCATTTGGGAACCGAAGACTAAAAATCGTTTCCTGATGTACATAGACGGCATTCCCACGTACCTCATTCGCAAGACTGACCGCCCAAAGTGGACTCAAGAGCGCAAGACGGTTGACTACATCAACCTGCAATGGTTCTATAAGGGAAAGACAGTATGGGACGAAATTACACTGGAACTTTACGACCCAGTTGTGCCTTCGGCCACACAGACAGTTTTCGAGTGGTTCCGTTTGTCTCATGAATCCGTAACTGGACGTGATGGTTACCAAGACTTCTATAAGAAGGAATGCACGATTGATGTGCTTGGACCCGTAGGAGACAAAGTTGAGGAATGGACTTTGAAGGGCGCGTTTCCAACCAGCTATGACGGCGGCGAAATGACATGGACAGATGCGGGCGACGTGGTGTTAGTCACGTTGAAGTTGTCCTACGACTACGCCATTCTCCAATACTAATCCAAAGCTTTCACGAAAAACCCCCGCGTGTCGGGGGTTTTTCTTTGTACTTTACTGCCAACCCACGATATTTATACCCATATGAAGATTCGAACCGAACTTTTGGAATACCTTATTCGTCAATGTGTTGTTGAGGTTCTTGACCAAATGCAAGAAGACGCGAACGCCAGCAAGTTAAAGTCTTCTGGCATTGGCAAGGGAGATGATGTCAAACCTATCAAGCAGAAAGTCACATCCAATCCATTCAGAAAGGGAGGAACGTTAGGGACTAATGTCAAGAAACTCGATGAATCTGAGAATCCTGAACTTGGCGGTGACACATCTCCACCACAAGATGGTCGGGGCGCGGGAGACCAACCCGCAGCACCAAAGGATGAACCAAAACCAGAAGAACCAAAGCCCGAAGAGCCAAAGCCACAAGAACCACCACAACGTATTCCGAAGGGTGCCGTTATTCTTAGTCCGAAAGACAAGTCCAATCTTCAACCCATCAAGTGGATAGGGAGAGACGAATCTTCCATTGAAAGAACACTCCATCAAGTGGCAGTCTCTATTGCTGGTCCTCGAACTAAAGTTTCCCTCGGTGCGAAACGTTTGGCTCGGGAAGCCGTGGCTAACCCAAAATCCACTGTATTTTTCTTCTTAGGCAAGACAGACCCAGAATCCGAAGAGGTTTTCTTGATGGCAGACAAGAGCCTTCAAGTTGCAAAAAACGATTCGGTTCAATCAGGAGAACTTGCGAATACTTCCGTTTCCCCTCTCAACCAGACGGTCAATTATAGTGCCCCGAAAGATTACGATGACGAGTACATAGCCCGTATGGGTTCCATGACCGATACCCAGTACTCAAAATACATGGATAACCGTTATCAAGCGAATCCCCAAGGCATTGATGAAGGTGCTACTAAGCTGATTAAGAAGATGGTCAGACAGATTCTTGATTCCTAATGAAACTCTCCCGCTGCCAACTCGATGAACTTCTCCGCCTTATTACAAAGAAGGTGTTGAAGGAGTATTCATCTATGTCGTCTATGTCTTCGAGCAGTAGTTCTGCATCTGGTGCAGGTTCCGACCCTGGAACTGCGAATGACGGTGTGAAACCCGCAGATGCTCAGACGGCTGCGGAAAAGGTCAAAGCACAACGGGATGCCAAGAAATCACAGGTGGATAAAATACGAACGGCAGATTTGGACTTGAAGGGCGTACAAAAGCAACAGGACTATTTCACGCAACAAGCGAAGAAGAACAAGCTTGATATTGGTGCTAAGCAAAAGCAACTGCAACAGTTGAAGGGTGCTCCTGCATCAACGGTTCCCGCTGGTGGAGTCGTGGCTGAAAACATTCGTAAGATGAGAACGTAATATAAAAAGTCGAAAAAACGTCTCGGGGGTATATGTATTTCCGAGACCAGTAACAACAAAGAACAGTTTATGGCAGATCAAATCATTCCTATTACAAGGCCGACAATAAATCAGCCTGTGCCCCCTCCCCAAAAGATGGAATCTAAGTTTCCTACCGAAGTAATAAATCTTCCCTCCAAAGGATGGTTTTACCCCGCAGAAAACCCACTTTCAAATGGTCAGATCGAACTCAAGATGATGACCGCCAAGGAAGAAGACATTCTGACTTCTCCAAACCTTATTCAAAAGAATATCGTTCTCGATAAGCTTCTTGAATCTGTGGTAGTCAATAAATCCATTCCTCTTGATGACATGCTCATCTGTGATAGGAACGCTGCCTTTTTTGCCATTCGTCGCTTGGCGTATGGTGATGCTTATGAAGCTACGCTGACCTGTGGACGTTGTGGGAAGGAGAACTCTATTACCATTGACCTCGGCAAGATGGATAACCGCGAGTTTGATTTCGCCAAGTATCCAAAGGGAGATAACGGATTCCAATTCAAACTCCCGTATTCTGGTTATACTGTTACATTCAAACTTCTTACCAAAAAGGATGAGAATCTGATTGACCAAGAGTTGAAGGGTATGGAGAAAGTTTCCAAAGATTTGCGCCGTGAGATTACGACTCGCCTTGGGCATATCATCATTGCACTCAACGGAAACACCGAGCGTTCCGCCATTCGCCGATTCGTCAATGAGCAACTTGTTTCCAAGGATAGTCTTGCTCTTCGAATGCACTTGCGGGAGACCATGCCTGACATTGATACCACATTTGATTTCCAATGCTCCAATTGCAATCTGGAAAGGAAGGAAGAGACCCCAATGGGGGTATCCTTTTTTTGGCCTAACTCAGGCGTATAAGGTTCAACTTCACGAACTCATATTCGATTTGACCCACTTCGGGAACATCGAATACTTTGCCGTGTACGAGATGCCTGTCCAGTACAGGTCGTTCTATCTCCGAAAGCTTATCAATACGAAGGAAAAGGAGAAGCGTGACTTGGATATGGCATCCTCAAACGCAAAAGAGGCAACCCCCCAATCCAAGACGGTTAAGGGACCGGGCATTAACCGAGGATAATGGCAACGGCAAGGAAGCCTATCCACGAGACTGCGGCGATAATCCATAAGAATAGGTAAATCACCATCATATCGCACGCTACACGCCGCTCCCAATCACGGTAGATGGCGTATTCACAACACTTCCTACGCTCAATCCCTGGCCCAAACATGGGTGCCATCATTGCACACACGAGGATTACGAGCAATCCAACGATGCCCACTCCAATAAACAGTCGGGCAAACCAGCTCGGTTCATTTGTTTCATTCATACGGTACACTACCATATTTTTATAACGCTGTCAATAGCGCATAAAATTGGGTTGTCTCCCTATTTATAATAGTAACCTATGGCCGACATACCTCTGCATCCTACTTCCGAAAACGTGGATACGTACCGCGACACCCTAGATGTCCAAAAACAAATCCTCGACTTGCTTATGTCTCAGAAGAAGGAATATGAGCACATTGGTCGCATCAGCCTTGACATTGAGCAGCGGGTGGTTGCCCGTCGAAAGAATGAGAGGCGTATGCTGGATGAACTCTCGAATAAGTTCATTGATTTAGAAAAGGCGAATCTGGCAGCGGTTGGTGCGAGAGGGGACGTAGAGACGAAGATTGCTAAGCAGCAAATCCAATCCATAAGGGATGAAATATCTGCTACACAAAAACTTATTTCCATGTCCCGAGAGGCGAATGCCATCGAGATGGACATGGCAAAGCGTCGTTACGAGGAAGGAAATAAGTATTTCAATTTTGCATCCACTCAGGCGAGTAAACTTTTTGGTATAAAAGTTAATGAATTTGCGGTGACGAAAGACATTGGTGAAGAGTTAATCAAGGTAGGAGTTCGGGGAGAGATGCTTGCCTATACATGGGGAGCTATCCTCATGATGCTTAAGGGAGCCTACGACCTCTTCAATAAGATGGATACGTCCGCGTGGAATTTCCGCAAGGCACTGGGGATGACTCGGGATTCTTCGGCTGGTGTTCGAAAGGATGCTCAACGAATCGCCATTGATTATATGAACATTGGTGTGACTGTAGATAGTGTTTATAAGTCATATCAAGAGATTGGAAAGGTAGTCGGCGGTGTTCATAATGTTACCAAATCAATGGCTGAGGATGTGGCGATCATGGCGGCACAGCTTGGCATTTCTGAGGAGGTTAGTGCTGGGTTCCTTCGTAATATGGCTGCGGTTTCCCAGAATTTGATGGAGTCGCAAACATCAATGATGTACGTGGCTCAAAATATGGCAGCGGCGGCAGGAGTACCTCTTCAAGATGTTATGAAACAAGTGGCGAGTAGGTCAACGCAGACTCTAACCATGATGTCCCGTCTTCCTAACGTCGCCTTGCGTTCAGCCATTGAGTTGCAGAGAATGGGAACATCGCTCGACCAAGCCGCCAAGTCAAGCCGACACATTTTGGATTTCTCTGAGAGCGTAAACGAAGAAATGGAAGCCTCGGTCCTGCTTGGACGCTCTATCAATCTCCAACGTGCTCGTGAGTTAGCATATCGAAGAGACCTTGAAGGTTCAACAAAGGAAATCCTTCGTATTACCAAGTCGGTAAACTTTGAGAACCTTGACGTATTTCAGCAAGAAGCGTTTGCCAAGGCAACGGGTAGGAGTGTTGATGAATTGCTTAGGATGTTGCAGACCAGCAGGCAGCTTGAAGGTGTGAAGCGTAACGGAACTCCCGAGCAGAAGATGCAACTTGCTTTGTACGAACAGATGCGTAAGGAGAATGAAGCGGCAGCTAAGGCAAGAGCCAAAGACAGCAGTATCCTTCTACGCACTATGAACAACCAGACACGCTTGACAGCTATCACGGCGAAATGGAATCAGCTACTTGCCAGCTCTGAAGAATTTCTTCTTCCTATCGTTGATAAGATGCTTGAATTGGTTGTTCCTGCAATAGACATTGGTATGGCTATTTCTAAATGGTCATTTGTTCTTCTTGCCCCGATTGCGGCATTGGGAACTATGGGCAAGATGATGCAAACAATGGGGCTTGGGATTGCGGTGTTTTTTGAAAAGTCGGTAAAGGTTTCTGCCTTCTTCTTGAAGTTTGCTAGTATTGGAGAGAAACTCATGGGACCGTGGAGCAGGATTTCGGCTTTGATTGGAATGGTGATTGGAAAACTTGGATTTTTCGGAAAGTTCCTCGGGTTCTTTGGAAAATTGCTTGGTCCAATCGGATGGGTCATTACGGCATTCCAAGCAATAGGCGGGTTCATCAAGGGATGGAATAGCACCACTGGTAATTTTATACAGAAACTCGGGGGCGGTCTCATGGGGGCACTTCGAGGAATCATCCCCGGGTTTGATTACATCGTCAAGGCAATTAAGTGGGCATGGAATCTCATTTCAAAAGTAACTACATCTCTTTTCGGATGGTTCAACCCGATTCAATGGGCTATTGATGGATTTAAGATTATCAAAGCTTACCTTGGTCAAATGTGGGAATCTATCAAATATGCGGGCGAACTTCTTATGAAGGGTGCTCAGATTTATTATTCGGCGTGGGCGTGGGCCATTGACAAAGTATGGGGAGGAATCAAGTCTCTCTATAATTCGGTTGTTAATGGTATCAAATCTATCGGAGGTATAATTATGGATGCTCTCCTATGGCCATACAAAGCAGCATGGGGGATTGTTAAGTCGTTGTGGGGAGGAAATTCCCCGTCGCAGATTGGTCTTTCCATTGTTCGAGGAATTATATCAGTCGGGTCAATGATTTTCGATGCTTTGACTTCTCCATTTCGAAAAGGAATTGCGTGGATTGCTGACAAAATCCCAGGTATGAGTAAGTTTGCCGATAAACTCCGTGGCGGAATGCAGGGAATGGTGAATCCAGTGGAGAACCGTGCGCAAGCCGCATACATTTCTGCTGTCACAGTAACTCCCAAAGGAACCGAGATTGCAAAGTCCGAGGACAAGTCCAAGCGTTCGGGTGAGAAGGAGAAGGCAGAGTCAGAACTAATGTCAGAGGAAACGGGATTGAAGATTGTAGCCTTACTTGAGAAAATTCTATCCAAGGATACGAATGTCAGTATGGATGGTCAGTTACTTAGCGCCCACCTTGCTCGTCAGACCGAGTTCCGTGGCGGTTACGGAGTAAACAAGGTAGCGTAATATTTATATCATATGGCACAAGCAAGCGTACAACCAACATGGGCGTTAATCCAAAGACCTGGGGGATACCCCACGGGTCCATCGGTTGGAAAACTCGAAATGATATGGAATACGAACGAGCATTCCCTCTATCATCGTCTGTCGCCATATTCCAATTACAACCAAGGTCTTATTGCTTGGGGTGACGAACCGTATTACTACATCTATCCTGACCAGAACACGAATTTTCCAAATTCGTTGAAGAAGTATGATTCACACTTATTTGCTCCCGGCGCTGGAGTCATTGACGTAATCAGAACCACCAAGTTTTTGGTTTCGGGGCGTGGTATCGGATTTCTTGCCACACAATTTCTTCTTCAAACAGCATCGCCGTACAACGAAAGACGTATTTACAACCCAACCTCACCAATCGTTGCGGCTGGGTTGACCATAGCTCTCGGGTCTGTAAGACCCGAAAGGTCGTTTGATACCTCTGCGGGGCTTGCGGGCATCGCAACAACATTGCTTGGCGGTTTGGGCAGTGCTATCTTTGGTCCTCCTAAAACGAACCCCGTAGATGGAACTACTTTGGTAAATAATACCCTTGCTCTTCCTACTGCTACATTAACCATAGGAACTAAGGGACTGCTTCGTGCCGGTGATGCTCTCAGGGCACAAAGTCATTTGGAAGCTGCATGGCAAGGCAGCAAGACAACGGGATTCTCCATTCTCGGGTTAGTCACGTCTCTTTTCCAGAATTTCATTCCGCAGACACAAACTGCTCAGTACCGAAGTGACGAAAAAGCATACGGACTTATGATTGGTGCTGGCGCGGCTCCATTCAAATACAATAGTTTTCGGGGGGGAACAATGGAATTCAGTCAGTTGTTCATAGGTGGTGGACCGATTACCAGACCTGACGGAGATTATCCCGCCAATGCAGCCCGACTCTTCGTAAATCCCCCTACAAACCGTCATGAATTTAATGGAACCGCGAACATAATAATAGTTAACAAACTTTCCTCGGCGGGTATAATACCCACTGTTGGGCGTGTAGGATACTCGGTTGACGAAAGCACCGATGCTAACTCCCCCGGATATAAGTATGGGGATAACTTAGGTGCGGCTATTGAAGACAATTTCCAAGGGTCTGATGTGATGATTCAGTATGGCATGTATGTCAGTGAAGTCAACAAATATCTTACCAAAGACCCCGAGGCGCAACGTGCTAATGATACCAAGACCAAGTTGACGGCGGTGATGGACAAAATCAAGGCAGCAAGCGGAAAGACCTATCAGGTTAGCCCCGACCAGAACTCTGTGCTGTTGATGCAGGACTCCGTGCAATACAACTACGACAGATTGTTCAAGACCAGAAACAAGAATGATCCTCATAGTAATTATCTCTATGGGTCATTGGCAACATATCGTAACTCTGGGGTGACAATGGTTAGTGACGAATTGAATAGTAGTGATTATTCGGTAGGTCTTCCCACTGCCGGAAAACGAGATACAATAAACATGTTGAATGTTTTAGATGAGAGTGAAGTAATAGACCCTCTCGCGGCTGTGTGGGAGCCATACAAGGATGACTTGATTGCCCTGTACTTCCACGATGTTGTCAACGATAAATATATTCCATTCCGAGCAGCCATCCAGGGCATCTCAGAAGGAGGCAATGCCTCATGGGAAGAAATGCCGTTCATTGGTCGTGCAGACAAGGTGTATTCTTACGGTGGGTTCAATCGAAACCTCAGCTTCAACTTGAAAATCGTTATTAGTAGCATTGCCGAACTGGCTCCCACATGGCAACGTATCAACTACATGATGACATCTTACAAGCCAGCGAACTATACCAAGGCGTCAGCAGGAGTAGTGGCAAGTGGGAATAGTGCCTACGATAGGTTTATGGTACCGCCAATGTTTATGCTTACAATGGGAGACATGTACCGAGATCAACCTATACTTATTCAATCCGTTACTATGACTATTCCAGATGACGCCACATGGGAGACGTACAATGAGGATAATGTGGGCGCGGGAAATTGGAGTTATATGGCTGGACTTATTACATCTCCCAAGGTCAAGTTTGGTCAGGTTCCCCGAGAAGTTGAACTTGGGTTCACAGCGGTACTGCTTGAGAAAGAACGTGCGGTGGTTGGCGGTGCCAACTTCGGTCATGCTCCACGAAACGAAGAGTTTTCCGGATGGAACGAAGATACGGTTCCTAATGGAAGTGCCCCGAACGATTGGAGTAAGAATTTGGTTGCGGATATTCCAAGTATCCCCGTTCCATCATAATTATGAAGAGATACGAAGGCATTTCAGTATGGAACAGGTGGGATGGGAAACGTGTCTATCAGACCGCCACTTACCCCGCCATCGTTCCACAAGACAGTGACATTCAAGTGGTATCCAACTCGGAGGATTACCTCGATACGATGGCGTACAAGTACTACGGAGACCCAACACTGTACTGGATTATTGCCCTCGCCAACAATTTGGGAAAAGGGCGATTCAGCGTTCCGCCAGGATTAACACTACGTATTCCCGTGGATATAGGCGGTATTATCATTGCCTACAACCAACTCAATTCATAATAGTTATGCCTTCTCCTGTCATACCGTGGGAACCATGTAATTTCCCCGAAGAGATTCAATCCGAACTCAATCGGCGTAAGATGAACCGCAGCCTTAATTACATTGAAAATACTCAGGGAGGATGGGGCAGCAATACGGGCGATTGGACGAAGTATCGTGGTCCGATGTCACCGTGGGTGCGTCTATGTTCAAACAGTAGAGGACCAACTCTTGATTCTAAGGGCAACGCTATTCAACCCAAAGAGGGATTTGTGTTTTACGGAGGCAAGGGGTTCTATTCTGACTATGGGTTCACCAAATCCTCTGGAAATCCCTCTGTCATTGGGTATCTTCCAAGTGTGGCTCATGACCCGCATATCATAGACAACGACCTCAGCGCCGATTATCCAATCCATGTGCCCGCGCCTGAAATCGAACGCATCCAAGTAACCATTCAAAAGGAACTCTTCCGCCGCGCCTCGGTGGAATGGACATGCTTTTCAAGGAAACAACTGGAGTACATGACTCCCTATTTCCTCGTCCCGGGAATATCATGTATCATGGAGTGGGGATGGAACCTTTATAACCCATGTTCGCTCGTTAACTTGACCAACAAAGATGAGCTTCAAAACCTGTTCAATAATCCGTATCCTCTTTATACGAAAAACATCATAAGCTCAAAGGGAAACTATGATGTCATTTTCGGAATTATTACGAACTTCGAGTGGACAGTTGATGGAAATAAGTTTCGATGCAAAACTGAAATAACGTCTAAAGATCGTATCTATGCAGGTCTGATTGTGGATTCTATAGCAGTGGATACTTCTTCTACAGATGAAAAGGAACGTGTCAAGGATACACCACTTAACAGTCTTGTTCAGTTTGTTGACAAATCTCTCGACCAGTTTCGTAATGTGTTAAGCACGCGTCCAGAAGCTATTCCAGAACTTAAGGATTTCTCCAAATACGTTAAAGATGCTCATCCCAAAAACTACAATGAGTATCTTTATGGTGTGTTCTATGGTCGTGATGTAGCGGACCTTCCGAACAAGTTCCAAGACAAGACCTCGGGGGAAGATTTCGACCGAAAAGCGCCAAATAAAGAGATATGGTTAAACCTGGGACTTGTAATCGAGGCTCTCAATTTTCATGCCGGGCCTGCTAAGGCGATGAAAGGCAAAGAAATGCTTCGGGTGGACATTGATGATGTCGTGATAGGGGCACACCCTAATATGGTTTCAAACAATGGTTCCGTCTGCCTCATTCCAAATTTCGAATCCCCCAAGTATTTCTATGGATTATACGGTCCAACATTAACGGAAACAAATAATTACAATGCTGATGATTTTTTTGCTAAGTTGGAACCGTCGGATAAAACAATTCCCGTACCTAATACTAAATCTAAAGCAAGAGCATCGGGTCAATTAGCTGATTACCGTCTTCAAGATATTTGTTGGCAACCCGGAGGGGCAAAGCGAGACGACATAGACCAAATCATCAATTCAATACGTTATGAGAAAGGTATTGCGGCAGGAGGTTGCTGTTTTCCATTCAAAGTCCCCACACCATCATCTGCAAACCCAACGAGTTTATATCCCGCTCATTATTCGGGGTATCTCCGTCATATTTATGTTAGCTTGTCGTTTTTGAAGGGTCTGTTGAATAATAGTTCGGACATTACTACTTATTATCAATTCGTCGAGAAGATTCTCGAAGGGGTAAACGGGGCATGTGGAGGATTTTGGGATTTGAGGCTTGTCAGTGGACCCGGGGACAAGACAGTTCCTCCCGATGAACCCGCACCAATGAAAATCGTGGACTACAAGTTCATGTCGTTCTCCAATCGTGGTCCAGTATGGTCATTTGATTACTTTTCTTCCGATAGCTTGCTTCTCGGCATAGGATTCAAACCAACTCTGAGCAATGCACAGGCAATCCGCACCATTTATGCCCCGACCAACAATCCTGACAACTCCACGACTATTACAAACGGCACAAACGAATTACTTGACTACAAGTTCAAGGATAGGCTAAAATTGGGTCAGAATGTGGGAAACGCCCCGACACCTATAGCGGACAGAAGTGGATTTGATGAGACAATGCGTGAATTACAACAGATTTCTCCGTGCGGTGGGTCTTACCAGATAACCACGGATACCATATGTCGCCGTCTTGCCATGCCTGCCACAGACATTCAACAACTTCTGCTGGATGATGGCGATGAGGACAATAATCCCAAATACACGGGCATCATGCCGGGTATTCAGGCAACCTTTACCATTCAAGGTATTGGTGGTTTGCGTACTTTCATGATGTTTTTGTGTCGTGGACTTCCCGAACCATATTCGGATAAGAATATCATTTTTCGAATTGTTGACGTGCAAGAGACTGTTGAGTCGGGCAAATGGACCACACAGATTACGGCGGGTGTCATTCCTCTTCGAGAGCATATCAAAGCCCGTCTCGGAATTAAGTAAAACTTGACTTTGGACTGAGCGTCTGATATGATGTTCGGTTGATGATAGAGACGACATCAGACTTGACCCGTTTTCAACTGGAAAACCAACGAGGCGATTGGATTGTACACGTCGTTCCCGAAGACTCTAATTTTCATTCCGCTGTCAGCCACCCGAGTATTATTTTCATTCGAAACATTCTCACGGGAAAAAGTTACTATTACTCGTGCAACCATCCTGACTCCCGTCCCAAATTTGAGAACCTCATGTTTCGGGAGATTCTTCATTCGTATTCAAATCGCAAGTGGGCATTTGACAAGAAAGCAATTGGGCATATGCTTGGATTAACCAACGTTTGCGATGCCAACTTGGTTTCTTGGATGCAAACGAATGAGATATTTGAATTTTCAGAATATGAAACCCCGGCCCATTACCTTGTTCGGAAGAATGCGATGGGAAATTACCGATTGAATTTGTCTATTCCTTTAATGAAGCACAAGGAAGCGTTTGAAGCCCTCGCCGACGATTTGGTTAAACTGGTTTCGGGATACGAACCCGACCTTAGCTTCATTCGATTCAACGACCTTATTATTGGCACCCTCGGGGAACTGGAAACACAAGGCATATTCGTGGACAGAGAAATGTTCCAAAAGAGGTTTGAACTTGACCCCGGTCCTTCTGATATGGTGTGGAGTCAATACAATGTCTATACGGCAACGGGCAGACCTAGTAATTGTTATGAAAACGTCAACTATGCGGCCCTAAATCACTCTGACGGCACACGAAAATGTTTTCGTTCTCGATTCGGAAAAGACGGGAGTATGGTGCTGCTTGACTATACTGCATTTCATCCTAGAATTATCAGTAGGCTCACGAAATACGACGTTCCGATAACCACTAATATTTATGAGTATCTGGCGAAGTTGTATTTCCATAAAACGGTGGTTGACGAGACGGATATTGCCAACGCCAAGGTTCTCACTTTTAGGCAGGTTTATGGAGGCGTAGAGGATAAGTACGCACATATTAAGTGGTTTAGGGGACTTAAATCTTTCATTAACGAGCAATGGGAGCACTTTCAGTCCAAAGGATACGTTTTAACCCCCTTCTTTAAGCGTAGAATCACTTTTAAGCATGTTTCCGACCCTAACCCACCCAAAGTGTTCAATTACATTTTACAAGCGGTAGAAGGCGAACTGAGCATTCCCAAGGTCAAGGGGGTTTTGGACTATTTGAGGGATAAGAAGACTAAAGCGGTGCTTTATACCTATGATTCTGTTTTGTGTGATTATTATAATCCCGAGGGGATGGGAATCATAAAGGATATTCAAAGCATAATGAGTTTTGGGGGACGCTTTCCTATGAAGGCATACATGGGTGAGACTTACCAAGACGTTAAATTAATTTCGATTTAGTAGTTGCGGAGATATTTATTCCATATCTAGCCCATCAGATACAAACACGGTGTCTTGGGTCATTCTACAGATATGAAATTCTACATAACATTATTTTTGTTGTCGGTGTCATTACTAGCAAATTCTATGGCGCAATCACTTCCTACAAGTGTATATGGAAGATTAATTGTAACAAATACTCTAGGAGCTGGTCCGAATGGAGGACTGAATACAATAATTAATCCAGGCACTATAGAACTTCACAGAGAAAATTCTCCATCTATATTATTTGACCAACAAGGTGGAGTTTCAGTTGATATTCCATCTCAGGGAATTTTAAGATATGGGCAAATTGGATTTCAAGAGTTTGGATGGAGTATGTCAAGAAGTTTATTAGTATCGGGGAATCTACGCATAAATGGAGCATTATATACTTCTACATCTATTTCTTGGATAACTAACAATGCAGTATATCCGACAAGTTCACAAACAGCAGCCGTTGATCTTAATTTAGCATATGGTGATTTACAAATAAATTCTCCGGTATATCTTACTGTAAAAAATAAATCCCCGACAACTTATCAAACGGCAGTCGTTTTAATTCATAATACCACTGGTAAGAGCACTGCTATAGTAGCAACAGGTATGCATCCTATAGGAGTATTATATGTTACCAATGAGACTGTATGTACAATTTTCTATAATCCGTCAGCCCCTCCGATAGGTCCATTCACCAATATAATTTCTCTACCATTATGGTAAAACGTATAACACTGATAACAGTCATTTTAATGTTCTTCTCTTTAACGTGCTTAACGTGCTATTGTTTCCTCAATGGTAACGGAAAATCTTGGCAAGCGTTTACGACTCAAGATGTTGCATTTATGGAAGCTGCTAGACAGAAAGAAGCATTAGTAAGAAATCTCGATAGTGTTGGCGACGGTATTTCTGATTGGTGGAGAGTACTATACTTCGGAGGCAATGGTACTACCACAAATGCTAGTTCTTGTGCTACTTGTGACCCCGACGGAGACGGAATGAACAATTTAACGGAATTTTTAGACGGGACCGTTCCAACAGTTCCCGATACACTTAGTATATTTGTAGCTGAACCAAGACAATATCTTCCTTAATAAAAATGAAAAAAATAATGAAATACTTATCTTTTATAAAAGCAATACCATGCTTATTGTTAGTTCTTATCTCTATAAGTTTTGAGAATAAAGCATTGGCTTATTCTACCGACAGCAGTCACGGATTTCTATTTGACAACTGTGGCACATTGTCTGATACTGGAATGAGATTTTCAGCTTATTATCAGTCAGTATTTATACATTCAACTACACATAGCAAAAGATATAGGATGGATACTGCCACTGATCAAGTAAGTATTGGAATTATTGGTTTCAATAAATCTTACTCTATTACAAATTATTATTATTCCACTGCGTCATTCACAGATGGTTCTACTGGTACAACCAATTTTTATACGCCGGAGTTGGGGTCTCAACTTATTGCATCTGATTTTGGTTTTAATTGCGGATTATATACTGCAACTTCTCGGCTAGGAGACCCAAGCATAGCTACTTACATTAATGATTATATGATGGGAATTGATGACTCTACTCCAGACATCAATATTGTAGTTTCGGAAAATCATGGTTCAAGTGGTTGTGATGTAACAGTCACAGCATCTACGGGAAGTGCGGGAAGTGCGGATGAAAGTTTTATTACTTCATGGCACATTAAATTTACCTATGACGGTGCTATTTTACCAACACGTAACATAAACAACGGTAGAGATAAGAACTCCTGTCCTACAGAAGGATGCGATGGTATGCCTATTTACTCTATTTCCCAACCATATCTAAATTTATGGGTTTATGATACCCCAGTCTTTTATAGTACTTCTCAACGTCAGGAAATTGCATTCAAACTTAATTATAAACAAAAAGACACTCGTCCGAAAAATGATGGAATATATCCTACAACCGGATGGAATCATAATTGGTATTCCTATGTCCACTATGATATTCCTATAATGCGAACCACTGATGGTTCGGGTAGCGCAAGTACAGGGTATATATCTGCTAGGGGTGTCGTAGTTCAACCTGGTTGGACATTAAATGCTGACTACTCACAATGGGAAGCAATTCTTTACTCTCCAGAAAATGACGAATCTTATCTTAGTGCCTCTCAATCGGCAGACCCACAAAACAACAAAACAATGGTTCCATTAAACTCTGGCGGAGGATACAGGGTAATACATGGTGATGGGTCACAAGATATTTATGGACTAAGTATAAATGGAAGTCACACATACGGAATTACTAGGCGATTTGGTTATGTATTTGATAAAAGAAATATGTCGAGTGGACCAGAAGGTGTTTGGAAGTTAGACTTAAACGATACAAGTATAGATAGAAAAATGCAAGATGCTGATGACGCAGCGAATTATAGCAAACCTGGTTATAGTGTAATCATGTATGCTTATCTTCTAAATTATTCCGACGCAGCATACGCAACTCCAGATGATCCAGCATTACCAGTTAATGCTTTAGGGTCTATCCAAGTAGTTGAATATCTTAGTGGAGATGCATTATTAACTTCTCGATTGGACCCCTATGGTAATGCCACCACATTAGGATATGATAAGTTTGCCAATGGTACTTTTCGATTAAAAACAATAACCGATTGCGACCACAAGGTAACAACCCTAAATTATAATAGGAATAATTGTGTTTCTAGTGTAACAATGCCCTACGGTCGGCTTGCGTATTTTACTTATGATTCACATACAAACTTAACAGATATTACAGATGCAATGCACCTGACAAGTTCGATGGCATATACTTCAACTGACCACGGAATCAATTATCATTTGACTTCATTAACTACACCATATGGATTACACATATTTGACTATAAAGACGATTCTGTTTATGTAAAAATTCCTAATCCTAGTTATTTATACTACACAAATTCAGGCCCGCCGGTCGTTGAAGGCGGTGGGTCAACGGAAGTATCCTTTGGCCCACTTTATGTAGGAGAGGAACTTGTAAATCACACGATAAATGACACTTCTTATCCTAACTTATCTAAGGAAATATATTTTTACGGTGATACAAACAATAACAATTCTATTCCATATTCCTTTAGTGTAGATACACCACTAACAACCGAAGTAAACGGCAGACCCTTGGATAGTGGAAGTATTAACGGTCTAGCATCTTTACGGCAACGAAATTGCTTTCATTGGGGACGTTATCAAACACCATTGTTATCAGATAGTGGTCAGTCACCGACTAATTTCACGTCAGGAGATTTTCTACTTGGAAGTTGGAAACATTATCCCACTGAAATTTCCAGAGATTTTAGAAATGGGTCAGGCAATATAGATATTAATTCGCATCCTACTTTCAGCCGTGAAGTATCAGCCGATGGAAATATACCGGGAAATATTACTTGGTTTATTTACGACAATCAACAAACATCTGCTTATCAAATGACTGATGAACCATTAAACTGGAGCAAAATTATTGAAACTCCGAATGATGTAGTATTAGAAACCAGTTTTACGTATGATAGTTCAGGCAGGCTAACTGGTATCAGCGAACCATATAGTCAGCCGGATGATTCAGTAGGATATAGAAATTATACCTTATCATACGGGTCAGTTGGTGTAATCGAAGGTGATAATACGTGGTCTATACCGTATCTTAGTTCAATTTCTACTCCGTTCAATACAACAACTATTACTACCACTCCTACACTAGCTACTGGCAATGTTTTGAGCTGGCCTATTATCTCTATGACTGATGCGATGGGCAATATCACTACTTTCTCTTATAATAATAAACATCAACTCACTGGTATTATTTATCCTATTTATCCCGACGGATTAAGTATAACTAATATTTATGACAATAGTACGGGATTTCTTCAAAAATCTATTGCTTTACAATCTCAGTTGACCAATACATTCACTTTTAATAATGGAGAAATATCATCCATTACTACTCCAAGCGGTCTTACTCTAAATTATACCTATGATTTTCTAGGACGACTTACTCTAACTCTATTTCCGGATAACACAACAGTTGTTAATTCTTTTGATAAAATGGACCTAGTTGCTTCAAAAAATCGTTTAGGAAATTGGAAATATTCTCGGTATGATAATATGCGACAGTTAATTAGTCAGAGAGATAGTATTGGAAATTTAACGATTATTGGGCATTGTCCTTGCGGTGTTATTGATTCAATAACTGACCCCGTGCAAGGTTTGACAACTTACACATATGATGATGCAGTAAATTTGATCAAAAAAACATCAGTCGCAGGTAATCAAACATTTATCCGAGACACAATGGGCAGAATAGACCACTACATAGGTTACTCTGGGACTACACTCACCAACACATACAACTACCAAGGTTCAATAACAAAAATTGTAGGTCCAAATGGAACACTTTTTCAGACCTATTATAATAGTGATGATACTCCATCATATATCATAAATTCTGATGGAATAAGACATACCTATGATTATGATGATTTGAAAAGAATACTCTCAATTACTTCACCCACAGGAATTCAACAATTTGCATACTCGGGAGTTTTTAGAATTTCCTCGACCGACGCTAATGGAAATATAACTCAGTATGGTTATGACTCTGCTGGGCGTGTTTCGACCATTACTAACGCAAATAATGAAGAAACCAGTTTGAATTATAATACGATTGGGACCCTTCTTTCCGTTACTGATGATAAAGGACAAAAAACTGGTTGGGCTTACGATATATATGGTGAAAATATTGCAGAAACTAATGCTAATAAAGTAGTGGTTATAACTAATGGTTATGATGTCAATGGAAAGTTGGTTAAGTTGTGGACTAAAGAAAAAGGACTCACAACTATTATGAGGGATGCAAATAACAATGTGATCAATGTAATTCATCCAATTTCCGACAATGCGGCATTTACTTATGATGGATTAAACCGAATGGTTTCAATGTCAAACCAAGTTGGAAAAACAATATTCACATATACTAATTTTGGAGCGTTTAGCGGTGCTATATCATCTGAAGTTGGACCATCTAACACTGTATCATTTAATTATTCAGGCATCTTACTAAATTCTACAATTATAAATCCATTATCCGATAATTGGCAAGAAACTCGTAGTTATGATAACCAAGATAGATTGTGGGGAATGACATCTCCAGCGGGGAATTTTTTAATGTCATACAATGGTGCCGGAAACCAAGTTTCTACAATAAAAATGCCAGGAAGTATCATTACGAATGAATTTGATCTAAATGGTAATGTAAAATCTACTTCATTACGAGATGGATTTGGAAACTTATTGAATTATCATAGCTATTCTTACGATGCCGCTGATCAGAATATTAATATGGTCCGAGCTAATGGGTCGTATGTATCATATAGTTATGATAGTATAGGTCAATTAACTAATGCTCTTGGTTATGAAGCTGATAATTCACCTAGAAAAAATGAAATATTTGGATATGGATATGACGATACAGGAAACTTAACTAATCGTATCAATGGAGTATTGAATCAAGTATTCGTTAATAATAATCTGAATCTTTTAATAACTGTCACCCGAAATAATCTTTTAACCGTTAGCGGTAATGGAAACTCGGTTATTTCAGATATAAAAGTCAATGGTCAGGAATCCGAAATTTATAAGGATAATACATTTGCAACAGCGGAAGGAATATCTTTAACAGATGGTATAAACACATTTAATTTCGTTGCAAAAGATGCACTGAATAGGGAATCGGATGTAACTGTAATCAAAACATTACCACAATCTACAACATTCACTTACGATAACAATGGTAATTTACTTAGTGATGGAACTCGTTTCTTTGTATATGATGATGATAATAGATTGATACAAGTATATGTTCCCAATCTATGGAAGACTGAATATATTTATGATGGATTATCTAGGAAATCTATTCGGAAAGATTATTCGTGGACTAATGCATCGTGGACTCAAACCAACAAGACTTGTTATGTATATTCCGGAAATACTGTCATTCAAGAAAGAAGTTCCAACAACATTTCAAAAGTGACATATACTGCGGGAGCAGGGGGATTTGCTCGGACAGACACTAATGGTTCCACATTTTATCATCACGATGGAAACAATAATATCACCACATTAGTCAATAACAATGGTACTGTTGTAGCAAAATACACTTATGACCCATATGGTAATTTAGTGGGAAAAAGTGGTCCTATGTCCGATTCTAATCTTTATAGATTTGCTTCCAGAGAAATAAATCCTCTATCAGGACTCTATTCTTACCAGTTTAGATTTTATGACCCACGTATCCAACGGTGGATTAATCCGGACCCAATAAGATTGACCGGTGGACGTAATATGTATTCTTTTGTAGGTAATAATCCAATAAATAATACGGACCCATTGGGGCTTAAAATACATACTTATGATGAACCAGGTTCCAAATATTATACATACTTTAATGGTGATGATAACATATTAGATCAATCACTCGCAAACCTAGGAAATATTATTGTGGCGGCAGCAAATACAGCAATTTATGTAGATGATGTCACGAAAAGTCATGCACCGCCAGGATTTAGTTCTGGAATGATTCCATTTGGACCAGGAGAATATAACTATAATGATAACTATTACCAATCAGCAAAATACAGAGCAGACACAATGGAATGTATAGCTAAAAGGAATAACGCGATTAAAGATTTACATACTACGGTTAATAACAGTCTTGCGGAACTAAAGACTGGTGAACAACCGTCTGTCCCTCTGACAACTGTTGACCCCGCAAATAATTTAGCGAATGATCTAGCGAAAACGGTGGAATGTGATATAAACAAAATGAATTGGCCAGCGGCTCGTATGGAGGGCATTGTTAGGATAGCTCGACAACTTGAGGATGGTAGTGTTGAAAATCATGAAGCTGTGTTCAAACAAATAGGTACAGATGTATTTAACAAAGGAAAGGGTGACTATGAATCTGCTGGACTGGCAAACGCTATGTCAATGTTCGATGCCGAAAGAGGATATACTGTAGGTAGAGATACCTTTAGCTTTAATTCATTTGGTCAGGGACTTACTGCCTCGGGTGAAATACCAAACGATGTTCGTAAAATAACAAATAGATAAACTAATAAAATGAATAAACCAACCAAAAGAATAAAAATTTGTACTTATTGTATAAACCTGTTCCCAGAATTAAAATCCAAATTCAGTATTAAACAGCTAGTCAACGATTTTGCGAGATGTTCATGTCTAAACCATTTTAAGGAAGGTATGGTCGGAGCTTCACCCGAAAAAGTAAAATCATACTTCGATAGAGTAGATAAAATGATGAACCACGAATGGCCACCCGATTTAAGAGAACATCCGGAATTGGTCAAAGCGTATTCAGAAGGCAGTTTCCCTCCTATAAAAGAAACAGCAAAAGATAAAGTATTTGAAAACGTAAAGAATAATGTATTCAAATTAAACCGAGAATTTAGAAGACGTTAAGCAGATTCAGATTTAGAAATAGGTCTCACAAAAGCCGTGGATGACATTGATCATATATTTCCTCGACCTTATATCGCTGCTTACATAAATGAGAACGCTGTCTGTAATCCATTCTCCACTCTTGTTGTCGTAGGGATTTGTTGGGTCAAACATTACTCTAACTCCAAAATCGTTTAAGTGCTGGAATATTTTAATAAGGTCGAAATAGTCGCTTTTTCCGGAAGTAATTATAGTTTCGTCGTCAAACCGAAATTGTACTTTTACCTTGTCTAATCTGGACTTGTTTTTTCCTTTTGGATACGTTCTATTGGGCGGGGGTCCATCTCCTTGTCGCCATCGCCATAGGTCATTCCAATATTTGGCATCTAAGGTTTCCGCTTTTGGGTATTGGGATAATATGTCATAGGCCGCATTGATGTATCGCATTTCATTATTGCTTCCTCCTACATCGGGGTGATGCTTTTTTACAAGAGCGATGTAATACTTCTTTAATACCTCCTTCTCCATTTCAGCAGCGTTTTTCACGCCGAACTTTGAGAAAATGGTATTGGCAACCTCTGGGGTCATTCCTTCGAACAGCATGTCTTTGAGTCGTATCACATGAATAAATATAAGGCACTTTGGAAGGGGAATCAAATATTTATATTGCAAATGATATGAGTAACACCTTAGATCGAGTTTTCAACGAAGTTTGTCTCGACGAGCGAATCACCGATGGAATTTTCCAGATGGAAAACGCCACTCACATGGACGCTCTCCGCGATTATTTTCTCAAAAAGGGAGTGGCGAAAGAGGCTGCAATCACTGTCACCAATCGTATGGTTGAGGGCAAGTATCCCGAACGACAAGCTTACAACAAGGATGGAATTCTTGTAACTTTTCCTACTCCACAACACAAAGCCCGTGCTATTGCCCGTGGCACTCACTTTGAGAAGAATCCCGTGCCACAGGTCCATAAGCCCGACCAAGAAGAGCCGAATCAGGCACCAGCGGGGTCTAAACCAGAACCTGGTGAACTTCCTCCCGACGATGATGAAGATGACCATAAGACGGATGATGAAGATGATGACGATGTAGGTGGGGGAGGCGGTGGAGGTAGTCATGGAGGCGGGAGCAAAGAACCAACGATTTTTCAAGGCGACAAGCAACTGGAAGTAGAACCGCCTCGGGGTGAAGAACCACCACCAATGCCGCCGCAACCAACAGTTCCTCCTGCCCCGCGAACTCCACAACGAATTGCCGCAGAGAAGGAAATGACCACGCGGATTCTTTCAACTGACGATACAACTATTTCCAACGCCGCCAATCCTATTCATCCAACGAACGAAGAGACACGGCGTCAGTTGCAAGAACTGTTTAAGAAAGCCGACGAGTTGGGATACCGGGAAGCCATCACGTTCCTGTCCCATTATGTGAAGCCTTAACGAGTTACGTTTCAACCCTATGACAGATCAAGATACAAGACAATTATTATGCACCTTTTCCAACGCTAAGGATTTCCACACTGTTGCCGACGAGGTACGTAAGTTTTACGAAGTGTATAGCAACCGAATTTTTGCCTTCGTCAATTCCCAAAACCCCAAGGAAATCTATTTGACGTACAATGTCCTGAACATGCGAAAGGATGCTCCGAAGTTTCCAAATACGATTCTCATTCACCGAAAGAAGCAGACTAATACGCTTTATACTTTGAATGCTATGAACCGCCTCATTGAGGAAGAACATGGGTCGCTTGACAAGACCTACATAGTCAATTGGAAGCTGTACGAGAACTCTCTTATAATAACGGGTGACGTTTCCATCCGTGTTATTCCTCTCAAAATCTCCACGATTTTGGATTAAATAAAAGTTGTTATAAGAAATAGTTTTCATTTCCTTCGGTGCTATGTATATGGCATATGAAGAAAACACGAAATGAAAAACGAGTCATAAACATCCCCAAAGAAAGTTTTGACGCAATCAAAAATCATTGCGATAAGAATACTCTGGACATGGTTTCTTGGATAGTAAAAAACAGCACTGAAAAACTTGCCAAGAAAATACCCATCGAGAGAATCACTGCTGCGGAGGCCAAAGAAATATTTCAGGATGCTAGGGTGGAGAAACTTCCAGAGGATTGGCTAGAGCGGGTTTTGAAAGACATAGACCGATGGATCAAGTGGAGTGTTGCTGGCGGTACAAATAATCCATATGTGTATTGGGATGGAACCCTTGCGGTTACTAACAAATACGGAAAGCCGTATGACCTCCCGTTATCGAGAGACCAACTTGAAATAGTCAAATCGGAATTATCTCGACTCGGTTTTTCTTTTCAAATCCGCGAACCTGGTGTGTTATCTAAATACAAAGTGGGATGGTAACACGATTACACTTAAGACATTATATTCGGGATTAGAAAAAGTCAAAGATTTTTGTTAAAATAAGTTGTTGAAGGTAATGGTTTCTGGTTTAATGGTGATAGTTATAGAGGTAATACAGCAAGACTTGATTCTTTGATTCGACGATTGACTGGTTACCTAGTTAAACCTTAATTGATTAAAACATATGCCCGTAAATGTAGCAAAACTCGCCGAGCGCCTGAAACAATTCGAAGAGGGCGCAAAGTCCTCTGAATTCGCAAAACTCCTTTGGAAGCCCAAAGAAGGAACACAAACCGTCCGCATTGTCCCTTACAAGTTTCAACCGGATAATCCTTTCATAGAACTCAAATTCTATTACAAGATCGGTGGTAACAATTACCTCGCTCCGTGTACCTTCGGTAAGCCAGACCCCATTCTGGAAACCATCGAAGCCCTCCGTGCAAGCGGAAGCAACGAAGAGAAGGAAATCGCCGCCAAACTCGCACCCGTCACTCGTACCTATGCACCAATCATCGTGCGTGGTGAAGAGGACCAAGGTGTCCGCTTCTGGGGGTTCGGAGTGATGGTATATAAACAACTGCTCAAGATCATGACCAATGCCAAGTACGGCGACATCACGTCATGGACAGATGGTCGTGACATCGAAGTAGAATTCCACAAGGAATCCAAGAAGAAGGGTAAAGATGGGAAATCGTTTCCCGAGACCACGATTCTCGCGGACCCTAGTACGACCCCTGCGGTTGACCCCAAACGCCGCGACTACATGGATAAGTTGAGGGAACAAACAGACATCCTTACAATCTTCCCCTTGAAGTCCTACGACGAACTCAAGGCTGCCGTTGAGAAGTGGTTGAACCCCGAAGGCGCCGAGGCTGCCGCCGAGTCTCATGTCGCTTCAACAACGACTTCGGCATCCGCGCCGGCACCTACCAAAGAAGCGACTCCTGCTTCAACCCCCGCCACGAACGCGGCTGCTCCTGTAACTCAAGCAACAACGGCAACGGCTACGCCATCAAACGCAGACCTTGCCAATGAGTTCGAGAAGTTTTTCGAGAAGACCTAATTCTCGGGAAATAGATTAAAATAACTTGAGGGGGGGTAGCCGTTGTGCTACCCTCTCCTGCATACAGAAGGAATTTTATGGTCGAAAAAAAGAAATCCCCCAGCAAGCATATCGAATCTGATGCTAACATTGAACGCGATGAATTAGCAGTCTTACTTCAAAAGGAACTCAACAAGGCACAGAAGGACGGAACGAAAGTATCCTTTTTTCTGGATGAGGATGATAATCCCGTTGATGTAAGAGAGTGGATCAGCACTGGTTCGACTCTTCTTGACCTTGCCATTTCAAACCGACCTCATGGTGGGTTTCCTGTGGGGAGAATGGTGGAACTGAGCGGATTGGAAAGCACTGGCAAGAGCCTTATGTGTGCGCAAATTATTGCTGAAACTCAGAAGCGTGGTGGTCTTGCCGTGTTTTTTGATTCGGAGTCGAGTGTTGATAAGAAGTTCTGGACTGCTCTTGGAGTGAACATCCGAAACGTCAATTACCAGAAGTTCACGACCCTCGAAGAACTTTTCACCATGATTGAACTCGTTATCGGAGTTTTCCGCAAGAAAGATGACGGGAGACTTCTCACTATCTTCATTGACTCGGTTGCCCAAGCATCCGTTGAAACCGAAATGGAGTCTGAGCACGGGGTCAGTGGATACAACACTGGCAAGGCAATCATTCTCAGCAAAGCAATGAGAAAGATTACCAATCTCGTCTCCAATCAGCGTGTTCTAATTGTGTACACGAATCAAGTTCGCTACAACATGAACGCCGGTCCCTTCGGAGACAAATGGGTTGTTCCTGGTGGAAAAGCACTTCCATTCGCTTGCTCCGTTCGTATTCGCCTTGCCAATCTCGGCAAGTTGAAAGTCAAGAGAAGCGGGCTTGATGAAGTGATTGGAATGAAGTGTTCATCCCAAGTCATCAAGAATCGTTGTGGTCCGGGTTATCGTCAAGCACAGTTTGAAATCCACTATGACAGTGGTATTCAGGACCTCTCAAGCTGGCTTACCTACATGAAACTCCACGGTCTTATCACCGGCGATAAGAGTGGATATACATTCAAAAGAGCCGACGACACCAAGATTGAGTTTGACACTCCAAAGTTCGTGGAACTCATGCACACAGATGAGACCTTGAAGGAAGAAGTCTATCAAGCCCTCTGCAATGAATACATCATGGCGTACCGTGACCCCAACAGTAAAATAGTGGAAGACGTTGAGGAAACGGATACTGAGGACGACGACATCACCAAGAACGCCGTCAAAGAAGACGAATAACTGTGAATAATATGGAACAAGACGACTTCATCCTGATACAATGGTGGTATGTTGATAACCCGATAAATCCGCATTGTCGCATCAATTGGAACAACGTAGTCGAGGAATAATGGACCTTTCTCAACAAGAGAAGTCCAGGCTCTACGGCATCCTTCAAAACATGAAGGGTGGTCCGAAAAAGGATTGGAAACGAGACACCAATTCGAGCATTATTTTGGTAGATGGAACCAACACGTTCATGCGTTGCTGGTGTGCCAATCCTGCAATGGACGAAAATGGGAATCACACGGGCGGAGTCGTGGGGTTCTTGAAATCTATTGGCTACGCCATCAAGCTTTTGGCACCTACTCGATGCGTCATTATTTTTGATGGTGTTGGTGGGTCATTCAAGCGCCGTCAAATTTTCCCCAATTACAAGGAGCATCGAAAGGGAAAAATTCGTCTCAACCGTACCTATGAAGAAATGTCTGATGCACCTACCGAAGAGGAACAATGTCGAAATCAGTATTTGAGGCTCACGAACTATCTGCAAGTTCTTCCTGTGAATATGCTTTCCATTGACCATGTTGAGGCGGATGATGTCATTGCATACCTTGCCACGGACTACTTCAAGACATCTGAAAAAGTGTACATAATGTCATCCGACAAAGATTTCTTGCAACTCTGTGATGGACGTGTCAGTGTTTATTCCCCAACTAAGAAGCGCATCTATGGTCCCGCAGAAGTGTTGGCGGATTACAGTGTTCATCCTAATAATTTCGTCCTGTATCGGGCGCTTGATGGAGATGACTCGGATGATGTTCCCGGAATTGAACTTGCCGGACCTAAAACCATTGTGAAACACTTTCCGTGGCTCAACGAAGAGAAATTGCATACCGTGGATGAAGTCATCAAGCACGCCGATGGATTGAAGAACAAATACAAGGTCTGCGACAACATTTTCAACGGGAAGAGTGTTTTGGATAGGAATATTTCCCTCATGCAATTGAAGGAGACCATGTTGACCACAATAGGTCAGTTGCATTGCAATCAGTGTCTTGAAACGTCTAAAATTCCCATGCTTGACCGCAATGCGTTTTTCAAGATGGTCAGGGAAGATGGTATTGACAGCAATTTACCAAATCATATCACTTGGGTAAGTGACGTGTTCGGCCCGCTCGATGCGGCGACGAGGAAGGAATAATGACTTGTAATCATCAATGGAAGTACCACATTTCACACGTAGGATGTATGGATTATGGTGGACCTATTGTGAGAAGTGAGCATCGAGAAGAACGGTGCGAATTGTGTGGAAAAATAAGAATGAAAGTTCAGCGATTCTCTCCGTGGTATATCGTAAGAAGCCGCAAAGAAAACGTTATACATAGACAAATACCGTTGCTATGAAGAAATACAAACTACTTAGGTGTGGTCACTGTTATATTACCAAAAATGGGGATTTTTCCATTGTATTACTAGGCGGTAATAAGAGGATGGGTTATATTTTTCAGGTCAGTCATGTTAATCGGGACTTTTTTCCCGGAAGAATTCACATTCAATCCCGCATTGTTCCAAACGACGGATATTGGTGGGAGTTCCCATCTCAGGAATACGCCAACGTGACGTATTACCATGAGATGGGATGGTCTGTGACAGTTAAGGTTTAACCCTGCCAATTCTTCGGAGGTTCAGCATACTTTCCATCCTTGAATGGCTCTGGGAAGCTTACTTGTTTCTCATTTCCGAGTGGTACACCCATCTCGATAAGCGATTGACGACTGGCGTAATAGATGTTCGTGGTGAGAGCGAGAATACCCTTCTCGAATTCAACTTCAATGACACGGCTTTCCTTAGCCTCACCCCATTTTGTACCCATGTCGAACCCGAGAGGTTGAGCATTTTGGGCGCAGTTCATGGCACGGAGTACATTGTCGGGGGAATTGGAAGCCGCCGAGGCATTGCCCATGAAGTTCAACTTTTGAGCACCGACTTTTTCCGACTTCCCCGTTGTGTTGATGGACTTGGTAACAGAACGCTTGCGGCCCGGCGTTGCGTTGAGTGGAGCGCCCTTAGTAGGAATGTTGTCACAGGAGTACAGGTGCTCGCCGCCAAAGTCACTGTCGGGACTAGCCATGTCTCCCATAGAGTTGCAGCAGGAATTACCGTATTGGGCTGTATCTCCGTCTCCGGTCATCCCGCCGCACCAGATTGTGGTGTTATCCCACCAGTAGGGGCGATTGTACCACGGGTTGTTGGGGTATGGAGGATATTTGGGATAATGGTCGTGATGGTGATGTTCTTCTCGAATTATCACGGGAGGCTGGGGCTTGATCTTTTCAGTAAAGATTCGAACTCCGATTACGCCGACATTTTTCTCCGAGCCATCTTCCTTGGAAGCAGCATAGGAACCGCCTTTATAATCGAACAGGAATTTCGCAACCTTTTCGTTAGAAACGCGGAAGCCATCCGCCTTGAGAGAGCCGTAGCCATTGATGACATAGCCGTTTCCGTTTTCTTCGGCTGTCTTTCCATTGAGGATGTCAAGACCGTCCACGGAGCAGACCGCAAGAATGCGTTGCCATGTGTCGTTTTTGATTTCGATGGAATACTCAGAACCTTTCTTGGCTTCTACGAAGAGTTTTCCGTTGTGGTTGTATTGCTTGCAACGGGAACCGTTGACAAGTACATTGATTTCGTACATATAATTTACCTTTCTTTAGTTGATGTTTCTAAAGCTTTGGCTGGCCTACACCAGATTTCAAGCTTATGTTGCATCAATAATATATCAGTCAGAAACGAAAATCAACTTATTATATTTCGTGGCGCAGTTATTATAAGTTGCTACCTTACTTTTTATAGCGTAGTATGCGCCCATACATTACAGGAAGAACTATGGAATCACAACAAGGAGAAATAAACAACCTCAAGAAATTCGGTACTCCATTTCAGGCGAAGTGTCTTGCAGCAATGGTATCAGACCGTACGTTTTTGGAACGAATCATTGACATTGTGTCCCCGGACTATTTCGAAACAGACGCTCATCGTTGGGTTGTGAAATTTGTCTCTACTTACTTCCCGACATATCGGGACGTTCCAACCATGTCGGTATTTGCATGTGAAATCATGCGGATACAAGACCCCCTGATGCAAATGGCAGTGAGGGAGCAGGTCAAGATGGCGTATGGTGAAGTTTCCACTGCCAAGGATTTGAAATACGTGAAGGAGCAGTTTTTGATTTTCTGCCGAAACCAGAAGTTGAAGAACGCCATTTGGGCATCCCAAGTCCTCTTGAAGGAAGGTGACTACGACGGCATATGGCACGCCATCAGCGAGGCGTCAAAAGCGGGCATGGAACGCAACCTCGGGCACGAGTATCTCGCTGAAATTGACCAACGTATGTCAGCAATGGCTCGTGAGGTCGTAAAGACCAACTGGTCCATTATTGATACTCATCTTGATGGTGGACTTGGGAAGGGTGAACTCGGATTCATTGTGGCACCCGCTGGCTCGGGCAAGTCGTGGTTCTTGGCTCACATTGGAGCCGAGGCAATGCTTCAAGGTAAGAACGTCATGCACTTCACAATGGAGTTGAACGATAAATACGTTGGACTCCGATATGACTCCATCTTTTCTGGCGTAGCATTTCAAGAGGTCCGAAAGAATCAACCTATCATCCAGAAGAAGTTGGATGAAATCAAGTCGAAGGGATGTGGAAAACTTTTCATCAAGTACTTCCCCACCAAGACGGCATCGGCGGCGACCTTGAAGATGCATATTGATCGCTTGCAGCTAATTACGGGTGTCAAGATTGACCTTGTGATTGTTGACTACGCCGATCTTCTTCGTCCGTTCATGCAAGAACGAAATTCTAATTCCTATAATGAGGCGGGGAATGTCTATGACGAACTTCGGGGTATGCTTGGAGAACTTCAAGTGCCGGGATGGACTGCTTCTCAAGCCAACCGTGGTGTTCACGAAGTAGATATTATTGAAGCAATGGGTGTCGCAGATAGCTATCGCAAGATTATGATCGGCGATTTCATCATGTCATTGTCTCGTAAGAAAGAAGACAAGATGGCGGGCACTGGGCGTGTCTATGTGATGAAGAACCGCTTTGGTCCCGATGGAAAATGGTATCCATGTGCTTTTGATACATCATGTGGCAAGGTGGAAATCTTTGAGCAGAACAGTGTCGAAGGTATGGAAGTTCTTAGCCGAGTTAAGACCGCCGAGGAACAACTCAAAGAGATTTTTGGCAAGCGTTGGAAGGAAACTCATAAGGACGATAACTCTCCTTAAGTATCACACGGAAATCTATAATGCGTTCAATGCGAGAAATTTTCTTGTGGAGTTCTGTATTATAATTATCTACTTATACCCATCCTCAAAAGTTAAAGAAGAAAAAGATATGGAATTAGTAACCAAGTTCGAAGATGTCAAAAAAGTCACCACTGAAGAATATTTCCAAGGCAACCAGTTCAGCATAGATGCGTACAAAAAGAAGTACGCACTTACGCCTGATGAGTCATACCCCCAAGCAGTCAAACGAGTTTGCGACTTCATAGCATCGGTTGAATCTACTCAAGAACTCCGAGATTATTGGAGTGCGCGGTGGTTCGACGAAATCTACAACGATTGGTGGCACCCCTCGGGTGGAATTATGCAAGGTGCTGGCTCTAACCGTAAAATTTCTCTTGCCAACTGCACTACCGTATCCCTCGGTGCCAAACGAGAAGATGAAGAGTGGGACAGCCTTGAGTCTATTATAAAGAATGCCGCCTATACTATTGCAAAATGTGCTGCTTATCGGCAAGGTTTAGGCATTGATTTCTCTCGCCTTAGACCGAACGGTAGCAAAGTGCTCAACTCAGCCAACCAAAGCACAGGCGCAGTTCACTGGATGGAGTTTGAGGACAAGCTAGGATACTTTGTAGGTCAGAAAGGGCGTATTCCTGCCATGTTGTTCAGTATCTCATGTGAACACCCCGATGTTGAAGAATTCATCCAAGTCAAATCGGATTACACCAAGATTCAAAATGCCAATATCAGTGTCCAATGCACGGAAAAATTCTACAAAGCCGTAGAAAACGACGAAGATTGGGAAATGTCGTTCACAGTACCCGCACTCAAAAAGGGTGATAAGATTTACGTGGACGTGCATAGCACTGACATGCATACCACGAAGGAGAAGGAGACAGGACGCTACTACCGACACGCCACACATGACCGTAAGAAAGAGGTTTACTCGAAGTCAATAAAGGCACGCAAGTTGATGGAGTTGATTGCCAAGAATATGCATCAAAATGCAGAACCCGGCATTCAGAACATTGACATTGCCCGAAAGTATAGCAATTCGGACGCATTGTACGACGAGACGGATGAGTATGATTCTCGTATTCTGTCAACAAACGCCTGTTCTGAACAATACCTCTCCCGTGAGTCGCTATGCGTCCTTGCATCAATCAATTGTGGTAAGTTCTCAGCTAAACAGGAGATTTTCATGGGTCAGTTGGAGAAGATTGGTCACTCCATCAATCGTTTTCTCGATAATGTCAATGAATGTGAGTTGGTCAACCAAACCTTCGCTACGCCGCACCAAGAGTTGGCAATTCGCAAGCTTCGCCGAACGGGCGCGGGAGTAACGAACATTGTCGCATGGCTTTTCAAGAAGGGGCTTCCGTATGGCTCCAAGGATGGTAATGAAGCCATTGAAGAGTTCATCAAATGGTATAACTATTGGCTTTATATCAGCACTGAGGAACTTGGTCTTGAGAAGGGGGACTTTGGGCTGTTCAACAAAGAGAAGTGGCGCGAAGCCCCATTTGTGTCCAGAATCATGAAGGAATCTGAGAAGCTGAACGCAGAGTTTAAGGTTCCTATTCTCAAGGGCACTCATGCCCGTAATGTCACGGTCAGTTCGATTGCTCCCACGGGAACCCTTTCCTTAATGTTTCGAGACTTCGTACTTTCTTACGGTATCGAACCCGCCTTCTTCATGTATTTCTGGAAGCGTACTCGCATGGCGGGAAAATACGAATACTACTTCTGTGTGCCACGGGTTATCCGCGATGCGTTCATTGAGGCGGGCATTCCCATACCAATGGAATCGGATACGGTCAAGGATACGTGGGATGGAAAGATTGGTGCTCCCATTTCCAAGTTTATTGAAGAACACCGTCACAAGTTTAAGTTCAAGGAATCTATTGATGTATCTCCTATGGACAAGCTTGAGTTGATGTCTAAGACAATGAAGTGGATTGATAGCTCAATCTCGGTGACTTACATGCTTCCTATTGGTTCTACATGGAAGGAAGTTTACAACTTCATTCTCGAATCCCATAAGCGGGAAGTCAAGAGTATTGCCGCCTTCCCCGACAAGAAAATGTACGGCATTGTAAGCAATATGCCGTTCAAGACGCTTGCCTTCAAACTCAAGGACGAGAATGTAGTCATTGGGCATCAGAACTTCTCCGACGAAGAACTCAAGGAGTTGAACCTCTCTCGTGAGAGCATTCATATGATGCACGATACTAACCCGAAACGTCTCGCATCCCTCGACGCTGACATTTATGTCGTTTCGGTCAAGGGAGAGAAATTTGTCATCGTGGTTGGTATTCAGAACAACCAGCCATATGAAATATTTGGAGGTCACATCAACGGATTCAGCTTCAAGTTTACTCAGAAGAAGGGTAAGATTTCCAGAGTCAAGCAGGGACAGTATGCCCTTGAGATTGATGATCTTATAATTGAGGACTTCTCTAAACAGTTCACTCCGACTGAACAAATCCTCTTTCGTATGGCTTCTATGTCCATGCGGCATGGGGTTCCTATTCAATTCGTTGTGGAGCAACTACAAAAGGCACAGAACGACATTACCTCAATGGCAGCCGCCGCCGCCAGATGCTTGAAGAAGTACATCAGGAACGGCACCCACATAAATGGTAGGAAGTGCCCCTCCTGTGTCACGGAACTGGTCTATATTGACGGATGCTGTTCCTGCCCTAATTGTGGTTGGTCACAATGTAGTTAATAATCATTTTCCTGCGTTTTTACGGTCGAGTTAGTATATTTATAGATATATGGACCATGACCCCGACCAAAGTAAAAATATGAATGGAAATGATAACATTACACTAAGAGAACACTTTGACGATAAGTTTCAGGAACACAGAATTGTGGACGATGCTAGATTTGCGGGGTTGGAAAGTCAGTTAAATATCAAAATTTCTTCATTGGAAAAGGCAACCACGGTTGCGGCTGGTTTAATGGATAAGCGGTTGGAATCAATGAATGAGTTCCGAGTACAGTTGAAAGACCAAGCAGGAACCTTTGTGCCTCGTTCAGAATATGATAATCAACAACATAGGCTTAACGAAGATGTTAGAATTCTCAGGGAGACAAGAGCGTCAAGCGAAGTCTCCGCTGCCATGCTTGAAAAAAGGCTGGAAAGTATGAATGAGTTCAGACTGCAATTGAAAGACCAAGCGGGAACTTTCTTTACTAGGAACGAGCACTCTACATATATGACTTCGGTGGAAAAGGATTTACGAATGTTGCGTGAGTCCAAAGCGAACCTTGAAGGGAAGGCAACGCAAACGTCCGTTAATATTTCCACTGCCATTGCCGTAATTGGAGTCATGCTGGGACTTGCTTCTTTTGTTTTCCATTATGCTGTGCCAGCAGGTCCGGTAGCATCGCCAGCAATCGTTCAACCAACGAGATAAAGGAAAACCATCCAATATGAGTTGCGAATTTTCAATACCTATTACATTATCTGTTGCAGAGATAAACGCCAGTGCCTCTGCCGCCATCACAACCAATGGCGGGACGTTCGTTGCTACTGATAACGGCGGGACGTTCTCTGTTCCGACCATGCTCGGAGCAGTGGCAGGAAGCTTTGAAATTATATCGGGAAGTGCAGATGTCACCATTGCCAGTAAGCCATTTCTTGTATCCTGCAATAAAATCGAAGCTACCCTGACCAAGTATATTGGTGGGGGTTCCTCGTAAGATGTATAATGTAAGATGTTTCCACGGTGGTAACGATATTTATAAGCAACCATGAATTCCAGCAAATTTCAAAACATGATTCGCAAAGTTCTACTTGAAGAAGTGGAAAAACGAAGTTCTACCGGGGAAAAAACAACTTACTATGAGCGTCTTCCAGAGGTTAATCACGTTGAAGATTTGAGGAAGAAGAATATTTCGCCACATCAACGGGATAGCCGCACAAAGGACGAAATCCTCCAATACATCACTAAGACGGTTAAAGCTATTGATTCCTCCGCTATTGTTGTATGGGATGACCACGATGACATTTCTGTTTCTGCTCGTGACATGTTTCGTGTTCGCATTATTCCTCGTTGGGAAAATAACTACAACATCGAAGCAATGGTTCGCAACGAAGACCGAATTTACGTTACCGGCCAAACCCTCGACCAAGTTAATGAGTTTCTCAAGATTAACCTCAAGAATGCTGACACTGCTGTAGATAAGGCAATGGGAAAAGTAGTTAAGAACAGAGAAGACCAAACACCTGCTCCCGCCAAGGGAATGCCTCAAAAAGACAAGCCGAAGACTTTGCCATTGACAAACGATCCTGTCAGAACTGCCAAGTCGAAAGACAGAAACTATACTGAACAACAGGTCAAAGATGAATCAGACCTTCCCGAAAAACCGATGAAGGACGCTACAAAGTTTGAAAAACAACTTGACCACAAGTCCCGGAGCGCCATTTCACTCCGTCATGAAAAGACCAAGTTCCCCGAAAAGAACCCCAATACTCAGTTAGCGGTTAAGATTCCAAACCAAGGCACGAGTAAGTGGCGAAAGAAATAACGATTGAAATTTGACGATTATTGGGAGCCATTGGCTCCCTCTTTGTTTTAATTGACAATGGTCATGGGGTATGGTAAGCTTGGGGCAATGGAAGATTCAGAAGTTGACAATATACTAAGGACGTGCGCGTCACTCAAGCCCAAGGAACTGATAATCTCCGATCTCAAGTGGAAGTACCTTGTACGTGCCATTATTAGGTCCAAGAACGTAATGATTATTGGTCCCTCGGGGTGTGCCAAAACAATGGCGGCACGGTGCGTAGCCGCTGCACTCAAGCGACCCTTTGAGAAGTTCAATATCGGGTCCACCCAAGATGCCCGAGCCACCCTCATAGGGAATACCACCTATAAGAAGGAGTTGGGAACTGTATTCCATCAATCCGCTTTTGTCAAGGCGATTACAACTCCTTATACCGTAGTTCTGCTCGACGAGTTCACCCGTGGCACCCATGACGCTTGGAACATCCTTATGACAGTCACCGACCCCATCCAGCGATGTATGCGACTTGATGAAGATGAGAACAGCGCCGTGGTCAATGTGGCAGAGGGGGTTAGTTTCGTGGCAACTGCCAATATTGGAAACGAGTACACTGCAACCAAGGTACTAGACCGAGCCAGCAGCCGCCGTTTTCCAATCAAGCTTGAAATGCCATTGCTTACGGGTACAGAGTTGAAGCATCTATTCGGTATCCTTTTCCAATCGAGGACCGACGAGGAAGTCAAGCTGATGAAGACCCTCGCTTCCATTTCCGATGACCTGATTGCTCAATGCAAGATGGATGATGCGAAAATTTCGACGATTATCCCTCCAGCTAACATGGTTGAAATGTGTGAATTAGTAATGGACGGATTTGCTCTCGAAGAAATCTCCGAAGCCGCTATTTATCCAGAGTACCCCGATGAAGGGGGTGCCGACAGCGAACGCGCCTTCGTGAAATCCATCATGCAGAAGTTTTTCCCGAACAACGTGAAGAGTCCGATTAATGACCCTTTGGCTAACAAAAAGAAAGCGTCATTCTAATGTATAATGCAGTGTTAGTATGTGATGGCTGCGGTGGTCTTAACGGGGTATATTCTTATATGATCTATTGGGACATAGTGCATGAATATAAAGATTTTTGCCCCTTGTGCTTTGAGAAGTTTTCATTGATAGAAAAGGTCGGAAGCACCGGAGTTGAGAAGTACATTGTAAGGTATAAGAAAACACAATGCATTTAGGAAAGAAAGTATCTCCGTCAGAAGTTGACTTCTGGCTGGACGTTGAGAAGTACTCCAGCTTTATTGAAGAGGGTCTTGACCCGAAGAACAAATCCCTTGTCTTTAGCATTGATATGGTTCGGCTTGCCTCCATTCGGGCTTCCGTTGCCAACTTCGTTCGCATTCTTACCCGCAAGGTTATCCCCGTCTATTTCTGCAATACACCCGACAGTTTCAACTATGCGGGGAAACAAATATACATCTCCGCCAAGATAAACACCAAGCGGGACTTTGACGTTGCCGTAGGGCTTGCTCTCCACGAAGCAGGGCATACTTTGCTCACGGATTTTGATATAATAAAGCACGCCTACCAAAATGTGCCCCATAACATCTACAAGTTGTCTGACTCCAAGAATATTCGCCGTGCTTCGATGGAGAAATTTATGCATGGTATGTGGAATGTCATAGAAGACCGTTTTATTGACACCTATGTCTTCAACGAGGCTCCCGGCTATCGTGGTTACTATGCTGCCATGTACGAGGAAATGTGGAACTCCGCTGAGATAGATACAGTGTTATTAAGTGATGATTGTCGCTATCCAAGCCTCAAGTCCTACGACTTTCGTATCACCAACTTTACTAATGAGAATACAGACCTTCTCGCCCTTCCTCGGCTTGAGGACATTGCCCAAGTTATTGACATTAGCCATATAGACCGACTTACGACCACCAAGGACCGAATAGAGGCGGCATTCAAGGTGACGGAGATTGTATTGGATTGTATAGACAAGCAAGAGAAGATTGAAGCGAGTGGCGGCGGGAAATCACAGAAGAAGTCGGGAGGGTTAGCGGACCCGAGGGATTATTTCGATTTTGGGGATGAGGATACCCAAGCCAACGACGGGAATGAGAAGATGCCCAGTGGTAAGGGTAAAAAAGATGGTCATGAGAAAGCTGACGAAGATACAAAAGACGTAGGCACCGATATGATAAAGGAGATTTCTGATGTCATTACAGGCAAAGACCTTCACCCCGAAAAGCTTAAAGACAACGAGAAAGCAGTTAACCAAACTAACGATGCACCACCTGACAAGAAAGAGGCAAAAGAGATTGATGCTCTTATGGATAAACAACGCCGGTTCCTTATGGGCGATGTTACCAAGGAAGCAGTGACAGACTACCAAAAGGCACTTTTAGACCTGATTGAGAAGCATGGTATTATTATAGTCCAAGTGGAAGTGCCAATGGTCGTCGCCGGCAATGATACATGTTTCAAGGTGGACTGTATAGTGGTTCATAAGATGACCAAGGAACTCGTCTTGTCTGGCAATGGCGTGTTTCCAATGTCGGGGGCTATGCAGATAGGTAAAGATACCCCGGAGCCTCCCAAAGAGGTCACTGAGGCTGTCCGAAAGGGTATTATATTGGGCACTAAACTGGGTCGAAAACTTCAAATCCGTGCCGAAGTGCATCCCATTAGGGTAATCCGTAAGAAAGCAGGCAAAATTAACCGAAGGCAGCTTCACGAAGCTGCTTTTGACGCCGAAGACCTGTTTCATAAGATTTACATCGAACGACGCTCCGAGGCTAATCTCCACATTACCGTTGATGCAAGTAGTTCGATGTCAGGAGATAAGTGGTATCGTACCATGACTGCCACAACCGCCATCTGCAAAGCAGCATCCATGATTGATAACATCCATGTCACCGTATCCTTCCGAACTACCCAATCCACAAATGGTACTCTGTTGCCATATGTCATTTTGGCATATGACTCGAAGGTGGATAAGTTTAGCAAGGTCCGAACTCTTTTTCCATATCTGGTTCCCAATGGTTGGACTCCCGAGGGGCTGGCGTTTGGAGCTATCATGAGTTTGTTTGAGGGCATCACGCCTGATGAGGAGGAACGATATTTTCTCAATCTGTCCGATGGGGAGCCATGCTTCCAGATGCGTGCTCCTGATACGGGAGCATCCTTGTCATATAGTGGTGATACGGGAGCTACTCACACCAAGACGCAAGTGGATAAGATACGCCGCCTCGGAGTTGAGATTCTGAGTTATTATATTGACGACGATCATCAATGGGGAGACCCAACCGTTCAATCCCTGCAAAAGCAGAAGAAATCCCAAGAAGACCCGCGCATGGTGTGGTTCCGAAAGATGTACGGAAAGAATGCGAAATTTATCCATGTTAATGAGATAACCGATTTAGCAAAAACTCTGAATGAATTGTTTCTGGTGAAAACTAGAAATCAGTGATATGTATTGTATGAACGCATAGAGGAAAGGATACTATACATATGACATTAGGCGATCACGGAAATTTTTATCAGTTGATGTTTAACATAGAAACAATGAGTTATTTTGTTTATACGATAGAGTTGGACGGAAAGGTAATTTATGTGGGTCAAACCAAGGATATATTTGGGCGTCTGCGGCAGTACAAATGTGTATTTATAAATAGAAAATGTCACAATCCCAAACTTCAAGGGTTGTTTGACGCTGGCGACCTTCAACGGGCCACGTTTGACATTGTAGCAATGTCAGCAACACGTCGGGAAATTCTTAAGATAGAAAATGATTTTATCGAGGAGCATCGAGACACTTGTTTTAACAAGTATGATACCTTCTCCGAATCAACAAGAAAAAAAATATCAGTTGCCGCTCGGAAAATGTGGATGAATCCAAAAACAAGAAAAAATATTGTAACTGGTATTTCCAAGAAACATACTCTCACTTCCCCCGCCGGAATAGTTCGCGAGTTTCTTAATTCTTATGAGACAAAGACGTTTTTAGAAAAGATAGGATGCCATCTCCATAAAAATGACCGAAAGCGAATTGGGTATCAAATGCTTGAAAGTTGTGGAGAAAACAAAGGATGGAAAATGGTTATTGAGGGGAAACGTCCTCCGTCAAAATGGTCCCGCGGTACTCTGACGACTCCTACGGGGGAAGAGATTTCTATAAATGGAAAGTGGGAACTTGTGAACTTAAACCGAGAAAAGAAACTCCGTATGAACGTAAATCGGTTGATTAAAAGTGGGCATAGTCGTGGGTTCACATTTGTTTCGGACGCAAACAAAAATAAGGCTTGACATATTATATATTGACTGATATGATGCCATCATGAAGAAAAATAGTGAGAGTAGAATAATCAGGGCGGAACTCGCAGCGTGTAAGAATTTATGGAGATCAAATTCGACGGAAATGAGTGATGATGAAAAGTTAATACACATGACTCTTGAATTTTTTTCTGAAAAGTTTCTACGACTCGTGCAAGAATCGGAAGACCCATCCATGACCAAAGAACAGGAATCACGAATTGAAGGCGCGATGAATTTTATGAACCGACGGATAGGGGCGGAAATAGAAAATCTAAAAAGCATCTAGTTAAATCATATGAAACAAAAGAAAAACAAGACAAATCAAGTTGTAACGTGGCCTACGGCGGCGTTATTTAGCATCAAAGAACTCCATCGCCTCAATCCCAAGTTCGTCGAGATTACTTTGCGAGTGAGGTTGAGCAATGCTATCACGGCGCAGAGAGTTGCTGAAATTGGTTCGATTCCCGGCGAAAAGGGTCGCCCTCAGAAAGTGTTTTCATTAACTCCCGTGACCAAACTGATATTGGAGCGGGCCAGAGCGGAGCATATCAATCTCGTGGACAATGCGGATAAGCTCGTCCAAGTTATGACCGTGAGCAATTCGTCACCCTCCCCATCCGTAAACCCCGTTAGTCGCCTTGCAATGTCGGCAGTCAACTAGCCAATTCCAATGCCGTGTATTTGGTATGGATAAAGACCAAATTCTCAAACAGTTATAGCCCAAGACTTATCAGATATACGGTATTTTCAATTTCAAGACCAAGGAACTGACATACGTCAGCCTTGATTATGACGAAGTAGAGCTACAGTTCGAGTTAGAGTTGGGTGAGTATGGGGAGGATGCGGACATCATTCGTTTCACGATGATGGTGAATTAGTATCGAATGAGGTACTTGCCGATAGTGTTAATGGGACCGTTGTAGGTCTGAATCTTCCTGAATCCGTTAGTATAATCCAAGATGTAGGAGTAAATTCGCACCTTGGTTGTGTCTGGCACATTCATATAGGTGTTAATCTTCTTGAGGTATCCTATTACAATCGTTTTTCCTCCCCATATAATAGGTATATTCAAGTCACTATCACAAAGGACTAGGGTGTTGAGGTCTTTGTAGAACAGATGGAATACTGCTCCGGTAATCTTGTTAAGCTTCTCTGGGTTGATGACATTTTGGGATAACATACGAGTATAAATAGAGATTAAAATAAGTTGCGTGTTATCCTGTGGCATGATAAAATCTAGGCACAATGAGAAAATCAATAGATAGTTATGGGAAAGACCTTCCGCCGAGATAAGCCGTTCCGACCCAAGGCGCACGGGCGGTCCTTCAACAAGGATCATCAACCGTGGAAGAAGTCTAAGAAGCAGCCCAAAGAGGATGCGCAGCTTCTCTCCGAGGACATAACACAGACAAACACATGATCATACTCCTAACTATAGTAGCATTTATTTCCATTGCCGAGATTGTAGCAATCGTGGTCTTGGTTAAGATGTTTAATGCTCTAAACAAGCGATTCGAAGCCCTTCGAACTGGACTCAATGGACAACTCAAAACCCTCGACGACCAACTTAAGACCCTCTATGAACGGTTGGACAAGATTGATGAACGCATTCCAATCCTCGTTGGATGGTGCGAAACTCTGAGAGAAAACCAAGACACTCTCCAAGGAGATTTGGAGAAAGTATTCTATGGCACCAAGAAAGAAGTCAGAAAAGTCGAAAAGCAACAAGAGCGAGCCGCAGCAGAAGCGCAAAAGCCTGTTTGACCATGTTAATGCAATTCGGCGTGACAAAGACCCGAATTACTATAACAATCTGTCAGAGGATGACCGAAAGTCGTTTAATCATTTCATGATTATTCGGGCGCTCTCTATGGATGCAGCCATCGTTGAAGAAATGGCACAGCTTTATCAACTCTTCGATAAGATTCCCTCCCCCCAGTTTTACCAGTTGCTTGTGGCACTTGTGCCGCATGACCAACGCTTCTACAAGTGGGTTAAGTCCAAGAAGATGAAGCATAAGAAGGAACTGCTTAAAATTGTATCACAGCGGTTCGGGGTGTCACAGTTCGAGTCAAACGACTACATCAATCTCCTTCTTAGGACCGAGAATGGTCAAGGAGAATTGGTATCCATATGTCGTGCGTTCGGCATGAACGATACTGAGATTGAGGAAGTGTTCGATGACAAGGAAAAATCCGATGAATGAACAGGATACCGTCGAGTGGTATCTAGCTCAAAAAGCTAAGGTGAAAGCAGCAAAGGAGTATGCTGATATGCTGATACCACCGATTTTTAGTTGTTGTGGGCAGTTAAAGACCGAGGGTCATCATAAGGAATGTGTAAACTTTCAGCCCAAGGGTGAGACCAAATCAAATCGTATTGTTCAGCATCTCCCGGGCTACATAGATTTTGGTATAGAAATCGTCGCCTTTGATACCTTGGAAGAGTTGCTTGCGATAGAGTGGGTCAAGTGGTGGTCAGACCATCCGGGGTTTTATCGCTTCTCTCTTGACAACCATTTGATGGCTGAATTTGATAATGGATATAAATGGTATGCTCTTGGAAGGCTGCGTAATCCCGTGAATCTTCCAAAGTGGGAGGCTAAGTATAAAAACATGTCCTCAGAGAAATTGAAACAAGAAGGTTAACCCATAAAGGATAAATGAAAGTTATTGGAATTGCAGGTTACGCTCGTTGTGGTAAAGACACTTTTGTCCAGATTGCCAAAGACATTCTCCAAAAGAATAACTACCGAGCGATCAGAATGGCTTTCGCCGACATGCTCAAGGACGAAGTCACTGAAATGCTGACGGACCACGAATTCAAGGGTAGAGTCAAAACTGACGACCCTGTAATTAAGACACAAATGCGTCCACTGATGGTGTGGTGGGGATGTCAACGCCGATTTGAGAGTGGGGGCGGTATGTATTGGGTCAATGAAGTGGATAGCCAGCTTCGGAAAATTGGAACTGACATGACATCGAATGGAGACAGTGGTGAAAACATTGTGGCGTTAATTTCCGACGTTCGCTTCCCTAACGAAGCCAAATGGGTTCATGCTGCATGGGGAGGGCAAGTTATTCATTTGAAGAAGTGGCAAAGTGAATGGCGTAAGGGCGGGCAAGACGGTAGTGACGAAGTTCTGGTCAAGGTCTATGACTCCGCCCCTAACGAAGAAGAAGCAAAACAAGACCCTCTTGTGGAAGCTATGGCAGATATTAAGACCGAATGGGAGGGAAAAGGAAAGCCATCTGCAACCGATGCTTCTACAGAAGTTGACCTTCAAAAGGTTGTTCTGGCGGCTCTTAACGAAACTAAGTTTTTCAAACACCCCGAGCCAGTTATCGGCACACTATCCCTATAAGAGACCCGTTGTCAATGAAGAACCGAATCTGTCGTTCTTCGGTTTTGGATAGAAATTCATTCTTGAACTTTGGAACTACTTTCCGAACTGCATTCATATACGTCGCGGAGCAGTTGTCGTACAGTTTCTTTTTCTGGTCTGCTTTCCAACAGTTACACGCCGCATTGTAGTTGTTGATGCAAAATACAACTTGCTGAAAACTCATATCCAAGTTTACCAAGTTCCCCTTACTCACGAAGTTTGCGAACTGAGTGGCGTTATGAATATCCATATTATTATCCTAACAGTCTATCAATCGCGGTGAAGAGTAGAAGTGCTCCTATAACGAATATGGGGAACATCAAAATAGAAGTAAAGACTGCGGCAGTGATGGATAGCCATACCGCTAAACAGATGGGGCAGGTTATGAGTCTCACGAAGAAGCAGTTATGATCTCTTCGAAGATACTGCATATACATGAGCGTGGCATCCTCATGCTTCTCGGCGTCATAACCCTTGTAAGAGGACAGGCAGTTAAGATGAAATAGCCGACAATATTCCAACCAAGCGTCGGTTCTAAACCATGTTAGAAGAATCAATGCAATGAGACATGTTGTTGCCACACCTATAACTATTATAGGATGGTCAGTTTCGTCTCGTCAATGGGCGGGTTGGTAACGACAATCTTTTTGAGGATGTCGGGATATTGATGTGCGAGGGGTGCGACATCTGAATATTTGGTGGGATGACAGAATCCGTGCCATTTGCTTATGAATCTTTTCAACTCAATGGCATCGTTCTGTTTTCGGGTTTCATCTTTCGCTTGGTTCTCGGGCTTCCACCATTCAATGCCACGGCTACTCGTACAAGTGAAGTGATAGACCATAGCATCCCAGCATTGAACCAAGTTGTATTTTTTGAGGCAGAATCGAAGGGCAATGTCGCTATCCTCGCGGGATTTGATGAAACTAACGTCATGCCCTCCTATGTCGTTCCACAGGTGCTTGTACAGCGTGAACGGGGCAAAGAAGTAGTTGGTCAGCTTCTTGTCGTCCTTGTGCGTCTCCGCGAAGCGTAGGAAGTCCTCATATCTGAACTTCTCGGGGACTATTCCGAAATCCTGAACATATGTCACTGTGTTGTCGGACTTGGAATGAAGAGGGGGTTCTACCCGTGTAGCTGATAGTACCATATTATCTGACAGATGTGACAAGATTTTTTTGTCATAGTTAAGACACACCACTTGATCGGATTGAAGGTACGACACAATGTCTGTCTTTGCTTTCTGGAACATATAGTTTATGTTTCCTGCATATCCAATAGGGTCTCCATTATTCTTGATGATGGTAAGGTTTGGAAAATCCACCTTATTGGCAAGCAATAGGTCGGTTGTATTCTGATTGTCAGAATCTACGAATACAAGGAAGTCATGAAGTTTGACATCAACTCCGTTTAAGAGCGAAGTCAATAGTAACTCTAGGTGGTCTTTTTCATTCCTCGATGTGTTTATGCAGAAAGTTGCTTTCATGTAAGTTTTTGTACAGTGCGGCAGATTCCGCTTTCGAGTCCGATGAGTTTCTCAGCCACGGGAAGAGTGTAGAGTACAACTGAAGACCCTGTGTAAGAGTTTCCTGAACCATTGTCGTTTAACCTGATTACGGGATCGAATATTCCAACGTGTTTGTGTATCAAACTGGCGATTTCAAGTAGAGTTACCTTTTTGTTGTACACCAAGTTAATGTCTCTGGGAATAATCCTATTTGGGTGGGCATTTATAATGTAATCCATGACCTGGAATACGTCATCAAGATAGAAGTAGTCCATTTCCCTGTTCTGATGCACCGTTACGGGAAGACCTTGTTTGAGATTGAGAATGCCGTGCTTGATGAAGCGTAATGGGTCATCATCAAAGTTGAAACACCCGAATAAACGTAGAACGTAGGCGTTATCTAAAGCAGTAAGTGCCCTCCGAGTAATGATATTTTTAGAAAGACCATAGGGGTCCAGTGGCCATTGAGATTGAACTGTGATTTCAAACCTATCCTGTATAGGACATCGGCGATCAAACTCAGCACCAGACCCAATTGTTATGATTTTCGGATGGGGTGTGTGGAGGCGGCTGGCAACGGCAATGTGTTCCCACATTTTAAGGTTGGGAACAAACACGTCTTCCCAAGTATCCTTAACTTGTCGGCGTCCACCCTTGGAGGCAGCATGAATGATGACATCTGGCCAGAAACTCTCAAGCCGTTCCAATGTGTGTTGGAAGTTGAGCAAGTCCATTTCTGTGTGTGATGGGGCATTTACCTCATATCCTGCGTTTAGGAATAGAGGCACGAGGTTTCGTGCTATGTAACCTTGCCCGCCTGTGATTAGGACTTTCATTTTGACAAATTGAGATATGCCGGTGCTTTGTTGTAGATGAACATGTTGAACACGTCTTGTAGTTCCAATGGAGATACTGGTTTGTAGAGATAAATGTTTGGTAGGGTGCTTAGGATACTAATGTCGTCCTCAGCCCAATGGGTAAACCCGAGGTATCCATAGTCCTTGTTTCTGCCGCCGCCCACTAGCTTGATGGGAAGACCTTCGTGGTTCATCAGGTTGCGAATGAACTCGAATGGGCGGTAGAGTAAGAACGGAGTGATGGAATAGCATACAGGTATCTTGCCTTCCATCGCCATGCCAGCCGCAGCACCAACCATGAGTTGTTCGGACGAGCCGAAGTTGAAGAACCTGTTGGAGAACTCTTTGCGAACATCATCCCATAGACCATATCCCATATCGGCGGTGAGAAGAACAATATCTCCGTCCCCGTCCCCTCGCATTTCATTTAGGAGCAATTTTGCAAAGTCTTTTCTCATTGGGTCATCTCCATTGCGAGTTTGTAGTCGGGTTCCTTCATTATATGATAGTGAGCGTTTAAGTCATGTAAGAACGGAAATTCTTCGGACGAGCAGTTGACGAACGCCATCCTACCTTCATTATTGAATGCTTCCATTTGTGTCTGCAATTTGTGGGATGAAATTGGGTCATAGGCTCCATAACCATTGAGCATGACATAGGTGTGGATGTTGAGTACATTATGAACATCAATGTACTTCAATGCTTCCCATATAACCCCCTCGGCGCATTCTCCATCGCTGACCATGACATGCACTATCCTTTTCGTGTTGGCAAGTGCTCTGCCCACAGCCACGGATAGTCCCGTGCCGAGACTGCCAGTGGAACAATAGATGTGGTTATCTTCATCCCAATGGGGATGACCTCCATGTTTCTTGAAGAGCATTTCAGCATCATGCCCGTAATGTTTTTCCAAAACAACATATTGAGCGAGTGCGGCGTGCCCATTGGAAAGGATAAAGATGTCATCCGGCTGTTTGGTTTCAAAAATCCAAGCGATAGTATCAACGCATGAAAAATAGCTGCCCAAGTGGGACAGTTTGTTCTTGTACGCAATCTCGATGATGCGTCTCTTCAAATCTTTGTTGACCATTACCATACGAACTTATTCTTGTAGTAGTTTACCACAACTGGTAGCTCTTTGTCAAGGTCACATTTATTGCTCCATCCAAGCGTTCGGAGTTTACTGTCGTCTAGGCTGTATCGCACATCCTGACCATCCCGATGGTAGGAGAAGTCACAGTATTGGGCGGGGTCGAGAAGCTTTAAGTGCCCCTCCTTTCCATCGTAAATTTCGACGATTTTCTTGACCACTTCGATATTCTGCAACTCGCAGTTTCCCCCGATGTTGAAGATTCCTTCTTCCTGTTCCTTTATCAAAGTGATAACGGCACTCGCCGTGTCCTTGGCGTGTAGCCATACCCGTTTGGGGGTGCCAAGATTGTGCAGTGGGATTTTCTTTCCTAGTATTAAGCATTTGCATGTTTTTGGAATGAGTTTTTCGACGTACTGTCCAACTCCATAGTTGTTAGTTGGGCGCATAATGACATAGGGAACTTTGAAAGTTCGTCCCCATGCCACAATCAGCATATCCGCGGCCGCTTTTGTTGCTGAGTAAGGGTTGGATGGTCGGAGAAGATAACTTTCGGTGTGAGCACCTTCCTTGATGTCACCGTACACTTCATCCGTGCTGAAATGAAGAAGGGTTGGCATTTTGAAACGTTCCTTCGTTTTAATCAGTTCCAACAGGTGGTGGACGCCGTTTACATTCGAGTGCAGGAACTCAGTGCTACTGACAATTGAATTATCAACGTGTGTCTCAGCGGCGGTGTTAACGATATAATCACAGTCGTACAATCTATCCAAGTCGTTAATGTCTGACTTTATGAATTTGAATACGTTTGGTCCCCACGTCTCGAAGTCGTGTAGTCGGTCAGGCTGGGCGGCATAGGTCATCTTATCCACACCGATGACGTGCCATCCTTCTTTGAGGCAGGCTTCGGTAACATACGCTCCAATGAAGCCCAAACAGCCAGTTACATATATGACTCGGTTCATTGCTTCTTTCTTAGTTTCATGGAGAAATACCAGTTCCAACTGCGTCGGAGTTCTTCTGGCATTTCTTCTTCGTTATCGGTTTTCGGATAGTCGGGGGTTTGCAGGCAGGATGGATATACCGAATCCATCTCGAACCCGTGGATATACATGAAATAAATGAAGTTGTCGTAATCCCATAGACCTCGGTATAGAAACTGATGTGCCATACGCCAATTCGGAACACTCACGAAGAATACCGTGTCGTGGTGCATAAGCCCACGAATCTTTTTGATTATGTTTGAGGGAGCAATCAAGTGTTCCAAGGTGTCATTGCATATAATCAAGTCGTACTCAGCCATCAAGCCATTCCAGTCCAAGTCCATAGATATGTCCTTGATAAAGAAGCGCCCCTCGAATTTGTTGTCATCGAAGTATTTTTTTGCAAATGGCTTATCTACAAGGTCATAGGATACTTTGTCCGGTAAGAGTCTCTGAATCTTCTGACTAAGGATTCCTGGACCAGACCCGATTTCGAGGATGGTCTTGGCTTTGCATTCGGCGATGACTGAGCGCAACAATTGAGCCTCGTAGTCGTAGCGGGAATCCCACCCTTGCTCGGCAAGGCGTGTGGTATTCTCCCATTCGTTATCTTCGAGAGTATCTATCTTGTTCGCGTCGAAAGACTTCTCGAAGTTGGTGTGTTTAATTCGGAATATTGCCATATTGCTTAAAGAATATTTGGACTTTCTCTTGCACGTAATCCAGTTGTTCGGGTGTGATGACAGGGCTTGTTCCTAAGAAGAGAGTGTCAGTTGTGACCTTGGTAGCTACTGGGAATCTTTGCTTAGCTCTTCTATCGGAAATAGCCGGATGATTACTATAAGCTGGTTGAAGTAATAGATTTCCACCGAAGTAGTTGCGGGTCTGAATCTTATTGCCTTCCATGTATTGTGTGAACTGCGAACGCTTAAAGGGTGCCCCGTCTCTCACAGTTAGCGGGAATGCGAACCATGATGGATTGGATTTTGGAGTAGCTTCGTGAAAATGGAAGTACTCTTTGTATGGTGCAAAGATTTGAGTCAAGCGAGCGTGGTTGGCGCGGCGCTTGGCGTGAATGTCGGGAAGCTTGTCGAGTTGGGCGAGTCCCATAGAACATTGGACTTCAATCGGTTTGAGATTGTATCCTATTTGCTCGTACACGTATTTGTGGTCGAAAATCTCGTCGGGAAGGCTTGGCAACCAGTTCTTAAAGCGGCAACCGCAAGTGCCTTTGGTGGATAGGTTAGCTTTCTTTCCAACGCAGTAGCACCCCCGACCCCACTCGCGGAGGCTACGAACGACCTTTTCGTCTTCCGCATCATTGCACGCCACAAACCCACCTTCACCCATTGTAATATGGTGAGCAGGATAGAAAGAGCAAGTAGAAAAGCGTCCGAAGCTTCCGAGGGGTTTGTTGTCATAGGTTGATCCGAGAGCATCACAGCAATCTTCGAGAAGAGTAAGGTTATGCGTTTTTACAATATCCATGACTCGATCCATATTTGGTGGGTTTCCTAAAACATGGGCGAATGTAAGTATGGGGGACCCCAATTTAGCATTTGCTTCCACCTGATCCATATTAAGGTTGAGAGTTTCTAACTCAATATCTACAAAAATTGGTTGGTAACCAGTTTGAATGATGGGGTTTACAGTCGTTGGGAATCCGGCAACAGGAACAATAACGGATGTTATTCGAGGAGGGTCCAATAATTTCCGACACATTGCTGCTATCATAAGTAGGTTGGCGCTGGAGCCACTATTGACTACCACTCCATATTTCTTACCGAGAAGAGGCGGGAATCGCTTCTCAAATTCAATGGCATCATTCCCGAGAACTAACCATTCGTCGAGCAAGGTGCCCACAGCATTGACATATTCTTCACTATTGAAATAAGGACCAGAGTATTGGACCCAATCCTTACCGGGGGTCCATTTCTTGTCCTTGTGTTTGTCAATTATGAATTGGGCGACGAGGGATTGGATGTATTCTTTCGTGAGTTGCATAACTGTTCTTGCTCGTGTTTGACGATTTTGACAATGCCCGTTGTGAGTGACGTTGTGGGCTTCCATACGTTTTCGGTCAGGATGAAGCGGTTTGGTTCATTCCTATTGCCCTGTTGAACTGTATCTTCCTCCCGCGATGGAATGATAGTGACACCGCCGCAGCATTGGGATATGGCTTCGGCAACGTGCTTAACACTAATCCACTCAAATGATGAAATGTGATACTCGCTGAGGCGTGACAGTTTGTCATATTGCTGTGACATTTTGTATAACGCCTCGGAGCAATCGTCAGCATACAAGAACTGACGTTCCTCGGTGCCATTGGTCCGCATAACGATTGGGTCTCCCTTTACAGCCATCTTCACGAAGTCGGTGATGACGTGTGTCTTCGCGGGGTCTTTCTCTACGCCATAGACGTTCCAGAACTTGACAATGGGACTATTGAGTGCTCGGCAGTAGTGCTCGCCAACTGATTTCAATGCGCCATAGCTTGACCATTGCATATTCGACATTTGGGAAGATGCGAAGACGAATGGTTTTCCCAAGTCTCGTAGTGCTCGAAATGTGTTGGTCATAATACGCACATTATTGTCAATGAACGGAAATGTGTTCTGATATGACTTCAAATACTGAGACCCTCCTACATCGAAGGCGAGAAAGAATACGAAGTCCGACCTGTATATGCAGGCGTCCATCGCATAGTCAATACGTAGGTCTTGATACTCGAAATCCACGATGTCGAACGTGTTTACAGTATGCCCTTGATTGCGGAGATATTCCGTAAGATGGGCACCGATTTGTCCTTGTGAGCCTAGTACTGCGTATTTCATAAATTATTCAAAATTCTTATAATGTCACACAGGCATATGAAATTAGAACGGCGGCACTGTATCCACGGCCATGTGTTGTTTAATATTATGTATAGTTCTGGTCGAATGCAAACATGACCACGCTTTCTGAAAAGAGGAAATGAAATTAACATATTATAAATTCCCCGAATCTATCGTTATAGGTTTTCGAGCAAATTTCGATAATTGTCGTATATCCAGTCGAACCGAGTGTTGTATGCTTTTGCCTTCTCGATGTTCTCAACTACAGCGGGCATCTTCTTGTAATACAACTCGGGGGTAAGTTTTGGCAAGAGTGCTTCAAACTCCTCAATGTTTTGGAACTGAATGATACCATCAGGATTGAAATACTTTCCAATGTTACTTGTTCCCCAGAATATTGGTATTGTACCACATGCAAGAACGTCTGTCAAGATTTCTGTGAAGTAATCTCCATACACAGAATTCATGATGGCAAGGGAATAGTAATACGGTCCCAAGGCTATAATCTTGCCTCTGCGCTTGTCGTCATAATGGTCAACGAGGTCGTTGAATCCTCGTCCATAAACATCCATTTTGTCACGAAACTTCTGGATAATTTTATGGCGAAGTTTATGCCCTTCTGTCCATTGTTTGTCGGATGCCACGATGGAAAGGATACGCTCTTTTTCCCATAACCCAAAGTTTTCAGGCTCGATTCGATTGCCCCCGGCAGGCACCCACCAGTAACGGTTCCCTGCGGTTTGCTTGAAAAACGTCATGGGACTCATAATGACATCGAAGTGCTGGTGATTGTCCAACAACCATCTATAGGGGTGGAATACCCAAGAATGTTTCGCCTTGCAGTAGTCGTAAATTGCGGGAGACTCCACCACGCAGGCAACCTTTTTCTTGCCATTGAAGTTGACGTGATTGAGAAGTTGATTGTCCTCGAAGACATGTACCTCTCCGCCATTTCCACTAATCCATGCCCATGTATCTTCTCGGGGTGGAATCTGTTCAACGTAGTCGGTACGCTTCTCGCTGGTATGATATGTTACTCTTTGCATGTGTTTATAACCTTCCAATCGCTTGGTATTAGATCGTCGTGCTTGAATCCTTTGGATACAATAGACGACCCAAACCACGGGTAAGGCGCAAACACTTGACCGGGGGTCGTTTTCAAGTATGCTGCCCACCATCCAAAGCTGCTGTTCGCTATAACGATATTTTTGCAGAGACCCATCAAGTACATCTCGATGTAATCTTCATCTTTTACATATCGAACGGGGCAGTCGAAATGCAAGTTTTCCTTGCACCATTCGGTATCGTCGCTGAATACCCATACCTCCTCAGAACCAATGATTTTTACCGCTTTAGAGGGATATTCGGCAGGTAGAAGGGGGTGATGGTTAGGAAAATTGATATAATCGCCTCTTCTTACCTGTATAGCGGTAATTTTCGATTTGTCTTCGGGGTAAGTCTTTGTAATATGGTTCCTTATCTCGGACGTAGGGGAAAAGAGTTCACGAATGTAATCCTTATTGTGGTCAAAGTACTTGTAGGACTGAAAATGACCACGAAGCTTGATGTTGGGTTTGAAATCGAACGGTTTATAGAAATGGGTTTCAATATCAATGTGGTCGGTGGTAGGAGGACTGCTATCGAGAACAACCTTAGAAAAGACGTTATTTACATAGGTGTGTATGTTTCGTCCTTGATTGGGAAGAACATGCTCTGCCGGGTTGATAACCAACAAGGCACCATTATCCTTTGCTAGTGACGCGGCAGCAGCAATTTCGAACATTTGGTTTCCGAGTCCTCCCGCAAGTGTGGGACATACTACCGAAATAGTATTGTAAGGTTTCCTGGACCTCACGATAGACTCATATTCAAAGAATGCCCGACCCTGTTGAATTTCGTGAGAGTTATTGTATAGGTAAATAGGTTCTGTCACTCGGCGAACCTTTTGTGGAGGGCATAGTTCCAACGCAGCAAACATGATAGCCAAGTCATCGGGGATGACCATTGGTTTTTCACCGAGCATTAAATCCTGTTTGTCGAACGCCTTCCATATAAACCCACGCATAGTTTTCAGGTGAGAGGTTCTCCACGTATCTTTTCGGTATGCTTTTTGGGATACGATTTGGTGGGGAATCTCGGAATTCTGAGGGAATGGTTCAACTACTTCTTGTCCACTTTTCCATACTACCATTCCGCCATATGTCATCCAACAATTGGTTTGTTTGTATATCTCGTTTATGTAAGAGAGGACGTTCTCACAATAGAACACATCGTCCCCATCCAGAAATACCAATATGTCATTGCTCTCAAGTTGGAAGTGATTGGTAAAGTTGGCGAAGAACGATGCCTTGAATACTCGCTCGGGCTGAGTGATAAATATGAAGCGGGAGTCGTTGCCAGCTATTTGTATGGCTTTTGAATAAGTGTCATCTTCTGAAGCATCATTAAAATAAATGACTCGGTAGTTGGCGTAGTCCTGAGTCAATACGGACATCAGATTAGATTCTACCCATTGAGAGTTGTTGCGGCTCCCGATTAAGATGACGAAGCGGTTATCCATAGATGGCGTCTTTCATTGTTTCTAACCACTTGTCCACGTTCCCATGAACACTTTCTTTGAACGTCTTCTTGGCGTGATGGCTGGCTCCGTCGTAGTATTCCTGTTTGCATAGCAGGATGGCTTGGTGACGGGCTTGGAACACGTCATGAACGTCCACACTGAGGTCGGGGAAGAATGTCAATTGAGTATCTACCTTTTCATTGCCAATGCAGGGGATACCGAAGTAGGCACAGTTCAAACTGAACGTCCCCGCAGCAACCGTAGGCATTAGGTTCACGGCGTATTTGAAGGTGGATAGCTGCTCCATCCACTTGGTCCAGAAGACCCACGGTAGGTGGTGCAACCCCGGAGCCTGTTCTTCTCCTTTACGTTTGCAATGCGATGCGGGAACATAGATGGGACATTGAAACTCAGTAGCTACAAGGTAGCTTTGGAATCCGCCATACCATCGGCAGAAGTTTCCTCCGATGATGGCTTTTCTTTCGGGTGCCGCCACGAAGGGGCAAGTATCATTGTTTACTATCATTAGCGTCGGGATTACCTTGACTCTGGTTCGGGGAAATAGACCTTTGTAGAAATGGGTATCGTATTCGTTGTGGGCGAATATGATGTCACATTCTGACAAATGATTGTAGAAATTGAACTGAGTTACCATGTCATACTCATTGAAGAACCATGCCGGTCCCTCCTGTACTGCACAGACCAATACGTTGTTCTTTTTGAGACAGGACACAATGTCTCTGGAATAAATGGCGATGTCTTTGTCTGCGCCTGGGGTTGTCATTTCAACTCCAACGACGTTCAATTTTACGGTAGCCTTTGGGAAAATGATAAACACGATGTCATATCCGTGAACATTAGAATAGTCATGGATATTGAAGTGGTCCGCATTCAGGGCATTCATCCACGCAAACTCTGTTCGCATGTTGTTGTGGTTATGTGGGATGGTCCCACGGAATCCCATTTCACTTAGGAACGCCGATTTCATATATTTCTAAGCACTACGACTGGTTGATATGCTCCTGAGTTTCCAGTATCTCGGGACATGAAGGATTCGTCCATACCAACGCATCCTTCAAGCTTCCATCCCGTAGTAAGAATAGGAAATCGTACTGGTCCATAGATTCGGTGAGCATTCCAAACTATCTTGTCAAGCCCTACCGGCACAGCAAGGAAGAGAATACCATCTTTCTTTAGGATTTTCTTCATTTCCGCCATTGCCCGAAGGTCTCCACTTGGGTTGAGCGGGTCTCCGTAGCGGCCAAGACCGTCATGTTCAAAGGATGAGATAGATATAGCTACGTCGAATTGTTGGGGGTTCTTCCAATATTCTTGGACAGAAATCTCTTTCATATCGGGATTATTGTATCTTGGGAGATTGTATTCGATAGTCGTAGGCGTTCCTCCAAATTCCAGTACTACGGTTTCATACCACGGTTGCGTCGATCCCATTACCGCAACATTTATGCCATTGATTGGGCATAGGTCGAGGGCTTCGTATAACCATTTGTCGGTTTCCCCGTAGTAATTGACCTCGCGGTCACGTACTCTCTTGCGAAGGTTACTAAAGTCTTCGGCAGTCCACGTTTTCTTGATTGATTGGGTGCCATCAATATACCAGTCTGCTTGCTTGATTTTCCCTCCAAGCAAATACTCTAATTGTTGCTGTTGGGGCAAGTCTGCCCATTTTGGTGGTGTCATTTTATTGCGCGGTATCGAATGAGTTGCTCCCAAAAGGAGAACTCAAGTTTATCGAGATTCCATTCTTTGCTCATGATGCGAGCATACTCAGCGTTCAAGAAGTCTTCATCTATGTCTTCCCAATTATTCACGAAGCATATGGGAAGGTCTGCCCAGAAAGCATTGTTGAAGTTTTTCTTTTCAATCGGGATACTATCTAAATAGAGTGATTCCCAAGTCCTATGGGTATCAATTCCATTTCCCGAGGGACATGCTACGAACTTATGCCTGTGAATGTTGAAAATGTATTCGTCGAAGTTGAAGATGTTTGGATTCTTAATTGTCGTGACCCACGGTTTACTCTCCAAGTGTTTGTAGAGAGGCATACGCTCGTCCGTGTTGGTCCAAGCACTGCAATTGAGATAGACAAGGTTTTTGCAGGTCTTCTCCTTCGCCATTTGTGCCAATAGTCTCTTTGGCTTGTCATGGTGATGGAACTCTTTTCGTTGAGCATTCTCAATGCCGATGGGAATGGCGTGAAGGCGGTCTTCGTGGCACGCCACATTCTGAGCGAACCAACAACTAACATTCGGGGGTGCCAAATTGTACAGCGCCTTGTCCACTGGCACGTCAGCACTGTGGGTTATGAGGATTACTCGCTTGGTGGTATTGGTTAATTCGGCGAGGATTGGTTTGGCATTTCCCGTGAGAGTATAAATAATAGGAACCCCATCGAAAGCCTCGATGTCTTTCAGGTCAAAGGTGTTGGGGTGTTTGTAGTAGTCGTCGGGATTGTCTATGGTATAGACGAAATCCGCTAATTCTACAAACCTGTCGCCGCATATGAAGTTCATAGTAAGTGTGCTTGTTGCCAGCTACAGTACCACAGATGTATGGCATAGGTTTCTGGATAAGTATAACGTTTCAAGAATTCTTGGGTCTCTTTGATAGACAGATTTCGAATGCTCTCTCTATTCTGGCCCGGGAATGGATAGAAATAGTTCGGTGGGAATGCTACTGTGAGCGGGCGTTTGTCCATTTCTTCGAGCACTTCTCGTGAGAACATTTCAGGCCCAGTAATAGTTATGATTTCGGGGATTGTGCGGGGCACTGTCTTTTGCTGACCAATCTTAATAATAATTTTCTCAAGCACCCCGTTACCTTGAGAGGCTCCAAAAACACTTGGAGCCATGCAGGTCTCGGCATTCGTCAATGTGCCATCATAGGAACCGACAACGCCACAGAAGAAGTCAAGGTACAGTAATTTGTCGAAGTTCTGGCAACAGTAGAAATCGGTATCCATATAGATGCCGCCATAGCTATAGACTACCTCGTAGCGAACGACATCTGACTTGGCACTAGGGTTGCGCATGTTTTCATACATCCACTTATTTGCCAGCCCAAACTCAGCAACTTTCTTTTCATCCCACAGGATGTATTGCCAATCGGTGTGCAGAGCACGCCACTTGTCAGTTAGTTCCTGATATTTGGAAGGAAGAGTCCCGCCATGCCAAAACTGATGAAGGATTTTCGGTATCTTGTTTACCTGAAACTGGTCTGTCATGACGTGGAGATAGCGGGCACTATTACTATATGCCTTCTCCATGATAGTCCACTTATCGGAGGGCTGCATTCCCGTATGGCACTTAAGCATTGATTCTTCGAATGTCATTTTAGACGAATCCTTTATGACCCCGATTCTCGTCTTCGGTAAACCACTCATTGTAGCGAATATTGGTCTTAAGCTGAGTTTCTATGGTCTTGTCATGATACACGGCGAGTTCTTCGTCGGCGGGAAGAGCGGAGAATGTAGAATACCCTTCGAGTTTCTCGTGCAAACGACGGTCCCACTTAATGCGTTTGGGATCATTCTTATAGATGCGTCCTTGGTAATCGGGCCAGTTGACTATCAGACGATTCTTACAGACGGGGCTTGGAGTCAGACGCCATCCCCATTGTTTGGCGTGTTCGTGACTTACGCCACGAAAGTCATTGAGGCGAGGAACAAGATAGGTCTCAATATTTGGGTTCTCGTCAATGATAGCCTTTATATTGAGAAGGAGGGTTATGCCAGGGGTCTCATCTCCATCAAGTTGGAATACCCACGGCTTCTTACATAGCTCGGTGCCATAGTTCTTATGCCCGCCGTAGTTACGTTCCAAGGCGTGTTGATACAGACGAACGTAGTTCTGATAGGAGGCTTGAGAGAGAATCTTCTTCGTCTCTTCGTTGTCAGAGAAGTCATCGAGGATAACGACTTCATCCTTTTCTTTATCAATGTGTTGGTCTAACCTGTCAAGTAGGTTTTTTAACGATTTGGTTTCGTTATGAACCGTTATGAGGTACGAGAAGTCGGGCATATGTCGGGGTGCTCTTTTGCTGGTTCTACCATGCTTCCCTTGGCAATAGTGGTCTCAACCGTGGTTCCCTTACCATCCTTCTGAGGGGCACAGCCGCCAGCGGGCATCACAATACTTGCCGTTCCCATATCTTTGATTGGTTCTAGGATAGATTGTGGGTTTCCGGGGAGGGAGATTCTCTTAAGCTTAGGCAGCTTAATCTCTTCTTCAATGGCGAATTTAGGAATATACTTTTCCATCAGTGGATGAAATGCCTTATCCATTGCTTCGAGGGAGAACTTCTCCATGTTTTCGGTACGGAGTTTCTCATACTTTGCTAAGAGTTTGTCGTCGTAATTAGAGAAGATTTTCTTTAAGAGACGCCCGGCTGCCTCATAGTCCACGTCGAACCACTGTGCCTCTTTAACGAACCATTCATTGACTGCCTCGTTGGGAACAGGGACCAGCTTGCCATCAAAGAAGGTAGCATAGGCGGGGTTTAGGAAGTCTATATGACCACTCCATCGTGGGGTAATGATAGGCTTTCCGCTTAGAGAAGCGAGGAGTAGTGGATGTCCGAATCCTTCACCATGAGTAAACGAAACGTGCGCTTTAATTTTCTCATGATTGTAAAGGGCATTCATTTCGACATCACTAAGTTCTCCGTGAAGTAGATAAACATTAGGAAGCTTGGAATTGGGCTTGGCGGTTTTAACTATTCCCGTGACATCGTTGATTTTGTTCAGACAATCGTACTTGTCCATGATACAAAGTTGTGCCCCGCTCGTCTTGAGAATAAGGGCAGGAGGATTGTCTGTATCGGCGAAGGTCTCCAAGAATGTCTTGATAAGCCATCCAATAGCCTTGCGGTCAGCGCGAATGTTTCCCGCAGTCCATTGCCCTACGAATAAAAAGCAGAATGATTCGGGGACTGCCTTGAAGATTTCTTCCAACGATTCCACTTTGTCGGGTGTCTTTTTGTAGATGCGGGTATCCGCTCCCCAGAACAAAACGTCCATTGGCTTATTGATTTTGAGTGGCTCCGTGGTGCCGTTGGGGTTCTTCTTTGTGTAATTGGCACCCACAAATACATCCTTGGCGTGCTGAGAGGTCACGAAGTTTACGTTCATGCGATTCAGTCCCTCGATCCACTCTGCTTTTGGTACAGTGGTTTCGATACCGGCAGTCATACCGATATTGAATTTTGCGGGTGTAGCATATTCATTTGGGATTGTCATTTGAATGAATACTTCTGGCTGACGAGAGATGTTTTCCTTAATCACACGATTCAGGAGTTCCTTGCCTTCGGCGTCGGCAATTTCGGCTTCGAGATTCTTTCGGCTGCACGCTCCCCAAACAGTCGCAGCCAAGCGCAGGTCGAATTTACCATAGCGAAGCAGGCTCTTGGCGACAGACAGTGCCCAATCACCATAACCAGAACGTGTCCAAATGGGGCTTTGTAGAATGCAGATAGGTTTGCTCATATTACTTCTTTTTCTTGGGGGTTGTCACGTCTCGCTTTGGAGACCCACAGTCGGGGCACTGACGACTTTCCATTTCGTTTGCGATTTTGAAACATAGCTCCACTGCAATTTGAGATGCTTGTTCCGAAGCAAATACTTGCTTGCCGGGTCTTGGTTTCCAGCACATGGACGCAGCACCGACGCTCTCGAAGACCGCATGATACATCTCGGATGAAATGCGAAAGCATATTGGACGCTTGTTGAGTGGAAGCTTCATTGCTTCTTTTTTTGACATGACGGTAGCAGTGCAAAAAGCGGAGCCGTCTGGTAGTTTTGTTATTTTACTCATATAATGATGTCATTAGGCTTGACGCCGTATTTCTGTTGAAACTCTTTGTAGAGTTCTTCGAGGCATTCGTCGCACAGATGGAATTCAGCACTCATCATGTCGAACTTGCTGCCATACCAACTGGCAGTCTTTACTTCGGAAAAGCATTCCTTGTCGGGATGTCTATCACAGAAGTACTGTGCCTCTTCCAATACTCTTTCAGTGACTACTCGTTTCATTGTGGTTTTCTTTCTCTGATTCCCGTGGGTATTGGTGCTGCGGCAGCTTTGGATCGGCGCTGGTCTTCCATGCGCTCTCGTTCCCTTACTCGGTCAATGTATCGCTTTTGGATGGGAATGCCACCTGATTTATGGTACAAGTCAGCCAACCCGCTGTAGGGTTCGAGCGTAGTATTCGCTGGCTGATCCGTTGAACCATGCCCTCTTTCACCACGAACCGTAGCAGTCAGTTCGGTGGTAAAAACGAAGTTGATTGGGTTAGTCTTTTCGGCAACCAACTGAGCAATCTTGTCTCCCTTTCGGTAAATCCGTGTCCAGTTTATACCGCTCAACAGGCTTGTGGGTTTGTAACCCTTTTCCAATTCCTCGAATTCAATAACGAAGTCTTCGGGTTGGAAGATGTATTTGAATGACACGAGGATTTCTCCGCGATAGTCATTGTCAATCAGTCCAATGCTGTTAGCAAGTACGAGATTGTACTTGCGAACTGACGAGCGAGGGTGCATGTCAACGTGATGGTAGTCTCCAGAGGCATTATGCAATGGTTGAACCTTGAGGGCGGTGTGGTATTCGAGGTAGCTGATGTTCTTGTAGAGTGGAACTTCTGTCCCGCCTTCCAACTTAAGAACGCGACCAACCTCACCAATCACTGTTGGGTCGTCCACTGCTACGATGTCATAGCCAGCGGCAAGCGATTCAGTTTTTCCGTCTCCGTGAATGGGCAATGTTCCCTTGCCTTCGATGTTTAGTACGTGAATTGTAACCATAAGCGTAAGTCTATCATAGTCGTCGGTATTCGGCAACTTATTTTATTGGCATCGCATTGAAAATGTTTCCCCGATAAGCGGTAGCACCTTTATATTGGTCCCATTGCCCTTCATTCATGGCGTTGGTATAACTCTCTGTTGTAATGATGTTTTTAGAGTAAATCTCGTTCAAGTCTCCGTAGCTTGTGAGAATCCAGTGGTAATACTCTTGCGTTTCAGTAACGTATCCGAGCATAGCCACACGGGGAAGCTTGGGCGTCTTGGTGAATTTAATATGGTTATCCAATGTTGGAGCCACAATGATTTCGGTTTTCAAAAGTTCATTGTATCCCGCCACGATGCGCTCCCCGAGGTCTTCTACTTCGGGGCTGACTTTCCATTCATAAATGGGCGGCCGAGGCACAGAGCAAGAGTATGACCCACTGATACACGCGAACATTCTGTATAGAATGTTAGTCTCGGCACCGCAGCACAGACATTTCGGGTTGTTGGTAAGATATGCCAGTTCCACGAGGTTAGCACGGTTGCCATAGTTATTCTTCAACCCCTCCATTATTCTTGCAATGTTCCACGGGCGCGGCACCTTGTTATGGTCGGGAAAGATACTTGCATCTTCCATCGTTATGGTCAGAATGTCATAGCGTCTTTTGAGCGGGGAATTATTCTCTCGACTATGAGGGTCTTCAATTCCAAACAGGTCATTGTTACATATTTTTTGGAGGAAACGCAATTCCTCACTATCCTTCACCTTTTCATACACATTCCCATTGTGTTGAAGGTTGCGGAGTATTTTGAGATATAATCTTAGGTTGTCGTTCTCCCAGTAGTATCCTTCTACAGGGTAGTCTTTCAATTGGTCGAACGATACGCCAGCATTGGCGAGAACTCTCTTTGCGATTGGGAGAAAGACCCCACTTTCGGCTGCTTGCATGGCTGGACGAGTTTGATTGTCCAGCATGTAGAAGTAGTCGGTGTTATCTATCTCGATGACTGTGTGTCCGTTTTCGTGACGTGTTGGCATAACTATTTTCCTTTTTTCTGTTTGGGTTTCGAATGATCGTGAAGTCCCAACCTCCCCCCCGAACGGGAAGAAGGAATACTTCGCACCCAAACAATTCCCCCAAATGTTTAAGTGGCTTTTTTATATAAACATCCACTTCTGAGGGGGGAATGTTTCCGATGTCCATTGTTACGATAACTTTGTCTCCGTCTTGAATCTCAAGTATTTTCATATTATAGTGTTTTGTTTTTGAACCACGAGTCCCATTTGTTAATCTTCGTCTGGAGAGCACTTACATCAATTTTGTCGAAGGTAAGCCCTGAGTGACCTTCGTGCATCTTGTTTCCGACGTAATCCTCGATGGTGTGGATGCTGAATCGTTTTGGTTTTTTCCAGTTCTTGAAAACATACTCCATGCCGTCAATGAAGGTCTGTCCCATGTTCTTGGAGTTGATGCCTCCCTCATTCATAGCCCATCGGCGACCTTCGGCTCCGAGGACGGTGCGTTTCTTGTCGCCCATCATGTGCCAGTACATAAATCCCTCCGAGAAGTCTTCCCATCGGGTTAGATCGTCAAAAATGTATGGGGTTGGGATGCTGCCTTGAACAAGGCGAGTCACTGGCCATACGGGATAAGCCCACGGACCATGATTCTTATAGCGTCCAATGTTATTAGAGCCAAAGTCGGCATCAAATACCACTGGTTTGCCATTATCATCTACTTGTCCTATTTGGTCTTGCAGACCTCCCGTGACAGTTACCGTGACTGGTGTGCCGCACATAATACTCTCGGCGCATGAGAGACCAAATCCTTCGCTGGATGAAGCATTGACTGTTACATCGGCAATGTTATACAGCTTGCACATGTCTTGTGGAGACAGTTTCCCAGGTGAGAAGATGATAGGATAGTCGGGGCAAAATGCTTCTTTGACTGCCAGTAAGTTAGTCCCCGCATCTTGCATGATTTCGGTGTGTAAAATCAAGGCACACTTCTGCGCTTCTTCTTTGGGCAAATTGTCACAGAATTGACGATAAGCCAAAATGATGTTGCTTGTGCGTTTTCGATGGACGTTACGGCTGTTATAAAGAATGATGAATTTGTATTCTTTTCCACCGAAAACCCGCTTCTTGAATTCAACGAATTCCTTATACCCGTTGTCGTCCTTGTTGAGACTATCAAGAGGTTTGAATATATCACTATCAATACCGTGTGGGCAGTATTGAATAAGCGTGCGTCCATTCATTGGTCCATCGCCAATATAGCAGCAGTTCTCTGGACCCATGACATACTTGTTAATGTTCATGGTCTGTTTACTGATAGAGAATAGCGCATCGCACGATTCATAGAACGGGCGATTGTACATTGGGTAAGGGATGTCATCCCAAATGTTAAGATACACAAGTGGGACGGTAGAACGGATTTGTTTTTCAACAGCGTAGAGCCATCCCCAAAATCGGGGGTCGGTGAAATGGAAGATGGCGTTGGGCTTTTCCATTGCCATGATTTGGAATAGCATTTGTTCATCGCCATAACCATCGGTGGGATACAGCTTCACGTAGGCATCCTTAATATGTTTCAATTCGTTTGTGGATTGGGACAAGTCGTAGGCGTTGCCCTTATCGGGATGCTTTATTGCGCCCGCGCATTGGACCCAGTTGAACTTGTGAACTGTTGCGAGGACCAATTCTCGCATCATTGTGGCGACACCGGAGTTCATGCGGAGGTCGTCGGAGAGGGCGAGGATGGTAGGCTTTCCGTTATTTGCGGGCATACGTTGTAACCTTTGGTTGGAGTGTTAGTAGTCCATTCCGAAATCTTTTATTTTGTGTGGCTTTATTTCTCCACGTCTCACACGATTCGTGAGATTTAGAAAATCTTCCTCGGTATAGGTGAAAAGATCGCGGAGGTCTGAAACATATTCGTTCTTGTGTTGGTAACAATAATTAAGAGCGTCTTGTTGAGTCATATAACTTTTGTTTGGGGTTAGGAGGCGGAGGCTGAAACAATGGAACCAGTCATGGCGTAGTGGACAGGGACGTTAATGACCGGCACGGTGAAAGAATTCATAGCATCCCGAAAAACTTCCTCGTTGACGTAACGATATACCGTTTTCTCCACTAACCCCTGGAGTGTCAATTTGTATCTTATTCCAAGGATTTTTAGCTCGTCATATGTGGTGGAATCCACCTTGACCGTCGTTGCAACTCTGTTTTTGTTTTCCATAAATCTGTGTGGTACTCATCTACTTGAGAACGTAGATGTTTGTTCATGTGTATAAATACAGTCCAAAAAATGAAACACATATTTATAATACAGACTAGACAGAAAGAAGGCGTCTTCCACCTGTAAGACGCTGTTAGAACGGGTCTTAGATGACCTCGTGAATTGGAGGTTCGGCAACCGCATCGCACTTACCATTCTTGAGATACTGGCACCACTTGCAATTACTTTTGTTCTTCCCGGGCTGTTTGGGATAGCGGGCATTCGTCTTGTGTTGACCTTCGGGAGTAAAACTGTATTCGACAAAGCCACGGAACTCCTTGATGACTTGGAGCACGTTATCTTGGTAAGCCGGGGGCTTTACGATTTGAATGCGGGTCTGTTCATAGTGAGTCTTGGATTCATCGTACAGCTTGCGCTTAAGGATGACGAATTCAACGTGAATCTTGCTGAGGGGGATATTCTCTTTCTTGCTGTAAACCGCCTTGTAGAGAATAAGCTGACTTGTCTTGGTGAAATCTTCCTTCTGGTTGGCAGACCAAGCTTGTGTGGCGGTCTTTATGTCTATAATACGAATGTCACCCGAGAGTTTTTCTTTGAGCACAAGGTCGAGGCGAGCATCCAGATTGACATGATTGATAATGGGCGCGATGAACTTCACTTCAATACCAATCAAGTTCCATTTGTCTCGGGGATAGTGAAGTTTGATATTGGCAGGGGAGAGAAACTCGGAGAGGATTCCCTTGCCATCTTCAATAAATCCATTGAAGTCTTCTTGTGTATGCTTAATGCCTCTTCTTGTGACTTCCCGTTTGAAGGCGGTGGTGAATGCTCCTATGGAGTCCAGTTTGTAAGCAGCTTCTTCGGAGATATTGAAGTAGGCAACGAGGAAGGTTTGGATGGCTTCGTGGATGGCTACCCCGAAGGACATATGAATGCTTTCCTCAAAGACTTTCTCCTTGAGAATCACGTCGCGATACCACTGATACGGGCACGTCCACCACTTGGAAAACTGCGAAAAACTAACGATTTTCTTGCGATTGCTTGTAGTCATTGTGAAGACAGTTTAGCAGAATAGTATGTCAATGTCTATTTATTATAAGCATGAAAGCAACATTTCTCTCATTCTTACTATCGGCTTCAAGCCTTTTTGCAACCGATGGCGTGTTCTATGTGGACAAGCCAGTTGAAGTACATCTCATTGCCCAAAGCGGGGTAACCGTGACCAACCACCTGTCCGATGGAAGCACCACAATGGTCGGCGCAACCACCCTGACGGAACTCTGTTTGTCTGAGAAGACGACGATTTACCTTGGCGGTGGACCTACCATCGAAGCCGATGCTGGCTCCGTAATGTCCATCAACGTGTTCGACCAAGAGGTCAGAAATCTAACGAACTCGCCGAGCCTTGCGACATTTGGGGTTCACAACATCAGTCTTACGTTTATGAAAGGCAACTTTGGCGTTACTTACCAAGTCCAAGATGCCAATTCGACTTGTGCGGTAAGTACACCGCTGGCGTTGTATCAGATGAATGTAGGAAAGTTCTTTTTCCAGATTAGTGATGTAAAGAGTCTCGTGTACGTTTTGGATGGGGGAATGATTATTCATGGGGATAAGAATAGGGTTGATGCTGCTAAAAAAGGTAGTAAATCCATTACGGGTCAAATAGATATGGAAGTCGCCACGACAACCCGCCCAATCAACCCTTCCGAAAGTAACACTATTGCGATGCAGGCTAGAGACAATGCCTCGGCAGCTATTCAGTTTATCGTGATTGACGGACGTGTTCGGGGCGTAAAGACGACTCCGTAACTTATTCCTTGTTTTCTATCTTGAACTCCGAGCCATCGGTTCGGCGAACAATGATTTCAGTCCAATCAATCTCACATTGAACTTCTGATACATTCCCTACCTGAGACCAATCCAGTGGTGTTGCTTTCACTTCTTTGAAGTGACAGTCGGGAACACACCACGTTTCAATGACATCTCCTACTGGACCCATTTCATTAACCTGAATGTTGAAGGTTCCTGCCCCGAGTAGTCGGAATAGAACATGGCTTGGCATGATTGACTCGTAAACACGCATTTTAATTGTGTGCCACAGTTTCTTTCCTCTGAACATGGTGAACCCTGGCCTGTCAATGTATTTGATAAGGTAAGCCTCAATCAGATGCGCCTTTGTCTTCGGATGTGTCATATGGACAATGAAGCGTCGTTCTGATTTCGGCTCCCATGTTGTATGGAAGATACTGGATGCTGTCGTAAGTTCTTTTTCTGTAGTCTTTTCTGTCATAGAGTGAAACTCCTTTCATATATGTATTGACCTTTATGAATTTCTGGAAATATAATAAGTTGCGACTTCGCTTGACGTATGATATTCTTGGGGCATGAATAGAAGGAATTTCCTCACCACACTTGTCGCTTTGCCTGCCGTTGGTGCTGTTGCCAACGCGGTTGGGTTCTCCCCCGAAGTCCCAAAAAAGAAGGTCATAATGAGTAGCATGTATGAGTATCTTGGTTACGACATCCGAAAACTGATGATTTTGACTCCCACCGAACAGCGCCAAAATGGACTTATTCCTGTAGCTACGCCATGCTTTATAGAAGACAATATTCCATATGTCGTTAAAACGTGGAGGCTCAAGACTTATTGCGATGGCGCACCCGATATGCGGGCAATCATTGGTGCTAAAAGGCGGGTATTGTTCGAAATCAATCGTCTTCAACTTACGCATATTTATTGTGTAGCGTTCAATCCCGCACCTATATGGATGCATGATAATGCTCTGAGGTATTCTGCCTTTGTGCGGGGTTGTCGCTTGAAGCCGTGGGACCATACTCACAATTTGGATTTGGCAATTCTCCAGTCTTATGACGCTAAATCAACTTGAAACTTTGACGGAGGAAGAGTTGGCTCTGGCGCTTGTTATCGTTAATGTCATCGCTCCACCCGCCATGCCTGTAATGACGTTTGAGCCACGGCACTTGACATGGTTCAAGCATGATTCACTTATAAAAAAATTCCTCGAAGTTTTTCCGAGATTGAAGCCCGAGGGACATGCTACTTATGCCTTACTCATGCAGAAACTCGGCGTCAAAGTCGAAATAAAACATAACCCAAATGAACCCCCAAATGAACCCCCAAATGAACCCCCAAGAGCAGAAAACACGGGAAGTAATCAATGCCCACAAACTCCGAGTATTCCAACTGATGTCCAAGTTGTCACAGGAAGTAATCCGCCGGGGGTATGACCACGACTTCTCAAAATTCGGACCCGAAGAACTACCACACTACGCGGCGTCCATTGACGAGTTCGAGCAACACCCTTACGGGAGTGACGGTTATCATAAAGCTAAAGAATCACTTGGTCCCGCAGTGGTTCATCATCACAAACACAACCGTCATCACCCGGAACACTTTAATAAAGGTGTTGAGGGGATGAATCTGGTTGACCTTATGGAAATGCTGGTGGATTGGAAGTCGGCTACTCAGAATCATCCCGAAAAGCCGGGAGACATGGCAAAATCCCTTGCAATGGCGATTGGAAAATATAAAATCTCGCCACAATTGACCCAAATACTGTTAAACACCATCACAGACTTTGAGATGTTATGAATGAGAGGGAGTTCTATGCGTGGTTGGATGTTGACTGTAACACTGTTTTGTTAAGTCAGAAGGAATCTTATCGTGATGCCAATGGGGATTACGAGCGTACATGGATAATAGCTAATAAGGGAACCAAGCATAAGATTGTAGAAGTAAAGGTGGGCACCGCCATCGAATTTCACGCATGTCAGACTCCCAAAACGTTCGACGCGAGATAAGAATATGAAAGCAATAGATTTCCCACAATCAAATGTGGTTTACGCCAAGAATCAACCCGAGTACTTACAGTTGCCAGTCTATAGGACTATAGATACAGATGGGATTGTAATATCTTGTTGGTATCCGACTATGTGGGAAGCAATTAAAATGCTGTTTGGAGCTAGGATATGGCTTAGTGTCATGACCATGAATAAGCCATTACAACCTCAGTGTCTTGAAGTGAGTGTGTTTATGCCTAAGATGGAGAAGAAGTATAATGTATCAGAACGTAAGGAAGTATAAATCCCGAACTGTTAAAAAGTTGATATTGCTCGATGCAATGGATATAATCTTGCCAGAATATGGGAAGATGAAATCACTAAAGAGAAGGTAATAAGTTGTACCAGAATGTTTTCGTAGATAAAAAAGAAGGAACGGTGTACCTTTGGGATGACGGGAAGGGAATGTTGAAATTCCCTTACAAACGTTATGCTTATCGCCGTATGGCTGGCGGCAATTACAAGTCTCTGTACGGGGACGAATTGGACAGAGTGACCGCATTCGATGAACGCGACCCCTCTCTATTCGAGGCAGACGTGGCTCCCGAAATGCGCGTCCTTATTGACAACTATGAGACCAGTGATGACCCCTCCACGGGTCACAAGGTAGTGGTGATTGATATTGAGGTTAGTTCTGAGGGAGGGTTTCCCGACATCTCCAAGGGAGACAAGCCTATCACGGCTATTGCCTTGTACGACCAAGCGGCGAACAAATACTATTCGTTTGTGCTCGACCCTGAGTCTAAGATTTCAGGAAGCGTAACGCCTGAATTGGAGACCCGATCATTCAAATGCGAGGATACCCTTCTGAATGATTTCCTGACCAAGTGGGAGGAGATTCAGCCAACCATCGTCACAGGATGGAACACGAGTGGTGGAGGAATGAATAGTGGGTTTGACATTCCTTATATTTACAATCGTCTTCGTGCGGTGCTCGGAAAACAAGCGAGTTACCGATTGTCTCCCATTGGCATCGCATATCAAAACAAGTTCAATCACCGCATGGTTATTGCGGGAGTTTCTTTGTTGGATTACATGGAACTCTACAAAAAGTTTGTGGGCGTGATGAAACCTTCATGGTCCTTGGCGAATGTTGCGAAGGATGAAGAGTTAAAGGCACAGAAATTGACCTACAAGGGTAGCCTAACCACCCTCTATAAGACCGACATTCATCGCTACGCCGAATATAATTTAGTAGATGTAAAGGTTGTTGTTGAACTTGACAAGAAGTACGATTTTATTCACCTTGCCCAAGCTGTTTGTCACAAGGGGCACGTTCCCTACGAGTGGTTCCAGATGTCAAGTCGGTTCATTGATGGTGCTATTCTGATGTACCTTCGCCGTAATGGCAAGGTAGCACCCAACAAGCCCGTGGGTGGTCGAGAAGAGTACGAGGAAATGCAGCAGAGTGATGACGATGGTTTTACTGGGGCCTTTGTCAAAGAACCAATCAGCGGGCTATATGATTGGATTTGCTCCGCAGACATTACTTCTCTGTATCCGTCTGTCATTATGACACTCAATATCTCCCCCGAGACGAAACTCGGGAAGATTGAGGGCTGGAATATGATGGCATTCCAGCGCGGGGAGATTCCAGTGATTCGTGTGAATGAGCGGGGATACAGTGCCGCAGATTTCAAGAAAATGATTGCTGGTTATACATGGTCTGTCAGTTCCAATGGAGTTGTGTATAGGCAAGATATACGTGGCGTTGTGCCTACCATTCTTGATATATGGTTCAAGGAGCGTGTTGAGTTCCGAAGGCTTCAGAAGAAGTTCTCCGATGAAGGGGACAAGGTTCAATCGGAGTTCTACAAACGTCGGCAGTTAAGGCAGAAGATTTTCTTGAACTCTGTGTATGGGACGTTGGGGCTTCCAATTTTCCGCTTCTATGACCGAGACAACGCCGAAGCCGTGACCATCTCGGGGCAAGAGATTATTCGCTCTGCCGAGACGTTGGTTAATGACATGTATCACACGAAGTTCAAGGAAGCGAAGGTTAATCCCCCGACGCAAGATTTCGTGGTGTATATTGACACCGATTCTTTGTATATGTCGGCATTGCCGGTTGCTAAGCTTGAAGGGGTGAAGCCCGAGGATATGACCAAGTTCACTATTGAATGGGTGACGCAGGTGGCTAACAGAATCAACAAGTTCTATGAGTACATGGTGCCAAAGATATTCAACGTGGCATCTAACTACAATCGTATCAAAATTGTTCCTGATGTGGTAGCCAAGAAGGCTTTATGGGTTGTCAAGAAGCGTTACGCCATGCTTAAGGTGTTTGACATGGAGTCGGGAAAAGCAGTCAAGGACAAGAATGGCAACGAAGGAAAACTCGAAGTTAAGGGTATTGACGTGGTTCGTTCCAGCTTTCCCGCCGCCTTCCGTAAGTTTGCATCGGGTATGCTCGATTCACTGCTTCGCGGTGTTCCACAAGTGGAACTTGACGAGCGCATCATGGTATTTGAGGAAGGTATTACAACCGTTCCTGTGGTGGACCTTGCCAAAACCAGTTCGGTTAGGTTTATATCCAGAGATGGCGAACGCGACTATAATCCAAATGGGAGAAAGCTGTTTCAGACAGTGATTGCAAGCCCCGCTCAAGTTCGTGCGGCATTAGCATACAATGACTTATTGAAAGTGTGGAAACTGGACCGTCAATTTGAAAAAATTGCTCACAGTGAGAAAATCAAGTGGGTCTATTTGCTTCCCAATGACTTCTATATTGAAGGGTTGGCAATGAAAGGTGATGACACAGACCCCGACGAGATACTTGACTTTATTGCTACTCATATTGATCGTAATAAGATGTATGAGCGAGAGTTGAAAAGCAAACTCGGAGACATTTATACTGCGATTGGATGGCGATACCCCAACCGTGGTTCTCAGTTAGCATCAGAAACATTCAACTTCGAGGACACATGGTAAACCCACTGATAGTAAACTATTACGATGGCACTGTAGAAATATGGGATGCTAAGTATGGCAGATACGTGACATTATCGTTTGATGCCGTAAAGGAAACAAATGCAGTCCTCATGGCTGGAGACCAACAAGTCCCCGGTGTTGTTTACAAGACGGCACCGACCCCTCCCGAAGTGTGTAAGCATAGCATTCCTGTAGATGACATTTGTGATGAATGTTATAAAGAAATGGGACTCCGCAGTTGCGAACAGTGTGGGGAAAAAGCATGGGATGGACACATTTGTCATGCTTGTGGATTGAAAGCGATTTGAAATATAATAAATAGACAAATTTGCGAGAAGGAGTATAATACACGCATAACATGAAAAAGGAAGTTTTGGAAACATTCATTCGGCGTTACACCTTGGGTGGAGAGATTAACAAGGTTAAGTGGAAATACACCGCCGCAGACAAGACGCTGCATACACGAGCAGCCGCCGACAACCGAGCCTTCGTGGCGGATGTTGTCATGCATGATTTCACAGATTTTGGTCCGGACGACCTTACGGTTTGTATTGGTGACACCGAAAAGATTAAGGGTATGATGTCTCCTTTTGGTGAGGACCTAAATATGACCATCAATCAGCAAGGAGATCGTATTCTTGGGTTCACAGTGTCGGATGCTGATTGTGAAAGCTATTGCACCGCTGCCGACCCTACGTCCATTGACCCCGTGGCGAAGAACCTCCAAGACGTGCCGGAATATCACGTCGTTGTGCCTCTGAGCGAAGAATTCCTTGAGAAGTTCTTGAAAGCACGTAATGCCTTGAAAGACGTTGCATCTTTCTCCGTTGGCATGAATAAGAAAGGCGCGTTTGAAGTGGTTATTGGATACGCCACTTCCAACTCAAACCGTATCCGTCTCGTTCCGGCGACAGACCCCGCGAAGAACAAGCTGGACACGGCATTGGCATTTCCCGTCAAGAACATTGCTGAGGTATTCAAAGCTAACTCCGATATTCCGGGCGGAACTCTGTCCATTAACAGTGCTGGTATTTCGAGGGTGTACTTCAAGAGTGACAAGTACACTTGCACCTACTACCAATTTGCTAATAAAAAGGCATAATATGGAAGAGCATCCTACGATTATTGACAGGGACCGATGCGCGATTCAAGTCTGGAATAGTTCATTTAATACGTATTGCAATTTCAGCTTTGAGTTCATCGAGGACCTCGTAATAATCATCAAACAAACTAAGGACGCTCCCGGATGCATTTACAAACACATAGACCCATGAGATTTCAATATCATTTGTGGTACACGGGAAAGACGAAAGATAAAACCATAGAGTCCTCGTGGATGTCTATTGCCCCGATGAGAATAACGTTTGATCATGTAGAATTTGAGTTGAAAACGGAGATGCGTGAAATGACAGAAGATGGAAACTTCGTTATTCACTATAACTGTTTTCAAGTGTAAATAAAAGGAAATAAATATGATAGAATTCACTAAGAGTTACAAGACGGCAGATGGCCAAGTATTTGGTTCCATCGAGGAGGCACAAATTCATGCGGTTGAATCAACTCTGACAAAGTTGATAGCCAATCTTGGACCAAATGCAATCAAATCCTTTCCTGCGGCTGATGTTGCGAAGATGATTGTTGCCGAAGCGGACACAATTGTTGACATCCTTACTACGACTCCGAACAGCAAGCCCAAGGCTCGCAAAATCAATGGCGGCTCCAAGACCCGCAAGAAGACTGTTATCACTGATGCGGTTACTCCGATCACGGGTGCCAATGTTCCCGATGGTAGTGATTCTTAATCTTATGAATACGAGACTAAAGGCGGATATAGAAGAGGCGATTCAAGAGACCTTAAATACTCATTGTGAAAATGATGATGTGCCGTGGAATAACTATATTCATTCGACTTTGGTAAGTCAAATGGCAGATGCAGCAGCTTTAGTTTTTGATTCTGCCCAGGAGGCACAGGAATATTACAAGCGCGAAAATTATGTTTGACCCAGCCACATTCTTCGTGATGGAAGAGCGTCCAAAGGTGCCCGACCACAGCCTTTGGGTGGAACGGTATCGTCCACAGTCTCTCGATGACTTTGTGGGAAGTGCTGCTGTTCGTGAGACTCTGAAAATATGGTTGGAACAAAAGGATATTCCACATCTTCTGTTTTTCAGTAGCCCTGGCACGGGCAAGACTTCTACGGGGAAGATACTGGTGGATTTGATTCCTTGTGATAAGCTGGAAATCAACGCCGCCGATGAAAATGGAGTTGATAGCATTCGTAACAAGGTACAGGACTTCTGCATGACTATGGGGGTTCGTCCTCTCAAAATTATGTTCTTGGACGAGTGTGATCGTTTGACTCCTGATGCACAGGGTATCATGAGCAATCTCATGGAGACCTATTCACATTCGACTCGATTCATTTTGACTTGTAATCACCAAGAAAAGATACTCGATAAAATCAAGTCCCGTTGTCAAAGCTTTGAAATAAAGCCGCCTTCCAAGCCTGACATCATGGCACACCTTGTCAAGATTTTGGATAAGGAGAAGGTGACGTACGAGAAGAAGGACGTGGCGTTCATCGTGGCGAGTTACTACCCCGACATGCGGAAGATGATTAACTTCATGCAGCAATCCTCGCTCACGGGGACATTGAAGATTGCGAAGGCAAACACTGCCGACCAAGATTTCCGAGAAAAGCTTCTCGAACTTCTTAAGCAGCCCAAGAAAGCGGGCATCTTTGATGACGTTCGTCAACTGGTTGCCGATGCTCAGTTCTCGAACTACGAAGAGGTGTACAAGTATCTCTTCGACCATGTGAATGACTATGCGGGGCAGAAGGCCCCTGAAATAATCATTCATCTCGCCGAGGCGGTATATCAATCGGCTCTCGTGTTTGAGCGAGAGATTACCTTCGTGGCAGCAATGCACCGAATTCTCAACGTCCTCAAGTAATGAAAAAGATAATCCAAAAACTATTCGGAAGAGAAGAGTTTGTCAGGCGGGAAGACCCCAATCCGAATAAATCTCTATCTCTGTTCGGAAGAAACAAGAGAGTATCTTATTTGGACGAAGCAATCCATCTGTCCGATGATGATTATCTTCTGATGGTGGATACGAGTGAGAAGAAGAGTGTCAAGGTCAAACTCGGAGCACTCAAAGAGTACATGCGATGGAACTGACATTATAATAAATTGACTCCCCAGTAAGGAGTGATAAGATACACGTAATATGAACCAAAACTCAAAAACCTCAATACAACAGAAGAAAGCCATTCTCACGGAAGTCGTTAAGACCTTCGGGCAGCAAGAGTGGTTTCGTGATGCTACTGTCTATGACAGTCATCCTAACACCAGTGAACCAACGTTGGAGTTCAAAGTGAATTATGTCCCCATTCTCGGACCCGTCCGAAAAGCGGTGATGGATTTCGCCATGAAGTGCAACTTGGTCGAGCGTTTCGTCATCGTTGACAAGAACGGCAAGCCAGTTGAATAATGACAGCCACGAAGCATAAGCGTCACGCCGTACTATCTGGCGTGTCTATTCCCATAGTTTCAAATCAGGGCGTGGGATTGTTGAAGGATACCCGATGTTACCTCATTGGGCATATGCAATATGCCAGTGGTCGTGGATGGCGTGACATCGTGAAAGAGACCTTCAAGAAGACGGGAATCAAGTTTTATGACCCTTATCATAAACCATTTTTACATGATGTCCCAGAGGATGAGGCGTCCCGCGCAGAAATGCTTCACTGGCTGGAAACGGAGCAATATGGCATGGTTGCCGAGAGGATGAAAGCTGTACGTGGGTACGACCTTCGTCTCTGTGACATTTGCGACTGGTTTGTTGCGGTGATTAAACCAACCATAGCATCGTGGGGAAGCGCCGAAGAAATCACTACGGTTATTCGTGAAAAGAAACCACTCTTCCTGATCATTGATGACCCTCGTGGAAAGAAGGCTTGCCCCCTGTGGCTGTTAGGAACAATTCCTCACAAATACATCTACAACACGCTTGAAGAGGCAATCCAAACGATTAAGTACATTGACAAGGGAATTGTCAAAATGAGTAGTGATAGGTGGAAGCTGTTGAAACCCGAACTAAGATAATGAAAACCGAATTAATTTACCTCGCGTGTCCATATAGTCACGCAGATCGGTATGTGAGGCGTGCTCGCCACATGCTTGTTAACAAGGTAGCGGCAAAATTAATGTCGGAGGGATTGTTCATATTCAGCCCAATAAGTCATACGCCTCCGATTGAAGAGGTAAGTAATGGAAAACTTCCTATTGGATGGGATTTCTGGGAAAAGTTTGACCGACAGTACTTAGGTGTAGTTAAGAAGATAATTGTACTGCGTTTACCAGGATGGGAGACCTCCACGGGAGTTCAGGCCGAAATAAAGATAGGAGCCGAATTAGGTATTCCTGTTGAATATATGGATTATGATCTCGAACCATCGGTAGAAGAAACGGTTGAACTCATGAAGAACACCGAAGAATTTTGCCATAGTCTCGAAGAGATTAGACAAGACACTCTAAAAAGAACGTAAGTCCTCTTCTAAACTCTAACTCAAAAGGTTGTTCTTTCGCCGGTGGTTCACCGGCGTTTTATTAATGACACCTTTCCTTATACTTGCTCATATTTATATGCATGAGCAAACCCCAAGTTAAAGAAAATTCCTTTGATGGTGCCCCCGGCGGGGGTGCTGGTTCCTTAACGTACCAAGCCCCCTACGCAACCCCCGCATCTCCAGATGTTTCCCAAAACCCCGGGGCTTTTGATAGCAACAATCGCAACAAGGCAGCAAATCAACCTCAAAAAGGTGTCCTGAAAAAGGATGTGGACCAACTTTATGCGAATCCCCGCACCGCTCCTACTCCTGATGATGTAATCACTGGTCTCAAGTACGAAACGGGACAACAAATAAAGAAAGACCCAGCGAGTGCCAAGAAGATAGTGATTGCCAATCTCAAGAAAGACCCAAAGTTTTACACTAGCCTTAAGCACCTTAACATCACCGACAGAGACATGGTAGATAATATGACAGAAAACAGACACCCAAATGATGCTCCCGAAAGACCTAAAATCAAGCCTAACATTGAAGAGACCAAAAAAATCTTTGCCGAGATGGCTGTAGGTTATGGGAAGAAATACGTAGTCAATTCTCAGATTTGCGACGTGATGAAAGAAATGTGGGCCGCTAAGAATGCTAGGAATGCATGGCGAAATGGCGGATAACATGAAAACGATTATTGATGGCAAAGAGTATGATGTCGAGCCATGTTGTACTAGTCCCTACGAAAATCCTAAAAACCCCAAGTATGTGATGGTAAATGGGTACATAACTCCGGTGGATACTATTGGACCCCATCGTCCTTGGGCAATCACAGATGAAGATGAAAAATCTACGGATGGAATGTTTTACTTGGCTAGTATTAGCAGAGGTACTAAATCCGTAACAACAAAGCCTTTAGTATCAACACTTATTTCTCTTCGATATAGAAAGTAATACTGTTTTGAATCCGAAAGTAACAAATGCCAGCAGCAGCGTCAATACCTCCCGCTCTGACTGACGTGCCGTCAGGTTTCAATGCACAGTCATCGGGGAATGTTTCCTTCAACAATGAGTATTTCTTCGTGAAGTACAACGGTTGGAGACGCTTTCCTTTGTTGGTGACATCGAATTTGGGGTTTACGTTCCCCGACCCTTCTAATAACGGTGACATCTATACCGATAACCAGTATTTTTATATCGTTGTCAATCATACTTGGATGCGATTTCCGATTTTAATCATAAAACCCCGACCACTAATTCTCGGATATGTACCCATGATAAACATTCGAGATACAAAACTGACCACTTTTCCTCGGAGCACTGATAATTATGGTAGATGGGGTATGCTTGCCTTTAACGCCGAGTACTTCTGTATATGGGGTATTAGAAAATGGCATAAGATTCCAGTCGCCCGTATGCCAAGCCAGAGTTGGGGGAAGGCTACCATGTTTCCAGGTAAATATTCACCGCATGGAGATATAGAGTTGTCAGTTGCCCTAGTTTAATATGAACCCGTTGTACGAAAAAGCAAAAGATTTAATCCTTATCAGGCGTACGTCTGACAACAAGGAATTCGAAGAGTACCCCTTAATCGTGCAGCCTCAGTCTGTCTTGATGACAGACCCCGCCAATAATGTCGTTTGTTTCGGTGCGTGTGGACTTCACGTTGCGTTTGCCGCATCATCATCGTACTCTGATACAAGTTCGTTTGCGTGGTACGCTTTGAGTGCTTCATATGCGTTGAGTTCTTCATATGTTTTGAGTTCTTCATATGCAATCACTGCATCATATGCATTAAATTTTTCGGCTGCGTTTTATTCCACAAGTGCTTCATGTTTACAAAATCCAAATATAACAATTGACGGCGATGGCAATATAAAGACCAGTGGAAGCATAGATACTGATGGCACACCTATAACTTCCAATGGTGGCAGTATCAATACTGTAACCGGCAATCTAACTGCTGGAACCATTGATACTACTGCATTATTTTCCTTTAATCCTACAATGGGACTAATGACGACGGGTGCCGGAGATATAAATACGGGCGGTGGAAATATAGATTTAGTAGGCGGAGGAATAACTGGTTCATTATTGGGCACTTCCTCGTATGCACTTACTGCAAGCTATGCCTTAAATTCTTTCGGGGGTTTAACAAAAGTTCAACACATGACCAGTGGTTCTACATGGTGTACGATGAGCATTGTAAATGGGTTGATAGTATCTATCATATAAAAAGTTTGCCTGAATCCATAAGCAAGTTACAATGCGCTGAAACAATCATAACTGTTATAAATAGGTAGGCATTTCCCTTCTGCGAGCGATATTTATACACATATGAATGACTATAAGAAGTACCTCGTGCGTCAAATGGGACTGAAAGAGGCTCAATTTATCCCCGCCGCTATGCTTGAGCAGGATGAAGAGTCGGACCTTGACCCCAATAATTTAGCGAAATTCACACGGGGTACGGGTGAACCACTCTCACCCACCGCCATTCCAACCCCCGTTATTGGGCTATCCATTCGGGGAAGCAGCACAGGTGGACTTCCTTCTGGCGTTGACCAAGGAAGGACCGATATTAGCCCCACCAAGGTAGGTGGCTATGATCGAGTGTCTCCACAGAATTTGAACCATCATACGTTTAACAAGACTCCCGCCAACCCCGAAATCAAACAGGAAACCGAGCCGGTTAATCCAGACCCAAGCACGGGACAGGGAGTAACTCACCCTCACCAGATTCAAGTCACTGCCCACGAAGAGCCTCAAGCCGTCACTGGCGCTTCTACGGATAGTGATTCAACTTTACAATTGAAGTCCGCAATGCCAAAAGGTATTGACATTGACATCGCCGAAACTGGAAACTCCCAAAAGGCGGAGGATGAAGAAACCGAAAACAATAATAATGCTGCTATGATACCAGTCACTTCTCTATCTGAAACGTTTGAGCGTCACAAGAGGTTGATGCGTGGGAGAATGGGACTAACCGAAGGCAAGTGCCCGTGCGGTTGTGAAGGCACATGCCAATGCCAACCTGGGTGCCAGTGCAAAAAGAATCGCAATGGTATTTGTGAATGCGCTACGTGCGGTTGTGGAGACCCCAATAAAGTCCATGACGAAAAAGATGAGAATCTCGGCGAAGACAAAAAACCTCGGGTTTGTTTTCACTGCAAGAAACCGCATCCTTGTGAATGCGACAAAAAGGATCATGAAGACTCAAAACTTCGAAGGGACAACCCAGAGGAATACAGAAAGAGATTTGGTATGACAGTGGATAAACGGGGAGATTTGGATGAAATGATTGAGTGCAAAGGCTGCCATAATCGTTTTAACTATAGGCTAGTTTCCGAGGTTGCAATGGGAGCAGTCAAATGCCCCGCTTGCGATATGACGCTGGACCAGAACGGTATGGTATTGTCAGAGAAGAGGCACCCATCAGGTTGTCCGTGTGCATTCTGCAAGAACATGGGTAGCTTCGGCAAGAAGAAGAAAGACAAGAAAGAAGTCGAAGAGGGCGATGACTGGGACAATCATGGGGATAATCCTGAGTTCAAAGAGAAGCACGCGAAGCAATGGCGCAAGGACCGCTCTGCCTCCAAAGAGGGCGACGATGTAAGAGATGAATGGGATAAGAATAAGAAGGACAAGAAAGAAGTTGATGAACAACAACGGCTTGACGAAGGCTATGCTGCACCATTCCAGCGTATGCGTAGTCTTGCTGGTGTAGGCAACATGATTCTTACGTCCAATGGACTCATGGAAAACAGGAACGACCCAGGAGCCAACAAGCCATTCAATACCAATTGGAAGATGGACAAGGAAAAGGCGGGATTTGTTAAGGTTGACGAAGAAAAGCTTAACAGGGTCAGAGCTACTCTGGCACGCAAGTCCAAGCGAGGCAGTCTTTCTGATACAGAACTCGACCTTGCTAAGAAGCTTGACGAAGTGTTGAAGAGACGAGCAACCAAGCCTCGCAAGGTTGATAAGAATATAGGTACGATGAAGAATGACCCAAACTACCATCCAGCGCCCGTTGGCAAATAATGATATGGATGAGACAGGAAGCGGAAAGAACTTGACCACTCCCGAGTTCAAGCATAAACTCGTTTCTCTTCTCACGTACTTACAGCATCATCTTCAATTTCAAACGATGCCTGCTGCTCTCAAGCTGATCAACAGCAAGAAGAATTCGGATAATCCTTTTGGTCTTACTGGTTACTACGACCATACGACCAAGAAGATTACTCTCTATATCACCGATAGGCATGACACGGACGTTCTTCGTTCGTTTGCACACGAAGTCATTCATCACTGGCAGAATGAACGTGGCGTACTTCACCCCGAGGACAAGGGTGCCAAAGTTCAAGGCAATAATGATGCAAGCCCTCATTATGCTCAGAATAATCCGTGGCTCCGAAAACGAGAAATGGAAGCTTATCTCTTCGGAAACATTCTATTTCGAGACTGGCAAGACGAACAGAGAATGGGTCCACCAAACCAGTACCCCTTTTTGCCCCAACCATATGATTAACCTATGAGCGACGGATTTGAATTATATCCTATTCTCCCTGGATTTGACCAGATGTTCCAACAACGTATAGCACAGAAAAGTGCTACTGCTGGTCCCCTACCTCCACCCGGAACCGTTGACCCCTATGAAGTGATGGTTAAACGTAAGAATGGCGAAACAGCCCCCATTGACTCCACAACTATACACAAGTGGCCAGAGGAGGATGTAAAGGAATTGGAAGACTATTGTAGGCGCAATGGTATTGTAGGATTTGCCTCTCGAATGAACCCAAAACTCGCTCTAATGCAGCTAAAGCGGCAGGTTGGTGATTACGGTGGGACTCCGCTTGAAGAGCGTGTGCCCGAAGGATATGAGAAAATGGGCACCCCAAATAAGTACGGTCCAAATTATCCCTATTCTGCTGCCATAGCAAAAAAACAGATTCTACATGGGTAAGTAGATATTTATAACCGTTATCTAATGAACAACAATATGAGAATTAAGAAATCCCAATTTAAGGAGGCTGTCAAGGCAGTTGTCCGTGAATGTTTGAATGAACGTTGCGGCAGCAACAAATTGATACGAGAGAAGAAGGCAGACCCCAAGGCATCGGCTACCCCACCAGCTACCCCACCAGCTACCCCGCCAGCTACCCCGCCAGCTACTCCGCCAGGTACCCCGGCGGTTGCCGTTCCACCTGTTGCCCCATCGGTTTCCGTTCCACCTGTTGCCCCACCTGTCGTTCCACCTGTTGCCACCCCACCAGTTGCCGAGGACCAACCCGAGGACAAACCTGCCAAGAAAAAAGGCTCATCAGACAAATCTGGTGCTACATCTGGAAATTCTGATGTTCGTAGTCCAACTTCAACTTCAACGGATGTTCGTAGTCCAACTTCAACGGATGTTCGTAGTCCAACTTCAACCGATGTTCGTAGTCCAACTTCAACCAAGACATCTACGGATGCTTATACGGCTGGTAATGTCACAGTTACCGGTGGAGCAGGTAGTGGTGATACTTCTGTTCACATTACTCAAGTACCAGACAACACCAAGACTGCCATGAAGGGTAGAAACATTTCGCCCGAACAAAAACGAGCAGAAATGGGTATTGATAATGCGGGTGATCCTAGTTCTATGAATGCCAAGCTGGGTAAAGATTCCGGGGGTGATAGTTCTATGAAAGCTGATCTGGGAAAAGAATCTCCAAGCTCTATGGGAGCGAAACTGGGTAAGTCTGATGCTAGTGTGGAAAAAACTAATAATAAGCCTCTTAAAGAGGCACAAGTAGGCGTGGGTGCTAATGTTGTCGCCAATGAATTACCCGAGGAAAATATGGGCGGTGAGCGTAAACAAGCGCCTATTGATGACATCGTGAAATTCGTCATTCGTAAGTTGCCCGACATTTCCGGTGACCCTGCCAAGATAGCCAGAGTTGCGGGTCTTTTATTTCATAAACAGACGGGTTGGGGACCACCCGACCACGAGACTTTACTCGGTGTTGTTCGAAATCATATTCGAGGCGGTTCATCCGACTCACAGGATGAGTGTGGCGGGATGGAAGAAGCCGGTCTGACCAGTGAAACTGGTGCTGAGGGCAGCGAAGGCTATGACGAGAAGAAAGAGATAATGCTTATTAAGGTCATGGCACTTATCTCCAAGAAACTCGAAGCTATGCACGCCGGTATGCCGGGTTCGGAAGTTGATCCGACATCCGCTTGTCCCGCTGCTGGTGGAGAAGAAGAACCCGCCGAAGAGCCATCGCCGTTCGGTTCCGATAGTGATTCGCCTCTCGAACCAGAAGAACCATCAGAGCCATCATTTGGCGGCGGTGAAAATGAACCAGAAGAAGAACCATCTCCATTTGGAAGTGAGGATAGTGATTTACCAGACGCCCCTGAAAAGTCAGAAGAGCCGAAGAAGAAGGAATCGAAGAAGGAGCCAAAGAAAGACGACAAAAAGGGCAAGAAGAAGGAATTCCCAGTCAAGGAAGCTGCTTACAAGCAAGTTGCTCCCCGTGCTGCTACTGACGCCAAAGAAGATAAGGCTCGTCGAATTCAGACTGAACCAAAGGTCAATGAAACCACGACAATAAAGGCGGGACCGCAATACAAAGTCCAATCTCCTCGACAAGCACGAGTTCAATCGGATGACCAAGCCCGAAGGATTTCGTTCGACCCCAAGATGACGGAAGATAAGGAATACGGTGCCGGTGCTAATAACTCTTGTCCACGATGCAATACTGTTTTGGCAAAGAAGGGTGGGAAATTGCGCTGCGATAATCCCGATTGTATGCATAGCAGGAGGGGACATTCATTCAAATCCGGTTCTACTTTGGTCGAGCCAAAAATCAAAGAGAATCACCGAGTTCAGGCTCGCTCTTACGTGACTGTCAAAGATAATCCAAATGACCCTAATGTGATGCGCGACCCCGAAAATCCGTATTCCAATGGGGCTTAAGGATTAAAATAAGTTGCTACAAATACGATTTTGCGCTACAATGCGTAGCGTGATAATGTGTTATACTACACACACAAATAAAACATGAATACGATATTCTACGTCAAAGACAAAACATCTAAACCGCCCCAAGTAAGGCAGTTCAACTCCTACCCTCAATTGGTTCAACATCTCGAAGAGATGTGCAAGCGTGCTTACAGACAAGATAAGAAACAACGCACACAACTTCTCGAAGAACTTGGAAATGGAAGCGATGATTACAATTCCACTCTGTTTGTTCGCTCAATGCAAGAAGCGTTCGAAATTGGTGTCGTTCGAGATGGACGATATACCCAATGCGACGTTACTACAATGGTCGCATATCAGAAGCCTGAATACGGGGACTAAACCTCCCTAAATAGTTATGTTGGACATCTCTTGGAGTCCCCCCGTCACCGTTAGAGAGGGATTCGCCACTAAATGGCGAAGGGAATGGTGTATTCCCCCTAAGATGCTCGGCGGATTCTTCGCCTTCTGGAAAGCCAATCGCTTCAAGATGTTGGCGGATGGGTTTACTGTCATCAAGAGTGAGAGGACTGGAAAATGGTATCTTTATGAAACTAAAGATAATGCTGCTCTTTTCAAAGTATTAGGAAACGAGCCAGTATCATACAGTAAGTACAATGACAAGTTTGAACTTCCTCCCCACCGAATTATTAGGACTGATGGACTTCGCCCGTGGCAGGTTGGGGCAGCAGAAAAATTGGTTTCATCTATTAAGCATTGGGGAGCCGCCGTAGATGGTTCGGAGCTAGGTGTTGGTAAAACCTATACTGCCCTCGGTGTAGTCCGCGATTTGGGAGTTCCATTCATTATTGTTTGCCCTAAGCCAGTAATGAATCAATGGAAAAAGGTTATTAACACCCATTTTCATATGGAAAAGGATACGGAGGGTATTATTAACTACGAACTTCTAATCCGCGGCCGAAAAGATTCTGATATAGCTTCCTTTGTTCTTCACCGACATGCCAAGCGTCCAACATTGGAATGGAAATTACCAAAGAATACCGTCATTGTATGGGATGAGGCGCATAGACTAAAGAATTTCAAGACCAAGGCTAGTAAAACTTGTATTGTGGCTCATAAGCAAGGATATAAGCAACTTTTTCTGAGTGCCTCCATCGCAGTCTCCCCCCTTGACCTTCGTACTATTGGCACATGTACTGGACTATTTAAGACGGCCAACGAGTATTACAGTTGGGCTTATGCTCATGGAGTTTATAAAGGCAACTGGGGGCTAGAGTTTAATAACGACTCCAAGACATTGAAGCAAATACATAAGTATCTCTTTGAACAGCGCGGGGTGAGACTACAGAGAGATATTATTCCCAATTTTCCAGAAACTGAAATCATAGTCAATGCCTATGATATGTCCGAAGAGGATACTTCGAAGATCAGGGAAATCTATACCGAAATGAGTAAGGAACTGAATAACCTGAAAAATCGGTCAACTGGAGATAGTGAAATGGCCATTCGTATTCGGGCATTGCAGAAAACCGAACTTATCAAAGTTCCTCTGATGGAAGAAATGATACGGGAAGGTATGGATGCGGGGATGTCAATCGTGGTGTTCCTAAACTATTCCGATTCTGTTGATGCGCTGGCCGCAAGGCTTAATACGACTTGTATCTATGACGGTAGGAATGAGAAGGTGAGAGGAAAGAATGTTGAATTATTTCAATCCAATCGTGAGCTAGTCCTAGTAACAAACATTGCTGCGGCAAAAGAAGGATTGAATCTCGGGGACGAAGAAGGTGGGCATCCCCGATTGGCTATTTTATCTCCAACTTATTCGGTGTTGAAGCTGAAACAAGCTTTGGGTAGAGTTCATCGTGAAAATTCAAAGACCAAATCTGTCCAAAGAATATTGTATGTCGCGGGTACTCAAGAGGAGGATGTTGTTGATAGCATGGGTCAGAAGTTAGAGAACTTGACACTTATTAACAACGGAATTGTTACCGACAAGGATTTGAAAATCGGGTAATATGTATAAGAGGAGTTGTGCCCCATGAAAACTATGAAATCATCAATGACTAAGACGATAGTAGTACAGATGACCGCCGACAATGTACAAGAGTTTGACATTGATACGGGTGTGTTCGACGACCCCTTTATGGAGGCCGCAACTCGTGCTGTTGAGAAGACCAAAACTCAGAAGCATGGCATTATTCGTGCCGTGACAAACTGTTGGGAAAAGACTAACCCCAAGAAGTCAGCCATGTACAACTCTTATTGGATTCTTGTCAATGCAGCTTGCTATGGAAAGGCGGAACAACTACGAGAGAAGTTCAAAGCCCAAACCGACTGTGATTTAGCGAAAGAGCCTAAATGTGGAAGAAAACCTGCCAAACACAAGCTCTAATTCTGACTCTTTGCCGGAAATTAATTTGCATACTGCTACAGGTGAAAACCGCCTGATGGGGGTCCTGTACAAGAAGATTGAAGACCTCGCCAAGGAAGTTCATGAACTCAAAACTCAGAAAATCATTGACGAGACACAAATGCCTCCTGAGTTGCTTGCCCAATCGGGTATGCTCCCAGATGACCCCACAAAGGTTAAGCGAGGGCGTGGGTATCGTCCGCTCCTTCGTTCGGAGATAGAGGACGCCATCAAGGCATCCCCGTTCTGTTCTGATCAAGCCAAACACTTAGGAGTCTGTATTGGAACCTATCGAAAGTATGCTAAGCAACACGACTTATGGAAACCACAACCTCATCACAAGGGGTGTAGGAAATCTCCGTGGGGAGCCGAAAAAGGAAAGTATTCGTTAACTCAAATCCTCAAGGGGGATTACAATGACAATAAACTGGTGACGGATTGGATGGTGAAGAAGAAAGTGCTCAAGGCGGGAGCAACCGAAGCGTGTACTATCTGTGGATACAACAAAAAGAACTTGATAAACGGACGAGTCCCCCTCCTGTTGGACCACATGGACGGCGACAAACGTAACTTCAAGGCGGAAAACATACGCCTGCTGTGTTGGAACTGCACCGTTGAGTGTGGGCGTGGGTATTTGCGTCGGGGAATTCATTTCTTTGACCCCGATTGGCGTACCGATGGTAAATAAGGATGATATTTATGGATACCACTACTATGTTTAACCCGGTCCATATTTTGAATCAGATGGGAGTCATTACATCCTTCTCTGTCGCAAAGAAGGTATCGGAGGATGCCATACATGCGTTTTTTTCTAAAGGTAAGAAGTCGGGGAAGTCAACGGAAGAACTTAATGGCATTCTGCGAGATAGAGTCCTCAGTGAAATCGAGGAAGCGGTGGCTCGTCGAAAAATACCGGGGCTGTTGACTCCAGAAGAATTAGCTAAAGAAATGGGAGTGCAACCGCATATTATCAACAATATGCCAGAGTTGAATCGGTTAATTATGATCGTAGGACACAAATTATCCGAAAAGAAATATGACAAAATGTCGCTCTGTTATTTCATCAATTCGCTCGTTAATCTACTCGGACTCACAGAATCCGACTTCGAGAAGTTCCACCAGAAAAATAGCAATGAAGACGGAGACGGAGACGAGGACGGAGACGCGGACGGAGACGAGGACGGATTCAAAGACGCATAAGTGGTGGGAAGACGAGTGGTTTTTAGAGTGGCTTCGGTTAGCCCGAAACAGAAAATAAGTTATATGTATGCAAGAAAGTTACGAATTTATGAAAATACTTAGTATTGATGACGCACGCAAGTTCGCCGATAAAAAGGTTGTAGTAATCATCACTGGCGTCACCGGACAAGACGGCTCTTTCATGTCCGATTTCCTCCTGAACAACACGGAATATGAAATCTTTGGCGGTGCCCGCCGATTAAGTGTATCCAACCATGAGAACATCGCCCACATTGATGGTGAGAAACGGTTTCACCTTATCAATTTCGACCTTACGGATGATCACTCCATCTCTCAGACTATCAGTTGGTTGAAGCCGAAGTTCTTCATCAATTTTGCTGCTCAGTCCTTTGTCAAGTCTTCTTGGGACTTCCCGGCACAGACATGGAATACCAATACCTTATCCATCATCCATATTCTTGAGGCAATTCGCATTCACTGCCCCGAATGTCGTTTTTATAACGCTGGTAGTTCAGAAGAGTTCGGAGACGTTGTATATGCCCCGCAGGACGAGAAGCATCCTCTGCGCCCTCGCAGTCCATACGGGGCATCAAAAGCGGCTGCAAGGCAACTGGTGAAGGTTTATAGGGAATCCTATGGGCTATATGCAATCCAAGGATGGCTCTTTAACCACGAAGGCACTCGTCGAGGAGAGGAATTCGTCACCCGCAAGATTACCAAGGCGGTGGCCCAAATCAAAAAGAAGATTGTGGATAGTCATCGCGGCCCTCTGCCTCTTAAGATTGTACCCCTTGAACTCGGCAATCTGAATGCAAAGCGTGACTGGACAGATGCCGAGGACTGCGTTCAGGCTGTATGGCGTATGCTTAATCAGGAAAAATACAATCCATCCTTTCCTCCAATTGAATTTTCTGGCCAAAACGGATGTTATACTAAAGCAACTTATAATACAGTAGTCAAGGAGAAGTGGTTTCCATTTATCGCCGAATACGTTGTATCCTCGGGAGAGAACCATACGGTGAAAGAGTTTGTTGCGGAAGCATTTGGTGCTGCGGGAATCCGAGGACATTGGGAAGGTGAGAAAGAGAAGGAGAGATTTATTTCGGACACTATGGGTTTATCCGAGGACGTGCTGGTACAAATCAACCCTTCATACTACCGTCCCGCCGAGATTGAAGTACTGCTCGGAAACCCCGCGAAGATAGTGACAGAGTTGGGATGGAAGTCAACCACGACCTTCAAGCAGTTGGTCAAGAAGATGGTGAATAAAGACCTTCAACTGATAGGTCTATAATAGGGGAATCCCCGCCGAAGCGGGGATTCCTTTGATATTCTTACTTCTTGGACTTTTCCAAGAAAGACTCCCAGTCTTGGTGACGAGCCTTGCGGATGGTGTGTGACACCAATATCTTCTTGGGCTGTGAAGGCTGAAACAACATTGTCAATCCAGCTTCGCTGTTGAGTTTGTCGCCCTTCTTGTTATTGATTTCTTTCGTCGTCAACACGGTGTTGTCATACGTGTCGCTGCCGCCACGGTGTTTTGGCAGAACATGATCAATCGTTGCCTCTTCGTAGGCCAATTCCAACCCCGTGTAAGGGTCAATCAAGTTGTCACGTATAGCCAATCCCTCTTTCGTGGGCTTACCCTTGAATTTCTTCTCGGGGATTTTGGAGTAATTCTTCGTGATGACTACGGTAGGAACACGAACGGACATATGGGCGGAATGAATGCACAAGTCCCAGGGGCGGACGGGGAGTTTTATCCACTCGTCCCAACCTACGGGATTGACATATTCTTTCTCTCCATCGAAGTCTGGGTCTCCATTTTCTTTGAGGGAGTATCCAATGTCAACTGCGGAGACAACACCCGTCATCAGGTCGCAGATGGTGCGCCATACCAACCCAACGCCAACAGGTTTCCAGTTTCTGTTAAGTTTTAACACTATGGCTTTATGCGCTATATCTCTCATACTCCATAACTATGCCACGGATTTTATAAAATGTCAAGTTTTTCGTGTGATTTTCGTGTGATTTTCGTAAGTCATTGCTATTTATTGTATATGGGACGAACAAACTTAAACAGAACCGAAGATGAAAAACAAGAACTCAACCGAAAATGGAGAATGCGATACTACTGGGAACATGCTACCGAGGAACGTCGTAAGGGACTTGAACGATATTACAAGAGGAAAAACAAGCGGAGTTTACAAGATAGTAAATAGGGTTAACGGAAAGTATTATGTTGGAAGCTCAAATCACATTTTGAAGCGATGGACCCGTCATAAAAATGATTTGGACAATAATAAGCATAGAAATATTCATTTCCAGCGGGCATGGAATAAATATGGCGAAAATAATTTCCATTTTTGCATTGTAGAGTTATGCTCCGAAAGTGAATTGCTGGTTCTGGAAAAGAAACATCTCGGAAATGGTGTGTGTCCACATAGAGTTTATAACATGGAGTCCGATCCAATGCGCCCAAGTCATTCCGAGGAAACTAGACGGAAAATGAGTAAGAGTTTGATGGGTCATGGGTGTTCTGAAATAACACGGCGGAAGATGGGGAGGTCTCGTATGGGGCGTAATAACGTCAACTACAAACCCACTATTTATAGCTTTTTTCATTTATCCACGAGCGAGGCATTTATGGGAACGATGTACGAATGGAGAATGAAATTTAATATCCCAATTCCAAATGCCTGTATGCTCACGAACGGACAACTGAAAACTTCCCGGGGATGGAGATTATTACAAATCTCGGTATGAACCTATGGAAAGAGATTTACCATCCCATACGGCATAATGTAAATTGCCATGAACATCCATACACAAGTTGTAGGAATCATCGGCGCTGCTGGAAATTTTGTCTGTGTTGAATTGAAATTTAGAAGATGGAACAAGTTCCAATTTATTTGATTTCTCAATCCACCAAGAGGGTTCCCCCTGCTGAGGAGTATGCCCATAGATTTGCCATAGTCCTTTTACGGGTTTGAATTCCTCTCGGTGGTCACACCAAGTAATTCCTCCAACCTTCTGCGACCCATAGCGGGCATGTCCAGCATTTAGTGCCCACGAACCTTGTCCCGTGGCAGCAAGGCGAATGCCTTCTTGAGTATGATGGTCCAAATAATTACTAATTTCTTTGATATACCTTGGTCGGTCAGCACGAAATTTGGAAATAGACCGTGGAATGTTTGTCTTATGCAGCCCGGCGTGGGTTAGTAACCATTTGTTATCTATCCAGTAGTACCACTTTACCTTATCCCAAACATCTTTCGGGACCAAATCGTGGATGATAAAGTATTTCCACTGAGCATATCCACTACAGCGGAGGTATGGATAATTGAATGCGTAGTTTTGTTCATGATTTCCAAACAAGAATACGTGATTTGGATTGTTTACAAAGTCAACGAACCATTCGCATGTATGACCCACCATTTCGGGAGTATCATTAAAATCATCATAGGCATCACCGAGTGCAATTACTCTGTCGGCCCCAATGTGCTTAATTATTTTATCTGCCCAATCTACCTTATGGTGAATGTCGGCGAGAATAAGAGTTAATTTATTCATGTCTTCTATATCTGACACTACGCTTATTTTAGGTCTTATATATCGGTCTTAAAGTGCTGTAAGGACTGATGTATGAATCCTTATTGTAGATGGAGTTTACAATAAGCATCGTAATAATTTTCAGGAAGTTTTTCCATTTCATCATCCCAAGAGCCATCCTTCTTCATTGCTTCTGCCACTGGATATTGAGGCTTTTCTTTTCGTCGTAAGCAGCACCATTTTGCTGAACCCCATTTCTCATCCTTCTCCCACATTCTATAGAGATTTTGTATTTCGTTTAGCGGAAGGTCTTCGGAATCGGCGCTTCCCCACGCAAATATATCATTGCATAAAACGAACAATACTATTGTTGAGCCAAGTAATTTATCGTTATTATACTCGGCATATCTCCGTTCATTACAGAACAATATATCTTCTTTTAAGAGAATGGAAAGTGCCATTTCTTCATTACAGTACTCTTTACTGTTTATAATACAAAAAACTTTCTCCTCCATAGAAATTATCTCTACCTGGAGAAGGGGCTGATAATGAGAGACTTAGCTTTCTTCTCCCACCCTGCATTGTTCATCACTTCCTCGGGAATTAGTTCAATGCTCTCGTGCGGGGACATAATCATAACGGTTACGTGCTTCTCCTGCAATATCTTGGCGAACGGTGACAACAGCTTGGCTATGGAAGGAGCCACTGCCCCCTTTGATTCTGGAGGTACGTCAACATGGACAACGAGAATGGAATTGGGTTTGATGTCGTCCACACTGATAATTGTCACATGGTCGGCGGGAAATTGTAGTTCGGCAGGAGGCTGTTGTTCCTCGGGGGTTGGTTGGTGTGCGTCTGTAACCATACCAATCTTCATGTTAGGGATTGTGCTCATATGTTTTCTTAAGGTTTTGTAATTCGGGACATGACCCGCTAGTGTGATTTGTAAATAGACCACAGAAGGCACACCATTTATTGTGCCAGTTTATGTCCCCGAAGTTTTCATTCCACTTCTTGGGGCTGTATCCCATTGTGGGTCTCATGCCCTTGCCGGGGTTACGAAATTCTTTCTTAGGCATAAGTTCTCGAAATTCTGGCGCAAACTAGCTCATGGCGCATGTCTCGGTTGATTGAAATTTTGCCGCCGAGATTGTACATCTTGGTGTGGATGCCCCACTTTTTGAAAAATCCTTTGGTGGTGCCGAGAGACGCAGTGAGGGATTTCATCTCATCAGCCATTGCGATAAATTCGTCCTCAAGTTCATTGAGTCGTTGGTCAATGGTCCCGCAGACTCGTTTTTGTTCTACAAGAGCAGCAGACAGAAATCCACTGCCCGACCCAGTTGGATGGACCGGCACATTGTCAAAGTTGAAATTTGGAGCGTTCATAATTTGCTTACAAAAACCACTTCATCAAACTCGGGAACTTCTGGACGTTGATAGCGAGCCAGCATATCGTCAATGATCTTTTCGGGTACATTGCGTCCACCTTCGGAACCACGTTTGGTGTTGCGTCCTATGAGGACCGACTTGCTGCACTCGAAAACTTCGGCAATAACCTTGGCACCATACCCACGAGCGAGGTTTACAAAGTCCTTGCGGGTTTTACGATACATATTGGTCGCATCGAAAATAACGCACTTTCCTTCGCCCATAGCCTTACGCATTTGGTCCTTGGCCATGCAGAAAGCGGGATACGATACGGTTTGGTCATGGGAACCCTTACCGATGATTCGGCGGTTATCGTCGGGGCAGACCCGTACGATGCGGGGATCGCCCTCGGCGAGGACTTTGGCGAATGTACTTTTGCCAGACCCGGGCGGTCCAACGCAAATCCAAACTACAAGCTGTTCTTTCATCATCCCCAATATAACCCATCATTTCGATTCTGTCAACACCTTTCGGGCACTCTCCAAAATAGAGGCGATATTCTGTAGCCCGATGCCGTTGAGGGTATGGATGTAATATCGGGGAATCGGCACGTTGCGCTTTACGCACAATTCAGCGAGGAACCTAGCACAATCCATGCCAGTCTTCTCGACGAGATTTTCATAGCGGATTTTGCCAAACGAGGGCGAGGTTTCATCGTGTGCCGCCCTGTACTCGGCATAGTGTTCGTCTGCCAAATCGTGGTCAAAAGAGACCGTCTCAGGAATACCTTTCTCTTTGACAGTCTTGACGAATTCAGCATACGATTTCACTTCCACCCAAGCATACGGGGGGAGTTCAATCCACTTGACATCTTGGGGATGACGGTCGTCGTCGAGAAATAGGTGATATGGCATGTTATTTCTTCTTCTTTTTCTCTTCATCAAACAGAGGATTGAGCACTTTGCCAGACCATGCTTTCTTGAGCACGCCGCTTGTGAAACCCTCCTTGGGGCGGATGACAATACCCTCGGCGGGGAATCCATTGGGATACTTTTGCTCGCTGGCGAGTTTGACCAACTCATCAACGTTGAATCCGAAAGCGGAGCCATCGCTCACAATGTCAGTGACTCGCACGAGTTTGTAATTCGTGCAGAACTCAACAAGCTTGTCGTAGTTGGCGTAGATGCGAGTTTTGATGTTGAACAGGTTGAATATATGCAACTCCAACTCCGTCAGCCCGAGGCGGTTGTCTTGGATGCCGGGACCGCAGACCTCGCCTTGAATGGCCCAGTTCTCTCCTGGGAATGCCGTGCGGAGCACATTCGCCAAGTCGTACTTGCGAGCCATACGCCAGAATCCGTTGCCCTCGCTCTCTTTCAAGTCAATGCGGCGGCTACAAGCACCAAACTCTTCGCCATTGACATAGAAGGTGCCGGAACATCCGTCGTCTTTACGGGTGATGTAGTAAGGGCGTCCCCACAACTCGGGTAGGGCATCGGGATAGGTACGAATATTGTCCTCGTCAGTCATGATAAGGAAGCCGGGGAGCATACCTTTTGCTTGACCAGCCAACTCGGCAGGAATAGGCTTTTCGTAATGGATAACGCCAAGGGCTTCGGTGACATCAACACCTTCTTTCCAAGTCTCGGTTTTCACATCATACAAATCTGGTACAATCGGGTGGTCTTTTGGAAGAATGCTCAACGGGAAGCAGATTCCCGCACTTTCTTCTCCCCTCAATCGAATCGGCTTGATGCGAAAATGCTTGTTGCGAAGAAATTCGAACTCGGCTCTTTCGGGCAGAACGGTGTCTATGACGATATAGATCACAAGGTCACCTGCGCGAAATTCCCCTTTTTTAACAACGACGTTCCAACCCAGAACCTTTGCGATTTCAAGGGCATCTGCGTTATTATGCGGGAGGATTTCTCGTATTTTTTGTATTGTAGCTAGATTGTTCATTCGTTATAAATAGTCTATATCGGCACTTTTACATGGGTTAATATAGCCTATAGAGGTTCAGTTGTCAACATCTTATTTTTCCAGGTTATAAAAAGTTGACCCATTTCGTGGGGCGTGTTATGCTGTGCGAACAATGGGTGACATAGCAGATGACATACTTGGATGGATGGAAGATGCCCTTGATGATTATAATGGATTGTATGATGACGCATGGGAAGACGGATTCTATCCGAGGAAGAAGATACCTACATGTAAGTTCTGTGGGAAGTCACCGCTCCGATGGCGTCAAGTATGTGGGAATTGGGTTCTCCATGAGCGTGATGGTAAATATCACGATTGTCCATCGCATCCATTGCCTCTAAATGTGTTGAAAGACATCTTGGAACAACAGCGAAGAAAAAGACAACAAACTATGAGTGAATGGGACGATTTCAGAGATACGATAGTAAAACCATCTTTACCGTTGACTTTCGATGCCGTTTCGGGCAAAGTTTCGGTGCGACAATTACTACCAATCCCTTCTTGGGATGAATTCTTTATGCGTCATGTATATCTTGCCGCATCTAAAAGTAAAGACCCCAGAACAAAAATCGGGGCAGTTTTAGTAAAAAACGGAATTATTATATCCGAGGGCTTTAATGGATTCGCTCGTGGAGTTCAAGATTTACCCGAACGATATTTAGATAGAAAAACGAAGTATAAATTCGTAGTTCACGGGGAGGCTAATTCTATTCTAAACTCTGCCAGAAACGGAATTTGTACTACGGCGTCTGTTCTTTATACTAATGGCATTCCGTGTGATTCATGTGGTAAAACAATTATTCAGGCAGGAATATCGGAAGTTGTTATTCACAAACAATGGCCAGAAACTCTTTCCGAAGTGTGGCGAGAATCTGTCGAAATTACCAAAATAATGTTTCGGGAGGCGGCAGTTAATATACGTGTACTGGACTGTCACCTGAAATTACAAGGTCTTGTTGATGGCAAAATTATTGACGTTTAGTGACCATCCTTTGTGTTGACTTCTTCGCCCACTCACGAGAGAGTATGGGATTGCTCGGTGGAATTTGAATTTTTCACAAAATTCTTTGCGAGTTCCCATAAACATTTCGTTAGTTAAATTATTTAGGAATCTATAAATTGTTTTGTCTCGTCTGGACAAACTCATCCGTAAAAACATAGCAGGCATATTCATAGATTTTTTAGTAGCATCGCTTATCTTCTGTCTTGTAGCGGTGAGGGTAATTTTTCCACGGCGGGCGTCCCCAATCTTTTTTCTACTGTAATCAGAAATGTCTCCGCCCTCGGATTTGAATTTGAGATTATAGCATCTATCTTGCTCGGATTTAGCAATATTAAGATAGCGTTGTTCGACCTCTAAAAGAATACCCCGGGGAACCTGTTCTACAATTATAACATCAAAATTATTTTCTCCGCACTTATTCCACGCATTCTGTAAATAGTCATTCTTATGTCGTTTAGCTCGCAATTCTTTTTTATGTTTTGGCCATCTATATCCCACAATATCTTTCGATGACCCGACATAATACTTCCCATTAACCCGGTTGACTATTTTGTAAATTCCCGATATTTTTGATTCGGTAGTATCGAGCAAGTGCCCTGCGTCGTTCGATTCGCTTGTGGCAGTTGTAATATCGCATACGCCTAATTCTCCATTGTACTCGGATTTCATCGTCGGTTCGATTGAGTTTTTTTCGTCCCATATAACTTCTTTCTCTTTTGTGGTTGACATTGTGTCGCTCATATGGTATAAATAGCGTTGACACTGATTAGAGTGACAAAAATCGTAACAAAAAAGAAACCATAAATTATGTCGAAAATAAGTATTGAACAGGTGGAAGCGACTTTGCTTGAACGAAAAGTAGAGCCGGTCAAGGTGGCGGAAATCCTAAAAGACTTGGAACAAGCCCTTGAAGAGGAAAAAGCAGATCGTGATGCCAATAAGGTTCCCAAAGCGAAGTGGGAATATACCATTATAATTAACGACCCCGAAAAGAAACTCGGCACTGAGTTCACGGGATGGGTTGTGAAACAACTCGAAGGTCAAGACGCTGGTTTGATGCTCGGTAAGCTTACCGATGCCGCCAAGACCCAGAATGAATCCTCGAAGCGGAAGAAGTCGCTTATCACTGGCTTCGGTGAGTTATTCTCTGCCATCAAGACCAAGTTCCTTAAAGAGAAGGGACTTAAGGTCTGCACCAAGGAAGCTGTTCGTGTCCTAACGGTCAACGGCAAGACGCTGTAATATTGCGAATCGTTCAATGGCGGGTGGGCTGACTCACCCGCTATTTTAGTGTTGTTTTTGGAGGGGCGTGGTATATTTATAGCATAGAGCTATGAACATACCACAAATTTATCTCGTCGAGCCGTACAATGCATACGCACCCAAGGGCAAAAAGAAACATTGGCATCAGGTTATCGAAGAAGAAGCATTGATGGCAAGGGTTATTGCCGAGCAGCAACATCTTCGAGAAGCAGCCGCCAAGACATCACACCCAACCCTCCCGCCTCAAGCACCCCCAATTTCTCAAGCCACTTCTCAAGCCTATTCGGGTGGAGAAGGTGCCGCTGGTGGACCTAATACCACGGGCGGCGGTGGACAACAACCACGACCACAGTTCTTCAACCCTGGGACAATCTATACTTTTACGGCAACCCCTGCCACAAGTTCTGTACCATCTTCGGTTCATGTTTCGGTGGCAGGTAGCTCCGACACTCTTGCCCTCGGTGGAGCGGTTGTAGTATGGAATTGGGGTGATGGAACTGCTAACGGCGGCGGTGCTGGAGCCTCCCATTGGTTTAGTAGTACTGGTAGCTTCAATATCGTTATGACGGTGACTTCTCCGTATAACGGCACGACATTAGCTACACAAACTTCACCTGTGACAATGAGTATTCCTACCGTAGCTGCTGCGTTTACTGTAACGGGTGCCACTGTGACTCAAACCGCTGGATGTTACACTGCCTCGGTGGGTGATACGCTTGCCTTTGTCAATGAGGCTACGACCAACAATCCTCACAACCCATTGACTTACAATTGGGAGTTTAGCAGTGGTTCATCGGCAGAGAGCACGGATACTAACCCAAGCTTCGTTTACACGGTGACGGGCAGTTATCTGGTCACGTTGGGAGCCACGGGGTCATTCAACGCTATCAGCGCCGGAACTCGTAGCGTTCAGATTGTATAGACATCTTAAAGTTCAGTATCCCATTGGGTAAATTGTCCCGTGCGTCCAATAATGGAGTGCTCGGATTCCCATATAGAAGACAATCCCAACTACGAATCCAGCTATAAATCCCTCGAACCTTTGAGATTCCAAAATCTTTTTTAGTTTCTCTTTCATTTGAAGAACACTTCGGCGTCCACATACTGAAACCCACATCGAGCGGCAAAGGATTTGTCACCGCCCATGTCACCGACCATGATGCACTTGGACGGAAGTAGTTTGTACTTCTCGATGAAGTAGGCACCCATACCCGGGGCGGGCTTGCGGCAGTAGCAAGTGATAGGCGGCACTCTATGTTGGCAAAATAGATAGTCAATATCCACGCCAATCAATCTGTTTGTTTCCTCAAAGCAATGGTCGGCTTCGGTAAACGTAAAGTCTCCTTTTGCCACACCAGATTGGTTAGACGCACCTAACAAGACATACCCATCTCTTTGGTATTTTTTCAGTGTCTCAGTCCGATTTGGCAGTATCTTTATTTGCCCCGGCTTCGTTGGGAACTTAGACCCGTCGTTGCAAATCCGCAAAGTCCCGTCATAGTCGCAGATAATTGCTTTGTTGACGTACTCCGGTTCCCACACACGGATGAAAGCTTCGTTGATGATTTGGGAGAACCCTTCGGCTAATGTTGGCTTCTCGAACTGTTTTCTATAACGATAGATAGCTGCTGGAGGAAACACGTTGGGGTCTTTGGAATAGCCCTTGAAATCCTCGGGGTTTGGGATGGTGCCAATCTTCTTCATCATACGAAGGCACGCATTCAGTTGGGCATCTTCGAGGGAAGTAGTAAGGTGTACACATCGAATGGGCACCTTGGCCACTTGGGCAGCACGGATGATAGACGCTCTGCTTTTCACTGAGGGATAGGTGTTATCAAGTACCACGGGCTTATTGAAATTGCGAAGTATGTTTCCTGCCTTTGTGGCACACTCTTCGAGACTGCCACCGAGCAAATCTCGGTTGGCACGGATGTACCCTTGGTCGGTGTAGGACTTGACAAGAGTGCTCTTACCAGCGGCGTTGTAGCCCATTAGTATAACTATCTCTTTATCCACGACTCAGTTCCTCTTGAATCATTTCCGATTCTGCTGCCCACCATGCCCGTAACTCATTGCGAATTAGGGGGTTAATGGAAGCGTGCTTTAGCCCTGTAGTAATGACTGCCGACAGAGTATCGAAATACTCCGTCGGCAGTGTAACGGTGATGTCAGACTTTTCCGGCACAACACCCAAGGTCAGACCACTGTGACGACTTGCGCTTTGGAAGCGGAATCGGGGTGGTCAACGACGGTATAGCCGAAACCAATGATGGTGGCCTTCAACGTCTCGCAAGACCATCCTGTGCTCCGGTCGCCACGTTTGATGGCGCTTTGCACATTCTTGAGGGTCGGTTGATATTTGCGTACGCCGCAGTTGTAGATGTATTGCTTGATGCGGTCTTCCACGGCAGCATCGGTGCAACTTGCGCCCGGAGCGGTCGCGGTGCTCGCCGTAGGCGTATTGGCGGGGACGCCAGCCGAAGGAGCGGCTTGGGGCGTTACGGAGATGCCAGCCAGGGCACCACCACCGATTGCGGTAGGGGTGTACTCGAAATACATGCCGTTGAACTTGCGGCTGAGAGAGAAGTCGGGGTCAAAAACGCCGCTGGTCCACAATTCATCGAACAGGGCTTTGACTTTGGGGTGCGGGATGTCGAAACGGAAAGAGGCACCTTGGACTTCGACTTCGGGGATTTCCAGTTCACCTTGGGAGGTCTTCTGGCGGATGGTCCGAGTAATGTCGTGGACACTAAACGGCGTGTTGTTTTGAGCGAACGCCTTGACCTGCATAAGAACTGCGGATTGGAGCGTCACGGACGGAACTTGCTGCTTGTTACACATAATGTCTTTCTATTGCTGTTATTGTTATTATTGATGTTTCAACGTTACGCAATCAATATAGCACACTGCGTCAATTTGTCAAGGGACGTTTTTCTTTGTTGGTCCGTTTTCTTCGGGAATGAAGTTTGCCGCCCTTTTCTGACTTATCGTTGATGTTATCGTTGATGTTCTGGTTGGAGTCGGTGAAGGTGATGTACGGGCAAGCCCCTTGCTTCTTCGCCTTGATTAGAATCCACATATAGGCGCAGAAGGTGCCAATGTTGGCGAAGACCCAACGCGTTCCATCCCAAACGCCCATCACCACTGCCTTACTTCCCTCGGCAATCGCGCAGGTGATTTCTACGCATAGCTCATGCGCCCGAGAGTCTCCCCTTGCCTCGCGGCGTTTCTCGTGGTACTCGTCGTCAGCCTTGTACTGTGCAGCCAACTGTTTGATGTACTTATCCTTAAACACGATGTCTCGCATGACGGTGAGGAATTCGTCAACTTCCATCCGTGGGAACTGGTCTGACACCTGTTTCTCTGCCAAGTTAATCTTGAGGTTCCAGAACCGAGTATTGGTGGTGTCAGCACTTGCTATAGCTTTCCATCCCGATTCACGAAGACGTGGGTAGCTCGTTTGAAGGATGTCTAGTTCGGTCTTCCAGAATTCTTCGAAGGTGCGCTGAATGATGCTATACTTCATGGTATTCGCTGCCTTGCCGGTATATATACCGAACGTTTCCGTAAAGATTTCTCCACTCTTCCATCGCTTGTGTTCGAGAATAATACGAATAAACAAGTCCATCCATGCTTGACGGAAGCGGGCATGGAGTTGGGCGGGGTTCTCTTGCCGAAGAGACTGTATTGTACGGTCATCCCACCATGTCAACGCCTTTTCACCGATCCATCCAATCACGGTAATAGCGAGGATGAACACCCACCACGGCAGAATCATTATTGCTAACGGCTTCCATGAAAATACAACCTTGAGCACTTCCCACAGACATGAAAAGAAGACTCCAAGTCCATAGATGGCACCCGTCCAGCACACGAAGAAAAAGTGCCCGAATACGTGAGTAATATTGAAGAAGGTAGTGGAAAGGGCATGGAGGGTGTGATGGGGAATAAAGACAAACAAAGAGACGATGAAGAGGGCGACCCATCCCACGAAGTAGTATTCCGGCTTGCATTCGGTGGTGCTCTTAATTTTGTGGATGAAGAAGCTGATGAACAATGGCACTAAGCTGGCGACAGTCCAGAACCAATACAACGAAGTCCATACGCCATCAAGGCTGCGGTAATAGTGATATGCTTTGTACCCGAATAAGGAGAGTAGAAATGCAGAACCTACTACCGTGATAGTTAAGAGGGTACTTCCTATGATTCCAAACCCGGGGCAATGGATTTCTGGTCCGAAATTGATCTTCCGCATCCGGTTGTACAACCACTCGTCAAAGACGTGGGCGGGCTTGCCGATGACTCGTATGAGCGGGAGTATAAGGTACTTGATGGGTGCCACAAACAACGGGCGGAAAATGAAGAAGCTGAACAGGTTCAGCCAGAAGTAGGGGCAGACCGAGAACCCATTCGGGATGTGTTTGTCCCAAAGCGGGTTCTGAAACAGGTAGGCGAAGTTTTTGTACACCCAACTGTCTCGTTGATACCATTTCTCTACGATTGAACGTTTTACTAACATATTATTATTTCTTACTGGTTTTTGTTCTTGCCCGCATAACGCGGTGCGAAATTGTTGCCGATGAATTTGAGTATATCAATTCCAAATTGATCGCTTCTCTCCGCAGACAGTGCAGGTCTGAAAGGTTTGCACTTTGCGCATTTCTCGTATCTGCCCGTATAGATTGTGTTCGGTTTCCATGTACGGTATAGAGTCAGTGTCTTGCCACATATGACCCTCGGCACAGGGATGGGGCTTGATGACGTGCCCACAACGTTCGCAATACTGATGACCCGTGTCATCAAGTTTGCCGAATTTGTGTCCAAAAAGGCATTTGAGCATAATTATTCTTTCAGGTTGATTCCGAATTGCGTTAGAAACTGAACGAGAACTTTGCCTCTCAGATAGGCGTCGGGGTCGGTCAGATGGTCGAAGACATCTTTTTCACACCCCATTATGATGGTCTCCAAAATGAACTGCTTCCGTTGGTCGGTATAAGCAATCGTATCCGCTAACTTAGGGTTCAAAAAGCATATTACTTCCTCGATTCGGGGAGTATCGGTCTTCATTACTTCATGCGAGACTTCCCTCACCAACGTATCAATTTCTGGATCGGTTAAGTTCATTTGCACTCTAGTAGGTATTTGATTGTGGCTTGGGAATTACGATACACAATCAACTCGTCGTTGGCGAGGTTGGAACCTGCCTTGGCCCATACGCTGTCATGCCCCGAGGGTTTGTCGCAACTACTTTGGGTCGTATAGATGCGTCCCATTGCGAATTCACAGACAAACAACCATCCGGCGTCACCCACGCCGCCTTGACCCCAACGGTTGAAAGTATATCCTAGTGATTTGGTACTGTTGATGGCACCATAAAGTCCGTTCCCGAACATCTTGCCAGCAATGGCGGCAGTCGAAGGAGGACTGACTTTCAACCCCGACTTAAGGATGCTTAAGCAGTTGGCTTGGGACGTGCCGTGGAACACTTCCTTGACGGGAGTGGTCTTGGACTCAAAGGCATTCGCCATGTCATGGATGGTGACTCGGAAGATTTCGCGTACCCGCACACTATCATACCCATGCTGGTGTTTCTTGCTGGTCTCGAAGAAGCGTTCCATACGAGTACGCTCGGATTGGTCGTTGAGCACGTCCAAATCCACCTTGAACACTTGTTCTTGTGCTTTGACTGGTGCTCCAGCCGTGGGGGCCGGGGCGACAAGGGTAGCTTGGTAGCTCGATTCGAGGGCGTCAAGCAAGTCGTTCTGCTTCTGCAAAGCGTTGTCGTCGGGGATAACGGTCTCGGTGGAGAAGCGTTTCATGCCTAATGCTTGCGGGATGATGCGAAGATAATCACACAGAATCTTGTCGGTGTCGGAACCGTAACGGCGGGCACGGACACGGGGAGCGATTTTGGCAAGCAAATCACGAGCCGTAGTCAGACCTTCCATCGTGACGATGCCGAGGGGCGTAGTGAATAACCCCGTGGTGGAGTTGTACGTGATTTGGGTGCTGGACGTAATCTTGTGGACGTTGGCGTCCACGAATCGCTTAATGAGGCGGTCAAGCACAGGGCTTGAAGATTTGAGCAACTGCGCTCGGGCGATGGTATGAAGGTCGCTGTTCTTGACCACTGTGGCGGGGGAAGCGGATGCTGTGGCTTCGCCGATGGTCTTTTGGTGGGTGTAGCCTTTTTTCTCCTTCTCCCGCACTTTTTTGCTCAGATAGGACTCGCCTCCGGGCCACACTCCGCTATCGGGATTGGCACAGCCAACCCGTCCCCATTCAGCATGAACTTGGTCGTCGTCGTACAGTTTGGCTTCCCAATATTTGTAAGAATTCAGTAGTTTTCCCGTTTTAGGGTCTAATCCATTCTCCGCAAATATCAGCCGAACTTCTTTTATTAGATTTGCCATAATATCTGTGCCAAAACTTATTCTCTCTGCTATTTATGAGTATATGAAAACATGTTTCCGCTGTTATTTGCCCAAACCGTTATCGGAGTTCCACAAACAGGCTCAAAAGCCCGATGGCTACCGTCCCGTCTGTAAACAATGTCGTTCATTTGATTCTGCCAACTACTATAGCACGAATCGAGAATATGTCAAGGGGAGGTGGAAAAAATATTTGGAGACCCACCCCGACTATAATCGGGAGTACTATCAATCCAACCCGAAATACTTTGAGCATTACTATGCGTCTCACGCCGACCATTATAGGCAATGGCGTTGGAAAAATAGAAAACACATTGCCCTTTGGAGAAAGCAGTACAAAGAACTAAATCCGACTTACAAAGTTGCTTGCTCGTTGCGTTCTCGCATTTCATCGCTAATCAGGAAGGCTGGGGTTAAAAAGGAAATGAGGTCCACCGAATTATTGGGATGTTCTATAGACGAGTTTCGTCAACATTTAGAAACACAGTTTGGGGTTGGAATGACATGGAGTAATTATGGAAAATGGCATATAGATCACATTGTTCCTTGCTGTTCGTTTGACCTGACAAAGGTGGACGAGCAGAAGAAGTGTTTTCATTATACTAATCAACAACCATTGTGGGCAAATGATAATCTCCATAAAGGTGCTCGATAATAATTTTTAGACTCTAAAGGTTACGAGATAGGGGTCAGTCTGTAATGCGTGGATGTGGGACGTGATTTACGTATGGCATTTCCGACATGCAGGATTTCAAAATGAACAACGCTGCGGCAATTGTAATAATGATAAGACAAATTCTTTCTACTTTGGTTTTCATCGTGATCAATATAGCACGCCTTTACAGTTTGTCAAGGGTGACTTTTTTGGAGAGTTGATTTGTGAGGTTCATGCCAACCTTCACTTGCAATGTCTCATTGGATGAAACGAGCGTTACCATATTTGGGGTGAGGGCAGAAACAGTGTAGTTGGCGATGTGGTCATTCACCTTCAATGTTTTTCGGTAAATGGAATTGGTGCCATCGAAGAAAGCAAATGTGCCTTTTTCGTACTGCATTAGTCCAACGAGTGTGAAGGTATCGTAATTGGTTTGACGGTGAACCGCGTTGGTGGTGCCTCGGTCGGGGTCGAAGATGTTTCGCTCTACAATGATACTAAAGTGGGAATAGTCGAGGCTGCTCTGTCCGTGGGCGGATAAGCATAGAAACAAGAGCGAGGCGTATTTGACTATTTTCATCGTGGGTTATTATATCACCCCCCATGATGTTTGTCAACTACGAACTTGAATGAATCGTCCTTCCCCGAAAATATGAGCGAGAAGGCGCTCTTCGGGACTGATAATGCAGTAGCGGGAGTCTTGGAGTTTCTTGCACCAGCAATAGTAGCAGTTCTCGGGATGATGTTTTGCGTTATCCCTTCGGCGGCAGAATTTGACAGATGACTGGCGGCGTACTGGCATAAAAGGATATGGAAACAGCTTGGTTCAACTACTCTCGGATTTACAATGGCGCAACAGAGTTTTGACTCTTGAATCTTGCGGCTTGAATTTTGAGATATTGAGATTTTAGGTTTGAACCCAAAGTTAATTGGGGTATCTTTCTCTTTATCATAATTCTAGTAATAATCCCCAAAGGGGACCGGATGTACCATTGCGATTTCCTACCATCGTCTCCCCAAGCTGCCCCACAAATTGTTTAGTACACCTTGCTCAAAAAGGTGTAAAGCATTCGTGCTTCTTTTCCGCCCAGTTCAAGTGATGCTTTTCCAGTATGAATCGTGAAATGGTGCTGTTTGTGTGGTGTCCACGATGGAGAGAAAAACAATCGGAACGATTTAGACTTGTTCTTGATATGTTTGTATTTCTTGATTTTCATGTACCAACTATATCATACTTCCTAAAAAATGTCAAGGGAAAAAATAAAAATTGCATTTACAAGATTTTGTTTGCTATTTATACGTATGAAACAATATACATTTGACGAAAACTATTTTGACATTATAGACACCGAGGATAAAGCATATGTTTTGGGGTTGCTTTTTGCGGATGGATATAACTATGAGGTTCGGGGGGTGGTTTCCATTTCTTTACAAGAGAGAGATAAAGAGATATTAGAAAAAATATCTATCGCAATGAAAAATACTAAACCATTACAATTTGTTGATATGGTTAAGTATCATAAAGGAAAATCACACCAAAACCAATATAGGTTGAGTTTCTCAAGCAGACATACATCGGAAACATTGGCACGCCTCGGGTGCATTCAACGAAAAAGTTATTTGTGTAGATTTCCCACAATACTCGCCCATCTTACTTCTCATTTTATTCGGGGATATTTTGATGGAGATGGATGCATAAGTTATACATACGATCATAGAAAAAGACCCTGCGGGAGTGTATCATTTGTGGGGTCTAAACATTTCTGCAAGTCGTTGTCACTTTTGCTGAAACAATTGGAAATAAACTCTAACGTTTCGTATGAAAAACGTTGTAATAAACACATAAGAAGAATAGCATTCGGAGGGAGAAATCAACTTGTAAAGTTTTGTAAATATATTTATGAAGATGCTTCAATATACCTTAACAGAAAAAAGGCGAAGTTTGATGACTTTATTACTATTTCGGGAAACCTTCTCGTGGCGAATAAATCTACTAACGTGTATAGAAATACAAGAGGAAGTAAACGACCATTTCGGGTTGTCAAAACACTTAACTATAAGAGTATTCATCTCGGATCGTTTGAGACCCGAGACGAAGCATTGAAGGCATCTACAGATTGGGATAAAACTCACTCTTCTACTTCGGTTGAATGATTAAATTCATCAGCCTCATCTTGTAAATCGTTGATTTGCTCTTGGAGGTCGGCAACGGTCTCGTCACACTTCTCCTGATTGATGAAGCTATCCCACTGATACTTCGTTTGCTCTTGGTCCCTGCCGACAAAGACCACTTCCTCACCTTCACGCTTCTCCAAGCCTTGAATGAAGGAGATGCGGGATTTGAGTTCCGCCATGCGTTCGAGTGCGGGATAAATGTTCACGTTGGCTTGCGTGATTTTCCCTTTGAGTTCCCCGAGGTCGTCGGAGATTGAGAGAATTTTGACGTACACGGCATCGCGGTCCACTTGGGATACGTTATCGCTTCGGCGGGCATTCTCCCGCTGAAGGATTTGCTGTTGACGGACGAGTTCACCGGCGAGGCGATTCTTCTGTTTGAGTGCTTGGGCTAGATTCATACGTTTTTCCTATTGGGTTTCGATTGTGGTGCATATAATAGCAGACTTCATCCCTTATGTCAACATCTTTTTGAAACTTTATGGAATATGGAGTGTATTCTTGTTTTTGGCAAAATATAGAGATATTTATGGGTATATGCACCATCACGACAATCTCCGATTACTCTTCATAGGAAAAAAGCGGTCTTATAATTATGGAGCCTCTTACGGTCTCTATAACTCCTGTTTGTTTCTTGCCAACGCCCTTCGACAATTAGATGTCGAATGTAATGTGATAATGGTGAATGATAACAACGACATTGACCGAGAAGTCGCTAAATACAAACCAACTCACGTATTCCTCGAAGCAATTTGGGTAGTCCCCGAGAAACTCGACGTACTGATTCCACTACATAAGAGGGTACAGTGGTTTGTACGATTGCATAGCAATACTCCGTTTTTGTCGGGCGAGGGGAATGCTCTTGACTGGCTTAAGCGATACGACGTGGTGCAAAAGAGCCATAAGAACTTTCATATTGCCAGCAATGCTCTCAAGCTAATCAATGACTTTTCCAAATCATTGCAAATGGTTATGGCATATGCACCTAATATCTATTCCCCCGATTCCCATAACAAACCAACCGTCAAGCCGTCTCATTCGGAAGATATTGTGAAAATTGGAGGATTCGGGTCGCTTCGCACTTTGAAGAATCAACTGATTCAAGCAATGGCAGCTATGACTTTTGCCGACGAATTGGGAAAGAAGCTGGAGTTTCATATCAATCACAGCCCAATCGAAATACAGGGAGAACCTATATACAAAAACATAACCAATTTGTTCGCGGATTCCCCGCATACGCTCGTCATTCATCAATGGCATCCACACGAACACTTTTTGAAGTTAGTCAAGTCAATGGACTTGGGAGTGCAGGTGTCTATGTCGGAGACCTTTAATATCATTGCAGCCGACTTTGTGTATCTTGATGTTCCCGTGGTGGTTTCCAACGAAGTCACATGGATGAATAATCTATACAAAGCCGATACAACCGATATGAATGATATTGTCGCTCACCTGTGGCTCGCTTGGGCAGGTAAACCTATTAACTTGCAGCGTTGTAATACGTGGGGTTTGCAGGCACATAATACGGCGGCTTTAATTGCGTGGAATGAACTACTGTTCCCGTTTCATAAAGAAATCCGTTTTATTGCATAAATCGTTTGCGGTACGCAGTGAAAAACGCTCCAATCGGGGAACGTAATTTTAGAAAGCTTCCTCTGGTTTTAGGGTTTCATTAGAACCGTTGGTATCTTTATACCACACAAGTTCTTTGTAATCTTTATTGCTTGCGTTTCGCCCGAATCGAAGATGCTCGAACGGCAACCAAGCCGCATTGTCTTGTTCGCAAACTATTACCTGCCCATTTCTTTCTTTGCACCATTGAGCCAGTGCTGAATAGTCAATCTTGTTAAACTTGTATCGGCTTCCTGCTTCCTTATATGGAGGATCAATAAACCAAGTTGCCTTTACATTGTCTATGTTTTCGAAAGAAAGATGCTGAACCTTCCAGTGACGAATGTGTTCCAGTTGTGAGGCAATCATTTCTTTTTTTCTCTGGGTCCAGTTTCCACCGCGAGACAAAGAAAGTGGATACCTCGACGCGTTCGTTTGACTTTCTGTCAGCCAAAATCCCATCAGAGTTCGGGCGGGAACACAGTTGACTATCTCTTCTACGGGATGGTCTTTATCAAACTTCTCCGCACCATTGGGTTTGATGGGTAAAGCGAGGATTTCTTCTTCTTTAACATTTATGAGCCATTCCCACAACTCCACAATCGGGTAATAAGTCTCATACAAAGAAACCTGCCTCTCGTGATACCTCAGAGCATAACCCGCTGAGCCAGCAAATGGTTCGATGATTTCATCGCATTGGGGTAGGTGGTAGCATTTTGCTAACCTATATTTAGAACCAAAATAGGAGAAAAACGGATGTAAACCCAACATATTATTAACCTCCAAATTCTGAGAAGTCCCCCGAAAGGAACTTGAACGGTATCTCGTAATACGGCTCGCCCGGGTGACTACCTAACCATTCGGGGCGGTCTTCTGCCAATTTGGCTATGTCACGAAAAAAAGAGTGCCCTACTTGGCAATCTGGACCTTCGGGTAAATTGGAAACTGCAATGAGCAGAAAATCTGGATTCTTGGTATCACGAGGACGATAAATGAATGTACTATATTTTTTCGTGCCTCGTACATCACATTTCACAACTTGTTTGCGGAACGTCGGCCGCAAGTCGGGGTTGGAGTTGCTTTTGTACTGATTCATTTCTTTTGTCCATTTACATTTGGAGCACTTACTTGCAATGAGTTCTGCAATAGCTCCCATTATGTGGTCATTTATCCTCTGTTCAAAGCTTCTGGTTTGTACGAAATCACGCCTACCATAAGAGTACGCTGCACTCGCCATTCCGTTGTTGGCGTCCTGTACTTGTACTTTTGTTCTTTCAACCGCTACTTGTTTACATTCCGCAAGTTCGGCGTCCGTTAGTGTTTCAAGATTAAAATTCATATATGACAATCTTACAGGAAAGTCAACAATGAATCAACTTATTTTAATTTTGGTCAGTGCCGGAGGCATCGGCGGGCATAATCAGGTTGGCGAGAGAAGTTTGGAGTTCGGCACAATCTATACGTTCTTTTGCCATGCTAAAATAATTCACACTTTTCTCCACGCCTATAAAACTGCGATTCAATCTTACAGCAGACTCGCCAGTAGTTCCCGACCCGAGGAATGGGTCACAAACCATATCACCTTCATATGAAAATAGTTTTACGCAACGATTAGGCAGTTCCAAGGGAAAGGCGGCAGGATGTTTGGATTTGGTCTCCGGATTCATTGCCCATAGATTTTTAACATATGTCATGAACTCTTTGGTGCTAATGGTAGATATTCCTTTGGTCTTCCGTTTCCATTGATGTTTATAAAAAATCAAAATACATTCGTTGGAATCAATTACAAATGGAGCAGAAGCGGAACGCCAAGACCCCCAACACGTTTTATTGCTGCCCATCTTCTCCCAAATGATGACTCGATAAAACTTGAATCCTACTTCTTGTGCAATGTGTGTGTAATCGGCTAATATAGGATAGTTAATGACTTCCACCCCCTTGATTTTTAAGTGGTCAAATGTCACTGAGATGGGGATATTAATACAAATCCTTCCATCATCTGTCATAGCATTGTACATTTTCATGAGCCACAACTTGCACCACTTTAAGTATTCTTCATATGTCATGGCGTCATTATACTCGTCGTATTCGATATTGCAATTATACGGTGGGGATGTAACCACGAGATTGATTGGAGGCACGCCGGTAAAATCGGCTTTAAGGATGTCGGTGTTGAGAAGAGTAATCATCGCGTCGAGTATGTCTTAAAATAAAACGTCAATCAACTTATTATATAGTCCTCGGATTTTTTGAGTTTTTCATGTTTTGGGCTATATTTAATATCAGAGACCCGAAGTCTCGCCTTAGAGAAGAACGCTAAAAATCTTCCCTTGACAACATTCATTGCCTGTGGCATACTATGCCCACGATGACAAAAAATCATAAACGAATCGTGTCGAATCTGCTCGCAGCCGACATCTTCTTTCGTGAGGCAGTGGTCCTCGCCGGGAGCATGGTACTTCGCGAGATTCCGGCAATGAGGCTTGTCGCAAATGAAATTCGTGAGGCTCGGTGGCACCTTGATGAAGCAATCGCCCACACGGAAGCGGACGCCAAAAAAAGGTCAAAAGAGAATTTGCCGTTCGCTGATCTGGTTCGGAGATGGCAACTGGCATCGGCGCGATATAATCGAGACTGCAACATGAGACATGCACTGCCCGACGATTCCAAGCGCAATCATCTGAGGAAACGAAGTCATCGTGCCTTTCAAATAATGATAAAGGCTTTCGAGCGCACGCACAAGACGGACGCACAATTCGGTCGCCAAAAAAAGTCAAAAAAGAATTTGACAAGTGCCCGCGAGTGTGTTAGGATGTAGAAATGATAAGAGAGATTCTAATCAAACCAGTCCTTAATGGGTTCATATGCACCGTAGGCTGTCAGTTGGTGGTATTTCAATCTGCTTCTGAAATGGTTCGGGAGATTGAAGCGTACTACAAGAATCCAGAAGTGGTGGAGAAGGCGTTCATGGCGAAAGCGGTGAATAAGATGAGTGATGGACCGTATGTCGCCGAAAGACCGAGAGTGGGTGATGGTAGGCTGTCGGAAGCGTGTGACACTGTTTGCGAAACACGCAATCCGACGCCAATTCGAGAATCGGTAGGAAATGCTCGCAGTAAGTAAGTAGATTTTGAGATGGTAACAGCAGACGCTTTACAGCAAAACTCCATCTTGGTGTTCTCTGAATTTTTGAGTGGTGTTATTACGAGCAAAGGCACACGCTTGGATAGAATAACATCGTCAATTCGTGGTTGTCCAAGACGAAGGGCCATACCGACCACGAATATTGATCTTTGTAGTGGTAGTCCGTGTAAAAGGGACTTTCGGCAAGGTAACGCCGCCACCACCGCTGCAATTTGTTCTTTGACTTAGACATAAATGGGACTGCGATAACATCAAAACCGGGGGCGGTTGAATACTCCCGTGAAGAACTTGGGTTTATAAGCTGAGACAACCAATGTTTAAGTCAGATATTGATCTTTGTAATACAATTTAGCGATGGCATCTCAGATGCACCCCATCGAAGGGTTCGCAGCTTCGGGTGAATTTCCGAGGTCGGCGGCTCGCGTCCGGCGATTGTGATAACTCGTCTCTGCTATAACCGACAGCGGGGCAAAGGCGTGGTAGCACACGTCTCTCGTTGCAATCTCGCAATCGCCGACCAATTTAGGTCCGTACAGCAACAAAAACAAATAACCATGCAAAAAGGACGGTGAGGCATACACCACCTATTTAGTTAGGAGAAATAAAATTGCTCAGAAGATTACTGTAAAAATCTGGACCTAGCTCAATTTAGATGCGTAACTGCAATAAACAAAAAATAAGGAGTCGGATGGTAACGACACAAATATCAACCCGTCAGTCCTATGTTATGGATATGCATCTAGCTCAATTTTTAGTACTATAACCCGACAACAAACGAAAGGAACTCCGTTATATGAAGAACGCAACTCGCAAGACCCCCCGCACCCATTTCGTGCCCGCCCCGAACGCCTTCGTTCAGGCCATGACCAACGTCGCCAACGTTGCGTACACCGAGAAGGGCGCAATCACCAACAAGTCAACCCTGTCCTCAATCCTCGACTGGTTCGGACAAGGCGGAGCACTGCGTCAATGCAGCCCGACAAACGCCATCAATCTCTTCACCCGTGCCTATGCGGAAGACCGCTTGTTGGCAATGAAGATTCTTTTCTACTTCCGCGACGTTCGTGAGGGTCAGGGGGAGCGCAACATCTTCCGTATCCTTATGAACTACCTCGGTAATAACTACGCCGACGTAGCTCGCAAGAACCTTGAAAACATCCCATTCTATGGACGCTTCGATGATCTGTACTGCCTCGTAGGCACGTCCCTTGAGAATGAAGTGTTCGCACTATTCGCCACGCAGTTGAAGGAAGACCTTCGCAACATGAAGAAGGGTGAGAACGTGTCTCTTTTGGCTAAGTGGCTCAAGAGCGAGAATACCTCTTCCAAGGAGTCCCGCCTCCTTGGTCACAAGACTCGTGAGGCATTGGAACTGACGCCAAAGCGTTACCGCAAGATTCTGTCGGCGCTTCGCAACCATATCAATGTCCTTGAGACCAAAATGTGCGCGGGTAAGTGGAGCGAAATCAACTTCGAGCAAGTGCCTTCCAAGGCATCGTTGAACTACCGCAAGGCGTTTGGTCGCCACGATCAGGCCCGCTACGCCGCCTACCTTGAATCCGTCAAGAAGGGCGTTAAGAAGATGAATGCCACGGCGGTATATCCATACGAAATCTTCCGTTCACTCGTGAAGGATGTGCGTGGTTATGGTTCGGCTCCTTCGGCCCAAGAGATTCTGCAAGCCGACTTGCAGTGGAAATCCATGCCTAACTGGATGGGCAAGAAGGAACACAAGGGCATCGTTATCGCTGACTGCTCTGGCTCGATGTTCTCGGGCGTGCCCAACATCTTTGTGGCAGTGTCACTGGCGATTTACTTCGCCGAGCGTAACGTTGGTCCTTTCAAGGACTTGTGGATGAACTTCTCGGAGTCGCCCTCGTTCCAACGCTTGCAGGGCAGTAACCTGTACGAAAAGTATCAGAATATGGACAAGCACAACTGGGGTGGCACCACCAACCTACAGTCTGCCTTTGACATGATTCTCTGCACTGCGGTTCAGAACAAGGTCGCTCAGAAGGACATGCCTCAAGTTCTGTATGTCGTATCTGACATGGAATTCGATGTATCGGGAGGTCGCAATAACCGTACGAATTTCCAGGCGATGAAGGACAAGTACGAAGCCACTGGCTACCAACTCCCTCGTGTGGTTTGGTGGAACGTCTCTGGACGTAACGAGAACTTCCCTATCCGAGTGGATGACACGGGGACGTGCATTGTCTCGGGATGCTCTCCGAGCATCTTGAAGTCGTTGCTCTCTGCGGAGGCATTCGACCCAATGTCCATCGTTTACGAAGTGACGAACAGTCCTCGTTACGAGCGAGTGACGGTATAAGCTTTCTAAGGCTTGATCACCCCGCCCCTCGGCGGGGTTTTTTGTTTTTGGGCTTGACAGTCATAGCGGGGTATGGTAATCTACAAGCTGCTAAATGCTCCAATATGGAGAATGTATGTAAATACTAACGATAGAAACAAATAGTTATGCGAAAACAAAAACAAGCAAAAGCACAGCGGTACGGTATCTTCTACCGCTCAAACGGACGTTGGACCTCCAGCCCTTACGCTGGCTTCACGTTCACGAAACACGCCATGAACCGCCGCCCCCTCAAGGAGGACCTCAGCACCATCCGCAATCGCGTGCTCAAGTCCCGGGTGTTGGTTCTCCCCGTGGCCTAACTGCCTTGATGACTCAAAGAACGGTCGTAGTTAGACCTATTGGCTATGACCGTTCTTCCATTTTCTCCACATTGAAGCTTATGGCTGAACAGATTGATATACTGGCTTATATTGGATTTTGGGTAGGAGCACTAATTCTAGTGTTTGTCCTTGGCGGATTAGTAGCAGTCTTCTGTAAGCGAAAGAAAAAGAAATGAAGGTTCACGCTAGAGACTAACTGTATGAAACCTGATAGGATATTCATTGTGCGCCACGGAGAATCCGTGGGTAACGCCGACAAGACGGCGTATAAGGATACTCCCGACTATGCCTTAACTCTGACTGATAAGGGGCATCGGCACGCCGCCGAAGCGGGAGTTGCTATTAAGAACATCATTGGTTCTGAGCAATCCATTCAGTTCTATATTTCACCATTCTGGCGCACACGTCAAACCTATGCGGGCATTCGCAAATCCTTCTCTATTTCTGACCCCGAACGGTACAAGTTCTACGAAGACCCCCGCCTACGCGAGCAAGAATGGGGACAGAATATGGATACCCGGGGAGACATTGGGTTCATTGAGAAGATTGAAGAGTATAGGGACAGTTATGGACACTTTTATTATCGCTTCAAAGACGGCGGCGAATCGTGTGCTGACGTATTTGATCGTGTAAGTGACTTCATGAACACTATGCAGCGCGATTTCCAAAAGAAAGACTTTCCTCGCAACGTAGTCATCGTCACCCACGGCATGACCATGCGTCTATTCCTTATGCGGTGGTTCCACAGTTCAGTGGAGGATTTTGAGAGTTGGGGCAATCCTCCGAATGGCGGGTTCTTTTTGCTCGAACGTGGCGATTCGGAAAAGTATCGTTTAGTGACTCCACTCCACACGCATAAGATACGGCATCCGTTTCAATTTCAAGTGCCAAAGGGGCAAGAGGGCTTCTTCCCGAAGCAGCACGAACTGCCATATGAAACTCAACCCGGACATAGTTCCAATCAACCTTGAGGAAGCAATCAAGATCATCAAGGATGGCTTGATTGAGGATGATTTGGTTGAAATAAAGAGCGCGATATTTGATGCTGCTCGGGTCCATTTCACTGTGGGCATGATGATCCGAAATGAGTGGTCGCTGTGGGATAAAAACAGTATTCTTGTGCGGTGGTTCAAAGAGAATTACGGCATAGATTATGCCGATGACATTAGTGGTCTTATTCTCGACTGTCTGACGAGAGACATACAAGGACTTCCACGGCGGGACAGAAAACTCGCCAGGCAGTACATTCAGCATTGGAAAGACATGAAGAATAAATGAAGAACACATTCGATAGCAATCGGGCAGCACAGAATGCGCCAACGTGCTCAGCGTCTCCGACAGGTTTGGGCTTAATAACAGAATGTCCAGTATGCGCGTCAAAAGACCTCAAAGACGAAAGCGGCCTTTTCGTGGAAGGCGTGTCATGCAATAACTGTGGGTGGGCAGATATAGACGGCGGTGTGGATTCAGGATGCTGAAAAGAAGGGCTTGACTTTCGAAAATAAAGGAGTATAATACTGTTATGCTATTTTTCATTGAAGCACGAGTGACCCGCCAGCACGCTGGGCTTTCGTCACCACGTCAAGAAGTCATTGGCAAACTTGTGAATGCCAATAGTCCCGGTGAAGCCGAGAAAAAGTATCAAGATGCCGTGAAGGCAAAGTACGCAAAAGAAGGGCAAATGAAACTCGGGTTTGAATATCTTCATTTTGCTGACGAGATCAAGTAACTATGACCCTACGAGAAGCACTAATGGCGGCAGACCTTGATAAGGTATATGCCCTAATCAACGAACGAAACAGTGGCAATGCCGCTGAATGTGACCGAACATCCTTGGCGCAATGCGAATTCGGATACAGTCGAGTGGTCAAAGAACTCATGGGAAAACCCCGAGTGAAAGCATACTCAATGCCCATCCTTGTTGAAACTCGAACTGACCCTTTCGACAAGAAGCCATTCATTGACGTATGCCTTCTTAACACCCGTTATACCCCGCCGCCGAAGGGTGCCAAACCGTGGGGCGGCTCTCGTGGTCAAAAAGTGCCCAAGGGCAAATACAACTGCAATGCCGATAAGTACAATCGTAATTTCGCCCTAATGGGTGTTCCGTGGAGCAAGTTGATTGACACTGAGATTCGTATCGAAACCAAATGCACTATTGAAAAGGCTCTTGCCTGCCTTCTGTGGGAACTGACTTTTGACGGATGGACCGAAGAGAAAGCCAAGGAAAAGACTGCCTTTATCATGGACCGCATCAAGGAGGCCAAGAAGGAAATCAAAGCGGGTAAGTGTATTATCCTCCCATCGAAGAAGAAAGGTGGACTAAAGGTTGTTATCCCCGATGTCGTGAGCAAACAACTTATAGACATCATCAACAAACCTATATCTAATCCTAAATGGGGGTGTTCTCGTGCCAACCCAAATCCAACCAAAAAGAAATGTGGTACTTGTTTGGGGTGGGGACTGTGGGCATTGGGTGATGCTACACCAATGGGACCGATGGATGGCTCGGACGGTATGCCAACTCGGGCTTGTCCAGAGTGTCGTGCCAACCCTAACCCGGTCAAAAAGAAATAAGAATATGAAACTTGGAGAGTTGAAGAAATCGTTGTCGCAGTTTCCGCCCGACATGAACGATATGGAAGTAATTGTCGTCACAGGTAAAAACGGCGAGAAGCAGTATGACCTTCTCTGCTTTGTGGGATACCTTCCCATGCCGGGACACGAATCCGTTGCACTTGGCTCCCTTACCGCAGTTAAAGTGATGGTCGCCTCGGGCGAGATTCAGAAGCCCGAAGGATACGATGGCATTGCGGACGGGTTTCGGGACGGCGAGTGAAGCGATTCATTCGCATATTTATAAAATCTCCCCTTGACAACCGCAATGGTTGTGTTATAGTAGCGGCATGAGAATTCAAGCATCTTCAATAACGGGCTGGAATATTGCCAGCAAAACACGCCCCATAAAGGCAAAACCTCTACTCAGCCTAATGGTTGACCGTACCGTATTAAGCCGGTTCCTCGTGGACACACTCGAAGGGCATGAACCTCTCGGGGATGGCTCGGTCATCTGTGTAGGTGAAGCGGGAGACGCATGGCAGCAAATGCCGAAGAAGCTTCTCCAGAAGTACGATGTGACGCAGATTGACGTTGATGGGTGGATGGTTTGCACGCCCAAGCCCGACAATTCAGTGAACTGCTTCGAGGTAACATCTCCAGCATCAAATATTGGTGTGCATAGCTCCAAGGAAGACAACAATTTCACTATAGTTGGTCAATGGGGAGCCGTTGTGGATGGTGAAAAAAACGTTCAGACGGGCACCGTGGGCGATTTCATTTGCCAGAGTCGTACCGACTCGACGGACGTATGGGTGGTTCGTCGCAAACTGTTCCTGAACACCTACATCATCAAATCGTAACTTTCCATTTGACTTTTTTTAATGACGTGGTATATTGACCGCAACATTGAATAAATTATGAGCACACAATTAACACCAGAACAACGCAAACAACGCACTGAGCTAATCGTCAAGGTGGCTGGCCTATTGGGGGTCTGCATCGTCCTTGCTCCCCTCGCAACCACCATTGCCGCTGGTCTTGGTGCCCTCGCCGCATTGGGTGCGGGTGCCGCCGCAGTCTTCACGGTATGGAAGTTCCTCCCTTGGTTTGCCATGAAGATTGGCAACGCCCAACTCAAGGCAATCAAGGCCGAGGCCATGAAGAACCCGTGCGAAACGTTACAGAACGAGTACATCAAGAAGGAACACGCCCTCCAAGACTACAAGACCAATATCGCTCGGTTTGCCGCCCAAGTCATGGCGTTCGCCGACCAAGTGAGGGGTTATGTCAAGGACGGGCTTGAGGATGCTCAGACCTACGTTGAACAACTCGGCAAGATGAAGCAATTGCTTGAACTGCGAAAGCAGAAGTATCAAGACGCCCAAGACATGCTTGCCCAATTCTCCGAAACCATCTCCCGCACCGAGAAGAAATGGAAGATGGCGTGTGCCGCTATGGCTATGAATGAAGCTGCCGGTGAAATGGCGGGTGATGCCTTCGACAAGATTTGCATCGAGACCGCCCTTGATAGCGTGCAGACCAAGCTGAACGAGTCCTTCGCCGAACTTGACATCGCCCTTATGGACGACGAGAAGGAAAAGCGCCAACTGGCTGCGAAGCAAGCCAAGACTCTGCCGCCCGTGTCCATCGTAGCCGACATGAGTGCCGAACCCAATCGGGTGAACCGCCAGAAGATTGCGGAGTAACCATCAATAACCATCAACATCAATAACTGTATGAAATTCAAAATCATAGCCGCTATCGTCGTAATCGTGGTCGTGCTAATCGCAATCGTCATCGGCGCTGGAATGAGAAATAACAGCAGCACCGAAGGCGAGCCGCAGACCGAGCAAGTCCAGCCTCAGCAATAAGTGTCGTAGTGACAATCAACAACAACAAATAACAAAAGAAAGTGAAAAGTATGAAAAAGTTACCTCTAGCCGTCTTCGCATGGGTGTTTGCACTCTCGGTGATGGCTCAATCCACCAACGCCCCGACCTTCGTGAAGGGCACCCTTGACATCAAGTACAACACTCGCCAGTCGGATAAACCCGTAAAAGGAGTGAAAGACCGTTACACCGTCAACGTCAACGTGTGCAACAGTGCCCTCTTCCACGGTACGATTACGGACCAGCCCCAGATTATCGAGGGATGGATCAGCAAGTCTGTGACCCAACCCCGCTTGGTTGACTATGACCTGGCGCTGGACGTTGTGAACCCCAAGAATCCTGCTCAGATCAGGAACGTGGGACGCCTCTTCGGCAATGTGCCTATCGCCTCTGATGGCACTTACAAGTACGATGCTGGCACTCTTTCGGTTGACGTTCTGCCCAGCGGAACAGCACCCGGGTTTTCCAGTAAGTTCACTGGCTCTGCCATCGGTAAACCAATGGGACGCCCAGCCAATTGGTTGGATACCTTCAAGGGAAATGCTGTCAGTATTACCCGCAACGTCGGCGGCAAGACCACAACTGTTGTTCTCAAGAAGTACGACCGTATGCAGTTCCAGAACGTCGTCCTCGGTGCCGGTCCTATGCAAGCTTATCCTCAAGTCACGGTCAATGGTGAAATGCTCTATGACTATGACAAGAATTGCTGGTTCTTCAACAACGTGTCGCTCATGTATGGTCGCAACCGCGATGCCCTGACTGGCACTATTCGATGGGTCGAATCGCCTCAGCGCAAGACCAATGGCGAAGGCGAATATCAGTTTGACGTGCGTGTGAATGAACCGCCTCCCTCAGAGTCCGCTGCTTTCGCCGCTCCGACTGACGAATCTGCCTTCTTCGAGTCTGATGCCTCTGTTCCCGCCCTCGCTGGCACCATGAAGTACAAGGATACCGTGCGTCAAAATCCCAATGCGGAACCTACTACTTTGTCCTCGGGAGTCACCATTGACCTGACGGGTAACAACCTCAGCAAGCAGCAAGTCATGGCTCTGACCAAGGTTATCATCTTTGCTGCGGTGGTGCCGATGAATGCTGACTAATAATCAACCATTAACACTTAACTAATCAAATACAATGAAAAACATACTTGCAACATTGACCCTCGCACTGGTGCTTATCGGCTTAACTGCCAACGCCCAGTACACAACGACAGTCACCAACTATGTGACCATCACTAATACCATCACGGCTCCCGTCGTCACCCTTGGGGATAGCGGTCACATGCCGATGGACGAATCCAAGTCCAACAGTTGGCCGATGGAAGTGACATTCGGTGCCGCAGGCGTTACCGTCCCGCATACAGGCCAAACATCCTTTGGTCTTGACGTGGGTCTCTCGGTGCAGCCGTTTACAGTGCCCATTTGGTTCGGTATCTCGCAAGAGTTTACGTGGTCGCCATCCTTTGCGGGATCAACCGACCTTGATGCTACTTATGCCTTCGCCATCATCAAGGACAAGCTGTATCTGAATGCGGGATGGAGTGGTGGTGCGGTGTACGACCGTAGCTCTATCGCTTGGCGTAGCGGTCCTGAATTGCAGTTGGAGTACTACACGAAGGGCAATGCCTTCCTCTACGTGGGTGCCAACTACGACCTCATCAACCACGATGCGGCAAACGGATGGACCGTGGGTGCCAATGCAAACCCTCTCCGCTACAGCGCCGGTATTGGTATTGCGTTCTAAGCGACAATCAATGGGGCACCCCTCGGGCGGGGTGCCCCGAATTGAAACGAATACCTAACGCTATGAAGAAAGATTTCTACCAACTTCTCGAAGTTCATCCCCGTGCCCGCACAGCCGTTGTTGAGGCTGCTTATCGTGCCATGATGAAGGAGATTCATCCCGACACCGGAGCAAGCACCGATGGCACTCGTGCGGTAGAAATCAATGAGGCTCACGAGGTTCTCACTGACCTCCATAAACGGCGCTCCTATGACCGCTCTCGGGAAGTGGACGTGGGCAAGACCATTGGGCAATACACGCTTTTGGACCAGATTGCCGAAGGTGGGTTTGGTCGCACCTATCGGGCAGAGCACGGAATCGTCAAAGAATTAGTGTGCATAAAGGACTGCTCGAACGTCTCTCTCGCTGACACGGGTATGCTGGTTGAAGAGTGCAAGGTGCTGTGGGACTTGCGTCATTACGCCCTCCCCGCCATGCGCGACCTTATCCAGCTTGACGATGGACGAGTGCTTCTCGTTATGAGCTACATTCCCGGTCTCACTTTGGAGAAGACCGTGCAGAAGACGGGACCGATGGACGCCGAGTCTGTCATGTGGATTAGTGAGCGTATCATCAACGCCCTTAACTATATTCATCGCAACGGCGTTATTCATGGCGATTTGAAGCCTCAGAATGTCATCATCCAAGAGGACAAGCATATGGCGGTGGTGGTGGATTTTGGGCTGTCTCTCGTGAAACCTAGCCATGACAGTGAGTCCAAGGGTTATACCCCGTTCTTCGCCCCTCCCGAGGAAGTGTCTGGCAAGCCTCTTGTGCCCGAGTCCGATTACTACAGCCTTGGCATGACGATGCTGTATGCCCTCGGTGGTGGACCCGAGTGTGTTGCCCGCAAGGAAGTACCTGACGATTTGGACGATGAGATTTGCAAGCTTATCAAATGGCTCATTGCTCGTGATGTCAAATCTCGTCCTCAGTACGGGGTACTGAGTGATGACCTCGGGGACATTATTGCTGATGTCCGACAGAAAGTATTTGGAAGAACCGCTTCGGGGATGAAACCCATCTTCGGGAAGAAACCGCAAGTGGTGAAGAGTCATTAAATAAACAACAGATACATAAACATATGAGCGAAAGTGGTGATTATAGTCCGGGTGTGTGGGCAGGGCACGATTTTGGTAGTGCCCGCCGAGCATACGATTCTCACGTTGGCCGCAGCTACAGTGATGCCGTGGCCGCCAATAAGGCAACCAAAGACCTGATTGCCAAGGATGTCAAGACCAACAGCACGGCCCCCGTGATTATTGTCGTTGACCAGACGGGCAGCATGGGCGAATGGCCCAAGATTATGTTTTCCAAACTGCCGTACTTGGAGCACGAGACCAAGGAGTACCTCGGCGACGATGCCGAATTCTGCTTCATGGCAATCGGCGATGCCCACAACGGGGAAACCTATCCTTTGCAAGTGCGTCCCTTCGCAAAGAGTCTGGACTTGGAGAAGCGTCTCAAGGAACTTGTCATTGAAGCCAATGGCGGTGGTCAAGGGACCGAGACGTACGAACTCGCCGCCCTCTTTGCGGCAGAGAACATAAGTATGCCAAAGGCAATCAAGCCCATCATCATCTTTATCGGTGACGAAATGCCCTATAGCACTATTGACAAGCAACACGCCCAAGACCTTTGTGGCATCAAGCTGGAAAAGACCTTGACGACCAAAGCGTGCTTCGAGCGCCTCAAACAGAAGATGGCGGTATATTTCATCCAGAAGTCCTACGGCTCCGGAAGTGGTTCGTCCAATACCATTTCGTCAGATGACCGACGCTGCCACGATGCTTGGGCTAACTTGGTTGGTGATGATCATATCGCCGTGCTGCCATCGGCTGACCGTGTGGTTGACGTTATCTTCGGCATCCTCGCCAAGGAAACGGGGCGCATTGCTTATTTCGAGCAAGAGTTGGAAGACCGTCAGTTAGCAGACAAGGGCGGTCAGAAGAAGGTAGATGTGGTGTACAAGTCCCTTGTGACCATTCACCAGATTCCCGATGCCGCCCGTGCCGCTGTCAAGGATGGCACCGGCAAGTCCGTCATGCGTAAGAGCATGAAGAAGCTGGGCGATGGCACCGCTGTCCCCAGTGGCAAGACGATGAAGCCGCTTATCTGAGGTTATCTCGTTTACCCATATGTTGGACGTGAATCTATCAGTAACCTTGTGGCCGAGTTTCCCCCACTTCCCTCGGTTTGCCAACGACCCTCGTATTTCGAGCATCCGGCTCAACAGTGCGATGATGAACATGGTCGAGTTGGATGAGGAACTGAAAAAGATAGCGAATATGCAGTTGGCCATGCCCTTGTACTACGACATTAAGGGACGCCAATTGCGGGTAACAGAATGGATACAGAACGATAACTACCTCGATATTCGGCTGAACCATGCCATCGAAGTTGACACGCCGACCCCGGTCCTATTCAAGGCCGGGGCCGACGTGGCATTGTTGCATGAAGTGAGTGAGGGCGGGAAGCGCCTTAAGTTCCTCGGTGGACCCAAGTACCTCGTGAAAGAGGGCGAGTCGTTGCATATCCGTGACGAGAGTCTTCGGGTGTATGGGGACCAGTTCACTCCCGTAGAACTGGAAAAGATACATAAGGTTCGGGACGCTGGCTTTACGCATTGGTTTCTGTCCTACGTCCAGAGCCAGCAAGACGTGGACGAGTTTCGGAAGCTTGTTGGTAGTGATTGTGAAGTCATGCTCAAGATTGAGGATAAGAAGGGTCTTGATTATGTGAACCACACGTTTGTCAAGACGCCTAACACCAAACTCGTGCTGGCTCGTGGGGATATGTATGTGGAACTCGAACGCCCCCATGAGATTCTGAATGCTACCAAGCTTCTCATTCGGAAAGACCCCGATGCCCTCTGCGGCTCCAGGCTGCTGCTTTCAACCATCACCGACCCGGTGCCCTCTTGTGCCGATTGGAATGAGTTGGCGTGGATTGCCGACATTGGATATAAGAATATGATGCTGTGCGATGAACTCTGTCTCAAGGAAGAGTTGCTATCTCGGGCAGTTAATGCTTTTCAAGCGTTCAAGGAGAATTATGACGGCGGCACACAATTGCCGACTAACGTGTCCGCAACGGGATTGAAACCTCGAATTCGAGTGCTTCCTCGGTCTAAGGTTTCGGCACCGCCTCTTGCTGCCACACCTACCTTTCAGGGCGGTATCTTAGGCAAGGGTTGGGCATGGATTGGGGGAAGGGCACGTAGCATATGAACATCGCGGAGATAAAGAAAGCAGTCCGAGCAGACTTGGAGAAAAAGGATGCTAAACTCCAGTGTATAGATTTCAAACATACGGTGGAAATCAGTCACCAAGATGGTTCTAGTTTCTTGCTGCATAATGCCATCCTCGAACGGAAGTGGTATGGTTTGTGCGAGTTACTACTGGTGTGGACCGAGCATTGTGGATTCTTTTACTTTTTTGTCACGGATTTGAATGCGTGGTATAAGTATAAGATTGTATGAAATACCGAACGCTAAAAAATGGACAGAGGGTCGCCGAGGCTCCCGAGAGAGTATCAATGACCATTAACTCGAAATGCCCCAAGAAATGGGCATTCGTGGACATGGAGACGGGTGACATTTGGGTGCATAAAGTACGTCTTCCGAACGGCAAGAAACGCCCATACACGTTTTATGCTGCCGATAAAAAAGCATTGAAAATAGTCCGAGGCATCATGCGGGAACGTACTGAATATGTGTAACCATCAACGAGAGCCGATGCAACAATGCGGATGCACCTATAAAGTGGATGCCAGTGGCACCGAGAGAACCCATTGGTGCGGAGACCATTTCATATCAGAAGTCGTTCATCTTCTACCATGTAAGATATGCAGACCCGAAGATCATGCCTCGGCTCTTAAATTAGTATCTGGATTTCGTAAACAAGGTTGTGTAATATGACAAACGTATTTGTAGCACCGAAAATCAAAGTCGGATTCCAAAAGCGGACTGACACATTTACTGGTCAACTCGCCTACATCATCTATTACGATGAAAAAGGAAAGATACGCAAGGAGAAGAGTTGGGAGAGTTGGCGAGACCACAAGATTGACCCACAAGAGTTTGACAATGCCCCGATGGGTGGGTTCACCTTGAATAAGGATGTCAAACGCTACAGTGGCGAATGGTTCAGTTCCCACCGCACCATGATTCGGGTCCACGACCCTCGGGGGTTTGAGTTTGAAGTCACCACGGAGAACCTCATTGCTATTCTTATGCACACGGACTGCCTACGCCGAGGGCTTGTCGGGGAGTTTGTGTACGCTTGGATAGGACCGGAGTTGGTTCTGCTCCCGACCAACAGTGAAGAGTATCAGAATGCGACAAAGTTCACAGCGGGTCTCGTCAAGAAGGTTTCTGCTAAAGCACTTGTCTCTGGCGTATCCTACAAGACCAAGCGTGAAGGTGATGTCATATTCATTGGGAAATTCAATTGGTATGAGTACTCGGGTAAGAATAAGTACTCCCGCAACAGGGGACCGAGGGGAGAGTCTAAGGTGATGGTATTCACCAAGGATGACGGCAAAGACTTTTTCAAGAAGACCTCGGCGGAATTTCTTGCGGAAGCTAACAGTGACCAGCCCGTGAGTAACTTTGCAGAACTGGTTGAGAAGTTTAACAAGAAGTCCTATGCCAACAAGGCGGTGCGGTTCGAGTTTCGCCCTGTGACATTCAATACTGATACGAGAAAAGAACCGTATGGAGGTTTCCGCCTCTGTAGGCAGAGCTACTTCGTAGAGAGTAACCTTCCTGGCGTGTTCATTGAGTGTAGCGTACAGGCACGGGCTGATCGCAAGCGAAATGCGGACGGGTCATATTCGGAAGAGTATGAAATAAAGGGATACGAATACTCAAGTAATTACAGCGGAGCTACTGGAGTAAGACAGTCAGATGGGGAACTCGTGGAAGTTCCAACTCAGCCACCGACCGACAGATATGGATATTCCTATTACAATAGGAAACCATACGATTTAGCACATATGCAGTCGGAGAAATTCTACGACTTATATGTGGTATTTGAAAACGATAAACAAAAGCGAGTTAGCTCTACGTATGAGTTAACTAGCGAATCTTACTGCTAACTTATGAACGACAAAACAGACAGCATGGTTCTCGAACTTCTTAAGAAGGTCGAGGAAAAGAAGAAACAAATCGGGCACGCCGAGCGCCCTTCGTGGAGTACCAACTGCGTATTCGGGTACACTCCCGACACCAATGCCCGCATCAACATTCAGGTGGTGCGTGACCTTGAGACGATGGTGGATATTCATGCATTTCTAACTACCAAATACGGTGCTTACTTGAAGTCCCTCGGGGCTTTTAAGTTGACGGAGAAGGACGCCCCCTTCAAGTGGCTCAACTTCACCTACGACCAATGGGTTGCTGATATTGAAACCCGCATCAATGGGCTTCGCATCAAAGCGAAGAAGGATGAACTGAGCGCCTTGGAAGGCAGGGTTAACGCTCTCGTCAGCCCCGAGCAACGCCGAGCCATCGAACTCGAAAAGCTGGTCCACGAACTGGCATGATAGGCTACGCCGACAGCGAAAAGTGTGGCAGGAACGGATGCTGTGGGATAATTGACACGCATCCTTCCGAAAACTGTTCCTGCCACACTTGTCCCCCGTGCTCGTCTTGCACGGCACCACGGAACTTTTGTCCTGTGTGTGGGTGGGAGGAAAAGTATTCTAATTTAGAGGAAGAAGAATGACCAACGGAAAAAATAAGATTGACTTTCAATTTTATGTCTGCTACACTATCTGACAATTATGAAAGACGACCTTGGAGACAGAATGAAAGGGCAGTATGAGGACCGCACTCGCTACTCGTTGCCACGACGTACCTACACCATCATGCGCCTCGACGGTAAGGCATTCCATACGTACACCCGTGGACTTAAGAAGCCTTTTGACAAGGCTCTCTCCGAGGACATTGACAATGCGATCATTGCCATGTTACCCGAGATACAGGGTGCCGTGTTTGCCTACACTCAGTCCGACGAGATAAGTATCCTATTGACTGACTTCGCTACCCCTCAGACTTCGGCGTGGTTTGACGGCAATCTACAGAAAATGGCATCCGTTGCCGCCTCAGTCATTACTGCGGAATTCAATCTTCTCAGGTCGAACAGAATCAGAGAAGAATTGAAGAGCCTTACTACTACGGGTGAAGTGAGAGACTTTGCACATCGGTTTCATAACGCATACTTTGATGCCCGTGTGTTCACCATCCCCGACAGGATTGAAGTGATGAACTACATGATTTGGCGCAATCAAGATTGTGCTCGCAACTCAGTATCTATGGTTGCTCAATCCCTGTATTCCCATAACGAATTGATGGGGAAATCCTCGGCAGAACAACAAGAAATGATACACGATAAGGGGATGAATTGGGCAAATGACTTCTCTAATGGTGAGAAGAACGGTAGGCTCGTTGTGAAGGAGAGTTATGAGTGTCCTCTGTCAGAGATTAACAAAGGCAGAACCGACGAACAAAAGATGATTGGGCTTGGAGCCGATGGATTGCTCCACGATACTGTCAAGCGCACTCGTTGGGTAGTCAAGGGCTGCGAAAAGTTTACCGAGGACAAAGATAAGCTTTTGGCAATGATTCCGAGTTACCCCGCATGACCGAACTGTTGTGTCCACAATGTAAGGGTAGAAAACTGGTGTTCAATCCGTTATCTTTATTCCTGACTGTAGGTTTGCCAATTGCATTGATAATGGAGTTAAATGTGCATCCTGACGATGGTGCTATGACTAAACGTATATGCCCAACTTGTAAAGGAAAGGGATATATTTGCATTGGAGATAGGTGATATGTCTAATACAGAATTGGATGAACTCTATGACACTGCCAACCTTCTGATTAAGAAGGAGCGATGGTCGTTGATTGATGACCTGATGGAATACTATTCTAATGCGGCGTGGCGTATGAACGTTAACGACCTTTTGGGATGGGCTACCGTAACTCTGCCTGTAAAGAGTAAACTATCGAAACGGGCACGGTTCATCGAGTCTTGCGTTAAGTTTCACAATGATGGTCCTAACCTGTGGAAAGGATTAGAATGAATCCTACCAATGAATTAACTTTTGATGTGTCTTCTATCAATTTGCCCGATGTTAAATCTAGGTGCATAGTGCGTCTTACTACATGCCGTTGGGGTGATAAAGGCGGAGTTCACATTAAGAAAACCCTTCGGTATCTCAGGCGAAAATGCACGGGTAATAACATACTTTACGAGGATATTCAGAGTACAGGAGCCGATGAAGTCGTGGCTCGAATTACAAACCTTGATAGTTGTGACGATGGCATCTATGAAGTCGTTACTTGTAATGAATGGGCATCATGGGAAAATCCTTGTTGCATCGAAGATTATGACTACAAACTAATACCTTATGATATACCTATCACTTGACATTGAAACCACTGGTCTGAACCCGCTGACGTGCGACGTTCTTGAAATTGGTGCTTTTCTTGAGAATACTGAAAATCCTACGCGGCGTGAAAATTTAACAGCTTTTCATACGTATCTATGGAGAGACGTATATCGGGGTGAACCCTATGCTCTCGCCATGAACGCTCATATCTTCCAGAAAATCCTTGCTCTGAGCAAGACCGAGAATGTGAACAACGGTAACTACAATACCCGCACGCTGGTCAAGCCCGAGGAAGTGTGGACGAAGTTGAATGCGTGGTTGTACGACCAACGGGGAATGTGGCCCGAAAGGTCATTCGTTAATCATCCTCCGACGTTGGTTTTAGGTGGAAAGAACGTAGCGGGGTTTGACCTTCCATTTCTCAAGCAACTTCCTGCTCCCGGTCTGATGCCAAAATTCCACCATCGCGTCATTGACCCTGGCATGATGTACTTCGACCCTCGCAATGACAACGTGCCTCCCGACTTGAAGGAGTGCAAGAAGAGAGCCAAGCTGCCTGAGCACGTATCTCACGAGGCTCTGGATGATGCTTGGGATGTCATTCAACTCGTGAGAGAAAAGTATCCTGTTATATGAGTCAAAAAGTCCTATTCCCAACATACGGCCCACAGTCTATTATAGCTGTGATGGAACATTTGACCAAATTCGAGATGGGGTTCGGTGCTCGTTCACGGCTGGCTCAAGAACTTATGCGCAGGTTCGCCGAGGTTCAGTTCGTGGTCACTTTCAATCCCATCAATGGAGAGATTGAGGAAGTTAAGCAATTGGTACTATGAAACTGCGACATTACGAACCCGGCGACGAAGAAGACAACGTGTGGGCGGGGGACTTAGTTTCCCGTTGTGAGTTTATCCAATACTTACCCCTTGGCATCATGGTGTTTCGAGAGATAGAACCCCTCCCGTGCGTGAGAGCCGTCTTTTACGAAGTGGCTGTAGGTGGGGAAGTGATATTGAACGGGTGGAAAGCGTATGCGACCATCAAAGAGTTGAAGGCGGATTTACGTAAACAATTGGCGGGTTCATAATATGAGTTCCGAAAAGCGTTATGGTAATAATTTTTTTTGGTGCTTCATAGAAGATAGCTGGACTGGCAAGGAAGTAGCCATATGGACGGGACCGGAGGGGCAAGAAGAAATCATTGCCCGAGCCAAGGACAAATACGAAGCCCGCACCATTATTGATGCTCTTCTCACGCACGCCACTACGGAGACCACTAGGCTTTCCAACAAGGAACTCGCTTTCTTGGAGTTTGTGACCGCCCATTGTGTTGAGCCTTACGCTACGATGGCAAGTAATGCTATCCTGTGGAAGGATAAAGAGGTATATGAGGACTTGAAGAATAAGTTTCCACAAATATACCAATGAGTGATTACATTCCATCGTTTATTACCGTTTCCAAAGGAATGGTTGGATATTTCATTTGTCTTGCTGATGATGCGGGACCGATTACACGTCTTGAAGATTGGAATTATGACACGTATGATGAATGTGCCATTGAAGGTGAAAAGTTAGCAAATGCCTACAACGTAAGGTTTTTATGAAAATCATAATTATTAGAGACATGAATGGACATACGCAGGGAATACCCTATAGCAAAGTAAATGCTCAGAAGGTGCATGATGCTGCCGCCCGCGCGGGGGTTCTATTTGAGTCCGATGATGAACTTCCTACAGGACGAACCTTCGGCGGCATTTGCGAAGTTATTGATACTGATGATTTGTCGGAGTTTCCGTCATACAATCCTTTTGAATGAGAACCGCTACCTATACTGGTCTTGATGGTAAACCATTCTCAGTTCAATACGACGAGAATGCACCGTGTCGTTGCTGCGGGTTCCCTGTGATAGACGCCAGTATGGGCGGCACTGACGTTTGTCCGTGGTGTGACATGGGTGTAGAGCGTCCCGACAAAACAAGAATAGAACTTCAACAAATAACCAAATGAGAAACGATGACTTGTTATGTAAAACTTGCGGACTGGAGCCGCATCCTAATGTACCATGTTCCGAAGTCATCCAGTTCCACAATCAAGTGGACGATGATTACTTCGACTTGTTGACGCTTATTCTCGAAGAGGGAAGATGGAAGAAGAATAGGACAGGCGTGGATACTCTCGGGGTCTTTGGTGCCCAAGCTAAGTTCCAAGTGGACCTCGACGCCTTTCCTATCCTTACCACCAAGAAGGTATGGTTCAAGGGCATTGTGCATGAACTGCTGTGGTTCCTACGCGGGGATACCAATATCAAATACCTCGTGGACAATGACGTGCATATATGGGACGAGTGGGCATATGAGTTGTACAAGAAGAAGATGGCAGACTATGCCAAACAGGCACCACTTCACTCTTTTTCTGCATTTATTGAGTCCATCAGGATCAGTGATAAGTATGCCAATTCATTCGGAGACCTTGGCATGGGCACCTATGGCGGCATGTGGAGAAACTTCCCATGTATTGACCCGAACAAGATTGACTATGATTATGTGCCCCAGGACAATGTGGACCAGATTCAGAAGGTCTTGGATAAGCTTAAGACGAATCCCGATGACCGCCGCATGATTGTCTCTGCATGGCATCCCTATTGGGTTGACCATTGCGCACTTCCGCCATGTCACTGCATGTTTCATTTCAATACTGAAGAATTGACCAAACCCGAACGAATAGATATACAACGGCAGTCTCGTCCTGACATTACTCGGGTCTTGCGGGATGAAGATGTCACCGACCAATGGTTGGATGACGTTGATATACCAAGGCGGCGTTTGAACCTGTTGCTTTACCAACGTAGTTGCGATGCCTTCCTTGGTGTTCCCTTCAACATTACTTCCTATTGCCTATTGCTTGCAATGGTAGCGCATGTGACGGGAATGACGACGGGTGTCTTTACACACACCTATGGGGATTTGCATATCTATCGCAATCACATGACACAAGTGGACATTCAACTGGGACGACTTCCGAAATTGCTCCCTGAGTTGCGACTCAACCCGAACGTGACTGACTTGTTCGCTTTCAAGTACGAAGACATCGAACTGGTAGGTTACGAATCATACCCCGCCATCAAAGCCGAAGTAGCGGTGTAATATCACTTGACTTCTGAACTCGGTTATAGTAGGATGGCACTATGACTAAATCAGAACGAGCAATCATAGTTCGTCTTAGCGCCCAAATGCGGAGAGCGTGCCGAGGGTTTATTGGAGACCCTCTTACTCCTGAACAAATGGAGAGAATGAGGAGTGCGATAAACGATGTATTGTGCAAATTTGCTCCATATAATGATTGTGGAAAGTATGTCAATGTTAAATGTGACTTGGAGGATAGAACTAAAATCATTATTACTCCCAAGAGAAATGCTCCCATGTGGGTATGGGAAGTATTTCTTATGATAAATCCAAAGCAAAATGAAATCTGACCGTATTCTAATCTTCGACCCCAAGTCGGGAGCTACTCCCGACGAAGTAATGGACGTGCTGAAACTATTTACGTTTCAGAGCTATCCCACCGAGTTGAAGACTCGTGATAACATGCTTACTCTCTTCGATTCACTCTCCCCGAGAGCCAAGCGCCATTTCCAAGTTAAACACCGTGAACCTGACGAACTATGAAAATTGAATACTTTAGCAAACATATTGATGTTGATGACCTTGACCAAATAACGTTTGGATTTATGAAGAAGGAAATTGCCACGCGTAAAAAGGAACTTGCCACCGAGAAGCATAAGGGCATAAAATTATGTATGGATACTGATCAATGGATTCTCCGAGCAGCAAAGCATGGTCACATTAAAATCATAGTTCCTGCACAACTTGTATGAATTACGACCATCTGAATAACATTTACGAATTCTGGCGCAGGGATGTTCTGCCGAACCTGACCCACACTTTTACGGTGGAGTCGTTCAACGAATATCTAAAGCGTTTCGCTTTTCTTCCGAGTGGTAAGTGGTTGCGGGACATGGACAAAGTAAAGCTTAATCGTATCGGGTTTGCTATTGACTGTAAGAAATTCGCCAAGGAGTATAAAGACTGCTGTGTTGCTTACAATGCACCTGTCAAGCCCGAGGATGGTCTCCAGCGCATTATCTATCAAATCTCACCGACGCTTCATGTTGAAATGGCTCTGTGGATTTGGATGGAGAACAAGGAATTGCAGCAGTACGGCGGCATCTTTGCTTGCTACAACAATGAGGAAGAATTCCTTGAGTTTGTTGATGACCTGTACCGAAAAATGCGAAAGAAGGGAAATACGGAAGATGCTGAGAATCCAGGGTTTGCGGGGTTTCTCAAGGGTTCCTCCTTGACAAAGTGATGGGGTATGCTATAGTAGCGATATGATTGAGTCTGATAAAGAGCGGCATGAGTTTCTGAGGCAATTCGAGGTTGCTAATCTCTTATGCCCTGCCGGAGCGCAGGTTGTCTATGAAGCGCAAAAATTTTTGACGGGACAGATGCATTTCCTTGAACTGGCCGTTCAAAACTATTGTGAGGCTGAAAAGGCAACGAAAGAAATAAAGGTCGCAAGTATTCTCCCTATGGAGCAACGGCACAGAGACGAGAAGCTGGCCATTTCGACCCGACTCGGGTATCCCGACCTTGATCCGTGGTGCGCGGCAGATAAAGTCATGGACGAACTAAACGCATTGAAATCTATCAAACCAAACGCTTAATATGACCAACAGTTTATTCAAACTTGAGTTGCCCACATTGTATGCCCGCGCCAAAGATGGGACGACTGTCCTAGAATGGGACATTGAGATTGAGTGCGAGAAGTATCGCACCATTACGGGGCAGCAAGGCGGCAAGAAGGTCGCGAGTGCGTGGACCATCTGTGTGTCCAAGAACGTGGGAAAGAAGCACCAGACGACCCCCGAGCAGCAGGCAGAGGCAGAGGCAATGGCCAAGTGGAAGGACAAGCTCAAGACGGGCGGGTACTGGGAAGACATCAAGGACGTTGATAAGGGATACCGTTTCATCAAACCCATGCTTGCCTATCCGCTTATCAGCAAGCAGACCAAGAAGGACAAGCAAGGCGTCCCCTACATCAAGACCGTGGACCGCACGCCCTTTATCACGTTGCCCGTGATGGTGGACCGCAAGTACAACGGGATGCGTCAAGTCGTGTCCAAGATGGGACCGTACACTCGTGAAGGCGAACCAATCCTTTCTGCTCCACACATTGCTGACATCGTGGCACCCCTCTTCGTCCAGTTCCCTAACTTGGTTCTCGACGGTGAGTTGTACAACCACGACTATCGGCACACGCTGAACGAAATGATGAAGATTGTCCGCAAGTCTTCCCCCGAGGAACTGACTCCCGATCTGCTTGGCAAGAGTGAGACGATTGTCCGCTATTACGTTTATGATGCTTATGGGTTCTCGGTGGACGGAAAAGACATTACCGAGGACACCCCATGCAAGCAACGCCGTGACGCCCTCACCAAACTTCTCAAGGGCATCAAGTACATTGTGCCTGTGCCTTACTTCATCGCCAACACGATGGGCGAAGCCAAGGCTCTCTTCGAGCAGTTCATTGAAGACGGATATGAGGGTGCAATCCTCCGCAACGTGGCTGCCCCGTATCAGCATGATAGGGTCAACGACTTAATAAAACTCAAGCCTTTCGATGACATGGAAGTGCTTATTATCACCATCATTGACCCCATTTCCGGTAACTGGGGAGGCACTGGCAAAACTGCCCGAGTAAGAACTGCCGATGGTAAGGAGTTTGACGCGACCTTCAAGGGCGACCAGGGCACCCTCAAAAAGATTCTCTTGGAGAAAGACAAGTGGGAAGGGCAGACCGTGACTATGGCCTATTGGGGGTTCACGGGAAAAGGTGTACCGAACCACGGGCAAATTAACCCCTTCGACTGCTTCAAGGGGCACAAACCGATTAAGGCATAGTTATGTTTGAACTAGACGCACTCGCAAAGATGGGACTGCAAGGTTGGCCGCTGGTGGCTGGAATAGCTATCGTATGCGTTTCCATTGTGGCATGGTGTATTGGAGAATGGCCGTGGAAGGGAATAATCGTACATAAACACTACGACAGCAGGCGTAAACGCAATGAAGAAGACAACGAAGATTGAGCATAAGCTTTACGTTTTAGTTAGAACTGACTTGCCTTCGTTAAATCCCGGCAAAGCAATGGCTCAGGTGGCACACGCTGCTAATAGTCTTGTTGCTGAGTGGGGAGATACCTTTATTGTACAGGCGTATAGTAACAAGAAACATCCGTTTGGAACTTGCATTGTTCTGGGGGTGAATAAGAGTACTCTTGTGGCAGTGATGAAAACAGCACAGGGTCTCGAATGGACCATCCCGTGGGGTTTGGTAGTTGACGAGACCTACCCATTCAATACTAGTACGGAAATCGCCGCGCTCATTCCCAAGAGTCGCATGACGGCTCCCCCGATTTTGAAAGAAGAGAACCGAGTTGTCCTCTTCCGTCGTGAACTTACTTGTGGCTACCTATTGGTAGCTGATGGTAGTTCTGATCAAGCAGACCTAGTGGGAGATTTACCCCTCTACCAATAAACATATTTAACTGTGGAGTCCCGAAAAAAACTACGCAAGAAGTCTCTTTTCGAGAACCCACGGTATTGGTATCATATATCCACGACTCTTGATAACAAGCGGGAGTATCTCAAACCGTGGGACAACAGTAAGGGATTCAACCGCAGCCCGTGTGAGCCTGATGTTCATCGAACGTGTGTGGCTCCTACGGTGGAGCATTGTCTTACGGCAGTGCCCTATTGCCCCGGTGAGAAGTTTGTTGTTTACCGCACCGCACGCAAAGTCAAGGCGATGTTTGCCAAAGGCGTGTACGATGCCAATGTGACCCTTGAAGGATGGATACAAATTCCCATGCTGTTTGTAAAGATAGGCACTCTTTCCCTTCCTTATGTTGCTCAAGAAGAAGGCATAGACATCGTAGATGAAGCAGCTTCTGGAAACTCCCTTCGGCAGTCAGGAAGGGTCTTGGCTTGGTGGAAACGCCGACATTTGGGCAAACACATCAAACGTACTTGACTTCCATCATGGATGTGGTATAATGTTCGCGTAATGATTAAGTACCTTCACATGGACTGCGAAATGGGCGGGCGGGAGTTGAAATACTCTTTGCTCACGGCCTACTTCACGGTCACAGACGACAAGTTCAAGGTCCTCGGTGACTTGTATCTTGAAGTCAAACCCGATGACGGCGATTACGTTGTCAGTGGGAAGGGCATGGGGGTCAATAAAATCAACCTCCAAGAGCATGACAAGATTGCCATTCCCTATAAGGATGCTAAACCTTTGTTATACCATTTCCTTCGGAAGCATTCGGCAGGCATAGTCAATGGAGCCATAACTCCAAACTGGATGCCGATTCGCCTGACCCCCGTAGGTCATGGAGTCAAAGGCGACATTAGCCATGTGATTGCCAGACTAATCTCCGAGGGGTCTTGGGAACAGTTCTGTACGTATCATTACATTGATACGTCGGTGTTCCTCCAAATTCTCCGAGCACAAGGCAAGATGCCTGCGGACTGCGATGGCAGCGTGACGGCGTTGGCCGGGTACTTTGGTATCAAAACCGAAGGTGATGACCATGACTGCCGAGTGGATACCAAGAAGACAATGGCTGTCTTTCAAAAGATGCTTTCACTATGATAAACATAAAAGAAACAGAGAATCAGAAGATAAGAATCACTTCCGACCCGCACTTGGGTCACAACCCGAAGTGGATGGTCCCTCTTTGGCAAGCCCGTGGGTATGCCAGCGTGAAGGAACACGACGACGCAATTATTGACAATATCAATGCCATGTGTCGCCCGAATGACATCCTATTCATGCTCGGGGACTTGTGCCTTAACTGTACGATGGACCAATTGAATGCGTATCTGGACCGAATCCAGTGTCGCAACCTGTGGTGCCTGTGGGGCAACCATAACAATCCGCACGAGAAGATTGTCTATCGCAAAGCGATGGGGCAGAATTTCATCGGGCCGTTTCAGGTAGAAACGTATCCTTTTCAGTACAAGAACATGCTCTATGTTGGTCCTCGGATAAATGCCATCCTCAACGGGCAGTTTACCGTGATGGACCACTATCCCATTTATGTATGGGAAGAGATGCAGCATGGCGCTTGGATGCTGTGTGGGCACTCTCACTCCGGTTGCGAATTAAGCCGCGCTGAGACCCTCACGGGAAAGATACTGGATGTCGGTTGGGATGGTCACAAGGCGGTCTGGACGCTTGAAGAGATTCAGGCAGTCATGGATAAGAAGCAAATCATTGCTGTGGACCATCACCGTGCCGATGCACCACAACAACCTGTAGTAGCAGAAAGAGCATAATATGATAAATACCAAAGTAATAATTAAGAAGCTGGCAAAGTACGTCATAGCCGTTCTCATCACCATGTACGCATGGGGGTTGGCCGGAACTGCGGTATCTGCCAAGGATGACTTGGCGGTGGTGGGTGGGCTTGCCATCTACTTTGCCATCGTCGCGGGATGGATTGTCCTTATTGCCAGAGAAATCAATGGGGCGACGAAGAAGGTTACGGATACCCCCGACAATAAGGTGGAATAACGACACACAAACAGTCAATAATCAGAAACATATGAAAAGCATTTACAAATACATGGTACTGCTAGTGGCAGTAGTCGGACTCCTATGCGGTTGCACCAAGGTTCCCCCCGGTTACGTAGGCATTAAGGTGAACCAGTACGGGCAACAAAAGGGCGTCGAGGATTTCCCGCTGCAAACGGGTATGGTGTGGTATAACCCGTTTACTACAGACGTGGAGAAGTTTCCTACGTTCATGCAGACGGTCATTTGGACCAAGAGTCCTCATGAAGGCAATCCACAAGATGAAAGTATCTCATTCAACTCAGTTGAGGGGGCTGCTATCAATGCTGATGTGTCATGTGCGTTGAAGATTGATGGGGCGAAGGTTCCTCATATCTACATTGAATTCCGCCAGCATCCCGAAGTGCTCATGGATACCTATATTCATAATCAAGTGCGAGACGTTTTGAATCGTACTTCCAGTTCCATGAAAGCTATGGATATTCTCGGAACACAAAAGTCCCAACTTCTGGATATTGTGAAGAAGGAACTGAACGCTCGTCTCAATTCACGGGGGTTTACCTTTGACTTGGTTGCCTTCTCAGGTGATTTGCGGGTTGACGCCCGAGTGACTGAATCCATCAATGCCGTCATTCAACAGACGCAAGATGCCATCAAGGCTCAACAGAAAATTGTGCAAGCGACGGCAGAGGCCGACCAGAAGATTGCTACTTCCCTCGGTGAGCAGAAGTCCAAAATCAATGTCGCCACGGGTGAGTCCCAAGCTATCTTAATCAAGGCAAAGGCTCAAGCGGATGCCAATACACTGATTGCCGAGTCCTTAGCGAAGAATCCGTTAGTGCTACAGAGCATCGCACTGGATAAGTGGGACGGCAAACTCCCCTACGTCAATGGTGGTGGGGCACTGCCGTTTATCAATGTCGCCGGTGTTTCCACCAATCGGTGATATAATAAGTTGACTGGCTGACCCCCTCTTGGTATCCTTGTGATATTAAGAGGGGTTCTCTTTATACTCATATGGAACTCGAATACACACCCAACCAGCCGAAGAAAGAGGCTCCCAAGTCCGAATACGTTCTCATTGAAGATGTTACGGGAAAGCCTATCCTTAAACGTGGTCCTCAAGTGTTGAAGGCATACACCCAAGACAAGGAACACAATCCCATAGTCCTCGAATTCAAGGTGCCTTATCCTCCGAAGGAAAAGTGCAAGGTGTGTTATGGTCGAGGCTACGCTGGCACTGTTTGTATCGGCGATAAACGCGGAGTGTGTATCTGCAAGAAGTGTTACCCCATGCTATGAACGAGACATTAGACAAGTATCTGTGCGAGACCTATCCGTTGATTTTCGCGGAGAGAAAACTATCTACCCAAGTGTCCTGCATGGGTCGGGGTTTGGAATGTGGAGACGGATGGTTCCCTATCATTAATCAGTTGTGTTATCAAATACAACAGCGAATTGATTGGGATGTTTTCTGTCCTTCGAAAGATAGAGAGCCAATCTCCCAAGTCGTTTTCCTGCAAGTTAAGGAGAAATTTGGAGTTCTTCGTATCTATCACAAAGGCGGGGATGACTTCCTAAATGGTATGATAACCATGACGGAAATGTTTTCCTATTATATCTGCGAAGTATGCGGGATCGGCGGTCCCGTCATGGTGGGACACACCGAGGGATGGATTCAGTCCACTTGTGAGAAATGTGCCAAAAAGAATAAGCGCCCCAAGGTATCTTTCAATACAAAGGTCCGAAATCAAATGCTGAAAGCGGAAAAACAACGGAAACCATATGCATAAAGAAGACACCAATCTATCCCCTTCAACATGTGACCCGCATACAATTTGTATGCCTCACCCGGATACGGTGAATAGAATAGAAACAATGGAAGGGCATCCCGAGATTATCGGGGGTGACATGCCGAAGAAGCTTACCGCCAGAGACCTCATCAAGACCCTTGTGGTAAACCTATTCGCAGGTCCGGGAGCAGGCAAGAGCACTACTGCGGCAGGCATCTTCTTTGAGTTGAAATCCCGAGGCATCAACTGTGAACTGGCGGCTGAGTATGCAAAAGACCTCTGTTGGGAAGAGCGCAAGCGCACCTTCGACGACCAAATCTACATCTTTGGAAAGCAGTACCATCGTATCTTCCGTCTGCTTGGGCAAGTAAGCGTTGTCATCACGGATAGTCCGTTGCTCCTTACGCCTGTGTATGATGCCGAGAAGCGTCCTACGCTCAAGAAGCTTGTCCTTGAGGAACATAATAAAATGTGGACCTACAATTGCTTCCTTAAGCGAAGGAAGGCATTCAACCCCAAGGGAAGAACCCATGACGAATCGCAGTCCAAGGACATTGACTACGCTGTGGCAGATATGCTCTTGGAGAATGATGTCTTATTCGAGACATTCGAGGGAACAGTCGAAGGAAAAGATGCCATTGTCAAGAAGATACTGATGCTTTTGGAATACCGATGAACTCACGCGCACCATTAACATTTAGGCGTTTTCACAGAATCAATGTAACTCGCTCGAAAGCTGACATCAAGCACTCCCTCGAATGGAGTCCGATGGAGTGGGGGTGTGCTCTCTCGGGTGAAGTCGGAGAGTTATGCAATTTCCTCAAGAAGATAGCTCGGGGAGATAAAATTCCAAAGAAGCGCCTGAAACATGAAATCGGAGACATTATGACTTATCTAAGTTTATTGTCGGACGACCTTGACATTGATTTGGAAGATGCGGTCATAGAAAAATTCAACATTGTCTCAAAACGTTGGGGAAGCAAATACGTATTGTAATATGGGAAGAAATCCAACATTAGGTGAGTCGGACACACAACCACGGCTGGGCGAGTACGAAGCATGGCCCGAGCAAACTGCCACAGACCATCTTACGCTTCAATGCCCGAATGACTCCATCGAGCTTCGGGTTCGGTTTCGGGCGAACATTGACTGCAAAGCTGTGGGATGCCAGTTCAACGGCAACGAGAAATGCATGACTCCTACCCGCTGTACGATTGGCATAAAGGGTGAATGCACTGGATTTTCCCCAAAACCTTTATAACTGACAGCGATTCTAATATGATACAAGAAATTGATGCCGACTTGTTAGGATACCCACTACAGGGTATCATTCACCAAGCGAATTGTATGCACACGATGGGTAGCGGCATTGCCAAACTAATACGGGAAAAGTATCCCGAAGCATACGACGCCGACCTAAAGTCAGGAGCCAAAGGTGACTCCCACCGACTTGGCGATTATTCCGTAGCCCATTGCCTCAAAGAAGATAAGTATATCTTCAATCTATATGGGCAGTACAACTATGGGCACATGGCTCGCTTCACCAGTTACGACGCCATTGACCGTGGTTTGCGGAAGATTGAAGCCTATGCCCAAGAGAACCACCTGTCCACCCTCGGCTTGCCGAATAAGATGGGTTGTATGCGTGGCGGAGGCTCGTGGAATATCGTACGGGCAATCATTGAGGACGTGTTCAGTGAGTCCCCTATCGAGTTGTATATCTGTAACTACGACCAAGGATAGACATATGGAAAAAGACCATGATATAGCGAAGCAAGAAGGCGTTGACCTAATTGCCTTGGAGAGACGTGTTGCTGCACTGGAACAGAAACCCAACGTTACCATTATTCGGGACATGCTTGTGAGGATTGAATCTTTGGAGCGTGAAATCGGATGGCTGCAATCCAAAGAATGCAGGTCGGGGCCGCGTGGATAAAATAAGTTGCAGTATCATTGCGAACCTGGTATAGTTCGCAGTAATATGTCTTTTTTCAGATACCCCGGAGGCAAGCGCAAGTTAAGGGAAACAATCGCAGGGCGGTTGAAGGACTACTACCAAACCGAGGACTTGCAATACAGAGAACCGTTTTTCGGCGGCGGGAGTATCGGCATGTGTTTGCTTAAGGACGTTCATCCTTCCAGCATGTGGATAAATGACTTCGACATTGGTATCTATTGCATATGGGTATCTGTATGTCACTACTCCGCTGAACTCTGCGATAGAATCAACTCCTATCACCCAAAGAAAGATGACTTTCACACTTTCCGTAAAGAGTTGACTACACTTAAGCATCTTCCCGTTGACGCCACAGAGGTTGTGGACATTGGCTTCAAGAAAATAGCTATTCACCAAATCTCCTACTCAGGACTCGGCACTAAGTCGGGTGGACCCTTGGGTGGGGAGAAGCAAGAATCCATTTACAAGATTGACTGCCGATGGTCTCCGCCGCACATGACCAAGCAGATAAAGCGCCTTAGTGAGATACTTGGACCTCCGTTGAAGTTTAGGATTACAGCCGCCGACTTCAAAGAAACCATTTTGGACACTTCGGAGAAAGCATTGCTATATCTTGACCCTCCCTATTACGGCAAGGGTAACGACCTATATCAATGTGCTTTTACTTTGGACGACCATATACGACTGGCACTCGCTTTGCGAGCGACCAAGCACAAGTGGTTGTTGTCCTATGATGATTGCCCCGAAGTGCGGGCACTGTATGAATGGGCAACCATCGAGCCGCTGTTGGTGAAGTACAGCATAACGACGGCGCGAACCAAATCGGAACTGCTGATATACCCTAAATGATATACACCCCAAAAACTAATGGCGGTAAACCGGGAGCCGGAATGAGTTGGTCTGAGACCTGTGAAGCCCGTTGTGAGTGCCAGAATAAAGAATGGAGTCACCATTATCATTGGCGTAATACTGCCAAGTACCAAACCAAATACTGTCACCGGTGTAATGACGTGAAGGCGTTTCATTGGAAGTCGTTCTGGCGGCGTTTGAAATGCTTATTCATCAACGAGACCCTAAGATAATATGGTTTGGCTATATCTATGCAAAGCGTGTGAGGGTGGTAATCATGGTGCCTGTGAACTGGGGCACCCTGCCCCTCCCGGAGTCTATGGCGGAAACCTCTGCCGTTGCCCGTGCCGTGGGGATGCCAAATGGAATACCCCGCAATGGAATGACGAAGAATTGATGAAGATAGTCCGAAACATGTTGAATACTCAGAAGGATTCCGAGGAGTACATGAAGACCGAACCAATGGAAATCAATTGCCCACCGAAGAAGATAGAGTTGAAGAAACCCGAAGCGGGGGCTTGACAATATAGAGGAAATCGTCTATATTGCTCAAAGATAGACGAAATCATCTATATTATGGAACAATTACTGGTTCACATTTTCGGCGACTTCTACCTCCAATCTGATTGGATGGCTCTGAACAAGAGCAAGAAGACGTTCCCGTGTCTTGTCCACGTCCTTATCTACACAAGCTGCTTTCTCATTCTCACCGTCTCGTGGAAAGCACTCTTGGTCATTGGTGTGACTCACTTCCTTCTGGACAGATTCCACACGCCCATGAAGCGGTTCATATGGTTGCGCGGGCACCTGAATCCAAAACTGGCTTACCCCGAGTATGGAAAGTGCAGCACCACGGGCTATTATGATGACAGCCCGTTCAATGCCATTAAGGCTACCTCGGGTGATGGCTCCACCGAATTGTATCACAAACCCCGCCTGTTTGGTGTATCGGTTTGGCTCTACATCATCCATGACAACTGGATGCACCTGTTCATCAACTATATGGCATTGAAATACTTAACATGAGAATGTATCCGAAAGACCCCAAACAAGTCGCTGACTGTGCGAAGTATCGCTTGTTGCTTCGTAGCATGGCTGAGAAGATGAACACCCTTGGCGTGTACGACGAATTAGTTCGCCAGTACCCACATTTTGAGTATTGGTCTGCGAGCCATAACTCCCTTCTGCATCATTATGGTCGTGGTGGATTGGTGCGTCATACGTGGGAGATCGTTGATTTAGGTATGACTATCATTCCTACACTTGACTTGTGCGGCAAGATCAGTCCCGTCGAATTCTACTTGGCGGCTCTCTTCCATGACACGGGCAAGATGTTCGACTACGAACTGGTTGAGGATGCTAAGGGTACTTATGGCGACCCCCAGCCCGAGTATTGGAAACCTAATGAACATCGAAGGCTCATTTACCACGTCCCTCGTTCTGCCCTTATCTGGCATGATGTTATTGGAAAGTTCCCCGAGTTAAACGCCAAGTATCATGATGATGTACTCCACGATATTCTTGCTCACCACGGTAAGCGAGAGTTTGGTAGCCCTGTGGCACCGAAGACCCGCGCAGCGTATTTAGTACACCTATGTGATAGCCTCAGTGCTTGCATGGATGACTGTGAACGTATTGACACAGTGAAGACCCCCGATCAGACAAAAGTATGAAGAAACTACTCCCCGCACTTTGTTTGGGCATCGCTTTATTGGCTGGTTGTGCCACGTATGTCGAGCCAGCGCCAGTCTATTACCCTGGCGGCGTTTACATTTATGGCAGTCCGTACTACGGACCTTACTGGAATGGGTATTACTGGCATCCCGATGGGCATTACTACTACCGTCCCGGTTATGGTCGGCACAGATAGAATTTGACAAACTCGGGGACTGTGCTATATTGTTGGCATTATGAAAACAGAATTTGACGACCCCGTTAAGGAATTGTTTAAGCGGCATAACGTGAACACCAATGAAGGGCTGACCTTGGGTCGGCTCATGAAAATCGGATTTGCCGTTTGGTGCTTATGGGGGGTTATTGTCCTCGGCATCATCGGTGGACTTGGCTATGTGGCGTGGCATTTCATATCTAAGGTATGGTAGAATGCACCCCGTCTTCCGCTTCTGTTTCTTCCCGAGTTGTCGGGACCGATACTGGCGGGGATGGATGCATGGTATCATGTGCCTTCTGTGCCTCTGCTGTGGCATCCTTGCCTATGTCGAGGACCGGACGCTGGTGAGCCTCAGCAATATGTGTGCGTTCGCTTGGAACGCCATAACATGCCTCGCCAATTTTATGATTCATTACGAATGGAAAGAAGTACGACAACATGAACAAACTGATACAATTCTTATTCAAACCGCAAGGTAAAGACCGTCTGTGGTGGGCATGGATTAATGCCGCATTTTCCCTTTTCTTTTTTACCATGATTTTTCTGATATGTCGCGGAGCCGGAAGGTGGACATGGGTGTGCAGTGGGGATGCCTTCTTCTTCTTCTCCAACTTAGTACTGTGTTGGTTTAACAGCACCATGTACGACGAGTGGAAGGAAAAACAACCTCCCGCTTGACAAACGGCGGGGTGTGCTACATTGTAGCCATGAATGAAAACGCTACTATCCCTGGGACTCCGGTCCTCAAACTCGGTACAACTCAACGTGGCTTCGTCCGTGGCACCTTCATTGATCGCTATGGGCAAGAGTGCTCCATCCAGAAAAGCAGCATAATAGCAGCCTCGGGGCAACAGTGTATCTGGCTTGGGTGCAATAACAACAATGGCGAATTCACCATCCTTCCTCAGTCCCCCGAGGCACAAGCCAAACATGGCGTCGGATGGAAAGAAAAGTCCCTTCGAGAGATGTTCCCCGACTGTGACATTGGCCTTGCCGACAGAATGCACCTGACCCAAGAGATGGTCCGTGCGTTACTGCCTGCATTGCAAGAGTTTGCGGAGACTGGCGAACTTCCAGTTGACAAGGAGTAAAAGCGTGCTATATTGAACCCGAACAGTAGAAAACGCTATGATACCAAACGAAACGCTACAAGTGATCGAGACTCTCGGTCAAACTGCCCCCGTGGGAAACTTCCGAATCACTGATGCGACCCAAGCCCGAATTTTGGTGTCTTTGTCAGACAAGATGTACACCCGCAAGGAACTCGCCGTGGTGCGTGAATACAGCACCAATGCCGCCGACGCCCATGTGGTGGTAGATAAGTCTATTAACGATATTCAAGTCAGCTTACCGACAATGGAAGACCTGAATTTCAGGATTCGGGACTTCGGCACTGGCTTGACCGAGGTCGAAATTCGGGATGTTTATTGCGTCTTCGGTGAGTCCACCAAACGCAACAGCAACAAACTGAATGGCGTCCTCGGTTACGGTTGCAAAGCTGGTTTCGCTCATGCTGACTCCTTTACGGTCACGTCTTGGAGCAATGGTGTCAAGAGCGTTTATCAGTGCGTCAAGGGTGACTCCACCAAGCTTCACTCGTCCATTCGCCTTTGTCAAGAGGCAAGCACGGACCCTTCGGGCATTGAAATCTGTGTCCCCGTCAAACAGAATTCGTGGTACACCTTCCACCGTGAGGCAATTGCTTTCTACCGCTGCTGGCCGACACTGCCCACCATTAAGAACCTTTCCCCCGATGACACTGCGGCTCTGACCAAGTTCCGAGAGACCTCCGCCACACTCAAGGGCAATGGTTGGGAAGTGCGCCCCGCCAGCGATGGTGCCCAAGGCGTTGCCTACATGGGGTGGGTTCCATATCAAATTGATTGGAACGTCCTCTACCACAAGATGGCTCTTGATGCCAAGTCTCGTACACTGTTTGAGTTGCTGCGGGTTAATGATGTCATCCTCTATTTCAACATGGGGGAAATTAACTTCGTTGACTCTCGTGAGTACCTTGAGTACACTGATGGCACCTTAAACGCCATTGTCACTCGTATCAAGGAAATCTTCGATAGTATTAAGGATGCAATTCAAGAGAAGTTCACGGGACAGCCGAACCTTTGGGCTGCCCGAATCGTGTATAACGCCATCTTTGGTACGGGCATTCTCGAATTTGAAAAGGGCGAGACCCCGGAGCGCGATGTTACTGAGCGCATTAAGATTCTGGAGGGAAATCTTCTGAATCTGGAACGCACCTTTCAGGATGCTTTTACGTGGAACGGTATCATTATTAAAGGACCATCATTTCGAGATATAAATCGCTTTGACAATAAGAATCCAACAGAGATTTTCAGTGGTGCTCATGAGCCAGATGCTCCCGTGATGGTGACGTACCGCAAGAAGAAGAACCGAGTGAAGGCGAATCGGTGCAGGGCTAACAGTAACAACAGCATCATGGCTTCCGATCAGGTTGCTGTGCTTTACAATGACACGGGACACAAGACGGGACAGCAAATGTCTGCTCGCTATCTTATCTTCGGTGCCCCGAAGACCTACAAGACCGTCTATGTCTTGTCCTTCGCGGATAAGAGTCTGAAAGACCTCTTCATTAAGGAATACAATTTCGAAACAGTTCCTATCATTCGGATGTCCGAGATTATGCCTGCGGCCAAGACGTGGTATAAGGCCAACAAAGTATCCCGCAACTACGGCAGTGGTGGGGGTGGGACTCGGGCGATGCAGTACCTTGACCTCGAAACGGGCACGATGGAAGAGAGCGAAGTGCCAGTGCGGGAAATTGAGGATGGTGCTATCTATATTGATTTGGAGTCTGTCAGTCGCGCTCGGAGAACCCGCCGCAACCGTGAACCGAGTCGCACTTACCATCTTAAGACTCACAATAATTGGGGCAACATTGAAGCTGAGGCTTCCATTGCCAACTTTAAGATGGTTGCTGAGGAACTGGACCTGGACGTGGACCGCATTTACATCATTAATTCCAAGACCAGCGAGTCCAAGTGGTTCAAGCAAGCCCTCGAATCGGGTGACTGGACTAATATATGGGTAATGATTAAGGAAGCCATTCCTACTCTCACGATGGACGTGAATATGATGGTGGATGCCGAAAACTACGAAGACACTACCGTTGTCTGTGAAGAGGCTGCGAAGCTTCTACTTCCTATGATTATGGATAAGACCGGTCCTATCCTTAAACTTATTGCCACGGTGGGTAATGTGGACTACGATAAGTGTATCGAACTTAAAGACGCATTCGCTTCTCTTTATCTGTGGGATATGGTCAAAGGTGAAGCCAAGGGCACCGTTGATTTCAAGACCTCGGCGGAAGCTGCACGGCTGGCATATCCGTTCCTCGAATGGAACGACCTTGAGCGTGATTACAACGTCACTCCCGAGAAGATTGTGGCTATCGCACGGTACGTTAACGCGATGGATTTGTATGTGGATTTGACCAAGGGCACTGAGCCGATTGAGAAAATTCCCGTCGTTGCCGAGCCTCCGAAGGTTGAAGAGACTGAGGCGGTTGTAAGTTAGTAACATGAAATACGAGACGACCAAGTTAGCATTGACGAGTCTGCGAGATAGCTTCATTGACCATACGGTAAAGCATAAGCTGCCGTTTTCTCTCAGTGACTTAGGGGGTGCTTGTGGTATCTGTAGTCTTCTTGCCTTTCGTAAACTTAAGCGTATGGGATACCGTCCGGTATTCCATATGAATTATTACCATTGCTTCGTAACAGTGGAAGACTACTATGTGGACTTAACGTTGAGTCAATTCGTTCCGCACGTTGGCCCCTTGTTCTTCGAGAACCATCCGTACCGTATTGAGACTGGCAGGTGGGGTTTCGTCCATCGCAGTAAGAAAAAAGATAGGGCGACAACTGAGCGTGCCATTCGCAAGCTGTTTCGGGGATGGGACAGCGCACATAACCCTTTCAAACAGCCTCTTCCTAAACTTCCTAAAACAACCCGCTTGACAAAAGCGGAAACTGGAGTATAATAACGTCATGATTAAAACTATCTCTCGAACGCAAGACACCATTATGGTGGTTGACGGTGCCGGTGTCGTTAAGACCGCCCGTGCTGATCATCCCAAGTGGGACGACATTAATAAGGCATTCAGTCAAATCGGCTACGAATGCTCCCATTTTACTGGCCCTGTGGACCAGTTGCTTGAACTGATGGACCTCAAGACCGCCGTGGAGAATTACACCGTGGGGTCGCTCTCTGTGAGCCTTCTTGGCGTGACCTACGCTGGCAGACCTCTCCACACTATTGACGCCGAGCGGGTCATGGCGTTCATGCGTGATAAGTTGAGTTATCTTCCAATCGCCAACTACATCGCACGTAAGATGAAGAACCCCTCTTCCCGCGCCATCCGAGAGATGTACAACTTTTTGGAGCATAAAGGAATGCCTCTGACTCCCAAGGGCACCTTTCTCGCCTATAAAGGCGTTACCCACGACTTCTGGTCCATCAACGGCAATATGGATACCGTTGTTCTTCAAGGTGAAGTGAATGATCGTGGGCGTATCCTCAACAAAGTCGGTGCCACGGTTGAAGTCGAGCGTTCCTCGGTGGACGATGACTTTCGCCAAGGTTGCTCTCACGGCTTGCACGCTGGCTCTATCACCTACGCCAACAATTGGGGACAGCGGGTTGTCCTTGTTGAGATTGACCCTGCTGATGTTGTCTCGGTGCCCGAGGATTGTAACTGTCAGAAGCTTCGCTGCTGCAAGTACACCGTCGTTGCCGAATACACTGGTCCGATGCCCGACACTCTGGTAACGGAGTTTGTAAGCTCTGATGAACTGGATGTCTGCCATACTTGCGGGGCCTCCGATGGGGAATGCGATTGTGGGGAAGACTATTGCCCTCAATGCGGCAACTGTAGCGATGAATGTCATTGCGCAGAAGAGGACAAGAAGGAACTCCTAGCACAAAGTACCACTGTAAGCGAACGTGAAGCCGATGGTATGCTTCCAAGCCCGGAACCTATCTCGAAGACTGGCGACCTTTCGGGTCTTAACTCCGACACCATTCGTCGAGCCGTTGGCATCATAGCCAGCCAAGTTCAACTCAAGGTGACTGACATTCTTCCCGACACCAAGATGTCGGACAGCATCCTCATGCTGGACTCTCTTGATGGAATAGAATTGATAATGGCACTCGAAGAGGAATTCGGCATCGAAATCCCCGATGAGGATGCGGAAAAAGCGACATCCGCGACAGTCGCCGATATATGTAAGTATATCGAGGGCCGACTCGAAGCCGAACGTGCTCGCACGGTTACTCCATTGGCTCACGCAGACCATAATTATGTCCGAGGACGTACGGATGGAAGTGCCGACAAGGTTCGCATGATGGGCAGCCCGAAGTGGTTGGCGGGCGACGAGACGGGCGCTGATAGTCAGCCCCATGCCCAGTATATCCTCGGCTATGTCGCTGGCTACAGTGGCAAATAACATCTTCGCAAGAAGGACAGCACTTGTTTTCTAGCGTTCACAAGGCTGTTGGCGGGGTCCTTTCGGGTGACCCCGCCTTTTCTTTTCTATGAGTACATTCAAAGACAGACTGCTTATCGCTGATGAGCATGGTGCCGATTTGAAGTTCTCCTCCCTGTCTGGCACTCCTTTGGCAAAAGGCTATTTGCGTGTAGTTATTGGCAAGCGGGGTCCATACGTCGAATTCTATGTGAATCAAATCCTGTGGGATTCTTTCTTTGTGCCCGACTCAGAGAAGTATCGCCTTACCAGCAATGTCGTGTTCTATGACGAGTACCGCAGCAAAGACTCCTCCCACGTTAAACTGTATCGTCAGAAGCGTCTTGTAGCCTATGCGGACTACCAATTTGACTATTGCTATATCTCTCCTTTTGATCTGCTTAGGGATGAAATGCAACCCGTGATAATTTAGAATTTGACTTTTTATACACCTGTGCTATATTGTTCACATGCCTGAAAAATCTATCAACGACAAACGAATCGCCGACCTCGAAGAGTGCCTCGCCGGATTCATGCTGGTTGCCGCAACGAATGGCGCTTACATTGACGACGAAATGGCAGAGTGGGCAAAAAGCAAACTGAAAGGCAAGCTGAGAACCCCCGTCCAAGCGTGGCGAGAAATTAATGGGCACTAAACCTATGGACATCTTCTTTGCTATACTAATGATAATCGCTCTATCCAATGCGATGCAGCGAAACGGAACGTGGAAACCTCTCACTGGTCTCGGTGACGCCATTGCGTTGTTTGTGATCTCCCTCATGGCAATCGCTCTTGTTCGCTTCCCTATCTACCTCATGTGGTATGGATGGATTCGCGGTCCCTATCATCCCTCATCCGAGATGCAACTAATCAGTGGCTTTGCTGCCGTTGCATTCTGGTGGTGCATGGCGTACTGGCGCATTCCTGGCAAGCTGTGGCGGCTGGCTTTCCCTCCTGCTGCTCCGAAGAACCCATATCCTCGAATGCCCCGTATTGACGGTCCCACACCATGAACAAAGTATCCTTACCTACGGGTGAAGTTCTTCCCCCTATGGCATTAGAGCCGGGGGAACGTGAGTCTCTGAGAGAGTGGTTGCCTCCCGACCAACCCCTCGATATGAACATCCTCGAATCCACGGCGTATTGGCGTAACGTTTATCGTGCTGCCGAGCCGTATGGTCCTCGCTTGATAGCCATGATGATTGAATCGGCTGCGCTTGCTCCCGAGGAAGACCCAATCGAGGCTATGCAGGACTTGCTGAGAGGGGCAGGATACTGACATGAATGTAATTCGCCCCGTCATACTGCAAATAAATGCGAAGTGTTGTGATATGTGCTATACGCAAGTTTCCGAACTTGGACTCGAAACGAATGGATATGTTCCACGCGGGCTTGGCATTGGGGGCGGTGACTATGTTAGCCTTATGATAGATACCGAGACGGGTCGGATATTGGATTGGAAACCATTGGAAGATGAGGACTTACGTGCGGCGTTCCCGAAATCCAAAAATAAAGATTGACAACAGACAGTGTTTCTGTTATATTTTCGCCATAGTCAGCAATATATATTGTTGAAGTCGGTAGCCGAGATACAAAATAAGGCTCCGACGGCAGAGTAGCAAACCAAGATACAAGATACGGTGCTATGAAGACAACTGAAAATAATGCCGAAGTCGGCGTAATAGTGGCGAGATTCCAATCTCCCATCCTACACGAAGGACACAGGGAAATCCTCGATGCCGTTCGTTCCTATCATACCCGAGTGATAGTATTCCTCGGACTGTCTCCCCTCAAATGTACCATCAATAATCCCTATGACTTTGGTATTCGTAAGGCGATGATTGAGGAAGTGTACCATGATGTCGAAGTGCTCTACATTGATGACATTGGTCACAATGAGTTATGGAGCAAAAACCTCGACAGACAGATTGCCAAGACCGTAGGACCGGGACTCAAGGTCGTGCTGTATGGCAGTCGTGACAGCTTCATCAACAGTTACACGGGACACTACCCCACCATTGAACTCGTCCCCAGCAAGTACATCTCGGCAAGCGAGATACGCAAACGTACTGGCATCAAGCCCAAGACCACACAAGATTTCCGTGAAGGCATCGTGTACGCTGTCCAGAACCAATTCCCATCCTTTAAGGCAACTGTGGACCTCGCCATCATTGACCACAACAAGCGTAGGTTGCTGTTGGCACAGAAACCCAACCAAGACCTACTCCAATTTGTCGGCGGGTTCACTGATGTATTCAAGGACAAGAGTGCCGAAGATACTGCCCGACGTGAAGGCAAGGAAGAGACGGGTCTCGAATTACTTCTGGAAGGTTATGTCGGGAGTGCCCTCATTGACGACTGGCGCTATCGTCGTGAGCAAGACAAAATACTGACATTCTTCTATGTCATGCGCTACCAAGGCGGAGAGCCTGTGGCTAAGGACGACATCAGGTACGTCGCTTGGAAGAATTTTGGCGAGTTAAACGAAGGGGAGTTGATGCCTATGCATCGTCCTTTGCTCTCAATGTTGAACGATTACTTCAAGAACGAGATATTACGTTTGCCGTAACAAAAACAATTTAGTCCCGTATCGGGGATTGAGAACACACAACAAAAAGGTAACACATATGAGAAAAGTACATCTAATAACCATTGACCCGCAGAATGACTTCTGTATCCCCCTTGGCCCGGGTGGGGAGAAGGGTAACTTGGTAGTCGCCGGGGCAGACGCAGACATGTCCCGACTTGGAAAGTTCATCTCCAAGAACAAGGCACGTCTGGAACAAATTCATTGCACCCTGGATTCACACCAGCTTGTGCATATCGCACACCCTGACTTCTGGGTTAACTCCAAGGGCAATAAGCCCAATCCGTTTACCCTTATCACTGAGGATGACGTGAAGAACGGCGTATGGCGGGCGTTCAATCCCAAGTGGCAAGGACGTGCTCAAGCCTACGTGGAGGCGCTCAAGAAAAACGGTCGCTACGTGCTGTGCATCTGGCCGCCACACTGCCTCATTGGTTCGTGGGGTCACGCAATCGTGCCCGAAGTCGCCAAGGCTATCTACGAGTGGGAAGCTGGCTTCAATCGGACAAACTTCGTTGCCAAGGGCAGCAACCTCTTCACAGAGCATTACTCGGCTGTTGCCGCCGACGTGCCCGATGCCGATGACATCAGCACGAAGCTGAACACGGGTCTCATTGACATGCTCGGTGGCGACCCGGACAATGCACCGCCCGACGAAATCCTTATCACGGGTGAGGCACTGTCGCACTGTGTCGCAAACAGCATCCGTGACATTGCCAGTCAGTTTGGCACTGATTACGTGCAAAAGTTCACCCTCCTTGAAGACACGTCCAGCAACGTGGGCGGCTTCGAGAAGCTTGGGCAGGACTTCGTGAAGGAAATGGTCAAGAAGGGCATGAAGACCACGCGTACCACGGACTGGTAATCGAGAGAACAACAACGTCTCCCCGTCTTCGGGCGGGGAGACACAACATAAAAGTATAACTATATGAGCCTATTAAGTACAAACCTTGAGAACCTGAACGCAGGTTCAGGATACAAATTCTCGGCAACGCGGACCAAAGACCTTGGCGCTGTCGAATACACTCTCGTTACCATTGCGATGGATGCGAGTTCTTCTGTCACGGGCTTTGCGCCTCAGCTTGAGCAAGCATTGAAGACCATCTTCAAGGCGTGCGACAAGTCCCCCCGCAAAGACAACCTCATGCTTCGCCTCACGCAGTTCGCCAGTACCCATACGGAACTACACGGCTTCAAACTTCTGGGTACTATCAATGAGAAGGACTACGACAATGTGCTCCAACTCGGAGGCAGTACTGCGTTGTTTGACGCAATGGACGAATCCATCCAAGCCACTGGCACCTACGGCAAACAGTTGACGGGGCTTGACTACTTGGTGAACGGCATCATCGTCGTGGTGACGGATGGTGAGAACAATTGCAGCCGTATCTCTGACCCTACGCAGGTGAAGAAGACGTTGCAATCCATACGGCGTGCCGAAAACCTTGAGAGCCTTCTGCTCATCTTGGTCGGTGTGACGAATGACGACGTGAATCTGAACACCTATCTCCAGACCGTCAAGGACGATACGGGTTGTGACCAGTACGTGTCAATCGGCACGGCCACCCCCGGCAGAATCGCCAAACTCGCTGAGTTCGTGTCGCAGTCAATCAGTTCGACATCCTCAGCCCTCGGAACGGGCAAGGCCAGCGCACCGCTGCCTACCACCCAGTTCAAGTTCTAAGCAGCCATACCCGGGGGGAGTCGCATCGAGCGACTCCCTCCCTATACTAATATGTTGGCTTACAAACTATTCCGTAAGCGAATAGATGGCACACTCGGGTCACTGTTCATCAATAGGAAGCAAGTTATTGTTCCTAATGTGTGGTTGCCCGCGAAGGCATACAGAACCAAGCGTTTCACCTTCCGTCCCGGATGGCATTGTTGCGCCAAACCCGTGGCACCCCACCTTAAGATGGAAGGTCGAATATGGTGCCTCGTAGAAATAAATGGATGGCAGAGCCTCCAAAGACCCGTCTCCCAAGGTGGTCTATGGTATCTATCCCAATGTCTGAAAGTACTGAAAGAGTTACCTCATGTTAATAGACATTCGTAACCGTAAGGATTGTGAGTTTGTCAGAGACAACCTCAAAGCCCAGCCACGACTCCGAGCCGTGATCGGTCTTACTTCGGGATGCTTTGACCTCTTCCACTCTTTACATTTGGCATACCTACAGAAATGCCGCCGCATGTGTGACCTTCTTATTGTAGGAGTTGATGGTGACGAGGCAGTACGACGCACCAAGGGACCGGGACGCCCCATCGTTCCCGAGCACCAGCAAGTAATGTTAGTGAATGCGTTGGAATGCGTTGACATAACATTCGTTATGGGAAGCCTTGCTGATTGGGAACTTGCTTGTAGCGAATTTCATCCCACGGTGCTCTTTAAGAATACAGATTTCAAACCCGATGACGTGGTGAACCCCATGAAGTCGGAAGTGGTCATTGTCCCCGACGTAGTAGTGGTAGATTCAACAACTGCAATCATTCAAGAGATACTTAAACATCATGAACGCTAATGGCACATATCAAATAGGCAAGGACCACATTGCATGTGAGGATTACGCCCTTGCTTATACTGGTCCGAACATTACTTACGCCATCGTATCGGATGGTTGCTCTGCTTCGGATGACGTGGATTTCGGTGCCCGTTGCTTGGCAATGTCTGCCAAACGAGAGTTGAGGCTCAACCCATGCGCTCTCGCCTTTGACGGTAAAAATGCTATCATTAATGCCCAACGGGTAATAGACGTGTTTCCATACTTATCCCCGACGTTCTTGGATGCAACACTTCTCGTGGCGTGCGTAAAGAACAAGCATCTGACAGTGTATATGTATGGCGATGGTGTCATGGTTCATCGCAAGAAAGACGGCATTGTGTCAATTCACATTCAATTGTCGAGCGGGGCACCTGATTATCTATCCTATCTTCTGGACCCATTGCGGAAGCAATCTTACTTGGACCTTGAGAATAACAAGAAAGAAGTCATTATTCGACAAGGTGACAAGGAGTCTGTTCGTGATGATTGTGCTCCGCTTGACCCATTCATCTATGATACGACTATGGTCGAGGGCGAGGTCATTGCTGTCATATCGGACGGCATTAACAGCTTTCGAAAGATGAACAACGACCCCATTCCGTGGACAGAACTGGTTGAAGAGTTCACGGGATACAAAACCTTCGAGGGGGACTTTGTAATGCGAAGGATAACTGCCTTCAAGAGGAAGTGCTTGAAGGAAGGTATCACTCACTCGGATGACATTTCCTGTGCCGCAATCGTAGTATGAGAGCATTTACATTAAAGAGTAAGATATACGGTCTGATGCTAGAATGGATCGTGTTATGGAATTGTAACACGCCTCCCACGCACGAGGATTTCCAAATCAAGTACGGCGACATGTACTATGCTCCATTCCATAAGAATGAAGAGATAGTTGAACTTATAGAAGGACCACAAAAATGAGTGATACAGTAAAGATACGCAAGTTAACGGGTGCCCAGTTGGTAGAAGGGTATGATTTTTGCCTGTGGGGCAATCCTAAACTCTCAGTGATTTGCGGACATTGTAGTGGACCCTTCAAGACCCGCGAGTACATTTTTATGGCAGACCGTGGCGGACAGATAGCCGTGTTCTGTCCACACTGTCAGTACTACAATTTAACGGGACTATATCCGTAATGACTTCTGCAAACGTAACAGATTATCGCATTGAGGACTTGAGTGGCAAGCAAATGGGCACTCATTCTCAGCATCATTACTGCAAGACGCACTGGGGCGACTTATTGAAGTTTACCCCTCCCGAGAATTACATGATAACGCCGCATGGGCTTGACGAGGAAGAAGAATCTTGGGAAGATGAACCCATGAACCTCGCGGTATTCCTTGAGCAATTACGAAGAGGACGAGCACAATTTAACACGATGGATGACATCTTAAAGAAATCCAGGTTATGAACCAAAAGATAAAGATAGGCAATGGTGGTGTAATCACTATCACGGATAAGAACTACAAAGCCGCAGGAGGAGAAGCCTCCATATACGTGAACAATGGCATGGTGTACAAGCTGTACCACGACCCCGCCCACAAGCAACTTCCTCAGAAGAAGATGCAAGAGTTGTCTCTTATCGGCAATCCGCAGGTGGTGGTGCCCAAAGAACTAATCTTCGACCCCAAGGATGGAAAGCCCCTCGGTTACACCACGACTTATGTGGACGACGTAGAGCCTTTGCTAAAGTTATTCACCAGGACCTTTAAGGACGATAGCAACGTGTCCTTCCAGATGATTAACCACCTTGTCAAAGAGATGCAGAGTGTGGTTTCCGACGTTCACAGTGCCCATTGTCTTATCGTGGATTTGAACGAATTGAATATCTTAGCTGGCATCAAACCGACCACCATTGTTCCGTGGTTCATTGATACAGACAGTTATTCGACTCCTTCATTCAAGGCGACTGCCATTATGGATTCGGTGCGCGACCGCCGAGTGACCGTATATGACAAAGCGGGCACCATGCATTACAACCCAGATATTGAGTCCGACTGGTTCTCATGGTCAATATTGGCCTTCTGCCTCTATACAAATATTCATCCATTCCGAGGGAGTCACGCCAACTACAAGCCCCGGGACAAGGGAAAGCAGATGGACGATGGAGTAAGCGTATTTCACCCCGGAGTGCGGGTGCCTCCATGCGTTAATGATTTCAAGGTCATTCCCAGCAGGCACTTGGACTATTTCAAACGGGTGTTTCTGAATAATGAACGGGGTGTGCCGCCGATGCCCGATAGCAGTGCGCCCATGCTCGTGCCCACACAAATCGTTACTATACAAGGCACTGACAAGTTATCGGTGGAAGAGATTGCCGCCTATGACAGTAACATATTGGCCATCACAACCATTATGGGAACTTATTATATCGCCACTAAGACACACATATATGCGAATAAGAAGGAGATAGGGACGCATAATGCGAAAAAGATACTCCTGTGTTCTGCTTCGGATGGCACTGTCATCACTGCACAACAAGACAACAGTAACAAGATTCAGTTCCGAGAATTGACCAAATCGGACCCCGTGGGCACGGCGCTGAGCAATGAAATGTTTACCCGCAATAACGCCTTTTACACAATCAGCCGAGGCAAGTTGATGGAGAATAGCTTCACGGCTTTCGGAAACAAAATGGTACACCGCACCAAGGAAGTCGAGAACCTTTCGGTCATATCGTCCAAGATGTACGACGGGTGCATTATCCAAGACCTACTCGGCAAGATGTACCTTACTCTGCCTTACAAACTCGGAAGTTGTTTCAGTAAGCATATTCCGCAGCTTGATGGCTATCGTATTCTCGGTGCCAAGGCTGAGAAGAACGTCGCCGTGGTTCTCGGAGAAAAGGGCGGCAAGTTCGATAGGTTCATCATCGTTTACAACAAAGCATTCACAACTTGCGATGTCCGTAAGGTGGATGACGTGACCTACAACACCATTAACTTTACTGTGATGGACAACGGACTGTGCGTCCTACTGGCAAGTGACACCGAATTGGAGTTGTTCTCCACGGCAATACAGTGCGAGACCTTGAGTAATCCTCCGTTCGATGCCACGATGAGACTATTCTCGACCAGCGATGGTATATTCTTCATCAATGGCAACAGCTTTCATCAACTGAAACGCAAATGAACGACAAAGTAATAAAAATAGCATCCCAGATAGGAACGATTATCCTTCTGGTAGGGATATTTGCTTATTGTATTTACCGTTTTAACCACCCCTAAAGGAGTGAATATGCACACATTTCGTTACTATCCCGATACTGGAGTTACTATTATAACTACCAACAACAGAAGTTCGTACCTGAGATGCACAGATTGTAAGTGTTATCCGTGGGAAATGGGCGAAGACTTTTATGTGAAAAATGGATTATGGATATTTACTATCCCCTTACAAAAGCGTTCTAATGTTATCTGTATTGGTTGTTTCGAGAAGCGTCTCGGGAGAAAGTTGACCCGAAAGGACTTCAAGCCTTGGTTCCGAAACAACCGTCCTTACGCCTGCTACCGCAGACCATTCAATTTTTATGGCAAGAACGTCCTTAATGACCCTCCTTCCAAGCGTCTTGCTGACAGATTGCAACTTTCCATATGGCCTATGCAGATGATGCCTGTAACGCCGCCGGACAAGCGCAAAGCGGCCAGAACCGGCGGGCTGGTCGGTCGCGCAGGCTTCAAGTGCATAGCCCCCCTTTCCATTTGACAAACGGCAGAAGTGTGTTAGGTTAGTGGTGAAAGTAAAGAACGCTATGCACTTCCAAACATTCAGTATTGTGGTAGGGACTCGGGCGTGTAACGCCTCGTGCCCCTTCTGCATCAGCAAACAGACGGGACTCTTCGGGACTCCCATCAAGGTCAACTGGCGCAATTTCCATATTGCCTGTAACCTTGCCCAGAAGGCAAATACGACCACTGTTTTACTTACGGGCAAGGGCGAGCCTACCCTGTATCCCGACCATATCACGGGCACTCTCGAAGGACTTCGGGACTACAAATTTCCCCTCATTGAAATGCAGACCAACGGCATGACGATGGCGGGCGGAAAAGTGACGACTGAGCAGTTGACTCGGTGGTATGACCTTGGGTTGACTACGATTGCTCTCTCGGTGGTTCATTGGGACTCAAAACTCAACAAGTCTATCTACACCCCGAATGGTGAGCATTACGATCTTGGCGCTTTGATAAGCAAATTGCATGGCATCGGGTTCTCGGTTCGGCTGTGCGTCATGATGCTTAACTTCTATATTGATTCTCCCGATAAGGTACGGAAGATGATTGACTTTGCCCAGGGGAATAAGGTTGAGCAATTGACTTTTCGCAATATTACTGCAAGCGAAATGCCATTAGATACCGAAGTGTCCGCTTGGACTTTGGACCACGCCTTGCCCAAAAAAACTTTGGGAGCTATTACTGATTATGTGGAAATCAATGGCACTTTGATACAGCGTTTAATGCATGGCATGGATGTCTATGACGTGAACGGACAGAACGTATGTCTTGGTAACTGTCTCACGCTGGATTCCAGTCAGAAGGACGACCTTCGTTCGCTTATCTTCTTCCCCGAGGGTTCACTCTACTGGGATTGGCAATACAAAGGAGCAAGAATTTTATGATTTATCGCAACCGACATAATGGAATCTTCGTGAAGCTTGCTGCCGAGTCCGATGGTTATTTCGGAAACTTCGGGATGGAATATTGGCAGATCGAATCGGCAGAACGTTCTTGTAACTATATTGGTGCATCTCCGTTTACAACGAATCGCAGTTCTGTGGAGAATTCTATGGATTGGGAGAGGATATTGTAAATGAACCTGTCTCAATTTCTCGCATGGACCGATGGGCCATCAAATCAATGGCTTCGGGAACGGTTTATGGATGTTTATGTTAGACGGTCCAAGAGGTATATTGATAAAGAAATGGTGGAGTGCCTGGACCTCGCAACCGTGAATGTTGATGACAGGCATCGAGGTAAAGGACACTTGACCAAGTTCCTGCCACGGTTCGAGCAAGAGGCAATGAGACTGAAACGAGTGGTGTACCTCGAAAATATTCTTGAGCCACGGCTTGTACCGTTCTTTCTCAGAATGGGATACAAATTCGTTCCTAATATTGATCCAATAATCCCGAGCATGTATAAAATAGTATGACTGTCAGCGAATTAATAACGGAATTGAAATTGCAGGAGGGCGATAAAGAAGTCCTATTTAAGTTCGCGGTGATGCCCACGGGGAACTGTGACCATGTAGCCAAGGTGCTTGAAGGCACGTATGGCTTCTTCGGAAAGCCCATCCCGTGCGTCATGCTGACCAACGAGTAAACATCGTCCTTGACTTTTTATACAACTGTGCTATATTAACGCTATGAATGAAACAATTGATTTTTACAAACTCTTTACAAATCACAGTTTGTACGGCGGCAGGATGCTGTCGGGGAGTAAGATTTCCCCCAAGGGGCATAAATGCGTGTGGAACGCTAACATTGTGACCAGGAGCCAAGGCAAGGTGTGGTTCGGGGATGTGGACATCACCAAGGATGGCCCTCTTTTGAAGGAGATTGCCGGCAAGGCTGGCGAACCTCTCTACGTCTTGCGGGAGATGGATTGCCGATTTGAGACTGCAACCGCCTCGGTTGACGTGCTCATTGGCAAAGCAGTGTGGAATACAAACGAGCCGTGAAAAATAAAGACATATTATCCGCAATTGTATTCGGTATTCCCACACTCTTCTTTTTATGTGTGGGCCTAATAGGCTGCAACCATCATCATCGGAAGTACAAGGTGCTCCCGAAAAAGGAAGTCGTGACCATCTACCGTGTCCACAGCAAGACCAACATGCTTGCGGAAGCCAATGCAGTAAATGATGCCTATTGGTATGTAATGACCGACAACAGTGGACACTACTACTCTGCTACGTCCTCGACACGAACCACGGCGTATTCTTCGCTGAATTGGAGCCGAGCAGTGGCAACCTCCATCAAGGAATTGGCGGAAGCACTGTCCGAGGAAGTGATTGAACGCGTTGCCGAGGATACTGTGGAAACTGCTGACCTTGGCATGGCAGTGGAACAAGAGATTGCTATTGATATTCCCGAAGTCAATTCTCTGGACAGCATGGAAGGCGTGCCCGATGGTGCCGTTGAAGTGGACAGCGGCGGCATGGATGGTGATGGTGACTCTGGTAGCGGCGGTGATGGCGGCGGTGATGGCGGCGATGGAGACTAATTTCCATTTGACAACCCCCGACTCTGTGCTATATTAACGCTATGAAGACCGAAATCTTACAGCTTCGTGAAGAAGCCCGAGCGGCCCAGTCTGAGTGCGATAGAGCCAAGGGCAAGCTTCTGGAAGCCGTACGTAACTGTAGCCATCGTTGGGGTCCAACCCTAGATGCCCACATTTACCATGCATCCTACATCATCCCCGGCGACCCTCCCGGCACTATGGGTGTGGACTGGCGGGGTCCGTTCACTGTTGAGGCCAAGACAGACAAGCGGCGGAAGCGTTCTTGCCTGGACTGTGGTGAAGAAGAGTTCACAACCGCCGTGCGTCCCGAAGTGATTGAACATCCCGCGTTTGCGGAAACACGGCATCGTCAATGAAACCCGAAGAGTTTGAAACTGCGATAGTCATATGCGACCTTACGGTAAAACTTTACGAAACTTGTTATGATTGACTTAGATACACCTATTATACGTTCTATGCTGGACGATGACCTTTACAAGGTCAACATGGGGTCTGTCGTGTTCCATGACTTCCCGAACGCCGTGGTGACGTACAAGTTCATCCTTCGCAGTAAGGTGCCTTTCCCTGATAGGTTCTGTATTCATTTGCACAACCAGATTCAGATGCTCTCCAAGCTGACGATGACCAACGAAGAGCACGCTTGGATGCGGAGAGCCATTCCTTATCAGCGTCCGACCTATCTCGAATGGTTTCGGCACTTCCAGATGGACCCAAATGAAGTAAAAGTCAGTCAAGTGGGCGGTGAGTTATCTATCGAAATCTGTGGGTACTGGTTTCGCACCATCTATTGGGAAGTGAAACTCATGGCAATCATTTCTGAGTTGTACTTTCGTATGACGGAACAGAAAGGCACTAGCGGATGGATGGACAAAATCTATATCAAGGCTAAAAAGCTTGAGGATGCTGGCTGCCACTGGATTGATTTCGGTACTCGTCGCCGTTTCTCTTTCGGGGTACAGAATGAACTGGTGCGAATTATGCGGGACTACAAGGGCTTTCTTGGCACGAGCAATCCGCACTTTGCCATGAAGTACGGGGTGAACCCGCACGGTACGTATGCCCATGAGTGCATCATGGCAATGGCGGCTCTCTACGGTCCTCGCATGGCTGACAAAATGTGGCGCAAGCATTGGGCCGAGCACTTTCATGGTAATGTGGGCGTGGCCCTTACTGACACCTTCACCAGTGAAGTATTCTGGCGGGATTTTGATACCTATGATGCTCGCCTGTTCGATGGTTGCCGTCAAGACAGTGGTGATGAGTACGTGTGGGGTAACAACATGGTCGCTCATTACGAGCGCCTTGGCATTGAGATGTCCAATAAACGTATGGTGTTCAGCAACAACCTGAATACTGATAAGTATATCGCTATTGATCGCTACTTCCGCCAATTCGCACAGCCTTGCGGCGGTATCGGGACTCATTTTACGAACGATGTTGGGGTGACTCCTCTCAACATGGTTATCAAATTGGCAACGGCTGACTTTGGGCATGGTTCTCTTGGTGTGGTGAAGCTGTCGGATGACCCTGGAAAGCATACTGGTCTATCCGAGGATGCGGAGTTAGTGAAACGCGAATTGGGTATCCTTATCCTGACAACGAAGTAATATGAAGCGGCAACACAAAAATTACAACAGTATGTATGCGGGGTGGGATGAAGAAGAAGAAGCACCCCGTTGTCACTGGACATTGGATGATAAGGATACTTCGATGCGGACCTTCATGCATTACTCAGACCCCGAGGCTCAAGGCGAGCCTATCAGTGTCTTCGGTGCTGCCAAGAAGGGGTTGTTCTACAACTATAATGACAGACTCTTCGGTAAGGAGTGGGAAGAGGGATTCAAGTTGGCCAAGAAAGCTAAACTTACTCCTGGCTCTGCCCATTTCTTCGAGGCAGTACTCAACCATTTTCATGACTCTGCCGACGTGAACCTACAGCATGTGATGCTTGGGGTCAACCGAAGCAATGGGTATCATTACCTTGTATTCGGATATACCTATACCTCACGGAGCAACCGATGAAACCATTACGAAAATCTAAATCCGTTCATTGCCGATACTGCCATATGACTCATAGGATGGATTCGCCGACTCGCTACTATTGTCCCTCGGTCTTTGGAGGGTGGGTAACTATAGGGAAGAAGAAACCTACAGCCAAAATCACCGCTTACAAACGAGCATTGTATCACAAGCTTGATGGGAAGTGGGAGTGGTCTTGCCCTGTGTGGTTCGATGAAGGTATCTTTGCCACTTGCACCATTCATTCTGCCCATTACCTTGAGACCAAATCTGCCGCCGTTAAGGATATGGAAGAGACCATGAAAAAGTTCGGCGTCACCAAGGGAACAACATTAGCATAAGGGAAAACATAATGAAACTTATCAAAGTAGGAGCCGCCGTTTTGAACCAGACCCCTCGTGATTGGAAGGGGAACATGAAGCACATTATAGATGCTATTACCGAAGCCAGAAAACAGAAGGTCTCCATTCTCTGTCTGCCCGAGGCTTGTATCACGGGCTATGGTCTCGAAGATGACTTGTTCTGCGACGATGTTCCGCACCGCGCCATGCTCAAGTTGAAGGACATTGCCCTCTATACCAAGGACATCATCGTGTGCGTAGGACTGCCTGTACGCTTCGACAACACCCTTTACAATGCTGTGGCTACCTGTGCTGACGGCAAGGTGCTTGGCTTTACGTGCAAGCAACACTTGGCGGGTGATGGTATTCACTACGAGCCTCGTCACTACAAACCGTGGCCTTCTGGAGTGGTACAGATGATGAACATACCCGAGTTTCAAGATTATGAAAGTTGCTTTCCTGTTTCACGAAAGGTTGGCACGCCCATCTTCCCTATCGGAGATACTCATTTCCTTGTTGACGGAGTGAAGATTGGATACGAAATCTGCGAGGATGCGTGGGTAGCCGCCCGACCCGGCACCAAGTTGGCGAGCAAGGGAGTAGATGTCTATCTTAATCCTTCGGCTTCTCACTTCGCTTTTCACAAGATTCAGACTCGCAGGAACTTCGTGGTTGATGGCTCCCGAGCATTCGGCGCTACCTATGTGTATTCTAATCTCGTAGGAAACGAGTCGGGACGTACCATCTATGATGGTGGTGCTTTAATCGCTTCGGGTGGTGTTTTACTGGCCGAAGGCAAAAGGTTTACTTATCAGGATTGCCTTCTGACTACGGCTATCGTGGACGTACACACGACCAAGACCAGCCAAGCCCGCACGGCAAGTTTTCAGCCGAATGTCGAAGGCTACAATGATGGATGCGTAGAGGGAACGTTTTGCTTCCCCGAAGTAACCGAGAAAATCGAGCAGCCCATGAAAGATGCATGGGAGACTAGCACCTATGTCAAGCACGAGGAATGCACTCGTGCCCTTGGTCTTGCCCTCATGGATTACATGCGGAAGTCGCACACCAAGGGATTCGTGGTATCACTTTCGGGCGGTGCCGACTCGGCAATGGTAACGTATGCGTGTGCCCAAGGTATTCGGCTGGGTGTTAACGAACTCGGAGTCGTTGGGTTTGTTGAAAAGTATTGTCCGTCTATCCGAACAGATGGATTGTTTACCATCAACGGTAATACGGAAGGAACCGAGGGGTTTATTAAACGTATCATTAACGCATTGATTACCACTGCTTATCAACCCACGGAGAATAGTGGCAAGGTGACACGGGAAGCTGCCCTTCAAGTGTCCACTGCCCTCGGGGTGCCTCACTTAGTATTGGATGTTGACCCCGTGTTCAAGGAGTACCTTGAGATTGGTAGGCTTATCAAAGGCACTGACCTTACCTTTAAGGACGACGACGTGACTTTGCAAAACCTCCAAGCCCGTGTGCGTGCCCCAAGCATTTGGATAATTGCCAATATGGAAGGCAAACTGTTGCTGACCACGAGCAATATGTCTGAGGCTGCGGTGGGATATGCAACGATGGACGGTGACACGGCGGGGTGTGTCTCGCCCATTGCTGGATTGCCCAAGGTCTATATTCGTGCATATCTCACATGGGTTGAAAAATATGGACCTGAGCGCATTGGCCCTCTGCCAGCCATGTCTTTCGTAAACAATCAACAGCCTACAGCCGAGCTACGTCCCGCCGAATCCAAACAGACCGATGAGGATGATTTGATGCCGTACTGGTTGCTCCACATGATTGAGGGGTACGTGGTTAAGAATAGGTATGTGCCCGTAGAGATATACAAGGCTATAAAGCGGGAAGTGGTATATGACAACAATCGTCTGATTGATGACATCACCAAGTTCTTCCGCCTATTCAGCCGCAATCAGTGGAAGCGTGAGAGGTACGCTCTCTCGTTCCACATGGACGACCACAACCTTGACCCAAGAACATGGTGCCGCACTCCAATCCTCACGGGTGGATATGAGGAAGAGTTGGCAGAATTGCAGGCATACAAAGTATGAAATCCAAAAAAAATACTGTGCGCATTAAGTCCAAACTGCCGCACATGAAATATCATACTTATGTTGCGCTTAAAACGCATCTTGAGCAGGAGAAGGAGAAACTTCATCGAGAGTTTTGTATTGGTGCTAATCTCACGTACGAATACAAATATGATGGAAGTAGTCCTCCGAAGATGGAAGCAGGCGGAAAACATGGTAAGGCCCGAGACGCCATGTGGAAGACTTATTGTCAATGGAGAAAATACTATGACGATATGTTGGAGCAGCTACATTACGCTGCCCAAGAGTCCAATCGCACACACCCTAACCTCGATATACGCGCCTTTTGGTGCGTCTAATAATAAACATATGAAACAAAAAGCATTCACACTAATCGAAATCATGATTGTCATCAGCATCATTGGGTTGCTGATGTGCATCGCCATCCCCAACTTCGCCAGAAGTCAGAGAACTGCCAAGATGCAAACGTGTATTAGCAATCTCTATCACATTGAAATGGCAACTCAACAGTGGGCAATGGAGACTCGGCAAGGGGATACTTCTGCGGTCGCTCCCGCCGATGTTTTGCCCTACCTTCAAGGAACAGTGGTCTGTCCCTCGGGTGGAAAAACGTTTGTGGATAGTTATTTCCTCACCACCGTCAACGTCAAACCCACTTGTCTCAAGGTGCCGGGTACTCACAAATTGTCTGACGATACGACGCAATGAAACCAGTGTTTAAGAATGGTTATTCCGAGGGGTCGGGGGTCGTTATAGACCATACTCGGCGTGCCTTCTGGCGGTGGGCAATTCTTTTTCTAATCTATGCCTTTCTTTTCGGAAAGTCCAGCTTGACAGGCGAATAGTAACCTGATACAATCCATACAATTATGACAACACCTACAGCAACACCTACACCGGCGACTCCCGATAAGACCCTTATCGTGGAGTTTGAGTACCCCGATTCGACTACTGGCGAAATGAAAGTCCGCTACCTTCGGGTAGTTGAGGCTGACGCTCACTATGTCAAAGGATACGAACTCCTCTCTCCCATCTCCAAGATTGATGGACAGTTCAAGACGTTCTCTCGGACCCGCCTCGCCCGCTTTGGCGTCTCGGTGGTGTCCTTTCTTCCTTTAGCATGAAGCACACAGAGAACATACCTACATTTTTTGAGCAAGAAGCAAATCGGATGGCTGCTTTGAATAAATACAAACATATGAACTCTGATGACAAATCGGGTGCTACGACACTATTGACTATTATTGGCGCGGGTGTACTGATTGCCTTCCTGTGGCTCTACAGCATCTTTGCCTATGGATTCGTAGCAGTGAAACTATGGGCGTGGTTTGTCGTGCCCGTGTTCCATACCACTGTCACCTTCGGCATTCTCCAAGCTGCGGGACTGTTGATGTTCGTGCGGTTCTTCGTCCAAGAGCACAAGATGCCGGTGACTGACCCCGACGAAACGACGAGTCAAAAGATTTGCAAAGTCATACTTCCCATCATCGTGCCGTGGATGGTACTTTTATTAGGTTGGTTGCTCAAGTCCATGATGTAATATAAATATCACTTTCAGTTGTTTGGATTATATTTATATCTAAACAATGAGACTATTAAATACCAAAGAGTTTGTAGTTCGGGCACATAGGATTCACGGAGGGTTGTATAGTTATTCGAAATCTTCCTATACCAAAAGCAAGAAGAAGATTATAATTACCTGCCCGACCCACGGCGATTTCCTCCAATCTCCAAACGCCCACTTAAATGGACAGGGGTGCCCAAAGTGCAAGAAGTGCTATAGACCCAACACCAAAGAGTTCATTGCCGCCGCAATAAAAGTTCATGGATCAAAGTATTCGTATTCAATGGTAAAATATATTTCTTGCTCCAAGAAAGTAAGAATCATATGCAAGCACCACGGAGGTTTCCTTCAAACGCCTGCAATGCATTTATCGAGGAGAGGATGCCCGAAATGTGCTCCGAACTGCCGAAAAACTCTTGGTGATTTTATCACAAAATCAAAGCAGATACACGGCAACCTTTATGACTATTCGCAGACTGGTTATGAAAGAAGCAATGCCAAGGTCACAATACTCTGCCGTAAGCACGGTAAGTTTTTACAAATGCCGTCAATGCATCTGTATGGAAATGGATGCCCGAAATGTAAAAACTCAAAAGGAGAGATTGAAATATCAAAATGGTTAAGCGAAAACAAGTTTGTCTTCGAGAATCAAAAAATGTTTCGGGAGTGCCGAAATCCATTAACCAACTTTCCTCTAAAGTTTGATTTCTATTTACCTAAAGAAAACATTTTGATAGAATATGATGGAGAGCAACACTTTGGAAGTCATCATTTGGTGGGCGGAATACACACGACAACGCCGAGAGAATATTACGATATACGTAGAAAAGACAGAATAAAAACTACATTTGCGTTATCAAACAATATAAAACTTATTAGGATTCCCTACACCAAGTTTGGTGCTATTGGAAAAATACTCAACCAACATTTGTTATGCCCGAAATAACTTTGGCAATTATTGGAACTGCGGGACGCAAGGACGATGCAAAACGTTTAACTACCCACCACTTCAAGGCAATGTGTCTCGTTGCCGAGGGGTTGATTGAGCAGATAAACGAGAGCAACTATCCTATCACCCACCTTGTCTCGGGCGGGGCTGCTTGGACAGACCATGTTGCCGTGCGCCTCTTTCTGGATAAGAAAGCCCCCGGTCTTCGTATCTTTATGCCCGCCGCATGGGATGGGGGTTCTTACCATGACAACGGCAAACAGGATGCGTATGAGAACCCTGGCGGGACTGCGAATCACTACCATAAACTTTTCCAAAACAGCACAGGTATCAACAGCCTCTCGGATATACTTATTGCCCAAGTGCACGGGGCAGAGTTGATTCCGGTCCTCCGAGGATTTTATGCTCGCAATGCTCTCGTAGCCAAGTCTGACTTCATTCTTGCCTGTACCTTTGGAGATGGCAAGATGGTTAAAGAGGGTGGCACGGCAGATACTATTCGAAAGTATTTGGCTCGTGTCCGCAAGGATGGCATCTTCGACAAATCATTCCATTACGACTTGACGACAAAAAGCATCTACGAGGGTTGCCTCGCTCCTCCCGAGAAGAAGAAGTTCGATGATGCCGACGAAGCCGTTAAACAACTGGCGCATCGGGTTCCATCACTGCGGGGGGCACGGGTGATTGGAATGCATTCTTATCCTTAGCCAGATGATGCGCAAGACTCTTCATGCGATGGTTCACCTGCTCAAGCAAATACTCGGCTTGTTCCTTGTCGGCTTCGTAGTCATCCTCACCCCATCCGAAGTCCTCGGCATAGACGGAGACCATTGTGGCACGGTCAAAGGTAACGAACTCCCTGAGAGGTTTTTGTATCGCCTCAAGGGTTTTCATGGTGCGGACTTTGTTCAGTTCAATCATAATGGCACCAATATACATGCCTCTATGGCTTCTGTCAAATGGATTTTTCAACATTCGATTTGACAACCCCCAACGGTGTGATATATTAACAGCATGATATGCCGAATGCAAAATGCCGAGGGTATGGAGAGACATAACTTAATAATTCATTTGGATTACCGACCCTAAACCTCCGTCACCCTTCGGATTAATCATACCGAAATAATAATCCATGCGTGTGCTTGTATTCGCCCGAGCATACTCTGTAAATGGCTCCACTATGAACATTGAGTTTTTGAGAAGCAACCTTAATAGATGGAAACGTTTCCAAAACATTTCCTCCCGCATCTACCAAAGCAACTGGTCGTTGTCTTTTCAACTGTCCTGCAACGATTGCCTTCCGTGGTCCAATGCCATAGAATGGATTTAGCACTCCAACCCGAGAGTTACTTATTTTTAGTTTGGACTCGGGAGTATGCTTTATGCCCATATGCGAAATACTCAACTTCAATCTGGTTCCTGGGGATGCTTGGCGTCCTCGGTTTGGAGCAATGGCATCATATGCCATATTGTAACTGGCCTTGGGATATTCTTTACATATGTCAAGATGTTTCTGTTCCGCCAAGGTAAGTTGTTCTGGCGAAACTTTTTCTATGATAACAAATTGAAAGTTGTCGCCTCCATATTTATGCCACGCTCTTTCCATATGTTTATTGTCATGTGATTTTCGTCGTAACTCTTTTCTGTGATTATTCCATCTTGTTTTAATGTCGGTGCTGCTTCCGACGTAATACTTGCCATTAACTTTGTTGATTATCTTGTATATGCCGCTTGTTTTCCCAATATCGCCGCATAGACCTCTTGTTGAGTCGTTCTCGGTGCTTCCCGTAATAGCGTTTTGCCCGAATCCTCTGCTGACAGAGCAATTCGTCTCGGGTCCGATTGAGTCTGCGTCTTCCCATACCATTTTCCTTTCGTTTGATGTTGACAATGTGCCGTTCATATGGTATAAATAGAGCATCATAGAATAAAACGTCAGAAAAAAGTGAAAAATCTAATGATTGAGTGTTTGGTCTGCGGCAAGAAAGAGAACTTTGCAGATATTCAGGACATTGCTCAGTCTAAATGGCAGATTGTAGGTTGGAACGTCAAAACTGCCGATCCGAAGTGTATATGTAATCATTGCGAATACGGCAAACCAAAGAAAGAGAAATAGAGTATGTGGTGCGGAATTCTTATCGGCGTTATCGTGGCTCTCGTTGGGTTTATAATTTGGACGGCAGTGAAACTTGCAAAGGGAACTTGGAATTGATATGGTAATGCGAAGACATGACCCGAGTCAGATTTGGTTTTTGACTGCGTTTGACGAATACAAAACAAAACGAGAGACCCGAACCTTCGGCTATTATCGTGGGTGGACTGCTGCCCTCACGGCTGTCAAAGAGAATCGGTGTAACATGCACGAGTGTTTGTATTCACATCTCGTGATGGAGTGTATTGGTGAAGGTGTCCACGCTCTTGCCACCGACGAGCAATGGTTTCGATGGAACGGCAAGAAATGGACTCCATGCCGAAAGCCCACGGCACTGCGAGGGTTTATCAATTGGGCATTAGGATAACAATATGATTAATGAAGTAATCGGATATATTGGCAGAAACGGATTCAATCCACGTACATAAGAATATGACATTAAGCATCAAACGCATTGGCAATTATCACGACGTTGATGTGACTTTGGACAATACCCAAGTTGCCCTCGGACTTCTTGATAGAGGACAAGCAATGGACCTCGCTAAAACACTTAAGCAAGCAATTGATGACTTGCTCAACAAAGACGAATATAACCAACTGATGGGAATTGAACAATGAACAGAACATTATCACTATTACTCGTCCTCGCTATTTTACTGGCGGGGTGTATCACCAAGAACCCTCAAAGGCTAACGCCTATCCCCACCAATCCCGAAATGGTGCAATTGGAGCAGAACTTACTCGCTCTCCAGATGCCTTCTGTGTCACCTGCACCGCTGCGATTAACGCACGGCATTACAATGCCGCCCATGCCTCCCATACCGCCCATGCCCAGGATTCCCATAGCGGCTCCCGACGGTGCCATATTCTACGACCCGTTCAACAGTGGGGCAGCTACGCCGTGGATATTCTATCAAGGTTCTCATTTGTTTACAAATGGTATCTTGCGGCTGACTGTAGCGCCGAATGCGGGTATGTACGCCTATCTCAAAACCAAATGGACAAATGTCTCAGTCTCCGCCGACATCAAGTTGGGTGCTGGCTCTCGGGGTGCTGCGGTGGGACTGCGATACAATTTGACCAATGGAGCCAGTTACCAAGCGTGGATTTATGGCTCTGGACGGTTGGCAATCGAAAAGCATAGCAATTGGTACACCACATGGAAAGAACTTGCGGGCACAACCATCACGGCACCGGGGACAACCACTAATAACGTCAAGTTGGCTATAACCAACAATATCTTAACGGCATATCTTAACAATACTCTATTGCTTACCTTTACAGATATATCTGCTCCGCTGTTGATGAACGGTGGTGGAATTGATTTGAGTGTGCATGGTGATAATACTGCTTGCACTGCCGACTTTGATAATGTTACTGTGTATGACCTTTCCGTTGTGAAAATCAATCCTCCCGTAATTACGGCAGGGTTGACTAACGACATGGGAATTCAGGGGCAGCTTAAGACCTTGAGCGTGACTGCTACTGGGGATAACTTGGTTTATCTGTGGAGAACCCCCGATGGGATTACTGCCGTAGGCACCAATATCTATACCATTACTAACCTCCAAGCATCGGGGTTTTACACCATCATCGTTACAAACCCCGTTGGTCGCGCTTTTTCGTCTGCGTATATGGCGATGGGAACAACCAACATTTTGACTAATTGCATTGTGACGCCCCCGCCCACGAATATGCTCAAGACGAGCGTGACGTTGGCGTGGTGCATGCCAGACGTGGGGAGTAACAATGCCATCGGCGGCTACAAGATTTACTATGGCTCAGGTGCCGTGACAAACTGGAGTCCGGACGTTTATGATACTAATCAGTCGCCTTGCCCCGGTATCATCGTTCAGAGTGGAAGTAACTGGTGCCGAACCTACACTAATATAGTGGATGTGGGAACTAATTTGACCGCTACCGTAAGTAATCTTGTATTGGGGGTTACTTATTATTTTGCTGCCACATGTTATGATACCAATCTCTTGGAAAGTGACTACTCTTCCGAAGCGTCATACATTGTACCAGTGTTAGCACTGCCGAGTATTGTACCATTGCCCCCCCCGTTATCGCCGCCGGTAAATGTTTTCCTTTCCCTCGTGCCCATTGGTGGTGGTCAGATTCAGCTACAGGCTAAGGTATGCCCCTTGACTGTAACCACAATTCTCTATCAGACAGGCCCCGGACAACCGTGGAATATATTGGTCTCAAATGTTGCGGCAGATATATACGGAAACTTTTCCTACATTGATACCCCGACTGACTCGTTGCGTTTCTACATCGCATTGCTACAATAATGAATGCTAAGCATAAAATGTTCGTGGCGGTGGGAATTGCTATCTTATCCTTGGGGATAATTATCCTCTTGAATTTGAAATCAAAATCCCCGTTTGAGAAAATGACTCCCGCACAGCAAGATAAAACCATTATGGCATTGTATGAATCTGGCTTTAATGCTGCACAAACGAACTGGACAATGATCATCGTGCCCCGCACAAATTAATTCACATGAGTTTGCTTGTACAACTTCTGAACCATACGCACGCTTCGGAGTACTTGCAAGCCCAGAGCGTTTCCACGAGACATATCTATAAGCCTACCGATGCAGAGGAAAGGCAAGCGATTATGGATGGGGATATACCTGAACCGTTGGACCTGTTACTCCACATGATAAGGACACAGAAGGATTTGAACTCCGACAATCTTCACTGGATTAAAGACCCGACGGGACCGTACATCATTCTCGACATCATAGAATACCTCACATGAGAACCCCACTGACGGAGATTAGATACGAAACTCCCATTGAAAACATTGACTTTCAAGAGCAAACGGTGTTTCTCGCTGGTCCTACTGTTCGTGGGCATCAACCGCATTTGACTTCGTGGCGCTTCGAGGCGGCGGATTTGTTCAAGAAGCGTGGCTTCGCGGGCAACGTCATCATCCCCGAGTTCACAAATAAGCTGGAGTCAGATCAGTTTCGATACGATATTCCCATATGGGAATTTAAGGGATTGCAAAGAAGCCACGTCATTATGTTTTGGATTCCCCGCACTCGGGAGTTGATTGGACTTACCACTAACCACGAGTTTGGGTACTGGATGGCTCGTGACAGAAGTAAAATGGTTTATGGCCGACCTGATGGTGCCTATCGCATTTCTTATCTTGACATTATGTGGGCGGAGGATTCCAAGCGTCGGGCGTTACACGGTGATAAATGGTTTCCCATTTATAATACATTGGAGAAAACTGTGGACGCAGCCTTGAAGAAGTTAAATGGAGACATATGATCAATCCGCATTACCTTTGAAATGATTGAATATCCATCCATAATGTCTAGCGCCAAGGCTCCCCGACAGCCTTGTATTGCTTTCGAGAAATACGATGGCAGTAACATTCGAGTGAAGTACACTCGCAATAAAGGCTTTCATCTTTTCGGTAGTCGCACGCAGATGTTTGACAAAGGACATCCATTCCTCGGTGCTGCCGTGGACATTTTCTACAGAGATTTCGAGAACCCTCTCGTGGATTTGATTGCTGAATTCTGCACCAATGAGCGGGAAGTGATTGCTTTCCTTGAGTTCTTTGGCGACCAATCCTTTGCGGGATGGCACGAGCCAACAGACCCGACAAAAAGACTCGTATGCTTTGACATCATGGTGGGGCATAAGAATAGACAATTCATTATGCCTCGGGACTTCGTTAAGTTGACAGAGAGACACAAGGTCATTGCCCCTCGGGTTATCTATGAAGGCAATCTCAATGACCAACTCATTGCCGACGTGAGAGCGGGTAAGTATGATGTAGTTGAAGGTGTGGTCTGCAAAGGCACACAGAAGACTGGAGCGCATCGTGGACATGTATGGATGGCGAAGATAAAGACCAAAACTTACTTGGATAAGTTGTTCAATCGTTACGGTGAAGAAGGATTACAAAAGTATGGCGAATAATGTATCAGAACAAGATCGCAATTTGGCTGGCCGGTTGTCCCGAAATACGGAGGTAGCAAACCTGCTTTCGGATGAGCATACCGAATGGAGTGCTATTGTTGAAATGCAAAACATGTTAGATGTTGATTCTTGTAGTCGTTATATGAACGCCCTCGATCATCTCGGGACATCTACTGTGAATGCTACAATAGAACAACGGGTTGAGGCATTTCTTGCAGCTATGCTTAAAAAATAGTTATTCCCATGATTCATGAGAAACCAGTCGAATGTTATTTCTGCCAACGTAAGCACTGGTTCGCTGTCTATTGCCAAAAGCGAAAGATTTACGTTTGCCCGAAGTGCTGTAAGAAGGTGGGGCATGAGCCGCCGTTTACCGCCCGAGAGATTTATCGTTTGACAAACCCCAAAGATGGAGTATAATACTGCACTATGAAAGACCGACGCTGTGTTTTGTTTGCGGGTAACGCTAGTTCTGACCTTGCGGAAGCCATTGTACGGACTCCCCACATGGGCATCAATCTAGGTTCAATCTATCATCACAAGTTCCCCTCGGGCGAGTGGTACTGTCAACTCAAAGAGAACGTGCGGGGTGACGACGTTTTTTTGATTCAAGCCCTCGGTGAGCCAGCCAACGACAACCTGATGCAACTGCTTATCATGGCGGATGCTGCCCGCCGTGCTTCTGCTGACCGCATTACCGCCGTGCTTCCTTACCTCGGCTACTCCCGTCAAGACCGCAAGGACAAGCCCCGCGTGCCAATCTCGGCCAAACTAATCATGGACCTGATTGCAGTCTCGGGCATCAACCGTGTCATCACGATGGACCTTCATGCCCAACAGATTCAGGGCTTCACCAATTTGCCCGTGGACCACTTGTACTTCCAGCCATCGCTGATGAAGGCAATTGCGGGCTTGGGCATTCAAGTCGTTGTTGCTCCCGATATTGGCGCAGTCAAAAAGGCGGTGGAGTTTTCGGAGAAGTCCAAGCTCGATTTCGCTTTCATCGTCAAGAAGCGCAGTAATGATACAGATGTCGAGGTCACGCAATTTGTCGGTGATGTTAAGGGCAAAATTGTACTGGTGTTGGATGACCTTACGGAAAGTGCCGGAACTATCGTGGCGGCGGCCAGTTGTTGCAAGAACAATGGTGCCAAGGAGGTCTATGGTGCCGTGACCCACGCTTGCCTCAGCCGTGTTGGTGTGGTGAAGCTGAACCAAGCAGTGATGGCGGGAACCATTAAGCACTTCTATTACTCCGACACTGTGACTGAGAAGACTGTCCAAGCGGGTGCGTCTGGCACTGTGGTAAGCGTGGCAGACGTATTCGCTAAGGCAATCCACGGCACTCACTTCAACCAGAGCATCACTTCACTATTCCAATGAAGAAAAAACTAAAGATTGAGAACCCCGACTTCGCACACCCTATCGGTAAATCCTCCATTCTCCGCATTGACTGGAAGTCATTCGAGAAGGAAATGCCTCTGAGTGGTCAAGACATTTGGGTGGTCCTCCGAGTTAAGAATGGATATATAATTCGCACGGGAACATACTTTAATGAAGTCATTCCCGCCAATGGACCCTTCAAAGCTTCCATATGGAAGCAAATCAAGTTCCATGACTTGGGCCTCCCCGACATTCTTGTAGGTAAGGAGTACGCGGATAAGAATCAGAAACGTCTTGTGGCATGGGGTGCCCATCGTGGCATCGTTCGCCTTGCCAAGCTTCCCGAGGATTGGAAGCCTAATGCATCCTGCAACGGTTAAGAAAGTCCTTGCCGACGAAGAGACGTTGGATATAGCAAAGACTGCCGAGGCAGTGCAGGAAGACCAACGTCGTGGGGTTAAGAAGGACAAGCTGACTTCCAGGGTTAATTCTTCCCGAGCGCATCAGGCATGGCTTATTCGTGGGCATGAGAAAGAATCATTTAGGCAAAAACTTAAGGAAGCCTGGAATAAGCGTAATAAAGTATGATGGGAAATGTCAAAACAATGTTGATCTCGGGTGGGGGAGTTGCCGCCATTGGTGCCGGTCTCATGGCTTCGTGGTCATATATTCAGAGATTCTTACACTATGCCATTGGTATTGTCATCGGAACTTCTGTATTAAAAGATGATGCTGGCTCTGCCGCCATGTCCTACACATTTACCCGCGCAATAAAATCACCCTTGGGTATGAGAGTCTTCGGTGGATATGAGTGTTATGTCCACCCTAAGCGGTGGTCTGAGGCTGTGGCCTATGAAGGTCTATCGTCTGACCCTGTGCTCATTAAGTATGGTGGACAATACGCATTGGTATCTCTCACTGGCAGTAAAGGGACAACCGCTGACGTGGGTGACTATTCCAAATCCATGAATTTGGTTACTATTAGGTATCTCCGTTGGTTCTTTGACATTGAACAATTTACTATTGACTCTATTGAGTTTTATAATACTGAAAAGCGTCAACGTAATGGCGACCCCAACAGCAAGAAAAAACCCCATACTCGTTTCAAGATTATTCGATTCTCTGGTAAAGGTCAGGTTCATACGGAGGATGAGAAATCATCTCGAAGTGAGGCTCCCACCGGTATCAGTACGCGTGACGACTCGTGGGTCCAACAGATGATTATGGCAGGAGCCTTTAAGCTTCTAAAATGGCAGCGGGAGGATTTGCAACTGAAACCAGAAGAAGGTCAATCTCCATTTACGGGCTATCCCTTCCCCGATGAAGTGGGAGAGGCAATCCAAGAACTACAATGCTGGCTTGCCAATGAGAAGTGGTTCAGGTCCAAGTCAATCCCGTGGCGACGTGGTTGGCTGCTCTACGGTCAAGCAGGGACGGGTAAAAGTACATTAACGAGAGCATTAGGAATGACCTTTGACCTTCCAGTTTATACCTATGATTTGTCTTCCATGACTAATAATGATTTAGTACGTTCATGGGACCAGATGATGGGTAATACTCCATGCATTGCTCTTATTGAAGATGTAGATGCGGTGTTCAATAAGCGAGAATATGTAGGAAGTACTATGCAAGGTGTTCCTCATCTTACCTTCGACTGCTTGCTTAACTGTATTAGTGGTATAAAGCAAGCAGATGGAATATTTCTGATTGTCACCACAAATTTTGTGGACAAAATGGATGAAGCATTAGGAATACCCCAAAGCGATGGAAAAAGTAGCCGCCCGGGCAGAATAGATAAAGCAATACATCTCGGTCCAATGAAAGAGCCTCAGCGTTTGTTGCTGGCTAAACATATTCTTTCCGACTATCCCCACTTTGTTGACGAGACCGTGAAGTTTGGCGAAGGTGAAACGGCGGCTCAGTTCCAAAGTCGCTGTGCTCAGATTGCTCTCAGCAAGTTCTGGACAGATGAGAAGTTCAGGAATAAGACTATTGAAGTCATGCACTTCGATAATAGCCACCACGTCCGGCTGCCAGGTGAGCCGATGAACTACGTAACTCCCTCCGATAAGGAGTTCAATCCAGCCATTATTTCATCGGGTGTTGGTTTAGACGATCTTGAGTAAATATGATGACTCGCTCCCAAGGGAAACAAAGCCGCAAGTGGCTGGCGCAAGTTGTCCATGTTGAAGACCCTCCTGTTAATTCGGCTGCTCACCTTTGCCTCTTAGCTAGGAAGTACTTTAGGGAAGATAAGAGTATATTTACTGAATGCCGTATGCATCGGCTCCGCGATAAGTGGATGAAAATGCAAATGCGGGAGCATAAAGACGAGCAAGGCGGGTTGACCTGTACATATTGCAAGCGACAAGGACTTCAACCGTGGACGGAGAATGTTGACCAAAGAGCGGTGCTGGATCATATTTTTGAAATAACTCTCGGGGGCGAATGGCGAGACCCGACCAACTTCCAAGTGCTCTGCGACTACTGTAACAATCAGAAAAACGACCGTTTACAGAAACTCCAACTCGCCACTTGACTTTTTATAGGGGTGTGCTACATTGGGGCATGAATAAAAACGCTATCGAAGAGTTGGGCAAGCTTCTGAGCCTTAAGTTCTGGTTCGGGGGCAAAGCCATTTATCCCTTCGTACACCCCTGTAATCGGGTGCAGAACGCCCTGATGATTCAGTTGGACGGGTGTTGCTGCTACAAGTTCAAGGTCCACAAGAACGGCAAGCTTCGCTGTATGCGAATTTACTCAGCCAACTTTTTCAACCTTCATCTTAAGCCTTTGCAGACCATCACCCTCGCTGAACTTCGCAACCGTATTGCCCTCCACGGCGACAGGTATTCGGTGCCCGTCATTCAAATGCGAAGCCCCATGCCGGTCCCCGTTGACCTCAAGGGATGGAACTACCTACAACGTGCCCGCCGAGCAGCCAAGGCCGCATCTAAGTAAACATATGGGATGGTTCGAAAATCTCTTTCCAGACACGAGGAAGTACACCATCCACAATGGCTTTCTCAAAGACAGTCAGGGCGAATTGTATAAGGCTTATCTTTATATTTACGACAACGGCGTTTACGTTGTGAAGTGGGGGTACGATAAGTATTATGCTGTAACCAAACGCAGTGAAACCCAGTACGATTTGGAGCCGTCAAACCCATGTAGATTCGTCAGCTTCTACCCTATTGAATAAACATATGAGCGCACCACTACCAACACCTGAACAGATTGCCAAGTTGCCCAAGTGGGCGCAAGAGCGGATGGAAAACCTTGAGCGTCGGACCCGAGCGGCCGAAACTGCGTTGAAGGATTACCTTGATAATCAAACACCCTCCGAATTCTATACCGAGGACTATGTGAGTGTGGGCGAAGGCTCTGGCACGCACGTTCAGAAGTTCATTCAGACCTACAAGATGGCTGTCGAACACGATGGCGTCAAGTTGACTATCCTTTTGCGCCAAGACGAAAAGGGCATCGAGCTACAGTGGAACAGCACGAGCCGCTTGATGAATGAAGTGGCACTGGTGCCGATGTCCTTCAACAAGGTCAAGATTGTCGCCCCGGAATTCATGCGGTGAAAAAGATACACAAAACTTGCCCGACATGGGGAGTGACCCAATGCTGGAAATGGATATGGCCCTTAAAAGGTCCGCGTCCCCATGTGACGGAGCGATGGCGCGATGTAACTTGCAAGGCGTGTAAGAAGGCACGGAAATGACCAATACGCTGCCAAGATACGGTGTCCAGAGCGTGGGCGGTGGGTGGGACTTATTTGTGGTGTTTGACCGCACCAAAGGACACTATGCCAGCGCCCATAGCACGGAGAACTGGGTTGCAAGGTTTCGTGATGACATGCCAGGTTATGATGCCGCAGTAACGAAAGCCAAGGAGTTGAATGCAAATGAAGGTCCGCAAGTTGTATGACTCCTGCAATCAAAAAATCTTCGGTAAAACCCCTGAACCCGAACGACCGTTTTGAAGCATGGTGGAAAGATGATCAGAAAACTTATCAGCCCTTGCAAACTCACAAGAGACTGGCTAAGTTTGGTTGGGATGCGTGTGTTAGAACGCTAGGCTTATGCAAAAGGTAACCTATATATGAGAATGTGCCCAATGTGTTTTGGCAAGAGAAAAACTCCTGGGAGAAGTGAATCCTACCACATGTTTCTATACAAATGTGATTTGTGCAAGGGGGAGGGGCAAGTGACAGAAGAAGTGGCCCGAGTATGGGAAGACCAACAAGCAGTGATTTGGGATTTAACTTTTCCACCAAAATCATAGTCGCCCTTGACATTTGCGGTGGGTGTGCTATATTAGTGTCATGAGTTTAAGTTGTGAATGTACGGATGATGCTCTCTGCCCTTTGGCAAAGAAACTGTGGCGGCTGAAAGGACCCAATGGACGACGTAGATATTCTATCCATCGCAGTTTGGCAGTGAACTATAATCCCGATAATGCTCCCTCATTCCAAAAGGTCGAGGGTCTCAGTTTTTGGGCAAATAATTTAAGAAAATGAGTACTAGACTGTTCAATGATAATGGATGCGAGACCCCCAATGAAGCGGGGAGGAAATGGCAAAACGAAATTTCCGATACTATTCGCTTAATGGTGAGGGAAGCTGTCGAGGGCGGGTTTTCTCTCCGTGACCTTCAAACATTGGTCATCGAAGAAATGTCTGTTACCTGTGCCGAGGAACGCCTTCGAAAGGGTGTTAAGGAAAGGCACGAGCAGCACAAAGCAGCAATGAACAAACGAGAATGAAAACCGTGTTTCAATGTGATGGTTGTCATCACGTCCATTCTTCCAAAGTATGGATATTTCATTGCGTGGACTGTGGCAGGGAAATTTGTGATGACTGCATGTACGGATGGGGAACATGCAAAGGGTGTGCTATGGGTAAAACAGATACATTTTTGCGAGAACGGTTTGACAAAGAACATGAAATAGTAGCGCCATGAAGACAACCATCTGGACAGCATATAATTTTTCGAAGCCGCCACTGTCTAAGGAGGAAGAGTCACGATGTATCTTTCGGGGCGACACCCTCTTTCAGTTACGGGCAGGCGACCAGATTCAAGTTCTGGATGGATTTTGTGTGGAGAAGGTTGAGTATGTGTATTACTCGATACCCCATAGTTCACAGGAGGTTCACTTGACTACCTGTGATGCGGGAAAAGAATACCCAACAGTAAACACTGAATGAAACCGAACCGAGCAGGCATTTGGGAATGGTTTGACAAAGACGGGACAAAACGTCTTGTGGCGGTGTATAACACGGAGCACAACCCCCAATGTCCTCCACACCTTCGGGTCTATTGGTGGGGCGGATATTACAATGTCAACGATGAGCATGAAGCCGAGCATCCCGAATGGGATTGGGCAAGCGCGGCCGAATGGGCAGACCGATGGGGAAACTACGTTGCACCACATGGTTGCTTCGGCGACGAAGAATTATACCTTGGACCAACGCCTGATCAAGCGGAAGAGATAAAGAAAGAATATGAAAATCAACCTTAACGAAATTGACACCGAGCAATTCATGGTTCACCCCCATGTAGTTTACGGGCAAACCCTGTTCTTGGTCCAGCCCCAACACATCGGGGCGAAATTTACTCAGGGCAATAAGCATTTCCGTTCCTCGGTGTGGGATGCTGACGGCAACCTCGTGTCTGCCGCCTTCCCCAAGTTCCCTAACTGGGGAGAGAACCCCGACAACTTTCCTGTGCCCAAGTCCCTTGAGGATGCTCATGTTGTCGAGAAGGTTGACGGCTCTCTGCTGATTGTGTCCCGATGGGATGGACGAATCATGCAGCGCACCCGTGGCACCGTTGACGCGACCAAGCTTAACAATGGGCACGAATTGGAGTTATTCAACCAACAATATCGTGGCGCAATTGACTGGCTTTTGACTCCGTTTGTTACTCCAAACGGGCTGTCCACTTACTCATTGTTATTTGAGTGGGTATCTCCTAACCAGCGCATCATCCTCAACTATGGCGACTCTCCCGCATGGTATTTGGTGGGCTGCGTATATCACGATGACTATTCCCTCAAGACGCAACCCCAGTTAGATGAAATGGCAAACCAGTATGGGTTCAACCGTCCTCCTTCATATACTTTTCCCTCCCTCGCGGACCTCATGTCAGGGGTTGAGGCATGGAAGGGGAAGGAAGGTGTAGTTATCTACTCTGACAATGATCAGATGTTACATAAGGTAAAGGCGTTTGACTACCTCATAAAACATCGCTTTAAGTCGGAAGCTACACTTGAAAATACTCTCGAACTATATTTTTCGAATGAGCGACCACCTTATCAGGAATTCGAGCGCCGACTCATCGAATCGTTTGATTATGAATGCTTTGAGATGGTGCGTGGATATGCATCTTCCATTTGTGATGCTGCCAAGGATGTTCAACGAATTGTAGAGGGCATTGATGAATTTGTCGAGGGAACACTTCGTCCTTTGCCGACTCGCAGAGCACAGGCAGAGAAGGTTCTTGCCTCCTACGGCCAAACGAATAGGTCGGCTTTCGTTTTCGCTCGCCTGGACAATAAAGTGCTTAATGATGACCAGATGAAGAAGTTGTACTGGCAGGTATTAAAAAAGTGACATAAAGTCAAAATAGTATGGTATTTGAGTTTGTCGTGTATATTTATGTACATGATAATCTATAAAACTACCAATCTTACTAACGGAAAAATTTATGTCGGACAAGACGCAATCAATGACCCTCAGTATCTTGGGTCGGGATTGATACTTGAACGAGCCATCCGAAAGTATGGAACCCATAACTTTCGTAAAGATATACTTGAAGTGTGCTCTTCCAAGCAGCAACTCAATACCTGTGAGATTTTATGGATTAAGACACTCAATTCCACTGATAGGAAGGTCGGTTACAATATCGCAATCGGAGGGACAGGGGGTGATACATTTACAAACCAATCGCCGCAGAAACAGAAAGACATTATAGATAAACGAATGTCTCATCACGATGAATGGTGTAATGATGAATATAGAAAGAAAGCATCGGTACGGGCGAAGAAGATGTGGAGGCAACCATCCCATAGAGACCATATGGTAAAGGTGATGACTGGGAGAGAAATAAAGTGGTCTGATAAGATTTCTAAATCAATATCAGAATGGCACAAGACAGACCCAATACCCGAAGCGTCCAGACGACACGCTGCGGAAATTACCCGACAGAAAATGGTGGGACATGAATTCAAACTATTCCCCGCCGAAGTCAAAGAGAGAATCATTCGGATGTATCAGTCAGATGGACCTGTGCGTATTGCCCAACAACTTCAAGCAGAAGGATACGATGCCAGCCCATACCTTGTAACCAATGTGCTTAAAAAGGCGGGAATATATCAGAAATGGCAAAAAGGAATCGGAGAGACGGCTCAAAAACACGTATCAATATCACGATGCGGGAGCGGTAATCCAATGTTCAAACATTCCCATTGACAAACATAAAAAGTGTGATAGATTGTAGGAAAATGAATGCTAAACAAAGAGTAGTTGTCTGTGCTGCCATTCGCCGCAAGGATGGAAAGATGGTCTGTGGGGCACGCCATTTCGATGCTGCCATGCGGGGTCAAATCCTTGTTGGCGGCAAGCGTCCTAAGAAGTGGCTCTCTGCCGAGCAAGGTTTCATTGACCAATTCTGTGTCTTTATGGACCGCCAAGAGGCATGGAAGGTTGCCTCGGTCGCTGGTCAAATAAAATATGGACGTGCGTATTCCATCGGAACTCTCTACAGTGAGGATTTGTATTAGTATGAGTGAACTATCCGACCTTGAAGCCGAAAATAGGCGACTGAGCGAAGCGACTCGGATTAAACGGCTAAAACAATCCATTGCCGAGTTGCGGCGTGAACTAGGTGGAGACCCGGCTCATCCTCGCTCCGAGGGGTGGGAATGGGATGGGGACTTGGGATGTTATGAGCGGGGAGACCGACCACAAGAACATGTGGACCTATGACACTTTACGCTACTGCCGATGCTATTAATTCCATGAATGCAGGCGGATGGATTATTACTGCCTCCGACATCCCATTCAAGAACATGGTGGTGCCCTTCACTGCGGATGATAATCATTTTCTCGTTCAGTTAATGCGTGTCCCACACCTGTATCACGTAAGCAAGAAACCATAAGTATTGAAAAAACATATGAGCACTGTAACTATCAACGGAAAAACCTACTCGGGAAGAAGTGTTAGTATCCTCAACGGTGTCGTCGTTATTGACGGCATTAAACAAGACGGCGACAAGTTGTCTGGCATCGTTCGTATTGAAGTTAAGGGGAATCTTGACTCTCTCAAAGCCGACGCCCCAGTTGTGGTCAACGGTAATGTTGGCAGCGTCGAGGCAAATGGTCCGGTGACCTGTGGCAACGTGACTGGCGATGTTAAAGCCGATGTGGTGATGCAATCATGACTCCTGAGCAAATAGCTATTCAAACCCGTCGTCTGTTTCTTGAGGAACAGATATGGACGAGCCAACGGTACATTTACGACCTCAAGCGGGAGTGCAAAGAACACGTCGTCATCAAGGGGAGAGTCCTGTACAGTCCTGCCTTGGGCAAGGTGGTCAATACTATGGAAGTTATTCCCGGCGATTCGAATTATGGATGCTATAGTGCCTCCTGTGCTATCTGTGGTGAGGACTTCGGGTGGTGGTGTCCCAAGAGTCCTACGCACTATTGCGAGTACGACGAGAGCGACACTTATGGATGTAAATACTGTGGTCAACCCGAGGAACGAAAATAGGCTACCTGGAGAATAGATTGGTGTATGAATAGAAAAAAGGCATTTACTCTAATTGAATTGCTGGTGGTTATTGCCATTATTGCAATTTTGGCTGCACTTCTTTTACCTGCTTTAGCCAAGTCTAAGGAAAAATCGTTGGGAGTCATGTGTTTAAGTAATAATAAACAACTGATGTTGGGATGGAAGATGTATGGAGATGACAACATTGATAAGCTAGTTGCCGCCATGAATGTGGGGTTTCAGCCCAATCGTCCCAATTGGTTCACGGGAACGTTGGATTATAATGGGGGAAATGCTTCAAATTGGGATATTAATCAAGATATGACCAAAGGTCCTTTGTGGGCTTATATATCCAAAAACAAATCTATATTCAAGTGCCCATCTGATAGAGCAACGGTGGTGGTGGGAGGCGTCATAACACCAAGAATAAGAAGCAATTCGATGAGTCAAGTTTTTGGAACGGGCGAATGGTTAGACAAAGCTTACCAACCAACTGGACAAAACGTTTGGCGGATATATGATAAGTCAACTGCGATTGTAATTCCATCCAAAACATGGGTATGTATAGATGAACACCCCGACAGCATTAATGATGCTGCTCTGGCGGTTGCTTGTACCGGTGCCGACACCATCGGCAGTGCTCAAATTATTGATTATCCTGCCAACTATCATAATGGGGCATGTGGGATTTCTTTTGCCGATGGTCATGCAGACATTCATAAATGGCGTGGCTCAAAAATCAAGAATGCCTCCATTCAATATAACAATTATTTGGCCCTGAATGTACTGGCGGGAGATTCTTGGGTTGATATTAGTTGGTTTGCAGATAATACAACTGTAAAGAAGTAAATGAAAGACTGGAAAGAAGAACTAACGGCAATTGCCAAGCGGTGGATTGAGGCAGAGAAGAAGTGTCGTGCTAATCCTTGCGGTTGGCAGTCATGTAGTCCTCGGGATACGCCAGAGTGGAAAGAGTATGCTATCCTTTCTGCGGCATGGAAAGAGACCGAAAGCGAACTGTGGCAAGCGACAGACGTTGAATACAACGATAAAGACCCTCTGTGTGCGGCATGTTGGCAATGGCGTTATTCCAAGGTGATGGCAAGAAAGTGTACTCATCTTCTGTTGACCCGACCCATTGTAGGTTCCAAGATGGCAGGAGAACTAATGCAGAATTTGCATATGGCCGAGACAAATCTCATGGGTCTTCTCGGGGTGCTGAATGAATACAAGTCCCCGAACCAGTACATTGAAGAGGCTTTTCCCAAGTTAAAAATGACCATTTGACAAATAGCCTGAGTGTGCTATATTGGTGGAATGAACGCTAATACTATTCCGTCTCCACTTCTTGACAAGATTGCCAAACTGCTTCGGCTTTCTGCCTCACCCAACCAACACGAAGCAGAGTTGGCACTTTCCAAAGCCAAGCAATTGGCAGTAGAGAACGACATTGATCTCGCAAGTGTCTCCACTGATACCATGCCCGAGGAAATCTATGAAAAGGATACCGTTACCTTCGGGAAACGTAAACCTGTCACGGGCAAGTTCGTCATATGGATTGTTGAAGCCCACTTCAATGTGTCTATTGTCGGCTCTGGCTCCCGCGAGGAAGGTAAACGAATCAACCTCATAGGAAAAACAAACAACATTCAAATCGCTATTTACGTCTTCCACTTCCTCAGCCAAACCTTCATGTCATTATGGCATAAGTATCAGAAGGATAGCGACTGTTCGGCAAGAAGCCGTGGCTCCTACTTCTATGGCCTCTACCAAGGTCTGGATGAAAAACTTACGGCGGCACGAGTCCAAGCCGAAAGTGCCAAGTTTTCTGAACTTAAAGAGACAAAGGGTGCCGAAGCATCTGCGGAGATTAAGAATGCCTATGCTCTCATGGTCGTGAGCAATAAGCAAAAACTTAGCAGTGCCGTGGAAAAGTATTTCCCTCGTATTCGGACCACCAACACCACATTCCGACTCTGCAACGACAGCGCCCTCTCACAGGGGAGAATTGACGGAAGAAACATCGAAATCAAGCCCTCCCTCGGAATGCGTCAATCTCATCTTGTTGGCGCATAAAAAAGGAAGTTGACAAGTTAATCAACTGTGCTATATTAGACGCATGTTTATTTTTCCAGGCATGTTAATAGGTCCTGCCAAAGAGGCTGGAATCAAGGTTCCTCCCGACGCCAAGAAATTCGACACCGACGAGTACCCTCACTTTCGAGTGTATCTTAACTGCCAGCTTGGTGCTGCCATGCCAACTCCCACTTCTCATTGGAGCAATGCCCGTGTGGTTGCCTCGGTGCCCGACCACAAAATAAAGACGGTTAACTATATTGACCTTCTCGAAATGGGGTTTGAAGTCGGCTATCCAAGACCTTAAATGTATAAAAGCCCACTAACCAAAGACCAGATAAAAGCCATTGCCGCAGAAATCGGTGTGGTGGACGATTGTTTTTTGCGTGGCGGGAAGTCGGAGATGATTTACCACATTATTAGTCACTTGGACACAATGCGTATGTTTTCGACTATCATTGACACCCCCGAGTCACTTAAACATGCTGAGGAAGATAAGGGCAGACGAGATTTATTTATCAGCAAGGCACAGGTGACAGATGACGGCGTGAGCGGCTTGGCAAAAAAGAAACCCAAATAAGAATATGTGTGGCGGATGGAGACAAGACAGACCGAAGCCTTATCAACTTGTGGCTATGCGAGAGTTGGTAATGAGCGCTGGCGGCGTGGTCAAAGTTGACTTCGTGTATGTTGGCTATTGGAACGGCACGTTCTATTGCGCTCTGTCCACTACGAAATCTAACGGCACTCAACTTCCCAAGGGCACATGGGCCGGAGTTGAAATAACCAACATCTACGGATGGAGAGACCTCAACGAGATGGAGCCGACTGAATGAAATACATTTACGAGTGCCCAGTTTACTGTGGATGCATGAAGGTGTGGCGGGTGCTGAACCTTAGCAGTGGCACGATCTATACCACGGACTATGGGACCTTTCAGGAAGCTTTTGATAGCATTCAGGATGGTAAGAAACGTGGCGCTTTCATTGTCAAGCGTGTAACGGTTACAGCCATATCCCAGACACTGGAAGACTTTGAGTTTCTGCAACAACACAAAATAGCACTATGAGCGCCGAGATTGAAAAGAAGGTGGAGACGTTCAAGCGTGGATTGCTTAACGAAGCATTGGCGCAATGCACGGCAGAGCAGCAAGCATTTTTTCGTCGCATCTTTCCTGATGGAGTCCCCGAGAGCAAACTCGTTAGTGCTATTGACTTGTGTGAGCGAACCATTCGGAAGAACAAGGCAGGGAGATAATTTACTATGAACCGAGAACTAGAGAAAATCTACGAGACGCTCAACAAGACCGAGCCGACCCGAGACCAAATGCTGGAATACAGTTGGGCAATCAAGGAATTGTCTGAGGGTCTGACCTCCCATAGCGTGTGGGATATGTTTAGACATGTCGAAACTGCCCAACGGCATTTGACCGAATTCAAGGGGCACTTCATTGAGACCCCCAAGCTGGATGAGAACGAAGGCAACCTTGCCGGTGCTTTGCATACCTATATGCGAAAAGGCATGGACAGCCCGCTTAGTGTGATGCTTTATCGGATGATTGCCGAGGACCGTGGCACCCCAGTATGGTATGCTTTCGTCAAGGGACTCGCTGCCAACAAGCGGTCTTATCGTGAGGCAATCCAAGCGGCTGATGCTGGGTGGGAAGTCAATAAGACCACTGACAATTTGCTGATGCTCGAATGCTTGCGTATATGGGGAGACCAGAACTTCGCCGACGCAATGGCGTGGACCGGGTATTGCAAGATATGAAAAAGATATACTTTGAATTGAGCGGCTATGCCGCATATATCGGTATAGCATGGGCAGCCTGGCCATTGCCAATCTATAGATTTGCATTTATCATGGCGGCAGTTTCGTTTATAGCATGGTGTGTTAGACTGTACTGGACTTGTCCTGAAAAATAATATGGGGTGGTCAATACAAATCAAAACCAATAAGCCCGTGACCGATAAGGTTGTGCGGGGATGCATTGCCGAACTGCCCGAGTCCATGTTAAGGCATGGCGAACAGACGTGGGGATGGTCCTGTACGGTGGACGTGCAGAAGCCAAGCAAGTGCCCCAAGAGCCTCGGGTGGTACATCAGTGGTGCGAGTTGGTCATGGAAAGAAGCCGAGCCATTTGCCGCTTTGTTAAAAGCCTTGCTTGAGAAGCGTGGCTTCAAGGTGAATTTAGGAGAATTATCGTAAAGCATATGAATAAGGATTCCAAGAACTTTCGTGATGGACGCATTGAGGAAACTATAGTGACGCCCGATTATATCAAGGCCCGTATTTCATGCTCGGCGGTAGAAAGTGGAGAACTGACGGTATTTATTTCCTCCAATCCGAAGGGGTGGTTAAACATACATTTCTCGGGTCTTGGTGACAAGACCATTGGAACCGTTCAGACCTGTGCTAATGGCGTAGATATTCGAATAAAAATATGAAACTGAAAGCATGTCCAAAGTGTGGTTGCAAGCGCCTCGGTGAACGGTGGGCAAAGGGGCGTATGTTGACACAGTACTGCCACGGTGCCTCTTCGTTTGGAGATTACGAGGAAGATACACGTTGTAATTGGGTAGGTGAGCCTCGCATCCCCGAAACGAAACGCATTACCAATACAGATATTTTGCGGCTTGACGAGTTCTCCGGATGGCACTACATCGTGTACGATAAGTATGGTCATGTCCAAACTGATTCGGCTACCCACGATACCCGTGGAGAAGCAATGGAAGCATTGGAAGAGAGCTTGACACCGAGGGCAGATTACAATGACCCCTCTGCCCCCTATACTGCGGTCCTGTTCAACGTGCCTTCCCATGTCACCATCAGAGGCAAGATGTACCGATTTAAGAATGGAAAAGTGACAAAAGCATGAACGGATTACAAACACTTAACTGGGTACTCTACATTGCTTTTCTTTGTTGCATATGGGGAATGCCTATTGGGCAATACCTTATTACTATGCTTATTGTAATAGGATACGGAGTTACTGAACGTTGGATTGGACAAGGTAAAAATTTATGAACCTTATCACCAAAGCAAATCGAATGTGTTTTACCAAGCGGCAATACCGTTCGCTGATTGTGGCTCATTGTGCCATTGGCAAGATAATGGGACGTGACCCCCGATGCCGCCAAGTTTCCGTGGCGAGCCTATGAGTGCCCGGTGTGTCGCCAATATCACATTACGAAGGAGCGCCAAGACAAGCCCGAGTATCAGAAGCGCCGATGGATGGGCGGGTTAGGCGTGAGGGACTTGACAATTGCTGGAAGTGTGGTATAGTAGTGTAGTATGTTGAAGTTGACCATTACCCGTACGTGGGAACCCGTGACCAAGACGGTAACGGAGTGTCAAGAGTGTCCGTGGTTTGTTCGTGAAAAAGATGGACCCGCTACACTGCCCATATGTCAACACCCTAAATACAACGGCGGCAAAGGTGGGTATGATGCCGTTCTCGGTGACGAAATGTTAATCTCAGACCTCTGTCCTGAAAGACCAAAAGTATGAAAACATTAGTATCTCTATTGTTCACTATCACTTGCTTGGTTCTGCCTCTGCAAGCCCAATCCCCGTACGCCCACTGTATTACAGATGGCATTGCCACTTGTCTGGCGGCAGGCGGCGTGGTAGCAGTAGTTACGGTTTACACAAACACCGCAACTGGCAAGTCCACGGTTCTGCCCGTGAGGGTAAAGATGTTCGATGACGTGGTTGGTAATCCGAAATGGAACGCCATAGTCCCCGGCGTCTTTGGCACCAACATAACAGTTCTGCCTTTCCAAGACGTGTCGGCTCCACAAGGATATATGCTTACCTATCGTGGGCAGTCAGGTTATCCCATAAATTATAGTTGCGATTATCCTATCATTATTGAGTCATCCACAGGCGGGAGTTGGAGTAATGAATTTTATTTCTGCCTGTATGGAGTATCTGCCGCTACGTTGGGTTATGGTCCGTGCCAAGTTTCAGGTGGATTTCCGGGGGGCATCGTTGAGGCTAAACTTTACGACGGATCAAATACAAACGGTTTAGACATAAACGGAGGCGGAGTTTATATAACAAACAGCATCATGGGCAGATTTGGCCTTGGCTCTTGTGACTCACGTTACGTTACCATTGAAAGTCGGTCGTCTGTTTCCTTTGTGTATTTCAACCTACCGCCGCATCCAGTCAACCCCGACTTTTACTGTAACCCGATAGCTAACGTGCTTAATCAACCATTTGTTCAACAGTGGTGCGGATTTGGTACTAATTATACTGCTGGATTTATAATGTCTGCGGTCAACAACGACAACCCTCGGAACTGGCGCTATCCTGGTTCCTCATGCGATAGCAATACTAACAAACAATTCCGAGTACGATTTGATGGAAGCCCCTGCTGCGACTCCCAAGCGTGTGCCACTGCCCTCCCACCCCCGAGCCTAACGGCTTCGGACGACCCTGGCTATATGTCTTTGTCCTTAAGTATGCAAACGGGGTTTACATATACAGTATTTTACAAGAACAGCCTGACCGATTCCAATTGGCTTCCTCTCACGATTTTGCAAGGAAACGGCTCTGTGACAGTACTAGACCTCATGGACCATCCGAGCCGCTTCTACCGCCTTGGCTACCGCACTAACTAATATGAATACTCTTAACAAATCAACGAAAGAAACAAATATGACATCCACAACTGACACAGCGGGTCGCTGGTGCAGTCTTATTGTATCATGGTTGTTCTACAACATGTGCTGGCTGGTGCTGCTGTTTTGGCCGACGGATTATCGAACTGTCATGGCAGTAGGTTTCATTCTTCAAAGTGTCGTGATGCTCGTGGCTCTGATCGCGTTATTCAGACCTTTCAGAAGAAACCCACCGCCGTTTTCACCCCCTCCATCACATAGGACAGCAAAGATGGTGAGTCTTTTGCTAGCTGGGCTGTTCGCTGCAACATCGCTCAAGGCGCAAGATGTAACGCCGCCGCCGTCGTCATCTGAACCTAAATGTATCGCAATCTGCATCGGAGCAGGTATAATTATTGGCATTGGAGCGGGTGGGGCTTATGTTATCTGGCGCTTGTGTCATTTGCTGCCGCCTCCCGCGCCACCGCCCCCGAAGCCCCCGGCTCCGCCCCCGCCTCCGCCCCCGGGCACGAACGCTCCGCCGACTAACGTGACTAGCCGAGCGTTGTCTAAGACTCTTTCAACATCAGCATTGCAATTGCTGTGGACGGTGACGAATGCGACTCCGTTAATCTATGACATCAGTTCATTCGACTATGCAGACACAAACGCAAACGCCGACGGTACGGTTTATTACACAGGATTGCTTTGTGAAGATAACCTCCAAACATCGGTGGACTTAAAGAACTGGCAACTGTTCTCGCTCCGAGCATACATCAGCGCCAACGGCGTGCTGACTGCCATCTATGATGGGACCAACGTAATCTACGCTACATATACTCCGGGTGACGTGTTCAATAGCGCCACAGTGGGTATGGAAACAGCACTGCCTAACACTAACTGGTCATCGCAACAACAGTATTTCCGTTATATTGGCGGCTCGTTGACGCCTACCAGTCCGTGATTCTACTACACTAAATGATATGACTACATTCTCTTTGTTTATTTTCTGCGCCGTCTTCGGCATAATTTATTGCTTTCTGCCTCGGGCAATGTGGAAGCATTACTTCACCGACTACGCACGGTTCATCGGCGTGGGCGTCATGTTCTTTATATTTTTCGTTCCGATGGTATTGCTTATACCCCACTCATGGACATTCGGGGTAGGTTTCTGGCTGATGGACCCAATAAGCTACTTCATAACCATGTATCAGCGCATTCGGAGGAACGAAGAAGCCTTAACTCGCAAAAACACGCCGCCGAGTCCTCCTAATTAACGAATTGTGGACGTTTTATGACTTCCCATTTGACAAACCCCCTGAATGTGCTATATTGATGGCATGTTCAACACTAGGAAATGGGCAGTAGAACATGCACTCGTTGCCACTGTTTTTGCACTTATCGTTGCGATATTTTCGATACCGCTTGCGGTTGGTGTTATGGTCGGTTCGTGGGCATTCTGCGCCGATTTCCTTTTAACCAAAAACAAACGCAAAAATAAAGATTAACATCATGAAATACCTATTATCATTCCTCGCACTGGTCATGCTCGCCATGGCCACACCCTCATTCGCCGACACCGCCGACACGCTCCAAGTGGACATCACCAAGCTTGACCAGACCCAACTGCGGGCGTATCAAGAAATGAAGGCCATGCAAGCCAAGAGTATCCTCAGCATGGAGAACCTCACCCCCGAGAATGTGAATAAGTATGCTCAGATGGGCAAAGGTCTCGGGGTGGCTATCAATGAGGGATTGAAGGCGGTGACAACCAATGTCGAGCAGTTCTCGCAGACCAGTGCGGGCAAATGGATAATGGTCCTCATTACGTGGAAGGTCATGGGTGAGGATGCCGTGGGTCTTGTCCGATCTGCTATTCAATGGGTTGTGGGACTCTCCCTCCTAATTGTTGGCATCCCCTTCTGGATTTGGCTCGTGAAGCGTAACTGCGTCAATCGTCCTATCGCCAAGATTGAAAAGACGGGCTTCTGGACAAAGAACATCATCTACACCGCCGCTGCGCCCCTCCATGATGAGTACATCCTCCTCTACGGAGTTTGCTTCCTCATCTATCTCGCCGCAGCGGCTCTGATTACTTTCATACACTAAAATCGCTCAGCCTAATAAGTTTATGCACCGACGCAAATTCTGCAAATTCATGTTCTACTGGGGCACCTTTTGGGCTGCATGGTGCCTCGGGTGTTTCATCAGACAGGTCAGTATGCATCATTATTGGTGGGCAATGACACTGTTGGTCTGCATCAACATTGACGCTTGGGTTGCCTACCTTGGCTATAGGAATGGATATGGAAACCCCGATAGCTAAAAAGCAGAAGGTGATATGGGGGCGTGAGTTTCACATCTTCTCCACCGAGTTGGAACGGGTTCTCTACGATGGATGGCTTATCGTTCATGGGACGATGATTGCGACTATCATGCCCAAGAGCAAAGAGAGCGACGGCGGTGAGCGTTATCTCGTCATAGTGGAGAAATGATATGGACATCCGGATTGATAGCATTGTTTACTGCAAACATGGCGAGTTTGAACTTCGTATGGGCAGGGCAATGACGGGCTTGTACTACAAGGGAGTCGAGAAGTTTACATTCCGAACCACCGAAATGCGAGACCTCGTGCCCATGATTCAGAAGTCTCTCGAAGCACTCGAAGAACGTGATGCCGCCGTCAAGGCAGAGTTTGATAAGCTGGAAGAGAATCCCCCCGTCCTTATCAGGGCCGGACTTGACAAACCAGCATAGTGTGCTACATTGTTGGCATGAATAAAAACGCTAAGAGCATGACTATCATGGTCCCGTACAATGTGACGATTGACCGTATAAAAGACCTCCTGACGAGCGCGTTTGAAGGTGGCTCCAACTACTGGGTAGAGTGCTCAGAACGTGTTGGCGAGGCAAAGGACCGCAAGCAAGCCGAATACCTTTGTGATGCCCCGTTCATCAAGGACGGATACCTCAAAATCAAAGAGGAAGGTCACGAAGCAAAAGACGGCAGGGGCGGATGGTTCAACATTGACCCTAAGACCATTGCCGAAGGTCTCGTCATTATGGCTAAAAAGTATCCTAATGCTTGGTCCGACTTCGTGAGCGAGAACGACGACGCTGGCACGGGTGACACATTCCTGCAATGTGTGTGCTTCGGAGAAGAAATCTATGGTTAATTATACGTCAAACTCCAAATTCGAAAAGTGGATGGAACGCTGCGGTCTTTCCGTTGGCACTTTCGCCCTGCTACTAACCGTTATGATGCTCTTGGGTTGCAGTGAATCCGTGCCCGTAACCGACTATAGCACGGACAAGTCTTCCCCGAGCAGGTTCAAAGTCGTGTCTTCGGAATGCTACCATATGAATTCTCCACTTCCCATCATGTCATTGACCTTGATTACTGATACTCAAGGCACCAACGAAATCCTCATCGTCAGCGATGGGAGGGGGCTGGCCATGATGTACGTGCCCAAGCCCGTGAAGCAACTCGAAGACAGCGGCAAATCGGGAAAGTAATCTATGAGCAATAAAAACGCAAAAAATTTTTTCGCTGCCTTGGGCATGGTATTCACGTTGTTGGTGATGGTTGGTCCATGTGCTATTCTCGCTGGCTGCAACCGCGAGACTCCGACGCCCCGAAAAGTCGGCTTCGTAAACCTCGGTGGACCATCAGAGATTAATTATAACGAAGTCACCATTGAAGGATGCGAGTATATTCACTATGATCGTAGTCTTACTCACAAGGGCAATTGCACCAATAGCGTTCATAAATACCAAGTGGAGAACAGATAAACATATGAATAGATTTGACAGATGGATAGCAATCGGTGGAACATCCCTCGGACTCGCCATTGGGCTGTTGTTGTCGGGCTGTGACGAGCCGCCGAGCACTCCTGTCAGCACAGAAACCACCACGGCAAAATACTATTACCCGAGCGGTGGCTTGTCCTACACTGTGATTGTGATTGACGGCTGTGAATACATCCAACGGTCGCATGGATTAGCTCACAAAGGAAACTGCACCAATAGCATACACATTTACAAAATAAGGAACAAATAGCATATGGAAATCATAAAACATGGGAAAGTTCCCGAGAAGAAAGTGCCAGCGTATGTCGGCACATGTCATAACTGCAAGTGTCAAGTCAAATGTATATTGCCCGACCCCGCCGTGTTGCCTTACTCACGTACTGACCCCGTGTTTCAGGTGAAATGCCCAACGGAGGGCTGCGATGCTCTCATTGACCTTGAAGAGTACGTAACCCGTGTGCGTCGTGGCTACGCCTCCTAATGTATGGTTATCAGCATTCTTGAAATTAGTACTTATATAGGTAATTCCCCGGGTGCTATTCATTACTATGGCAGGTTATGGATTCAAGATGTGGATGACACCAATCCCAATCGGGACGACGTACAAATTAAGTTGACCCGCAAGCTTACTGGTAAGGAAGTCAGGGCCGAGAATCTGGAAGCGGGTTACACTCGCGTTCGTAAGGGTAGCACTACCGAGGGGTTCATGACTCGTGGGGAAGTCATTACGGCAGGACTGAAACACTTTAAGAGCCATTATCAGGGCGTCCTTATCGAGGGACAATATGCGTGCCTCAGTGCGTGGCAAAACCTTATCTACTGGTCCCCGTGCTTTGATAAAATAGCAACCGAGATGAATGCTCTTGCCAAGGAGTTTCAATCCCTCAATGGTTATGAGGGTGACGAAGAAAAAAGAGTGGAACAACTTGACAAACGGTGGTACACGCTGTATAGTACCCTCATACTGAAATGCAAAACGCCGATACATTAAGACCGTTCGAGTTGGATGCGATTATCCGCAACAACCTTCCCAATGAAGCAATTGGACAGATGCCAAAACACAAGGAGTGGAAACGGGTGGACTGTGGGAGCATTGAAGTGTACTTGGGTGACGGGGTGTACGTCGTGGTCCTCGTCGAAAAACTTCCCGAGTCCGTTGATGGTCTCGTATCAAATCAAGTCAACACTGAGGACACGGTGATTAAGTATCTGCGGAGCGAAGGCTTCATCAAAGAAGAGTATGTTTATGTTGGGATGCAGAGATTTTCCATAACACCCCATCCGAAAGGATTTAACCGCGACGAACCCGAATGAAAAAAGGAAGCACAAGACCTTTGAATCTCACAAAAACTTGTGAGTGTGGGATTGTATTCCGATGCGCTGACCCCAAAAGAAAAAGATGCCCTGAGTGTTCTGTATGTAAATACTGCGGCATTCCAACCCGTGCAGAATCTCGTATTTGTGGAAAATGTTGCCATATTCATAGAACCGAGGCACAGAATAAACAGCTTGAGAAACTACACGCTTCCATATGGGGAGCCAATAATCCCTCCAAGAGGGCTGATGTAAGAGTGAAGCTGTCCCTCGGTAAGATTGGGAACCTTAATCCCGCACGCATTCATCGGGAGCAGTTCGCCGCACATATTGCTAAATATCGCCCCGGAAAGGTATCAAAATTGGAGGACACTGTAGCTTTACGACTTCCGACCTTAATAAGACAACATAAAGTGGGGTGGTATTCTCTGGATTTCGCCGACCCTCTACGTAAAATAGATGTGGAAGTGCAAGGATGTTGGCATCATTCTTGCCCATTATGTTTCCCCATGTCCCCGAGTCACCCAACACAAAAAGCGGTGCGAGGAAATGATAACCGGCGTCATACATACCTTATTAACCGTGGATGGAGGATTCTAAACTTGTGGGAGCATGATATTCGAACTAATAACATTCAGTATCAAAGCCTATGAAGAAACGACAAATTCAGAGGGTTCCAAAGGTAAAGAAAGATGTTCACACGGAACATTGTTGTGCTGTTCCATATCATGGATGCAAATACGGAGAAGATGATTTTTACTGCACCGTGACCACTCATAAGAAGCCTCAAAGCTTCCTATGTGAGGAATGTGGGGTGGATGGAATCACAAACTTTAAGATACTAAAAGCAGTTCTCAATGGCACACAAGCCTGCTGTCCCCATTGTCGGCACGTACTACCATGAAGAAATTTTGGAAACACGATTTTGGTGGGATAATTCTAATCTTATTGCTGATGGCAATAACGATGCCATTCCGCGAGGCTCGCAAGCGGAACATCCGCGTGAGTTATGTATTTGTGGCAATCGCCATCTTACTCTTTATTGTTAGAGTGGTTTATACCACTGTGATGAAAGGACACTAATGACGCCCGAAGACGAACAGAAAATCAACGACTTCCTTAAGAAGATGGGAAGCGAAAACACCGTGAAGAAATTGGAAGCCGTCCGCAAGCGTGCTGTGCATACGCTTGAAGAGTGGTGCTGCCAAGATTACGACCATAGGAAAGCATTGCCCCAAGAAATCAGGGATATGCAAATGGTTGTGCGCTATAGCCTTTTTGCACTTGTGTCGGGTGTTGCTCCCTCCCCGACACATTGAACGGACTGGACATGACGGTTGAGGCTGCATATAACCTCGGCAAGGCAAACAAACCCAAAGCATAATGAACTATCCATACGATGGCGATACGATGTTGATTATAGATATTCAAGCTGCTAATCAGCTTGAAATCTTGACCTGCGTGCGTGAGACCTTCTCGTTTATGCCTGGGTGGGTGTTTAATAGTAGTGCCAAAAGTTCCCCGAAGGACGCCCGCTTCTATATCTTCAATCTGTCCTGCCATACGTTCAGTTGGTGGAGGACTAATGAAAGCCTTTCCGACACAATGGACGCGGATGAAGTGGTCATCAAAGACCTTGCCGACATTTCCCATCTGCTCGAATTTATTTACGAAAACACTGAGGCGTTGCGGCATCAAAGCGAATGTGTTAATGCATTCGGCTCGTTATACGGGAACGTTATGCCGAAGAAGATTCATGAGAAGGGTATTGATTTTGATCTTGCCGAAAAAATGCAAGAGGCTTATGATTATATAAAGAAGTTTAGTCATCCCGAGGGTTTCATCAAGATAAAGCCGATGTCTCATCTACCCACGGATACGGTGTTCTACAATGGCGTATCAAAAAAACCTGTTAAACCGTACCCTCCTAAGAAAACGCAATCCGTGGTATTTGATAGCAAAATGGAAGAAATGGAAGCACTGATGGTGGCACAGATGGAGGCTTATTTCACGTATTCTGAGAAAAAGCAGATGGCGAAAGCGTGTGCCGAACACAATAACGATATTCAATGGTATGAATACGAGCATAGTAAGTACGAAGGCGTTATGATAAAACCTCATGCATTATCTGCAATGGCTGATGATCTCCATCACTACTATTCAACGGATTCATCACCAACATGAAAATACTAATTACAGGTGGACCCGTTCACGCTTACCTTGATGCTGTCAAGATAATCACCAACAAGTTCAAGGGTGGACTCATGGCAGAGTTGGAAGCGGTGTAATACCGTCGTGGATTTCCCCGTGACAGTTAGCACATACAAGAATACATTTATCCAACTCTCGTTTGGTATCTTCCCAATTAAGACACTTGCGTTCACTGAGAGTAAATAACTTTTGTGATGGGTCTCGATGATGGGCGTGTAAAGCGCGGGAGGATTTATTATAATTGCAAATTGAACACTTCCCTCCGAGGTAGTCAATTATACGCTGTTTCATAATTCGACCGTATTTCACAGAACGTTGGTTTTCACATGTATGGCAATAAGAGCGATGATGCCCACTGTTTCGGAAAGAGAACTCACTGAGAGGATGGAACTCTTCACACTCAATACATCTTCGCTCCCCATTCACAATTTCTGCTTTATTCTGTTTGAACTCACCAAACGGCGAGCACTTCAAACAATAGTTGCGAGCATAGAGGGGAGTCCATTTCCCGTTGATGATTGCGTGAAGTTCAAATGGGTTATTACATTGCTTGCAGATTTTAGTTTTCATATTTGTATGGTGTATTATACATATTACGCCATACAACTAAACTTCTTGAATTTTCGAGTTGACTCCTGTTTATGTGTGTGGTAATATGGTCGGCAGATGAAGAAGACCAAATACGCCGTCACTATCATTAACACTGAGACTGGTGAATGCCGTGCCTATCTCACTGACCATCGTGAATATGCCAATGCACGATCCGACCTGGCCTCACTCACCGAGGAGATAGTATTCATAAATGAGTTTCAGATGGCTCCCGTCCATCCCGATGTCCAACGAGTCAACCCCATATAAGCCTAAGACGCTTGCAGAATTGCTTCGGTGGAAACAGCTTAATGTTGTTATCTATCGGGACGATGTATTTGCCGAGGAAGAAGACCCCGAGTGGTCTCAGAAGCACAAACTCGGTCCTGTCCATATAATGATACGTTGCAAGCTTTGTGATACAATCCTCTTTCGGGACTTAAAAGAATTCGGTTGGTTACATAACGATTCTTTCTACGAATCCAAGTTGGTTCCCCATTTAGAGCAGCACAAATAACGTCCTAATCCCCGTTATAAAACTCGTCGAGAATAGCCTTGTCTCTTTCTGAGAGATTGAAAGGTATCAAATCTCCACCTGTATTGATAGGTCTGTCCTGCGCCTCCCGACTACTCCACACGCCTCCTGTAGGTTGTCTTTTGCCATGCTTCTTCGCATACTCGGTGAGCAGCTTATCCGCCTCGGCACGCTCTTTCTCTTTTCTCTCTTGTTCCTTTGCCTCGGTGTCTTTCTTGCGGTCTTCACGGTCCATAAGGAGAAGGTCAATTATCTTGTCGAGTTTCTTAAGCAATGCGCTCATATGCCAATAAATAGATACTGTACTCAATCTAAGACTATATTTATGGATATTGGGTACAATATTCATGAAATACTTGGCATTCATTCTAATGGTAATGATGTGTATATCACCGATGGTGGTTTCCGCAGTCAATCCAAATGCCGGTCGTGCCATATTTGTGACCCATCTGCGGATTATTTCCAGCGACGAATTAGCATTGCCCCGAGCCATACTCATTTCTAATATATGGAGCGGCAATGGACTTCCAGTAGCAGGAGCAGACGTTGTATCGAACAATGTACCAACTCCTAATCTCAACGGAGCTATGCCTACGAATCTTTTACGTTCAGATTCATATACATTTGTGTTGAGGAATAATTCTGGAATTCCAGTGTGGACAAATATTGTCTATTCGTTCATTCCAACTAATACTGGAACGAGATTGGTTATTTATCACGCCGGACACGATGGTTATATTCCGACCTATTATACTCAACCCGATTATCAAAATACCTCGGGCTTGGGATATAACTCGGGCGACCTAGTAAGGAAACTTGTAGAGAATGGATATACAGTGGTTGGGGTTGCCATGCCATTCCTACAGCAAGGTCACAGCGGATATATTCCTACTCCGAATGGAACCATAAACTACTTGAGGTTCTTTGTTGAGCCTTGTATTAGGATTATAAATCAGTTTCCAAAGTCAACTAAAGTATTCATGACGGGAATAAGCGGTGGTGGTTGGACGACAACATTAGTGTCCGCTATAGATATACGAATACTTGTTTCCGCACCTACCGCTGGTTCTTTGCCACTTTACATTGTTCCAGAACCACGAGATTGGGAACAGTTTCTTCCTGGACTTTCGATAGATTATACAAATCTTTATGTCATGGCAGCAGACCGACCCGGCAGGGTTCAGACTCAGTTTTTGAATAGTAATGATGGGTGTTGTTTTGCTGGAGTTGATGCTCTGGCGAACGTGGACTACACGGTCAGCACAATAGCTCAGGCGGCATCTTATGGGGGCACTTGGTCCAGATACATCACGGTTAATTGGCTCCATTCGTATGATATAGATATTCAAACTAACATAATAAACCTGTTCAATAGCCATTAGCAGGAGCAGTTCCCCCTTGACAAATGTACGGGGTCTGTTATGTTGGGTCAATGGTAGTACTGATATTAACATTCGCGTTATGGTATTTGGGAGTAACGGCAGCCGGTGTCGTGCTCCTGTATATTGTCGCCAAAATCGTATGAGGAAGCGTTTTTCAAAAGTCCCCCTTGACAACTGTTTCGAGTGTGCTATAGTGTTGGCATGAATGAATCAAACGCTAATATAGAATCCTCCGCCCGCAAAATTGTGGCGAATATGAAGAAAGCCGAACTAAACATGGTTCTTATGGCTATAGTCATGGGTATCCTCGTCCTGGTGTTCGCTCTTGCCATTCGCCACCAATTCACACGGATTGCCCGCCTCCAGAAAGAAGTGGACTATGCCAACAAGACCTATCTTGTCGAAAACGGATGGACTAAAATGTGGGGCACCAACACCAACGGCACGAGCTACAATCTTCGCAGCTTTGACGGTGGACAGAATTGGTACGCCGTAAGTGCTTCCTCCAACGGCATTATCATCCTCGGTGAAGCAGAGAAAATCTATCCCGGTCTCCGCCAACATCTTACTGACATGGATGCCCTTACCGAGTACTGCGCTAAACATGGCCCTCTGACCTTTACCAATGACGCCGAAACGAAAATGCTCGAAAACATTGGGTTTACAGTGACACATAAACACCAACCTTGACAAACCCGTAGGGTGTGCTATAGTGTTGATATGAGAACGATTATCTGTAAAGAATGTAGCGACGAAGTTGACGAGGGTGAGGCTCTCAACGGCTACTGCGACAAATGTGTGGACAGGTTCATCAAGCGGGAAGAATCCCGTAAGAAGAAAGACCGTCGCCCCGAGGATGTTGAAGACCTCCCGCCAATGGGCGGCTTCCATGACGATAGCGAAAAAGAACTGCCTCCGATAGGAGGCTTTCACTCATGAATTCTAATGCCTCAATTGGTTACTTTGGTGTCCCGGGCTGCAAAAGCGGACAACGCGGCATGACCCATATGGTCGTTGGCGGCACAGATGCCCAAAAGGCTCTTTGTGGCACCCGATTCTCTCCCCTCGCGGAATACCAATGGTGCTTTCCTTCTTGGCGTCACGGAGACCCAGAGTGTCCACGGTGCAAGAAAATCAAGTTCCGAATGTGGGAAGATGAATTGTCTGCTGCACGCAAGGCTAATCCACCCGTGAAGAAAGCCAAGATGGCAGTCCACTTCGCCAGCGCAACAAATGAGTGGGAAACTCCGCCCGAGTTATTTGCTCGCATCAATGCTCTGTATAATTTTACACTGGACCCTTGCTGCACCAAGGAAACTGCCAAGTGTGCTAAGTATTTCACAGCAGCCGAGAATGGGCTGACCCAATCGTGGAAGGGTCATCGGGTCTTCTGCAATCCTCCCTATTCCCGTGGGGAGCAAGCCAAATGGATAAAGAAAGCATACGAAGAGTCCCTCGAAGGTGCCTTGGTAGTACTTCTAATCCCGAGCCGCACTGACACAAAGGTTTGGCATGACTACTGCATGAAGGGGGACATTAAATTCATCAAGGGGCGAGTCAAGTTCCGTCAGGACAAACGTATCCTAGACTCGGCTCCATTTCCGAATGCCCTCGTGGTATTCAATTCATATGGGAAGAATTCTCGGAAAATGGGAAGCTTTGTTCTGTAACAAAAAGTAAACATATGACCTGTGTACGCGAGGAATTCCGACTACTTTCGAGCGATGAAATAATCCGCGAGGGAGACCGCGTTGCTTTGCCTGTTCATTGCGGTACTTCATTTGCCTTCACAGTCCACCCAAATTTCCACGGGCATCCCAGGAGCGATGCTCATTTTGATGTGGCTCGCCCAGTCAAATCACAGGAAGACCTCAGCCTATGACTACCCCCGAACCATACGCAACAGCATGGGGGCATAACTATACTCTAGTGGAACTGGACGCCATGACCCATTGGCAGATTCAGAGAGTCTTCTTCCTCATGCGTACTTACAACATTTATATGCGTATCACCTGCCGATGGTATCGCTTCAAATTGGGATTTTATCAGGGTCTCCTCGAATTCATCGTCGGCATCCGAATTCTATTCGATATATGACTCAGCCCTCGGCATTTGAACTCCTTGAACGTATCCAAAGCTATCTTGGCAATGGTGGTCTGTTCAATCCCGAAATGATGGAGCATGACGAGGTAAGTACCCTCATAATGGACTGCCGCACCTACATCCAACAGACCTCCCTCGATGGTCCAACCCCTAAACTAATACCCACCTTTATCACCCGAAGCACATTCGTAATCCCCGCGAAAAGAAGCACCTAAGCTAATATATGCATACAAGTACATTACTCCGTCGTAAACTCATTATCAGTCGCAATAGCTTAGAAAACTTTCAAACTCTTATCACCAACGCCGAGGATAATGGATGGAAGGTCATCCCCGAATCTCTTTGCATTTCACAGGGGGGTGCAATCTATGCGGCATTCGTAGAGAAGGACACTGACGAATAATTAACATATGATTATAGCCTTCGCCATCCTATACGCCATCGGTAGCCTCTCGGCGCTCGTTATTTGCTTCTTCCTCGTCTGCCTCGGAGGACGCAATCCGAGACTACATGAATGGCTCTTATTATTGGCAGTTGTTCTCTTCTGGCCAATCGCTGTCCCCATTATGATATTCAAGTTCTTCGCTGGATAAACATATGGAAACTGCGGTTCCATCCGAAACACCTACAAAAACCAACATGGCATTGGTCAAATGGCATCCTGCTGCCATTGCTACAAGCAACTGGTCGAAACAATCTCTCAGAGTGTGTCTAAAAACTCTTGGCATTTCCGAAAAGGAAATGAGATTTCGCCGGGGCGCTCGCTTCATTCTTCAAGATTGGACAGGGGAAGAACGAGGGTTGATTGACCTTGCAAGGAGACGTTGGAAAACATTGGTTGTACGGTGTCATGAAAATGGCAGTTCCCCCGACCGTGTACAATGGATGAACGTCAACTCTATTTTTTCCGCCATCCTCGAAAAGATAGAGGGCGAAATTCGCAGAACGCCCTGTGTTCAGGTCGTTGAATATACTTGCTTCGTTTGTAAGAAGGCTGTAACAAAGAAAGTGATCTCCGAGTTTCAGTGGAAATCCAAAATCTGTGAGGACCCTAACTGTAAACGGCTCTATCACAATTTCCGTGTAAGCAAACGCAGGCGGAAACTCAGACCGAGTTATCAGCGTATTTGCATCGGACCCGACTGTAATAAGTCATTTTTTACCTACAATAGCAATCAAAAATATCATTCTGACAGATGCAGGATGAATCGCAATTGTAAGTATCAGAGAGCGCACCCAACTCCGAAAACGAGGATTCCGTGGAAAACGTGGTGGAAAGCACAAACACCTGAGCAACGAGTCGCCTATACTGAGCGGCATGATGCCCTCTTTCGTCATAGACTTGAGCATGAAACGGTAGAGCAAATATCGGCAAGAAAAACTAAAAATGCTGCCTATGCTCGCATCTGGCGCTCAAACTTGTCGCCTGAACAGAGGCGTGTAAAGAAGGATAAATATACATCGGCCCCGACCGCCGAAATGATTGCCAAAAAGAGAATGACTTGGAAAAACAAACCTTGGATGTTTGAAACGTGGCTTCAAGTTAAACGGCAGAAGTTCCCGCAAATGGTAATCCCCTCGGATTCCATTTCCGTTCTTCTGTAAACAATACATATGAATACTAAACATAAGGCTAAGAAACCAGAAGGATTTGAGAATGACTTGGGAGAATACGGTCCACAAGTCTATGATGGGTACTGCGGTGAACCCATTATGTGGGGATTCCCAATCATTAACCACTTGGGAGAAGAACGCTTTTCTCAACTGCGTTCCGTCGCTAAACTCGAATGCTGCTACCCCAATTGGTATGTCATTGTTGCCACAATCACTCGCAAGGACGCCATCAAAAAGTATGGCAAGGTAACAAACGAAACCTTCGGCCCTCGTGGAGGATGGAAGACTGTTACCTTTGGCACAACTACATTCATTCACACATCGGTAAAAGCATAACTATGAATACATATATGCTCTCTGTCTTCGTCGGATTACGCATCCCTCTCGAATACTTCATTATTACTGCCCTCGCTCTACTCGCGCTCGGCTATTACCTCGGCAAGAGAAAGTAAAATGACAGTCTTCTTTCCAATCTATACAACAGATGGTGAAGCTTATCAATGGCTCCGAGACCATAACATCTGCACATGGACTGGACGAATGATACGTGACGGCAACCATATACGGTGGGAGAAATATTGAAATATGATGAACCTCGTACAAATAGACATAGGAAAGCCTCCCCATAAAGAGGGTTACAATGACAACGATGGATGGCAATGCTGCGCTGTAGTATTATCCCCATACGATGCCATACTCTCTCACAACGACGTATCCTACTGGTTCAACCTCGACCAATACGAAATCGGTGGACGCATAGCCAAGGATTGCCCCTCGGGACTGAAAATTACAAGAGGCATCTATAATAATATCTCTTTCCTTCAAATGGAGAAACTTCTCATGGCTCTCATTCTGCCCCATATCAAACCCCACCAGTTTGAAGAGATACTTAAACACGTAGAAAATAGTGCATTCCTCCGTGGTAAGAATGCGGTGCGAGAGTCACTGGCTTCAGTACTTGAAATGGAATGAGCATCCGCCCACTTATATGAAAAACTATGGAAATATGGTAATCATTGTACTTGTTGCAATACTCGTTCTCATGTGGGCAAATAACAGCCGACGTACAAAAGTGATTATGTATCAGGAATTCCACCAATATCACAGTCACGAATGAGCAACTGGCTCCCAAGTGACTTCTACGGCAATGCCCTCATTCTCTCACAGACGGGCAAGCCTCTCTGCACCCTCAATCGTAAGCGTATTGAATGGTATCTCAAGAGGGGTCTGGCAGAAGAGGTAACACCCCCAGAAGGTTATCCCCGAGCCATCCAGCTTAACTTCAAAGCCAAACTCGACATTCGTAACCCCAAGTCCTACGAGTTAGCTATCATTAGAACCGAATGCGTCCTCTGCGGTTCCAAAGATAAGCTTACCATTCATCACGTTGTCCCTCAATGCATTCGTAAACTATTCCCTCTCCATGAGAAAGCCCGTGCTCGTCAATGGTGTGTCCTTCTCTGCGTCAAATGCCATAAGAATGTAGAGGACATTACTCAGGCGGTGTACCGAAATAATTATCCTAAAGGTGAAGTCGCCAACGTAGTCAAAGACCGTATCCTTCTTCGTCGTCTGAAAGGTATGGGCATCCTCTATAAACTGGACCCCGATAGATACGATAGGTTTATGGCTTCGGCTGGCTATAAGACCGAGGCAGACATCCCCGGTCCTCCCACCAAAGAAGAAGAACGAGAACTACCTCATATAACAAGTAAACTCCATAGACAGAAACTTTCTCAGTGGGGGCATGACTTCATCTCCAACCACGGCGGCATCCCAGGAACCAAAGAATACTTTCGCAATCTCTTCCTCGACTTCAAGCCCCAATACTTACCTACAGGTTATCTTGACCTCTAACCTCTATGTTCAATTTCATCCTAGTCTGCATCGGCATCATTCTCCTCCTATGGATAGGAAACCGATTACTTGACATGATTGATTAACATATGAGAATGCTTAAATGCCTCTTCTCTTTCCTCTATGACTTGCTGACTGTCACTATCCTCGGCATAGGTCTCATTGTCTTTGGCATCGGGGAACAAATTGTAAGACTGTCCTGCCGTATGGCAGACCGAAAAGAATAAGTTGTGTTCTATCATTCACCAATTTACTATTTATATCACAATATGAAACCCAATAAAGCCTTAACTGTAATGTTCGTCTTACTGATCTTTATCTGTGCCCATGCCTTCTATCTTTCCAACCAAAACTGTCGGCTCCAAAAAGAATTGCACCAATACCAACAACTCGAACAGTGCTACGTTACCCTCTATGATGCAGAACTCTACAAGTTAAAATAAATTGAGCCATCTCTCTCCCTCTGCTATTCTCTCAGGATGCGTGTCCCTGACGATTCCATTATATCAATAACTTCTGACTATGACCCGATCACACTCCATCGGTGTACAAAATTTGAATGCAGCTTCTTCGTATCCAATCGCAATGAAATACCCCTAGTGGGAGAAGTAATAGAAGCAGACCTCCGTAGCCAATATGTAAATGCTTACGTTACTGAGGTATCATTCAACTGGGATGCCCGAGTTGAACTTTCTGCCATAGTCGCCGAATCCTTTCCCATCCCTGATAACCCAACCTTCTTCTTCGACCCCGCCTCACTCAAACAACAACTCATAGACATCTTCAAATACCCGTGGTAATACGCCCATTCTCACCGAATAATAAGCATACGTAAATACTTGAAGAGTGTCGGCCCACCTTACACTATCCGAATCCCGTCCTTCCAACATTCATAAGTCACTGTGTTACAACCACTTCCAGTTAATTTTGGGACCATCGCCCACAGCCAAAACACAATAACGTCAGTAACTCTTACGTTTTTGCTGCGTAGTTCTACTGGCTTCTCGGGCGTGTCCAACTTCTTATCATGTGCAAGTTGGTTGTTGTAAGCATGTTACACATCCATTCCCCGATTCAACCATATGTTGGCACGCAAGCTGCATACATGTTCTCCGAAAACAATAGACAAACAGAAAATATGAAAAACAACATGTTCAAATACTTGGCGGCAGTCGCCTTGGGAGCTATGCTCCTTGCCAATTCGGCTCTCGCCACTCCAACCCTTGTAATCTGGGATGACGGCGGAGCAAGTAGCGTGACCCTCGCGGACCCCACGGGCATTGCCATGTACGTCAACCCTACTTTTGATAACGCGTGGAGCGTCGTCATCAGCACGGCGGAGACAAAGCCAGCCCTCGGCAGCGCAACCGTCCCGGTGATGGACTTTAACATTCAAGCCATGTCCTTGGGCACAAGTGGTCGTAACCTGCATTTCAGTTGGTCTGACGATGCCTTCGGCCCGTTGGTCAATGGTGTTGTTCAAGCGCAATTGAGCGGTCACGTCGTTTCCGGCACTGGTGCTGGCGTTCAATATCAAACCTTCTATCATGCGGGTGCAGGTGTGTGGAATACTGCTACTGCTCCAAGTTGGACACAGTTGACTGACTCTGGTGTATTGACCCCGCCGTACTACATGAGCATTCAAAATAACACGCTTGTTCAATCGTCCTTTGGTCTGGACGAGTATCTGACGATTGCGGCTGTGCCGGGTGGTTCTTACAGCTTGGACGCAAGCCTCATCGGGAATGGTGGCGAGGGGTTCCATAG